>Ga0105240_10007092_pt1 | contig 16337 bp, 13 predicted proteins | sample KBSC54metaG_FD_80426 | JGI IMG/M metagenome (GOLD analysis project Ga0105240, IMG submission 80426) | Corn rhizosphere microbial communities from Kellogg Biological Station, Michigan, USA - KBS C5-4 metaG | ecosystem: Host-associated > Plants > Roots > Rhizosphere > Soil | place: Michigan, USA... | reverse complement strand
TCGATTCGATGGTGCGGGGGCGCTCTGCTCCATCGCTGGATCGCTGGATGGAGATTCAACTCGCGGTCGCCGGAGGTTCATATTAAGCTAATGTCGCGGTTCCGTTAGGCGAAAGACCGCGATGCGGAGCCTCCCGGGCGATCCACGTAAGAGTAATCGATGAGCGACCCTTCGACTAATCCAGTGGCAACTCGGCCTCTCCGAGGCTGCCGTTTTTATGGGTGCCTGACCGGCATCGTTTGCCTCGTGGCCATCCTGGTTGCCGGCCTTCTCGGCCTCCACCAGCTCCGGCGCATGCTCGACAGATACACCGATACCCAGCCCTTGCCACTGCCGGTCGTGGAGATCGCTCCGGACGCCTTGACGCGGCTCGAACGTCGGGTTGAGACATTTAAGGATGATCTGCGGGCAGGACGCACCGCGTCACCCCTGGTGGTTTCTTCAGACGAGCTTAACGCCCTCATTGAGAATGACCCTGAGTTCAAGTCAGTGAAAGGCAAAGTCTACGTCATGATCGAAGGCGACCGCTTGCGCGCCCAGATTAGCCTCCCTATGAAGGACCTCGGTCTGCCACGGTTCAAAGGCCGCTACCTGAACGGGGAAGGAGCCTTTTCCTTGTCTTTTCGCAATGGAGTGGTCGAAATTCACGTCCTGGATTTAACCGTCAAGGGCAAGCCCGTTCCTCCCACCTACCTGGATGTGATCCGGAAGCAAAACCTGGCCAACAGTGCCAACGAAGATGCGCGCGCCTCCGTCGGACTAAATCAGCTCCAAAATATTCAGGTCCAAGATGGTAAGTTGATCCTCGTTCCCAAGCCCAGCCAATAGGACGCCAGCACCTCCGTCGTGGGGAGCGCCGGCTTGCAGCCGGATTTGGACGCGCCCAGGGTGAGCGTGAGCGAAAAGCTTACGGCGAAGCGCCGCCCGTTTGCCAGTCGGCGCTCGTCCATCCCGTCTCTTTGGTGGGCCGTGTGTAGGTGCACCCAGGTTGCGGAACTTCCGGACCCGGGACCGATCAAGTACGGATTGTCAGGGATTGAGCGAGCCTTCACAATAAGACGCTCATTAATCATTATGGCCTACCAGGAAAAACAACTTCAGGAAATCTCCCGCAAGTTCCAGATCTACGGCGAGATTCTCCACGCCGAGACTTTGAAGATTGGCCACATCAACGAGACTTACACCGCCACCTATGACCAGGGCGGCACCCGGGTCCGGTACATCCACCAGAAAATTAACCGGAACGTTTTCAAGAACCCAGTCGGGGTCATGAAGAATGTGATGCGGGTGACGACGCACATTCGGAAGAAGCAGGAAACCCGGTATCTTCGGGATGCGACCCGGAGGTCATTGGTTGTTATCCCCACACGAGATGGCAAATCCTTTTACCAGAACGGCGATCGCGAGGTTTGGCGCACGTTTGTTTTTGTGGAAGGGGTCGAGACCTACGAGGCCGTGCAATCCCCACAGCAAGCGTACCAGGCGGGGCGCGCTTTCGGAGAGTTTCAACAGTTGCTCGTGGATCTGCCGGGCGAGAGATTAATCGAGACCATCCCGGATTTTCATCATACGCGGAAGCGATTTCTGGCGCTGCAAAATGCCATTGAAAAAGATCATTACAACCGCGCCAAAGACGCCAGACCCGAGATCGAGTTTGCCCTCAAGCACGAACCCGTGGTGGACGTGATCCTCTCGGCCATGGCCAAGGGCAAAATCCCCGAACGGATCACGCATAACGACACGAAGTTCAATAACGTCATGCTGGACGTGCTCACCGGGGAAGCCATGTGCATCGTGGACCTGGACACCGTCATGCCGGGCTGCGTTCTGTACGACTTTGGTGATATGGTCCGCACGACCACCAGTCCGACCCTGGAGGACGAACCGGACCTGTCGAAAGTCCAAATGCAGATGCCGATGTTCAAGAAGCTCGCCGAGGGATACCTGTCCACGGCCAGGCAGTTTCTAACCAAAGCCGAGAAAGCGCACATCGCCTTCGCTGGGAAGCTGATCACGTTTGAGATCGGCATCCGTTTTCTGACGGATTACTTGAGCGGTGATTCGTACTTCCGCATCCATCGCCCCGCCCACAACCTGGATCGTTGCCGGACGCAATTCAAATTAGTCGAATCCATCGAGCGGCAGGAGTCGGCGATGCAGAAACACGTGGATCGGCTGTAAGCACGGCCCTCGCACAGACTTGGTGTCGTGCCTGGAATGAGAGCCCTGGCCGGCCGCTCACCCGGCGACCTGCGGCTCCGCCGCTTCGGGGGGGGCGGCTTCCGAAGAATTATTTCCGTTCGCCTTTGGGAGCAGTGGCGTTTCCTCCAACTCGCCAGCGGCGGCAAGGTGAGCGGGAAGTTTTTTGGAGGCTTTCACACCCAGGGCCCGGAGTTTTTCCGCCTGCCCGATAAGGTTGCCCGCCCCTTGGTGCAGCTTCTTATTGGCTTCAGTCCACGCGTCCTGAGCGTTGCCGAGAGCCAGGCCCACCTCCTGGAGGTCCCCGACGAACCCAACAAATTTGTCGTATAGCCTTCCCCCTCGCTCCGCGATTTCCAACGCGTGTTTCTGTTGATCGGCCAGGCGCCACACGTGGGCGACGGTGCGTAGCGTGGCCAGCAACGTGGAATTGGTGATCAGCACAACATTCTTTTCCAAGGCTTCGGAAAAGAGACCCGGCTCCTGACCGACCGCGACAAAAAACGCGGCCTCAATCGGCACATACATGAGCACAAAGTCAGGCGTAGCGATGTCGTAAAGATCCTGATATCGCTTGGCGCTGAGTCCCCGGAAGTGATTGCGCAGACAATTAATGTGCGCCTCCAAATGTTGGACGCGCGCCAGGCCGTCAGGACAATTCACGTAATCCTCGTAAGCCTTGAGGGACACCTTGGAGTCGATGACCAGGTGCTTGGTCTCGGGAAGTTCCACCAGCACGTCCAGAAAGCGTTGCTCGCCGTCCTCGCCCCGGGCCGAGCTCTGGCGGCGGTAGTGGATCCCGAGCTGGAGGCCGGACCGCTCGAGGATTTGGTCAAGCATGTTTTCTCCCCAGTTGCCCAGCACCTTCACGTCGCCCTTAAGCGCCTTGGACAGATTCGCCGCCTCGGCACCGATCCGGGAGATCTGGTCCTTGAGCAACGCGCTGTGGGTGGCGGTATCCTGTCGAACGCTCTCCAGTTTAGCTTTGAATTCCGTCAGGTTCTCCCGGAATGGCGTCAGGATCTTGTCCAGGCTTTCGGCGCTTTGCTGCCCGAATCGGCTCGAGTTTTCGATCAGGAGCCTGTGGGCGATAGCCTCGAATTCTTTTTGGAACCTCTTTTGGAGCTCCTCGATATCCTGGCGCTGGGTTCCCAACCGTTCTTCCAAATACTTGGCCTTTTCGGTCAGTTCACCATTCTGGCGTTTGAGGACCAACAACTCATCTTGGAGGCGCACCCGACTGGCTTCTGCCGCTTCCGACGCAAGTTCGAGATTGGCGCGAGCCTTTCCTTCGGCTTGCAGGGCAGCTGTCGCCGACGCTAGCTCAACCGCCAACGTCGCCTGCTTCTGGCGAGCGGCTTCGCAGCTCTCTTGGAGTTCTGTAGTTTCCTTGACCCGCTGCGAGAGTTCGTCCGCTAGGTGCCGACACTGCTGTTCGGCTGACGCCCGAGCTGCGGAGTGCTCCTGCACTTGGGAAACCAAGCGGGCCCGTTCCTCGGTTTCGCCTGCGAGTGAAGTGCGCAGGGCGGCGATCTGCTGGTCTTTCGCGTCCAGGCGTTCGGCCAGCGTCGCCAGTTGCGGCTGGAGCTCAGCCCGCACCTGGGCGACTCCACCTGCGCTGCGCGCCTTCCAGATGAGCCACACCACCAGGCTTCCAAGGGCCGCGCCCACCAGGAGCGCAATCACCGGAAGCAGATAGTTCATACGGCCCGCTATGGATCAAAAATGGGCGATGACCTCGATCTCCACGTTGGCCCCTTTGGGCAACGCGGCGACCTGGACCGTGGACCGCGCCGGAAAGTCAGAGGTAAAATACCTGGCATACACCTCGTTCATGCCGGCGAAGTCGCCCAGGTTGGTCAAGAAAACCGTGCTCTTCACCACGTTACTGAAGCTCAGCCCCTGATCGTCCAGGATGGCTTTCACGTTCTCCAGCACGCGCTCGCTTTGAGCCTTGATATCCCCGGCCACCAGGTTGCCGGTGGCGGGATCTAATGGAATCTGGCCTGCGCAGAAGAGCAGGTCGCCCACGCGAACCGCGTGGTTATAAGGCCCGACGGCGGGTGCCGAACGAGCGGGTTTGATGATCGTTTTTTTAGGCATAAAATGTTGAGCGGGATGGTAGCGGTTTAGCTGGACGGGTCAAGGCAGGCACGAAGGCACCCGCCGGAACTTTTGGGGGATTGACCCCATTGTGACTGGGTAGAGAGTTTGGATACCCTGTAATTCACCACAGGGTTGCGGCTGGCGAGTTTTATTCGCTTTGAACCCGGTACGCCGGGTAACTTGGCCGGGCCTTGGGTTTTAACAAAGATAATCGCAATTGCTCAAGGCAAGCTATGGCACAAAGATTCGACAGTAACGGCTCGAAGCCCTCTCACGAGGAAATCGCTCAGCGCGCCCGGGAAATTTACGAGCGGAATGGGCGCACCCCCGGACGTGATTTGGAAAACTGGCTGGAAGCGGAATCCCAACTCATGTCGGGGCGCAAAACCGAACGGGACCAGAAACCGGCCGCGGGGGATCCACGAACGGGTACGCGGACGCTCGCCAAACCCGCTCAGAGAGCCTGAATTTTGACGGGGGGTTTCTCCCTCTGCCAGGGGCTCGCCTGCTCGTAGGCATGGGCAACCCGGAGAATCATCTCCTCGTTGAAGGGTTTGCCCAGGAGCTGCAGGCCAATGGGTAGCCGGGGCGAATGCGTCAACCCGCAGGGGACGCTAATGCCGCAGAGCCCGGCAAGGTTGGCGGAGATGGTGAAGATATCCATCAGGTACATCTGCAATGGATCAGCCGTCTTTTCACCGATTCTAAAAGCGGCCGTCGGGGACGTTGGCGTTAACACGGCGTCCACCTTTTTGAACGCCTCCAGGAAATCATTGCGGATCAGGGTGCGGACCTTTTGCGCGCGGAGGTAATACGCGTCGTAGTAGCCACTGCTGAGAACGTACGTGCCCAGAATGATTCGGCGTTTGACCTCCGGACCGAAGCCCGCGCCGCGGGTTCGGCTGTAGAGACCAATCGGGTCCGGGCCGTCGACCCTTAGGCCGTAGCGGATCCCGTCGAACCGCGCCAGGTTAGCGCTCGCCTCGGCGGTGGCGATGATGTAGTAGGTGGCAATGGCGTAGTCGGTATGCGGCAGAGAAATCTCCACAATCTCCGCTCCAAGTTTCCCGAGCTGTTTGACGGCCTCGTCGATCGCCTGTTTTACTTCCGGATCCAGGCCGCCGACCATGTACTCCTTGGGCAAACCGAGTTTCAAGCCCCGGACTTGGCCGTTGAGGTGATCGCGGAAATGCGGCACGGGTTGAGGGACGCTCGTTGAATCGCGGTGGTCCGACCCGCTGATCACCTCCAACACCGTGGCCGCGTCAGTGACCGTCTTGCCGAAACACCCAATTTGATCCAGCGACGAGGCGAACGCCACGAGCCCGAAGCGTGATACCCGGCCGTAGGAAGGCTTGACCCCAACGCACCCGCACAGCGCCGCGGGTTGTCGAATCGAGCCACCGGTATCCGAGCCGAGGGCGGCAAGGCATTCCTGTGCCGTGACCGCCGCGGCTGAACCGCCGGAGGATCCTCCGGGGATTCGAGAGAGGTCCCACGGGTTGCGCGTGATCTGGAACGCCGAATTCTCGGTCGAGCTGCCCATCGCGAACTCGTCCATATTCAGGCGACCAAAAACGACGGCTCCCGCGCGACGCAGCTTCTCGATCACGGTCGCATCGTAAGGAGAAATGTAATGGTGAAGAATTTTCGACCCGCAGTTCAGCGGCTGATCTTTCACCGCGATGACATCTTTGATCGCAATCGGCACCCCTAACAGCGGGTGGGCTGCGTAATCCGCTCCCTGCGCGATCTCCCGGTCGGCCTCGTCGGCCTGGGTCAAAGCGTCTGGCGCATCCAAACTCAGGAACGCGCGAACCTCGCCGTCTACCTGTTGGATTCGGTCCAGGCATGCCTGAACCAGCTGTCGCGAGGAAATCTCCCGCGTCGCCAGCTTTTGCACGGCTTCAGAAATTGTGAGTTCGTTTAGCATCTCGGGTCGGCGCCCTTCACCAGGCGCGCCGGAATCGAGAAAGTGACTGACCTCGCGCCCAAAGGCAAGCGCGTCAAGACGGGCCGATCCGGGAGATCCCGGGTGTTTCTGAACGCGGCTCATGCCGGTTCTCCAGGAGCTCAACTGGCATTGCTAATGCTCTCTCATAACCGACATTCGGTCAAAAGTTGTGTCGATAAACAGCCCTTTGAGGATTTTGCACCTGGAAGACGACCCGGATTTCTCCGAAGTCGTCAAATCTTTATTAGAACGTGAAGGGCTGGTGTCTGAGTTGGTGCTGGTGAGCAACCGGGCTCATTTTGAAGCTACCCTGGGTTCTGAGGCCTTCGACGTCATCCTGGCGGACTACCAACTCCCGGACTACAACGGGCTGGACGCGCTCAAGCTGGCTCGCGCCCGGTGCCCGGACACACCCATCTTGCTCGTCTCCGGAACCATCGGTGAAGGGGCCGCCATCGAGAGTCTCAAGTCCGGCGCCACCGACTACGTTCTGAAGCTCTGGCCTGAGCGCCTGGCACCCGCCGTGCGTCGAGCGGTGCAGGAAGCGGAGGAAAAGAGGGAGCGCCGACAAGCCGAGTCGGAGTTGCTTCGTCGTGAGAAATATTTTTGCACTCTCACCGAAAACTCACTCGATATCCTGACCGTCCTGAACCGCGAAGGGGTCTGCGTCTATAGCAGTCCTTCACTCAAGCAAGTGCTTGGTTTCGACCAGGCGGAGTTGGTTGGACGCGATTCCTTTTCCCTGGTGCACCCGGCTGATGCGGGGCGTGCCCGGGCTGCCTTTGAAGAGGCGCTGCAGCATCCGGAGCGCTCGGTTCGAGCGGAGTTCCGCTCCCGCCACCGGGACGGTTCCTGGCGATTTCTCGAAACGGTTGGGCAAAGTCACATCGACGACCCGGCGATTGCCGGCGTAGTCATCAATTGTCGGGACGTGAGCGATCGGAAGCGGTTGGAGGATCAACTCCGCCAAGCCCAGAAGATGGAAGCAATCGGCCAGCTGGCTGGAGGGGTGGCGCACGATTTTAACAACATATTGACGGTGATCCACGGCCATGCGTCGCTGCTCCAGGTAGGGGCCAACTTGTCAGGCGATCCGGCCCGATCCGCACAGCAGATCGTGCAGGCGGCGGAGCGAGCCTCATCGCTCACGCGCCAGTTATTGACGTTCAGCCGGCGTCAGGTCATGCAACCCAAAGCGCTCGATCTGAATGAGGTGGTAGGGAACATGGCGAAAATGTTGGCCCGTGTATTGGGCGAGGACGTGCCGCTTGAACTGAGCTATTTCGCCCAACCGGCTGTGATCCAAGCCGACGCCAGCATGATCGAACAGGTCTTAATGAACCTGGCGGTCAACGCCCGGGATGCCATGCCCAAAGGCGGCTCTCTAACGGTCAAAGTCGAAACTGTGCAGGTGGATCCTGACCATGTCGCCGGTTGCCCCGAAGCTCGCCCCGGTCGTTTTGTTCGGCTCACCGTCGCTGACACTGGCTGCGGTATCTCGCCCGAGGATCTTCCCCGTATTTTTGAGCCCTTCTTCACGACCAAGGCGGTCGGTAAAGGGACAGGGTTGGGTCTGGCAACCGTTTACGGTATCGTGCAGCAGCACCAGGGATGGATTGAGGTCGAAAGCCAGCTCGCCGGCGGCACCCGATTTCGGGTCTTTCTTCCGGCCAGCCCGCGTTCGGCCGATCCCAGCGAGCAGCCCCAGCGCAGAGGGCTGGTTCGTGGTGGTCGCGAAACCATTTTGGTGGTGGAAGACGAGGCCCCGGTGCGCGAACTTGTGTGCAAGTTCCTCGCGGGTTACGGATATAACGTTGTGCAAGCTGAGTCGGGCGCCAAAGCACTGGAACTGTGGCAAGGCGCCAAGGACCGGATCGACCTGCTCCTTACTGATTTAGTGATGCCGGACCGGATCAACGGGCGCGAGTTGGCGGAAACACTTTGGAATGACCGCCCCAGGCTCAAAGTGATCTTCACCAGCGGCTACAGCGCGGATGTGGTAGGCGAAGACTTTTTCCTGCGCCACGGCCTCAACTACCTGCAGAAACCTTATCCTCCCCAGAAACTTGCCTTGCTGGTGCGGGAGAGCCTGGACGCGGCGAACTGACGCTGGGTCGGGGAGTCTCGTGCATCCAGGGGCGGCACCGCGTTTGCAGCAAAGGGCCTTGACAGAAATTTACGAGAGAGCACTGAGCGGTGGAGGAAAAAGCTGGAGCCTAATTCATGCCAAATCTTGCTTGTGTTGTAGCCCAATAAGTTTAGAATAGGGTCAATGGCACAGGGCTTGCAACTGTCACAACGATTGACGCAGTCGTTGGTGTTGGCACCACAACTGCAGCAATCCCTCGCTTTGCTACAAGCTCCCACCCTTGAACTTAAGGCGTTGGTGGAGCAGGAGTTGCAACAAAACCCAGTCCTCGAGGAGGCCGCTGAGGCCGAAGCTGACCACCAGGAAAAGGAAGGCTCGGACGAGGAACGCACAGAAACGGTCGACCCAGCCGAACCCCCGGCTGACTTGGTCTTTGATCCGGCGTCCGAAAAACCGTCCGAACCGGTGGATGATTTTCAAGCCGAGTTCGATCGCCTGGTTCAGCTTGACCAGGAATGGCGGGACCATTTTGCCCAAACCAACATGCCGAGCCGCGCCTCGGCGGAGGAAGAGGAAAAGCGTCAGTTCATGTTCGATTCGCTGGTCGCGAGCACGTCGCTCCAGGAAATCCTGCTTGAGCAGGTCCGCGAGTCCGAGTTGCCTGAAGACAAATGGCCGATCGCGGAAATGCTCATCGGCAACGTGGATGAATACGGGTATCTGAAGGCCACGGTTGAAGAATTGGTGGCCACTACCGGGCTGACGGCTGACAAGATCGAGGAGGTATTGAAGGTCATTCAAAGTTTCGACCCGCCCGGAGTTGGCGGGCGCGATCTTCGCGAGTGCCTGATGCTGCAGCTCGAGCGAACCAACCAGCGGGATACCCTCGAATACCGGATCGTCAGCGAGTTCATGGAAGCTCTGGGCAAGCGGCGCATCCCCGAGATTGCCCGAGGCACCGGGACCGAAGTGGACGAGGTGCAAGACGCGTTGGAGAACATCGCCCGGCTCGAGCCCCGGCCTGGGCGGGCCTACCTCGCCGATAACGACCAATACATCCTGCCGGAGGTGTTTGTCCGAAGATCCGGTGATGATTTCATTGTCTCAACCAATAACGAGCACATCCCCCACCTGCGGATCTCCAACACCTACAAAGATTTGATGGCCCAGGGTGAGAACACTGCCGAGGTCCGGAATTATATTCGGGAAAAGATTCGCGCCGGCAAATTTCTGATCAAGAGTCTGCATCAGCGGCAGCAGACGATTCTGAACATCGCCCGGGAGATCGTGAACCGGCAACGGGAGTTTATCGAAAAGGGAGTGGCGTTCCTCAAGCCCCTCACGATGGTGCAGATCGCCGAGGTTGTCGGTGTGCATGAGACGACCGTCAGCCGGGCGGTTTCCGGCAAGTACATGCAGACGCCGCAGGGCATTTTCGAGATGAAGTACTTTTTCACCGCCGGCATCCAAACAGCCAGCGGTGACGGCATGTCCAACACCAGCGTGAAGGACATGATCTCAGATATTTTCAAGGAAGAAGACCAGGCCAAACCACTGTCCGACCAGGCCGTGGTTCGGATGCTGCAGGAAAAAGGTATCGTGATTGCCCGCCGCACGGTCGCCAAGTACCGGACCGAGTTGAATATCCTGCCTTCAAATCTGCGCAAGGTATATTGAGGCGCGGGGAGGGCCGGGAGTGCGTGTGCAAGTCGGCAACGGCTGCGGAAGCGAACGGGGGCCGGTTCGAATGGTGGCAGAAAGGAAAGCTGGGATGCGTAGGAAGGCACTTCGTCTCTCTGTCCTTTTAGCTTTATCAGGCTTGCTCGCGGTTGCGCCGGCTCTCAAAGCCGCTGATCCGCTCGCATCGGGAATCGTATTTTCAGGGAGTCTGCCCACCTGGTCCCCACCCTCAATCCCGTCCTTGCCCTCTGGAGGGCCGTCCGTGCGCTCACGCGACCTCGAACTTGTGCATGCGCCGGACACCTTGGGCGCCTTCGTGGTGCGGGTCGCGGGAAAGGAATTTGCGATCGGACAGAATCATCCGTTGATTGGGTATGTGACGGACGGAACGCTGCGTTGGTTTGATCTTTCATCGGCCGCCGAGCGTAAGCTCGAGGTCAGGGTTGAACAGGGGACCTTACGGGTGAACTTCGAAGGCAAGGACGCCGATGGGGGGCGTTGGGTTATCCAGGAACAATTCTCTCCCCGAGCCGCTTCAGGAGCGATCGACATCCGCGTTGACATCAACGTGGACCAGCAACGAGCCGTCGCCTTTCTCCCCATGCTCATGCTCTTCCCGGGTACGGGCAGCTTCGGTTCCGCCAAGGAACAAGCCTTATTTGCCGGGTTGGAATATCTCGAAAACGAAGCCAGCAGCTCCGAGGCCGACGTGGTCGGCCCCGCTTCCCAGCGGCAGGTCCCGGACACTTTGAAGGTTACCTTCCCGCTCATGGCCATCGCAGCTGATAACCGGTTTCTCGGCCTGGTTTGGCAGATGCGGCCCTATTTCGGCGCGGTTTTCGATTCCCCTGATCGGCTGTTTGGTTCCACCGGCCACGCTATGGGCATACTTTTCCCCGGATCGAATGGGAAGAATCGGGTCGAAGGGGCTGTTCTTCCGAAGGAAGCCGAGGTGCTCAATGCGCATAGCTCACTCGTATTGAATGCTACGCTCATCGGTGGGGCTGGAAACAGCGTGGTTCCAGCGATCCAGCAGTATGTGAACTTGCGCGGATTGCCGCCCTTGCCGCTGCAAGGAATCAACTTCCAGCAGTACGTGGAGCAGGCTGCGGCAGGTTGGTTGGTCTCAAAAATCCGTGAAGGTAGTCTCGTGCGGCATGCGATTGCCCAGGGGGGCTTTAAAGCCGGAGGCGCTGCCGACGCCGGTCTCTGGATGGATTGGCTGGCGTGCCAGACCCAACGGCCCGAGCTGGCTGACCGTTTGCGTGAGACCGCCCAAGAGGTCCTGAAGGCTGTTCCCGCAGAGGATCTGAATTCCGCGGCCGTGGGACACGTGCGGTACCCCGTGCCGGCGCTGGTCTATGGGAATGTGGCCGCGAACGCCCTGCGCGCGGAAGCACGAGGTCGTGACATCCTCGGGCGATTCCAACCTGATGGCAGGGTGTTGTACCAGGTCCAGCCGGGGGGGCTCGACTTTGCCAAGACCCATTTCAGCAAAGAGGCAAACGGTTTGGCTTCGGCCTCGGTCCTCGATCTGTTGGAACAAGCCGCTTTTTCCGGCACCCCCGAATTGCTGGCTGCCGGCTTAAAGGAACTCCGTGCCTTGGACAAGTTTCACGATGGAGTGCCCCGGGGAGCGCAGACTTGGGAATGCCCCCTGCATACTCCTGATATTCTGGCATCGGCGCACCTGGTGAAGGCATACACCCTCGGTTTTGAACTCACCGGGGACAGGGCGTTTCTCGAGCAGGCTCGCTATTGGGCCTGGACGGGTGTGCCTTTTGTCTACCTGGTCAATCCAACGGGGCACCCCGTGGGGCTATTCAGCACGATTGCCGTTTTTGGCGCGACGCAATGGCGGGCGCCCGTGTGGTTGGGCTTGCCCGTCCAGTGGTGTGGGCTGGTGTACGCCGACGCCCTCTATGGACTGGCCCGTCACGACCCAACCGGCCCTTGGAAAAAGTTGGCCGCGGGCATAACGATCTCCGGAATTCAGCAGAGCTGGTCTTCCGAGAACCCGGATTCTCAGGGATTGTTGCCGGATTCATTCGATCTCCGCGGCCAACACCGCAACGGACCGGCCATTAACCCGGCCACCGTGGAGGCCTGCGCCGCACAATATTTTGCCGCCAAACCCGTCTATGATTTCTGTTGTTTCGCCACCAACGGTGTGCACGTGCACGCCCCAGGAGGCATCAACAACAAAAAAGAAACGATGGGCAAGGTGGAATTTCAAATCGACGGTTGGCCGGACCGACCCTATTACGTGTTGATCAATGGGCTTCGAGGCAAACCTCAGCTTAAGCTGGACGGCAAATCCATCGATTGCTCCTCACCCCACCAGTTCCTCGCCCCGGAGGGTCGACTGATCCTCCAGGTGTCTGGAAGCCCGCACATTGAATTGGGCCTTTAGGCACGGCTCTCAAATCTCCCGTTTACCTACCGCCGCGTAACGATCCGAGCTGCACCGGCTAAGGACTTGCAGATGGGGCAGCGCAGTTCATCCAGAGCTCTCCTTTTAGTCTTCTCAACACCCGCCCTCCTGGGATGCCAGTGGCACTGTGTTGACCTGCACCCCAAACCCCGCGTTCCCGCCTAGCACGTTCATTGTGTGGGCCGTCTCCGGTCAAAACCCCACCGGCGATTCCTTGGGAGGCACGGATAGCGGCTTTTTTACGACCGGGTCTGGCGGCGGAGGCACGAGCTCCGGTTCTGGCACAAATCGGATCACTACCTTCACGCTGGGCAAGACCTATAACTACCAACAAGACTCTGCCGGGGTTCCGACGCTGGATACCAATGCTCCCTTCACTTTCGGCGCAGTGACCAGTTTGGCTTCAAACCGGACTGCCACGGCAATTTCGCTGAAATTGCCTGGCGGCTCGGGTTCAAATCTGACCCAGAACATCTTCGAGAAAGAGAGTTTCTACATGATCTATTTTACCAGCAGCTCCAATTCGCTCGAAGGGACTTTCCCACAAGGCGATTACAGCTTTACGGTGACCGCCGCGGCGGCAGCCTATTACGCCGTCCGCAACGGGCCTTAGGACCGGCTTCGGAATGTGGCGGCGGCGTCCCGCCGCCAGTTAGGAATTCCCAGACACGTTTTTGGCCGTTGCCTTGGAATGGTGGTGGCGTAAGGCCTTGCTGGCTCGCTTGCGGCTTGATCATCCGCGTGTCCAACCGCGCCGCCCCGTTCTCGCATCTTCGGTTCCGGCGTTCTACCTACCTGCCCAGGCGCGTTCGCACAAGCACCTGCCAATCCGCCTCGTTACCCCGGCGGTTGCTTGTTCTTGAGGACTGCCTTGGTCTCGGCTTGGAGCAGGTCGAGTTCGTCGCGCAGTTCGTCTTTGACCTTTTTGTCCATGCGATCAATGAACAAGATCCCGTGCAAGTGATCGGTTTCATGCTGCACGGCCCTCGAGAGCAGCCCGGAGCAGCGAAACTCCAGCGGTTGGCTTTCCTCATCCAGGGCCGTGACATCGACCACGTCCGGGCGAGTGATATCCGCAAAAATCTCGGGGAAGCTGAGGCATCCTTCCGGCCCGGGCACCGGTGGGCCGACGGCTGTGATTTGGGGATTGATCAACACGAGGGGCATGAACGCGGCTACGTCCGCGGGTTCACCCTTGATATCCAGCGAGGACGGCCGGTCGGTGACGCCGCGGACGTCGATCACGGTGAGCTGGATCGGCACCCCGACCTGTTGTGCAGCGAGGCCGATGCCTTTGTAAGCGTACATCGTCTCGAACATGTCCGCGATCAACTTTTTGATCGTCGGCGTAACGGACTCGATCCGCGATCCCTTTTGGCGCAGGACCGGGGTTCCGAATTTTACAACCGGCAGGATCATCGTGCTTAGGATGGCCAGTTGCGCAGCAGCCCGGCCAAATCCGGAAGGGACGGGCTCTTGGCGGTGCGAACATAAAACCCGCTCGTGGCCACGCCCGTGACCAGGCATTGTTCCGTGGGAAACCCCAGCAGCTTGCCCAGGCAGAATCCGGAGTTGAAGTGATCGCCGGCGCCCGTGGTGATCTTCGGCTTCGGCGTAAACGGTCCCTGCACTAGCGAGAGTCCGTCCGGGCCGGAGGCCAGTGCGAATGCGGTGGGGTGAACGATAATTGTATCCACCTGGACGCGTTGGTGGATCTCTCGGCAGACCTTTTGCAGCCCTTCAGGGGTGTGGTCGTCGGTTTTTAGGCCAAGGTTCCGGCCAATCTCGTGGCTTTCCTTTTCATTCAACCCAAGGATCACGTCGAAATGCTTCTGGAAAGCGGCAATCAACTCGAGGGCGCGGAGGATGTCTTCGTTGGTGCGCTTCTCCGGGTCGGCCAAATCGATGAACAGCTTCCGCCGAGAGCCTTTCATTCCGGGACATATTTCCTTGAGCACCGATGACCAAATATCGCTCATGTGGGCCAACATGGTCCAGTTGACGAAGCCTACCAGGTCGGCGCTCCCGAATTTCGCGGCAAATTTATCATGGCCAAAGCGGGTCTTGATGTTCTCCCAATTCATCTGCTTCAGGGATTCGTGCTTTCCCACCATGACCTTGCCGTCCTCGAACTCGAGAGCATCGGTGTAGCCAGGTTCGGCAATCGAATGAACTTCCGCGCGGCGCCCGAACTCGGCAAAGACGGGGTGGAGGTTGGGATAGCCCAGGATTCCCAAATAGGTGATCTTCATCCCAAAGCTGGCCAAGGCGTTGGCCATGATGGGGCCGTTCCCGCCGAGCTTGGTCATTTGGCTGACCAGCTCAATGTTCGTGCTGCGTCCCGCGGCGGCGGCCAACCGCTCCGCCAGCTGCGCGATCGTGGGGAGCCGCTGATATTTCTCGGCACTTTCGCGCTTGTCCACCACGTGCAAAATGTCGTCGACAAAGCCATCCAAACCGATAAAAGCCGTCATTTGGCTGGCCCGACTGATCGAAGCTTGAAGTTGGGTAGCGGTGGTTTCGCGCAGGGCTTGTGAGTTATTCATAGGGTAAATTGGGACGGGGAGAAAAATGGAACGCGAGCGCCGCCGCAGCGGTGCTTGGCAGGGCGACAAAAGCTCAATTTCCTGTTGTTCGCTTCCACTACAGTTAAATACCAGAAACCACCCGACAGTAAAGCCCGGTGGCGATTTCAGTCCAGCCTGCGTGCATCGCTAGCCGTCAGTCGTTTCCCACCCCGAGGATTTGCAATATCCGCTCGAGTTCCGCATCGCTGAAGAAGGCGATTTCAAGGGATCCCTTTCCGAGGGCATAGCGCAGGTGGATTTTCGTCCCGAGCCGCTCCCGCAGTTGATTCTCGAGATTCGCGACGTGGGCGTCCTTGGACTGGCCGTTGGCCGTCCTGGATTTGGGGAGAGCCGACAGATCACGGTTCTGTAGCCGAGCTACCAGCGCTTCCGTTTGCCGAACATTAAGCCCATCGCGCAGGATACGTTCCATCACGAAATGCTGGTCCTTCTCGCCGGGCAGGCCGAGCATGACCTTCCCGTGACCTACCGACAACCGGCCGGCGCGAAGATGGCCCTGAATGTCGGCACCCAACTTGAGCAAACGAAGCGCGTTGGCCACCAGGGCCCGGCTTTTGCCCACCTTGGTGGCGACTTCCTCTTGCGTCAGTTGAAATTCCTGGACCAGCTGGAAATATCCCTGGGCTTCCTCAATCGGATTCAGATCCTCACGCTGTAAGTTTTCAATCAGCGCGAGTTCAAGCACCGCGCGGTCGTCAGCCTGCCGCACTATCACCGGAACCTCTTTCAAACCGACCAGCTGGGCGGCCCGCCACCGGCGCTCACCGGCAATCAGTTCGAGGTGGCCATCCCGGTCACGCACGATGAGGGGTTGCACCACACCTTGCTCCTTGATCGAGTCCGCCAACTCCTGCAAGGCATCCTGGGAGAAATCTTTGCGCGGCTGGAAAGGGCAGGGGACGATACGGTTGATGCCCACGGTCTGCACCGCCTGGGACGATCCCGGGGCGGGAACTGCCTGTTGATTCGTGGTTGGGACTGCCGCCGGGAGAGCAGGCTTCGCCACGGGACTTCCGCCCAGCAGCGCCCCAAGGCCCCGGCCCAAAGCTGGCTTTGCCATCCGCTCAGAGTGTCGCAGCGTGGCGCAGAAGTCAAATCAGTCCATAAGCAGAGACCGGTGCGGAGGAACCCCTGGTTTGTCCCTAGTGGTGGGGGGTTGCAGCGGGTCTCCACCTTGGCAGCTTTCGGATTTTTCTGTCTTTTAATATTTCTGTCTAAAGCCTTGGAGTTCTTCGGAGCGGAATATAGACAGAAAAATTTAAGAACAGAAAAATGCACAAAAAGAAG
>Ga0105240_10007090_pt1 | contig 16338 bp, 15 predicted proteins | sample KBSC54metaG_FD_80426 | JGI IMG/M metagenome (GOLD analysis project Ga0105240, IMG submission 80426) | Corn rhizosphere microbial communities from Kellogg Biological Station, Michigan, USA - KBS C5-4 metaG | ecosystem: Host-associated > Plants > Roots > Rhizosphere > Soil | place: Michigan, USA... | reverse complement strand
TCGGCGTCTGGAAGGTCGAGATCGTGGGGAAAGACGAGCCCATGCTGAGCGTCCGGCACGCCGAGCGCGGGGCCGCGGAAGAGCGCATGACCGTGGAATCCTTTGCCCGGCGCTGCGAGCCGTACTTCGAGAGCGGCGGCGGAATGCTCGACCAGGAATACCAGGAGCGGCTTCCGGAGGGCATGGTTCGCTGCTACCTGGTGCACGGCCGCGTGGAGGGATTCGGGCTCCAGGCAGTCAACGCCTTGTACCCGCCGCCGCCCGGCGCGCCGGTGGAGGAGGCGCCCAAGTCCACCCAGCGGACGTATCACCCGCCGACGTTGCCCGCCTGCCAGCCGCTCAAGCGGCAGCTCGAAGAGGAATGGGTGCCGGCACTGCAGCGGCGCCTGGGTATCGGGACCGGCAGCCTCCCCGTGCTGTGGGATTGCGACTTCCTGCTCGGGCGCCGGACGGCCTCCGGCGCGGACACCCACGTGCTGTGCGAGATCAACGCGAGCAGTGTTTCGCCGTTCCCCGAATCGGCGATCGTGCCGATCGCCCGCGCAGCGGTGGAGGGCGCGCGGTCGGGCAGCCCTGCGCTATCCTTGCGCGGATGATCCCCGTTCCCCCGGAAATCGAGGAGCTCGACCGCGCCGACGTCCTGCGCGGCTTCCGGGCGCAATTCGATCTTCCGCCCGGCCTCATCTATCTCGACGGCAATTCCCTCGGGGCGCTTCCGCGCCGCACGCGCGAGCGGCTCGCGAAGGTGATCGGGGACGAGTGGGGCCGGGACCTCATCAGGAGCTGGAACGGCGCCGACTGGATCTCGCTCCCGCAGCGCACGGGCGACAAGATCGGCGCGCTGGTCGGCGCCGCGAAAGGCGAGGTGATCGTCGCCGACTCGACGTCGGTGAACCTCTTCAAGGTCCTCTGCGTGGCCCTCGCCGCCAATCCCGGCCGGCGCGTGATCGTCACGGAGGCCGCGAACTTCCCGACCGATCTCTACGTGATCGAGGGCGTGATCGCGCAGCTGGGCGGCCTGCACGAGCTGGTGCTAGTCGAAGGGACCGAAGAGGCGCTGGAGGCGGTGCTCGCCGAGCGCGGCCGGGAAGTCGCCGTGGTCGCGCTCACGCACATCCACTACACGTCGTCGCGTGTCTACGACATGCGCCGCGTCACGGCGGCCGCCCACGTTGCCGGCGCGCTCGCCGTGTGGGATCTATCGCATTCGGCGGGCGTCGTGCCGGTCGACCTCGGCGGATGCGACGCGGACTTCGCCGTGGGTTGCGGATACAAGCATCTCAACGGCGGACCGGGCGCGCCCGCGTTCCTCTACGCGGCGCGGCGGTTCCACGACCGCTTCCGGCAGCCCATCTCGGGCTGGATGGGGGATGCCAGGCCCTTCGACTACCACTCCGGATACGAGCCGGCCCGCGGCATCTCGCGCTACCTGAGCGGCTCGCCTCCCGTGATCGCGCTTTCCGCGCTCGAGGCGAGCGTCGACGTGATCCTCGAGGCGCCGATGGAGGCGATCCGGCGGAAGTCCATCGCCTTGGGCGACCTTTTCGTCGAGCTCGTGAACCGGCATTGCGATGGGCTGGGGCTCGTCCTCGCGAGCCCCGGGGAAGGCGCGAGGCGCGGCAGCCACGTCTCGTACCGCCACCCGGAAAGCGATCCCGTCATGCAGGCGCTCATCGCGGCGGGCGTCATCGGCGATTGCCGGCCTCCGGACTTGCTGCGCTTCGGTTTCGCGCCCCTCTACCTGCGCTACGCCGACGTCTGGCGCGCGGTGATGCGGATGGCGGAAATCCTGCGCTCGCGCTCGTGGGATCGTGCCGAGTTCCGCTCGCGGAGGCTGGTCACCTGAGGCGGCTTACTGCTCTCGGCTCGCGTAACCCGCCACCAGCTCGTAGCTGCGCGCCGGATGCGCCTCGCAGAAGGTGACGCTCGGGTTGGGCGACGACCGGCTGTGCGCGCGTCTTCTTGCGAGGTCCAGCACGAGCGTGCGGGTATTGCAGCGCAGCTCGTACGGCTTCGCCACGATCTCGCTGTCGGTCCAGGTCGCGATCTCGAACTGCGCCATCCTCGATTCGAGGAGTCCCCGGCCGCTCAGGAAGACCACCTCCGCGCTGGATTCGGCGCATCGCATGGTGGACTTCGTGCATTCGATCGTCGTGGTGCCCAGGCTTCCCGGGATGCCCCCACCCGAGGTCCACGTGCCGCGCGCCTTCACCACGTCGCCCGAACCGCTCAGCTCGAACTCGTACGTCGGAAGGACCACCGGGTGCTGGCGCAGGGCCGAGAGCTCGCGATAGGTGAGCGAAGCCCATCCGAGGAGCGCGATGAGCACCGCCGCCTCGATATAGCGGGCGTACCTGCGCAATTTGGGCCCGAGGATCATTCGCCGCTCCCAGTCCGACGCCGCGAGGATACACGGCGCCGGGTCGGCCCTCCAGCCTTACGGGGGTTAACGGTGCCCGCCTTCCGTGACCGCACCCGTGGGGGCCTCTCAATTGGTCCCCAGCCGGGCCCCCTCGATGTTGCCGACGACGCCCAGGCCCTGGAAGGACCCCGTGAAGCCATCGAACGTGACGAAGAGGTTGTCCATGCTGAACGTCCCGCTCTGACCACCCGTGCAGGAGAAGTTGCCGCCCACGAATTTCTGCGCGCCGAATTGCGACGCGGGCGGGCCCGTGAAAGTGCAGGAGGAGCCGGTCGGGGGCGCTCCCGTCGGGGCGGGGTTCGTCGTCATGACGAAGCCGCTGGGGCCGTCCTGGATGGTGATGAGGATGGGATTCCTCGTAAGGCCCGCGGGCGCGTCCGCGTTGGTGGCCGCCGTGTGGCCGATGTAGCTCCCGGAAAGGTCGTTGTTCCGGAACGCGAAGCGGCTCACGTTCTTGGTGAACGAGGCCCCATCGATCGTGCCGCCCACGACCGCGGTGTTCCGGCCGGTGAGCTCGAAGGCCATGTTGCCGACAATCCGGCTCGTGACCGACCCGGCATTGAACGGCCCGCCGAAATAGGGCCCGGTGGATTCCACGAGCGGACCGCTGAAGACGGCATTGGGGCCCGGGGCCGACTCCAGGGTGAGCGCAGAGGCGACGTACCAGTGGGGCTTGCGCTGCGCGTCGTACACGAAGAGCGTGGCGAAGATCGTGTCGCCCTGCTCGACGGTGTTCAGGCCCCAGCCGCTCTCGTTCGGCGGAAACCAGTTGTCCGTGCGCCAGCCGTTCCCGTCCGTTTGCGGCGCCGACCGGATGGAGGCGGCGATGCGACCGAAGGAATTCGTGATGCCGTGGCCGGTGAAGGAGCCCGTGAATCCGTCCGGGGTCGGGTCGACGACCATCGACCACGAGCCGCTCGCGCCGGCGCAGGTGAAGGTCCCGGAGACGGTTTCGACCGCACCGGTCTGCCCGCGCGTGCCGGAGTAGCTGCAACTGCCCTCCGAATCGCTCCCGTCGGCCATGGTGATGGAGGTGCCGTTATCCGCGATGGTGATGTTCATGTCCCTGCGGATCTCGGGCGTGCCGTTGGCCGCCGGCTGGTACTCGTAGCCGTAATAGTTTCCTGTGAGATTCGCCTTGCGGAACGTGAACGGGACGACCGCCTTCGTCACGTGGACGCCGTCGACGGTGTAGTCGAGCGTCGCGGAGTTGAAGCTTCCGAGCGTGAACGACATCGTGCCCACTTGCCGCACCGCCACGGTGGCGGGGTCGAACGGCCCGGAGAACGGCGGGCCGGACGCCTCGAAGAGCGCGCCGGAGTAGAAGACCGGCCCCCCCTGGACGCTCGAGGCGACGTACCACTTGGGCTGGCTGTCGGGTCCGTAGACGAAGAGCGCCGCGAAGAGCGTGTCGCCCTGGTGGAAAATGTTGAGCCCCCAGCCGGATTCCGAGGGGTTGAACCACATCTCGCTGCCGTCGCGCGGCTGCGGGGTTGCGAGGGCCGGAATCGAGGCGAGGAAGAGCGCCGCCGCGGCGAGGAAGGAGCGGATTTGCATGGGAACCTCCGCATCTGAAGACTTGCCGCGGCGAAAACCGTTCCCTTCGTGAACTTGAACACCGCGCCGGAGTCGCTACCAGCCGGGGCGCGGCGAGCGGGAGCCGAATGATCAACGACCTCTGGTACAAGAACGCCGTCATCTACTGCCTGAGCGTCGGCACGTACCTGGACTCCAACGGAGACGGCGTGGGCGACTTCCAGGGCGTCCTGCGCAGGCTGGACTACCTGCAGGGGCTGGGTGTGACGGCGATCTGGCTGATGCCGTTCCAGAAGTCGCCGTGCAGGGACGACGGCTACGATGTCTCGGACTACTACACCGTCGACCCGCGCTACGGCACGCTCGGCGACTTCGTGGAGTTCGCGCACGGTGCCGAGCAGCGCGGCATCCGCGTCCTCATCGACCTCGTCGTGAACCACACGTCGAACGAGCATCCGTGGTTCCAGGAGGCGCGCCGCGACCCGGCGTCGAAGTACCGGGACTGGTACGTGTGGTCGAAGAAGAAGCCCGCGCGCGCGAACGAGGGCATGGTCTTCCCCGGCGTGCAGAAGAGCACGTGGTCGTGGGACAAGGAGGCGCGCCTCTACTATTTCCACCGCTTCTACGATTTCCAGCCGGACCTCGACACGTCGAACCCGCACGTCCAGGCCGAGATCCTGAAGATCATGGGCTTCTGGCTCCAGCTGGGCGTCTCCGGCTTCCGCATGGACGCGGTCCCCTTCGTGATCGGCAGCAAGGGCGCGGACGTGAAGAAGCCGGTCGAGCACTACGACATGCTCCGGAAGCTCCGCGAGTTCCTCCAGTGGCGCGAGAGCGACGCGATCATCCTCGCCGAGGCGAACGTGCCGCCGGACACCGACATGCAGTACTTCGGCGACGCCGGCGAGCGGCTGCAGATGATGTTCAATTTCCAGGTGAACCAGAACCTCTTCTACGCGCTCGCCTCGGCCGACAGCCGGCCGCTCGTCCGCGCGCTCGGGAAGACGAAGCCGCGCCCGGCCACGGCGCAGTGGGGGAATTTCCTGCGCAACCACGACGAGCTCGACCTGGGCCGGCTCACGAAGGCGCAGCGCGAAACCGTGTTCGCCGCGTTCGGCCCGGCGAAGTCGATGCAGCTCTACGATCGCGGCATCCGCCGGCGCCTGGCGCCCATGCTGAAGGGAGACCGGCGCCACCTCGAGCTCGCCTACAGCCTCATGTTCACGCTCCCCGGCACGCCGGTGCTGCGCTACGGCGACGAGCTCGGCATGGGCGACGACCTCGCGCTTCCGGAGCGGAACTGCGCGCGGACGCCCATGCAGTGGTCCGACGAGCCGCACGCGGGCTTCACGAAGGGCGACAAGCCCCTCCTTCCCGTGATCGACAAGGGCCCGTACGCGTACGAGCACGTGAATGCCGCGAAGCAGCGGCGCGACCCCCACTCGCTGCTCAACTGGACGGAGCGCATCATCCGCATGCGAAAGGAAGTGCCCGAGATCGGATGGGGAGACTTCGAGGTGCTGGACACCGGCACGCCCGCCGTCCTCGCGATCCGCTACGACTGGCGGAACAACTCGGTCCTCTTCCTCCACAACCTGGACCCCAGGCCGCGCGAGATCGCGTTCCACCCGGGATTGAAGGGCGACGCCGGCAACGTGCTCGTGAACCTCCTCTCCGACGACCACAGCCGCGCGGGCAAGCGCGGCCGCCACGATGTGCTCCTCGAGCCGTTCGGCTACCGCTGGTACCGCGTGGGCGGGCTCGATTACCTGCTGAAGCGAAGCGAGGTCGAGGGCTCATGAGCTCGCGCACCGCCGGGGCTGCGATGGCGGCTCTCGTCATCGCGGCGGCGTTTCCCGTTCTCGGCCGCCCCGCGGAGATCCCGCAGGAAGACGTCAAGCGTGTCGTCGACCGGGCGATCGTGCCCGTCATGGCGCGATACGACGTCCCCGGGATCGCGATCGGCGTCCTGGTCGGCGGCGATTCGTACGAATTCGACTATGGCGTAGCTTCGCGGGAAACCGGGGCGCCCGTCACTCCAGCCACCCTCTTCGAGCTGGGATCGGTCAGCAAGACGCTCACGGCGACGCTCGCCGCGTACGCGCAGGTGAGCGGCCGGCTCGACCTCTCGGACAAGGTCGCCACGTACCTGCCGGCGTTCCGCGGCACGAAGTTCGGCGACGTCCGCCTCCTCGATCTCGCCACCCACACGTCGGGCGGCATGCCGCTCCAGGTTCCCGAGGGCATCGAAAACGACGACCAATTGATGAAGTACCTGCAAGCTTGGCAGCCCGCGCATCCGCCGGGGACCTACCGGACGTACGCGAACCCGAGCATCGGAATGCTGGGCGTCATCGCCGCGAAGAGCATGGACGAGGATTTCACCGTGCTCATGGAGCGGCGCCTTTTCCCGGCCCTCGGGATGAACCGGACTTACATCGACATTCCGAAGGCGCGCAGCGCGAGCTATGCCCAGGGCTATACCGCCAGGGGCGCGCCGATCCGCATGGCCGAAGCCGTCCTTTCCGCCGAGGCGTACGGCGTCAAGAGCACGGCTGGCGACATGATCCGCTTCCTCGAGGCGAACATGGGCCGGCGCGCGCTGGAGGCGAAGCTCCAGCGCGCGATCGCGCAGACGCACACGGGGTACTTCGAGGTCGGGCGGATGACGCAGGACCTGGTCTGGGAACAGTACGCGTATCCGGTGGAGCTGGAGGCGCTCCTGGAGGGAAACTCCGGAGCCGTGAGCCTCGCCGCCTTGCCCGTGCGCGAGATTACACCGCCCCAGCCGCCGCGGACCGACGTCCTGATCAACAAGACCGGCTCGACCAACGGCTTCGCGGCGTACATCGCCTTCGTCCCCGGAAGGCAGGTCGGCGTCGTGATCCTCGCGAACCGCAATTATCCGATCGAGGCGCGCGTGAGGGCGGCATATCGGATGATCGTCGAGCTCGGCCGTCATCCCGGGTAGTCCCTTGGCCCTCCGGCAGACCTGGAGCGCGAATGGATTAAGATTCCGGACGAAGGAGGAAATCCCATGCCGGACCAGGACCGAGTCGTCCACCGCACCGCGCCCATCGAGAAACGCGTCGAGGCCATCCAGTCGGTGATCGCCGAGCGCGGCGAGAACGTGGCGCAGGCGCTGGAGGAGCTGGGCCACGTTGCCCAGGAGCAGTGGATCCCGCAGAACGGCGCGCGCGTCGTGGCCCGGGCCTGGGTCGATCCGGAATTCCGGAAGCGGCTCCTCGCCAACGGGCGGGAAGCCGTGGCCGAGCTGGGCTTCACGATGCCCAAGCACCATCGCCACCTCGTCGTGCTGGAGAACTCGCCCTCCGTCCAGAACGTGATCTGCTGCACGCAGTGCTCCTGCACGGCGTTCTCCCTGATCGGCCTCCCGCCGGACTGGTACAAGGACCTCGAATACCGGGCGCGCGTGGTCCGCGAGTCGCGCACGGTGCTGAAGGAGATGGGATTGGACCTCGCGGCGGAGGTCGAGGTCCGCGTCTGGGACACCACCGCGGACACGCGCTACATGGTCCTTCCCGAGCGGCCCGCCGGAACCGAGGGCTGGACCGAGGAGCGGCTCGCGGGAATCGTCACGCGCGACGGCCTCATCGGCGTGGCGCGCCTCTAGGAGCCGCCATGGACGCGATGTACGACCTGGGCGGCAAGCAGGGCTTCGGACGGATCCGCTACGCGAAGGGCGCACGGGCGTTCCACGAGCCATGGGAAGTGCGGGCGAACGCGCTCTACGCGCTCGCCGTGCGCTTCGGGATCCTCAACATGGACGAGTATCGCCATGCGATCGAGCGCATGGAGCCGCGGCACTACCTCACGGCGAGCTACTACGAGCGCTCGCTCACCGGGCTCGCGACGCTCTGCGTCGAGAAGGGGCTCGTCACGCGCGACGAGCTCGAGCGCCGGGCGGGCGGCGCCTTTCCGCTTTCCCAGCCGAGCGCGCCGGGACGCACGAATCTCGCCACCCGCGAGCGCTTCCGCCCGGGCGATCGCGTGCGCGTGCGGCAGGACGTCGTGCCCGGCCACGTGCGCGTGCCGGCGTACGTGCGCGGGAAGACCGGCGTGGTGGAGAGCGAATCGCCGGCATACCCGTTCCCGGATGCCCACGCCCACGGTATCGCGGCGGAGGACGAGCCGACGTACGACGTCCGCTTCCGCAGCGATGACCTCTGGCCGCATTCCGCGGACCCGGCGACGATCTACGTCGGCATCTTCCAGAGCTACCTAGAGCGGGCGCCCTGAAGTCGCCCTGCGATGCCGCGCGCCATCCTCGAGGAAGCCCGGACCCATCCCGCCATCCGCGAGCGGGTCGCGGCGAGCCATGCGGACATCGTCCGCGAAGTGGAGGCGGCCGTGGCGGCGAACGCGGTCGTCGTGGTCGGGATGGCGCAGAACCCGTTCCCGCGGAAGGCGCGGCGCCTCCTCGACCGCGCGGGGATCCCGTATCGCTATCTCGAGTACGGAAGCTACCTCAGCCAATGGCGCCGCCGCACGGCGCTCAAGATGTGGACCGGATGGTCCACGTTTCCGATGGTTTTCGTGAAGGGCACGTTCGTCGGCGGCGCGAGCGAGCTCGAGAAGCTTCTGCAATCGGGAGAGCTCCATCCATGACGAGGGTCACGCATCGCGTCGTCGAGATCACCACGCCCGGCGGGCCGGAAGTCCTGCAGGTCCGGCCGCGGGAGATTCCCTCGCCCCGCGCGGGCGAGGTGCTCATCGCCGTCGCCGCCGCGGGAGTGAACCGGCCGGACGTCCTGCAGCGGCTGGGCCGCTACCCGGTGCCGCCGGGGGCATCGGACCTGCCGGGGCTCGAAGTCGCCGGCACGATCGCGGAGGTAGGCGCGGACGTCACGCAGTGGAAGAAGGGCGACCGGGTCTGCGCGCTCACGCCGGGCGGCGGCTACGCGGAGCACTGCATCGCGCCCGCCGCCAATTGCCTTCCGGTCCCGAAGGGACTGGACTTCGTCCAGGCGGCGTCGCTTCCGGAGACCTACTTCACGGTCTGGAGCAACGTCTTCGACCGCGGGGCGCTGAGGGCCGGCGAGACGTTCCTCGTGCAGGGGGGCTCCAGCGGCATCGGCGTGGCGGCGATCCAGATGGTCCACGCGCTCGGCCATCGCGTCTTCGCGACGGCGGGGACGCCCGAGAAGTGCGCGGCCTGCGCGAAGCTGGGCGCCGAGCGCGCGATCAACTACAGGACCGAGGATTTCGTCGAGGTCGTGAAGTCGCTCACGAACGGGAAGGGCGTCGACGTGATCCTCGACATGGTGGCGGGCGACTACGTGCCGCGCGAGATGAAGGCCCTGGCGGACGACGGGCGGATCGTCCTGATCGCATTCCTCGGCGGCTCCAAGGCGACATTGGACCTCAACGAGGTGCTGCGCCGGCGCCTCGTCCTCACGGGCAGCACGCTCCGCCCGCGGTCCGTGGAGTTCAAGGCGGCGATCGCGGGCGCGTTGCGGGAAAAGGTCTGGCCGCTCCTCGAGGCGGGCACGATCAAGCCCGTGATCCACGCCACCTTCCCGCTCGCGCAGGCCGCGAAGGCGCACGCGATGCTGGAAGCGGGCGAGCACATCGGCAAGATCGTGCTCACGGTCGCGTCCTGACGAAGCGAACGATTCTTCCGGGAGAAGGCGATGGCGAAGGTCGCGGTCCTGGTGGGGAGCCTGCGCAAGGGCTCGTACAGCCGCATGATCGCGAAGGCGATGTGCGGTCTCGCGGCCGGAATGGAATGCGCGATCGTGGAGATCGGCGCGCTCCCGCTCTACGATCCGGACCTGGAAGAGGGCGAGCCTCCCGCCGAATGGGTGGCCTTCCGTGACGCCATCCGGCGCTCGGACGCGGTCCTCTTCGTGACGCCCGAGTACAACCGCTCGGTGCCGGGCGCGCTCAAGAACGCGATCGACGTGGGATCGCGCCCCTACGGGAAGAGTGTCTGGTCCGGGAAGCCGGCCGCGGTCGTGAGTGTCTCGCCGGGTGCCATCGGGGCCTTCGGCGCGAACCATCACCTGCGCCAGTCGTTCGTGTTCCTCGACATGCCGGTCCTGCAGCAGCCGGAAGGCTACATCGGCGGCGTCGCGAAGCTCGTGGACGCGAGCGGCGCGCTGGTGAACGACGACACGCGCGCGTTCCTGCAGAAGTTCATGGAGGCGTTCGCCGCCTGGATCCGGAAGGCCGGGCACACTTAGGGCGCTCCGTACGCTGGCAGACAGACGGCCGGATCCCGATCCCGTACCTTGCGTGGGCTGGAGCGGCGCGCTCCTGAACATCAATTCGGCTGGCGATGCCGCCGAGACGGGATAACAACCATGAAAACGATCACCCTCACGGCCCTCGCGGCCGCCCTCGGCCTGGCGTTCAGCACCGCCACGGTCGCCGCCAGCATGACGAAGGCCGAGCACACCGCGGCCAAGGCCGGCATCAAGGGCGAATACAAGACGGCGAAGAAGGCCTGCGATGCGCAGAAGGACAACGCGAAGGACGTCTGCATGGCCGAGGTGAAGGGCAAGGAGGACGTGGCGCTCGCCGAGCTCACCGCCACGTACGATCCGAGCCGCCAGCACCGCTACGAGGCGCGCCTCGCGCGGACGCGGGCCGACTACGCCGTCGCGAGGGAGCGGTGCGACGACCTCGCCGGCAACGCGAAGGACGTCTGCGTGAAGGAAGCCCAGGCTGCGGAAACCGCCGGCAAGGCCGATGCGAGGGCGCAGCGCAAGATCGCGGAGGCCGACAAGTCGGCCGGCGCCGCGAGCGCCAAGGCGCAGGACAAGGCGAGCAAGAAGGCCCTGGCGGCTCGCGAGGAAGCGTCCGAGGAGAAGAACGAAAGCCGGTACGCGGTCGCCAAGGAAAAGTGCGACGCGCTCGCGGGCGACCCGAAGGAGGCCTGCCTGAAGGACGCGAAGGCGCACTACGGCAAGTCCTGAAGGGCGGCCATGCCGCTCGCGCCCATCGTCGATGCGAGCGCCGCATCGACGATGCGTTGCGCCTCGGCGAGGATGCGCCGCAGGTGGTCGTCGCCGCGAAAGCTCTCGGCGTATATCTTGTAGAGGTCCTCGGTCCCGGAGGGGCGCGCCGCGAACCAGCCGCTCGCGGTCGTCACCTTCACGCCCCCGATGGGCGCGCCGTTGCCGGGCGCGTGGGTGAGAACGCCCTCGATCCTTTCGCCCGCGAGCGCGGCGAACGGGACGTCGCGTTCCGAGAGCCGCGCGAGCATCCGCTTCTGCTCCGGGGTGGCGCTCGCCTCGACGCGATCGTAGGCCGGCGTGCCCAGGTCGCGCGCGAGCTCCGCGTAGGCTTCGCCCGGATCGCGGCCGGTGCACGCGGTGATCTCCGCCGAGAGGAGCGCCGCGACGATGCCGTCCTTGTCCGTCGTCCACGGGCTGCCATCTCGCCGCAGGCAGGACGCGCCGGCGCTCTCTTCGCCGCCGAAGCCCAGGGAGCCGCCGAGAAGGCCGTCGACGAACCACTTGAACCCCACCGGCACCTCGTAGAGCTCGCGGCCGAGCTTCGCCGCGACGCGGTCGATCATCGCGCTGCTCACGATCGTCTTTCCGGCGGCGGCGTTGCCGTTCCATTGCGGCCGGTGCCGGAAGAGATACGAGATCGCGGCGGCGAGGTAGTGGTTGGGCGGAAGGAGGCCCGCGCCGGGGGTGACGATGCCGTGGCGATCGTGGTCGGTGTCGCACGCGAACGCGATGTCGAACCGGTCCTTCAAGGCGATCAGGCCGTGCATCGCATCGGGCGACGACGGGTCCATGCGGATGCGGCCGTCCCGATCGACCGGCATGAACCGGAACGTGGGATCGACCGCTGCGTTCACGACGGTGAGGTCCAGGCCGTAGCGCTGGGCGATCGGTCCCCAGTAGCGAACTCCGGCGCCGCCCATCGGATCCACGCCCATCCGCAGGCCCGAGCCCCGGATCGCTTCCATGTCCAATACGCCGCCGAGGTCTCCCACGTAGGCGTCGACGTAGTCGTGGCGATGCGTCGTGGCCGCACGCAGGGCGCGCTCGTGGGGAATCCTCCTTACGCCCGCGAGGGCGGCGTCGAGGAAGCCGTTCGCCCTGTCCTGGATCCACCGGGTGACGTCGTCGCCGGCGGGGCCCCCGTTGGGCGGGTTGTACTTGAAGCCGCCGTTGTCGGGGGGATTGTGGGAGGGCGTGACGACGATGCCGTCGGCGAACCCCGCGTCGCGGCCGCGGTTATGGGAGAGGATCGCGTGCGAGATCGCCGGCGTGGGCGTGAATTCGTCGCTTCCCGCGAGCATCACGTCCACGCCGTTGGCCGCGAGCACTTCGAGCGCGCTCGCGCAGGCGGGCACCGAGAGCGCGTGCGTGTCGATCCCGAGGAAAAGCGGCCCGTCCGTGCCTTGCCGCGTGCGGTAGTCGCAGACGGCCTGGCTGATCGCGAGCACGTGCCATTCGTTGAAGGTGCCGTCGAAGGCGCAGCCGCGATGTCCCGAGGTGCCGAACGCGACCCTCTGCCCGGGCACCGAGGCATCCGGCTTCCGGTCGTAGTAGGCGGCGAGGAGCCGCGGCACGTCGACCAGCAGCTCCGGCGGCGCCGGCTTGCCCGCGAGCGGACTCGGGGGGCTCACGCCCGCCGCCGCGCTTTCGCGAGCGCCTCGCTCTTGGCGGCGATGCGACCCAGGAGATCCGTCCAGGACTCGGTGAAGGCCGCGGTGCCCTCGCGCTGGAGCTTTTCGGCGAGCGCGGGCGCGTCGACGCCGGCCCGGGCGAATTCCGCGATCACCGCTTCGGCGTCTCCGCCGTCGACCCGCATGCCCTCCTTCACCTGGCCATGGTCGGCGAAGGCGAGCAGGGTCTTCTCGGGGAGGGTGTCGATCGTGTCGGGGGCCGCCAGCGCTTCCACGTAGAGGACGTCGGGCGCGGCGGGATCCTTCGTGCCGGTGCTTCCCCAGAGCAGGCGCTGGGTCGGGGCGCCCGCGGCGGCGAGCTTGCGCCAGCGAGGCGAGGCGAGGAGGTCGCGGTAGGCCTTGTAGGCGCGCCCGGCGATGGCGATGCCGAGGCGGTTGCGCAGCTGCGCCGGCACCTTGTTCTTCACGGCCACGTCCCAGCGGCTCACGAAGACCGAGGCCACGGAATGGACCGCCGGGTCGCGGCCGGCCGCGATCCGGCGCTCGATGCCCCGCATGTACGCCTCCGCGGCCGCAAGGTACTGCTCGCGCGAGAAGAGCAGCGTCACGTTGATCGGCACGCCCGCGAAGATCGATTCCTCGATCGCCGGAATGCCGGCACGGGTACCCGGGATCTTCACGAAGAAATTGGGGCGCCGGGCGCGCGCATGGAGCTCCGCCGCCGCCTTGATCGATCCGGCGGTGTCGTCCGCGAGGAGCGGCGAGACCTCGAGCGACACCCAGCCGTCGACGCCCGCGGTCGCGTCGTGGACCGGACGGAAGAGATCGGCCGCCCTGGCGAGGTCCTCCAGGGCGAGCTCGAGGAAGAGCGCCTCGCCGGACTTCCCCGCCCCGGATTTCTCGCGGATGGCGTCGTCGTAGAAATCGTGGTCGCCGATGGCGCGGTCGAAGATCGTGGGATTGGACGTGAGGCCGGTCACGGCGAAATCGCGGATGTAGCGCTCGAGCGTGCCGTCCGCGATCAGTCCGCGGGTGATGTTGTCGAGCCACAGGCTTTGCCCGAAGTCGTGCAGTCGTTGCGCGGGATTCATGCCGCCTCCTTTATCGCAATGGGTGAAGTTCGCGACCGAGCAGGTCGCCGATGCGGTCGACGGCCAGGTCGGCCGGCAGATATGCCGCAAGCTCCCGCGGATCGACCGCGTAATGCCCCTGGCGCGGGAATACGGTCGTCACGCGGCCGCCCAGGATCGCCTTCATCGCCGAGAGGATCCGCAGCTTGTCGTCGACCATCACGTAATGGCGCGCCGGGTAGCGCCGCTCGACCTCGTCCATCATGCGTTCCTTGTGGATGTAGACGAGGACCCGCCCCTCGACCGCGTCCCACAGCCCCGAGCGCTGGATCTTGCGCGGCTGGAAGACCACGTCGCCGTCCGAGAGGATCACCGTGAGCCCGCGCCGGTGAAGATGGTCGAGCACGGCAAGGGACCCGGGATAGAGCCGCTCGGCGAAGGGATAGTCCACGAGGAAGGACGACATGCCGAGGAGGCGCGGATCGTTCATCGCGCCCAGGCGATAGCGCTGCAGCGCGCCGAGATAGTCGGTGTAGCCCAGCTCGGCGCGCAGCTCCTCGAAGATCTTCCAGTAGCGATCCCGGCACTCGCACCCGAACTCGGCCTCGAGGTGCGCGTTGAGGTCGCGCACGACCTGGTCGTTGTCGAGCAGCGTGTTGTCGCAGTCCAGGAGGAATACGACGTCCATGCCGGGCGCACGGCCTTCAGTCGGAGGCGGCATGGGCAAGGATCGGGTTGTACCAGCCGCCGTCGCGGGCGATGAGCGCATCCGATTCCGGGGGGCCCCAGCTGCCGCGCTTGTAGGCTGCCACCCGGCGATGCTTCTCGAGGACCGGATCGACCACCGCCCATGCCGCTTCCACGGCGTCCTCGCGCGTGAAAAGCGCCCCGTTCCCGGCGAGGGCGTCGCCCAGGAGGCGGGCATACGGCGCCTGCTCCGCGGGCCGCTCGTCGAGGAGGTAGAGCTCGCGCTGCTCGCCGACGAACTCCTTTCCGGCGAGCTTCACGCGCGCGGCGAGCGCCACCGCGGAGCTGGGGGAGAGGCGGAAGCGAAGATAGTTGGCGGGCCCGTGCGCGGGGGCCGAGTCGGCGAAAAGGCGCTGCGGCGGCGGCTTGAGCTGGACGATCACCTCGGCCGCCGTCTCGGCCAGGAACTTGCCGGAGCGCAGGTACCACGGCACCCCGGCCCAGCGCCACGAGTCGATGAAGAGGCGCAGGGCACAGAAGGTCTCGACATCCGAATCCCTCGCGATGCCGGGCTCCCTGCGGTATCCGGCGTACTGGCCGCGCACGACGTCGGCGGCCTTGAGCGGCCGCATCGCCTGGAGGACGTCGGCCGTCTCGCCGTGCACGGCGCCGAAGCCCCGGTAGGTCGGCGGCTCCATCGCGAGGAGCGCCACGATCTGGAAGAGGTGGTTCTGGACGACGTCGCGCAGGCACCCCGCGGTCTCGTAGAACGCGCCGCGCGTCCCGACGCCGAAGTCCTCCGCGAGCGTCACCTGGACGCTCGCCACGTAGTTGCGGTTCCAGATGGGCTCGAGGAACGAGTTGGCGAACCGGAAGTAGAGGATGTTCATGATCGCTTCCTTGGCGAGGAAGTGATCGATGCGGAAGATGGCGTCTTCCGGGAAGACGCTCCCTGCGATGCGGTTGAGCTCCCGGGCCGACGCGAGATCGCGCCCGAACGGCTTCTCGACGATCACGCGCGCATGGCGGGCGAGGCCCGCGGTGCCCAGGCCCTCGATCACCGTCGGGAAGAGGGCGGGCGGGATGGCGAGGTAGTGCGTCGGACGCCGCGCCCGCCCGAGCGCCTGCCTGAGCGCTGCGAAGGTGGCCGCGTCGTTGTAGTCGCCGGAGACATAGCGCAGAGAGGCCAAGACGCGCCGCAGGGCCGGGCGGTCGTCGATCTTCTCCGACGCCCGGATGCCGTCCTCCGCGCGCCGGCGCAGCTCCGCGTCGCTCCAGCGCGACGACGCGACGCCGATCACCGGGACGCGGAGCGCGCCCGACTTCGCCATCGCGTAGAGCGCGGGAAAGATCCGCTTGTGGGCGAGGTCCCCGGTCGCGCCGAAGACGACGAGCGCGTCCGAGGGGGCCGTGCCGTGGCGAGCGCCATCCATCTCAGGGGCCTCCCTTCATTTCTTCTCGTCGTGGCCGCCGAACTGCTTGCGCATCGCGGAGAGCGCGCGGTTCGCAAACTCGGCGCCGTCGCGGGAGCTGAAGCGCTCGTAGAGCGCGGCGGTGAGGACGGGTGCGGGCACCGACTCGTCGATCGCGGCCGCGATCGTCCAGCGCCCTTCGCCCGAGTCGGAGACACGGCCGGCGAAGCCCTCGAGGCCGGGGCTCTCGTGGAGCGCCGCGGCGGTGAGGTCGAGGAGCCACGAGGCCACGACGCTACCCCGGCGCCAGACTTCCGCGATCTGCGCGAGGTCGAGGTCGTACTGGTAGCTCGCCGGATCGCGCAGCGGCGTCGTCTCCGCGTCCGCTTCGCGCGCCCGCTTTCCGGCGTTGGCGTTGCGCAGGATGTTGAGTCCCTCGGCATAGGACGCCATGAGGCCGTACTCGATGCCGTTGTGGACCATCTTCACGAAATGTCCCGCGCCCGCGGGGCCGCAGTGCAGGTATCCGCGCTCGGCCGTGCCCGGCGCGCCCTTCCTGCCCGGTGTTCGCGGGGCGGCGTCGACGCCGGGCGCGAG
>Ga0105240_10007089_pt1 | contig 16341 bp, 22 predicted proteins | sample KBSC54metaG_FD_80426 | JGI IMG/M metagenome (GOLD analysis project Ga0105240, IMG submission 80426) | Corn rhizosphere microbial communities from Kellogg Biological Station, Michigan, USA - KBS C5-4 metaG | ecosystem: Host-associated > Plants > Roots > Rhizosphere > Soil | place: Michigan, USA... | reverse complement strand
GCGCTGCGTCAGCACCGTGGCTTCGGTAGCCGCGGCCTCGACACGGCTCGCCGCCGCCGTCTCCAGCTTCGCCGTCGTCAGTCTCTGGTAAGCCGCAGCCAGCAGCTTTGTGGAGCCTTCCTCATCCATCATCTTGGCAAGTTGACGGGCCTTGCGCATGTCCGCTTCGGCCATCGTCTGGGCCTTGAGCGAAGTGACGATGCGCAAGCTTTGCTCGTTCACGGCATCGCCGGCATACTTTGCGCCGAACGCCAGCGCGTCGGCCTGCATCTTCGCGGCCTTGGCGTTCTCCCGCGCCGTCGCACCGATGACCTCGGATGACCTTTTTACGGCAGCATCGACTTGCGATACCGCGTCCGCCGACTTCTTCATCCCGGCATCAAACTGCGAATTGTCGGTTGTCACCTTGGCGGTGACAGTTCCCATCGTCACATCAGACATGGTTCACCGCATCCTTCATCTGCTTGCCCAACTCCACGCCAACCGCCTCGATCGCGCCTTCCGCGCTCGCCTCGAATGCAGGACGCAGGAACGGATAGGGTGGAACATCGCCCACAACGCTGCCCTCGCCACGAAAGACGCCGTCCGGCCCGAGCTTCGACTTGCCGCCGACGACCATCCTGTGACCGTATTCGACGTTGTAAGCGATCTTGCTGACCTGCCCGTCCTTGCCCTTCGGTCCCACCAGCGCGACCGTTTCGCCGTCGATCTGCCGCGTCCGCACCTTCACGTTCGCCTTTATCTCGCCGGGATCGAGCGAGTCGCTTCCTACGGTCTTCGCATCCAGCACCGGAGCACGCTCCGTCATGGCCGCGCCGATCACACGCGCTCCGGCAACCACGGCCTTGCGCTGGCCATCCTTGGCGATCTTCGCCCGAATCGCTTGCATATTGATCAGCAGCTTCGAGGGATCGAATTCCATTCCCATCGCGGCGGATCTCCACGCAATAGAGAAGCCGCCCGCAGGCGGCCTCTCCCGAAACAGAATCACAGGTTAGTGAGTGAACATGTAATAGAGCACCGCGACAATGAGAGCGGTGGCGAGATTGGCGAAAAGCACGCCGCGAAAGATCGGCCAGACCGTGACATCGATCAACGGAACGTGCTCCGGCTTGACTTCTTTTGTGGGAGTTTCCATGTATCCAACGGTATGCTCAAAACCAACTGGCGGTTCAGCGCTCATGCCGCGCAGTATATCACTGCTTGGGCTTGTATCCAGCGGCAAGCTTCAAATACATGCGCCAGCCTTCGGCAATCTCCTTATGGTTGATTCGCTTTGGCTTCGCCGCCTCCTCGCGCCAGCGCGACGGCATGAAATCTTCTGCACTCAACTGCTCATCAAACTGGACGAAGCCACAGCGCCGCACCATGGCGACGACCTGCGCGACCATGATCTCGGTCATCTCGTCCGCGCGCCGCAGCCTGGCCTGATGCTCCTTGACCAGCGCGGCGAAGTAGCGGGGCGAAAGCCGCATGAACTCTTCGCGCTGCATCCCAAGGTTCACGCGGGCGAACGCCAATAGCTGGCTCCAGAGCTCCTGCCGCCCGGCTCTTATGCGGGCCCGGGAGGGCGCGCGGCGTCAGCCTCCGGCTCCGGCATATTGACGTTCCATGCTTCCAGCATGGCGTTTGTGATAGGAATAATCAACTCGCGGGTGACGAGGTTCTTCGCTGCCTCGAAGTCCGTCTCCGGCTGATACGGAAACAGGGACACCGCAAAAAGCACTCGGACGCTATCAAATGTGAGGTTGCAGAGGCGTGTCAGCAGATTCGCATCATGCCCCCGGGCCAATAACTTCACTTCAGTTTGGGCGATCGCATCGTAGTTGAAACACATCTTGTAGGTTGTGCCGCCAATCTCGATTTCAGTAAAGGGCAGTGTGGGGTCGATCTTCTCGACCGGCTTGGATGCGGGTTGCTTCTTCATCGGTAGGCCTTCCAATCATGCAAACGTTAGAAAAAGACGGGCGACGACCCTCCCAGTACTAGCCGCCGCCCGTTAGGAGCAAAGAGGAAAACGAAGCGTTTACGCGCCCTCGGTGTAGGTGACGGCGCCGGTGCGCTGCAGGCTGGCCGAAACCGTGATGGCCTTGCCGACGGTGAGCGTGTCGTCATACTGCTCGACCAGCGCGGCGAAGACAGCGGTATCGCCGGTGGTGGACTGTCCCTGCGCCAGCGGCAGCGCGACCTGGAACATGTAAGCCGCCGTGTCCAGGAAGGCCGCCTTCAGCAGGACCTGGCCGGGATCGCTGGAGACGCGATTGCCCTGCACGGCCACCTTGCCGCTGTCGAGCAGCGTCTTCAAAAATTCCTTGAACTCGCCGGATTGGAAGTTGGTGACGTCTTCGAGGTCCCACTTCTGCCCGCTGACCGGGGCCTGCTTCATCTCGAAGATGGGCACGAAGGGAGTGACGCTCAGCGCCACAGCCGTCGCCGTCGCCGTCGCGCTCTCGGAGATGGTGAAGGTGGGCGTGAGCGTGGCAATCGTGGCACCTGTCGGAATGCCCGTGCCGGAGATGGGATTGCCCACGGAAAGCCCAACCGTGCTCGATGGCGAGGCGATGACATTGCTGCCCGAGGAGGTGTTGCCGGTAATGCTGATGGGGTTGCCGGTATAGTTCGGAGCCGAAGGCCCGATGGAGAGCACGACGCCGATAGCCGCCTGCGCTTTGCTGTTTTTGTATGCCATGTCATTCTCCTGGGTGAATCAAAGATGCCTTCGCCCAGAGGGCGCAGGGTAAAGAAGAAGTTGGTGAGTAGAAAAGTTTTGTCTTTTCAATCGGAGGGGAATCAAGCGAAGTCGAAATAGAGGTAAAACTCCACAATGCAGCGATACTGCCGCGCATCGTTGTCGAAGAAGTCCGTGCCCGGCCCAAGCAGATCGGCGAGCTGGAGATAGGTCCCGTCGCTCAGCGCGCCGCGATAGCCGTTGAGCGCCTGAATCAGCGCTGTACGCAGCGCGTCCGCATCATCGGCCGTCGCGCCGAGGCAATCGAACTGGATCCGCAACTTCTGCAAGCCAGACGTTTCAAACGTTGGGTCTGAGCTGCCGCCCACATAGAGATACCGAATTGCGGGCAGCGTGGGATTTTCCGGCACGGTAATCGGGTAAAAGCGCGTCCCCGCCAGCGCCGTGATGCCAGAAAAGCCGCTCAGCAGCGAAAATAGGCCAGCCTTCAGGTTCATTGCGCACCATTGATTTCAAGACACATCAGCTTGACCGAAATATTGCGCAAATCGGTGTTATCGACCGTCTGGATGAGATACACATGCGAACCGAAGACGACTCGCATCCCGCCGACAATCTCTGGCATCCCCGTCCAGCGCACATTGATGATGTGCGTGACGAGCGCAGCGAACTGGCCCTGCTGATAGGCCTCCGTCGGCTGCTTCGCTCCCGCCGTGACGATGGATGCCCACGTTGAACGAATCGTCGTCCAGCTCGTCACCTCCGCCCCTGTAGCGGTCTGCGTGCTGGATTGCTGCTGGATCTGCACGAGATGACGGCGGCCGCCAGGATCAATCACGATGTCTCTCATGGCTGGTAATACACCCGATCCTTATCGAGCAGATATTTGACCGCGTAGGCGATCTCGTTCGGGATTCCCTGTTGGATGGGCAAGCGATTGGCATCCCAGTGCCCGATCAGCATCAGCATGGCTTGCGTATCGCCAAAACGAATCTGATTTCCCAGATAGGCGACTGCGCCAGCGACCGTGGTCGCGGCCTCCGCTGCCGCCGTGCCATTGCCGCTGCCGTCCACGGACGCTATAGTCGTGGTCAACGTTGCGCCCGCGGTCCCAGCTCCGGGAACCGAGAGCGAGCGCCCTCCATCGCTCGGCAGAAAGGTATAGCCCGTAATGGCGTTGGACCCTCCCGTCATGCCGATGGTGATATTGCCGCCATATCCCACGGTGTAGTCGATCCAGACCGAGTTGACCTGGCGCAACGCAACGGGCCACGGCAAACCGCCTAACAATTCCGGTTCGCGCATGATTTGCGCTGGGTCCTGATGGTTATTCACGACATACTGGCCAGGGTCGAGCGTCTGAGTAGCGCCGGTCTGGTCCAGATATTGAACCTGCTTGAGAACCTGCAGGGGAGACCGCGAGAGCTCGAAATAGTGATGATGGCGATGGCGGTCGCCATATTGCCTCCCCAAACCGTCAAAACCGCCAAGAGCGCTGTAACCCTCCAAATCATCGACCATGGCGAATGGAAGATGATAGCCGGGGAAACCGTCATAGTATTCGCGATAGCTTTGCGTGATGTAGCCGCGGGAGGTGTGCATCTCCGCAGTCTCGCGCGCAGTCGAGATCAAAAGGGTCAGATAGGTATCCTGAGAGGTGTCACCGGTGTCGATGCGCAGCATCTGCTTGACCAGCGTCAGGGAAATCGGCTCTGAGCCAGGCGGCGACGTCAATACAGGGCGACCAACCATATAGAAAAATGACCCCTCAGACCTTTTTTATTTCACCGAAAAACGAATCTTCGGAGACGGCGCGTTTCCCGCCCCCGAAGATCCGGGGTTTGATGATGCGAAGTGCTAAGCCACTCCGTAAGCCGGGCTGACCACCAGGGTGGTCGCAGCCACGGTGGCGTCCTGCGTCGTCGGCTTGAAGGAAGCCTTGTACTGGATGGCGATCAGGCCATCGACGACCGCGCCCGTGGCGCCCCCGCGCACGATCTGCGGAGTCACATAACGGTCCAACGGCCGGTATACATCCAGAATGGCAACCTCGTTAGAGACTCCCACCGAGGCCAGTGCGCCAAGCAAGTCCTGTTTATCGGACCCATTGGCCGCCGCGCCGCTGGATGCCTTGACGCCGGGAGTGCCGTCCGTAAATGCGCCAAGAACGAAAATGAACATCACGCCGTCGAAACCGCTCATATCCAGTGTGGTCCCGACAATCGTAGTGGTGCCAACCGCCGCCGAAGGCGACGCCAGCGTGGTTTTGGTGTTTGCAGAAAGATTCATGGTGAGACCTCCGTCTCAGAAACTGGTGAAAATGAGTTGAAGGGGGATGGGAAGCCCTATACATTCGGCAGGGCCTCCTATCGCTCGCGTTGCCTAGCTGAGCTTCAAGCGGGTGAACGCCTCGGCCAGGACGGGCATGCCATCCGTCTCCATGCGGGCTATATAGCCCACCTGGTTGGTCAGGGCATAGAGCTCCATCAGCACTTGCACTTCCATGTCGAGCGCATCGACGATCTCATACTTCGAGAAGTCGCCGCAGACGCCGATATATTGTCCGGTAGTGAGGGTGTTCGGCGCGTACTCCGACATGTAGAACGGCCGGTTGAGGATGCGGTCTGGCTCGCCGGCGGTGAGGCCAGGCTGCCAGATGTACTGACCGTACAGATCCTTGAACTTCCGGATCTGCTGAACGATGGTGCGGTGGAAGATGAAGGTCGCATTCGCCTGGTATTGCGCCTTCAGCCCGTACAGCATGTCCGTGATGCAGTCGGCGGGGCTTACCCCGGTGGACGGCGCCACAAACCCGGTTGCCGATCCTGTGACCACATCGCGCGACGTGTCGATGCCGCTGGTACTCGGCGTGAATACACCGAGCGGCTGATTCGCCTCAGAGCCGGTCAGGAATGCCTTCTCCTGAGTAATGCCGACCTTGTAGCCGAGCCGCCGGATCACGAGGTCCTGCACGCTCGAGTTGAGCCGCAGCAGCTTCTTTGAGATGGTGATCTGCTTTGCGAGCGGGTGCGGCTTGAACTCGCGCTTCCCGATGACGAGGCCCGCATCTGCGCTACCCGTCGCGAGTTCGCTCGTCCAGTTGAAGTCGTCGACATCGGCAGTACGTGCCGCGATGCCAAGACTCTGCGCTGTCGCCAGCATCGTCTTCGTCGCCAATTTGCGGATGAAGACGAGGTTGTCCACCACCTCGATCAAGCGGGTCGAGAATTCCTCGGAGGCTGTCAGAAAGCCGCCGCCCACATCCGAATCTGCCGAGAGGGCGTTGCGGATCTCAGGCGAGACCTGTCCCGGCTCGCCGGTCAGGATAAAGCGGTCCCACGCCTGCTGATATTCGGCGCTGGCGCGCACCGCGTTGAAACTCTTCTTTGCCCTGGGATCGTCGGGATCCGCTCCGGGACGCTTGCTGGCGTTGATCTGTATGACTCCAGCCTCGCGCTCCTCCTGCTTCTCATGCATCTTAATGGAGGCGGACAACTCATCCATGGCCGCATCCATCTTCGCCAGGACTTCCTTTTCTTCAGTGTTCGGCGACTTACGTTTATCGGCGTCGATTTTGTTTAGAACGCCACGATACTGCTCAGTGAGCGTTCCAAGTTCATTACGCAACTCAATGCTCTTACGCATAACTTCTCCTTCCCGCGCGAAACGCAGGTAAAACGGTGACGGTCGATGCAGCGCATCCCTCGCTGGAGAAATGGCTATCGAACTCCGGGTACTTCCCGGTTGTGGGGGTTTTAGGCTGCGCGCTCGCGGAGCGCCAGCCGGCGCTTGTAGGTCTCAAGGTCCGGGATAAACGCCGAACTCATTTCTTCATGATTGGGGCAGTCGCAGCCGATGGCTTCGCAGGGATCATTCTCACATCCCGAGCATCCAATCGTCCGGCACGGCGTACATTCGCATTCGCAGTCAGGATCGACACTTTCATTGCGCGCTCCTTTCAGTTCCAGGCTGTCCTCGTTCACCTCGATGCCGTGCGCCTTCGCGGCGCCGAGGATGCGGCCACGCGCAAGCTTCTTCTCCGCGGCGTCGGGCATGTCCGTCTTGCTCCATCGGGAAATGGCGTTGCGGATATGCGACTTCGTCTTCTCGTCCGTCGAGAATTCGATGGGCAGCTTCCAATCCTCAGTTTTGTCGGAGCCTTGATAGGCGAATGCCGATTTTTCGAGGTCTTCGTCATCGACGCGCTTCGTCTTAGCTTCGTTGGCGAAGCTGGGCGCATGCTGGAACATCTTCAGGTTGAATTTCTGAACCAGCGTTCGCGCCTGCGCTATCTCTTCCTCATCCTGCTTGACTGTGCCGGTAGCAAAACCTTCCTCGACCGCCTGCTCGCCATTCATCCACGTTTCGGCGTCCATCAGCGCCTTCACTGCTGCGGCGTCCTTCCCACTGCGCTTGACATATATTTCGCCGATGGTAAAGGAAATTCCCTCAATCACTTCCGCCGCGGCACGCAACGCCTGCGCATCGCCAAAGCACCCCCACATGGCGTTATGAATCATCAGGATCGCTCCCGTGCCCATGTTGATTGTGTCTCCAGCCATTGCCACCACAGAGGCCGCGGAGGCCGCAATTCCATCCACAAACACGGTGATCGGCTTCTTCTGCGATCGTAGGAGGTTGTAGATCGCCACCCCGTCAAATGCGCTGCCGCCCGGAGAGTTGATGCGCAGCGTGATCGAGTCGAATATACCGGCATCCTGAATCGCCTGCGCCACGGTAGCCGGCGTGACACCGGTTCCAGTCCAGAAATTCTCCCCAATTTCGTCATAGACCAGAATTTCAAGGACACTGGCCTTCACAGCCGCCATAAATGCTCGCTTCATCGCCTATGCACCTCTCGCAATCACTTCCTCGACCAGCATGTCGATCTCCGCGCCGATCATGTCATCGGCGAGCATCTCAGGTCCCCAATCGACCGAGCGCTTCGCCATGGAATTCGTGTGTGTCTGCGCGAAGAATTCCATCTGCTTCGAAATGGAGCCCTGGACGCACTGAATTACATTTAGAACCGGTTGCAAAAAGGCCGTTTCCGCATACTTCTGCCGTTCCGTGGGCTTCCTGTTGAGCACACGGCCAATAGCGTCGCGAAAAAATCGCAGATTCGCCGCACGAATGCGCTGCAGTGGCTCGCCCTCGGTGTCATCGTCGCCCGAGTCGTCGTGAAGCGTGGTCAATTTGTCAACGGGCACCATATTCATCGGCGCGAAGTAAACATCGCCTCCTGGGACCGGCTCTTCGTTCTCCGAGTCACGAATATCGTTGGGCGACATCGACGCCGTGTTGAATCGCGCCTGATACCAGGCCGAACGCGCTGCCGAATCGCCACGCAACATCCCCTTGATCTCAAATTCGATGTAAAAACGACCCTTTTCGGAGGGAAGCAGGAGTTTTCGATTGCAGGATTGCTCGATTCGTTCCAGCCACGGGGCGATACAATCGCGCAGGAACTCCAGGTCCTGCTGCTCGATATTTGAAAAGGTCGCGCGGCTCAGATCGCCGATCTTGTGCGGCGGGACGCGAAACAAGCCGGCGATCTCGGCCCGCTGAAATTGCCGGGTTTGAAGAAATTGCGCCTGCTCGGGAGGGATTGTGTTTGTCTCAAACTTCATCCCCTCTTCGAGCACCATCATTCGATGCGCATTTTCAAGGCCGGAGTGACGCTCTTCAAACTGTTGCTTCAACCGCGTCGCGGCTTCCTTGCTGATTGTGCCGGGGTGCGAGATATTTCCCCCGGCATGAAGCCCATTGCCAAAGAACTTCGCGCCAAAAACCTCCGTAGCCTTGCTCAATCCAAGCGATTCACGATGCAGCGCAATCGGCGAATAGGTGTGATACCCATCCCGGGTCAGCCCGGGGATATAGAGTATCTCGTCATCCCAATACTTCATCTCGGGGCCGTTCATCGGACGCGCGTAGAACCACATCACGCCATCTTTCACCTCGAAACGGCACAGATCTGGGCGCAGGGGCCATAGCGCGACGACCTGACCGGCTTTGCCGCGCTCGATATAGCTGAAATGACGCCCCCATAGATTGAGATTCGATACCAGCATCTCGCGATAAGTGAACGAGGACATATGCTCATTCGGCTCATCATGCAGTAGAAAATAGAGCGGATGCTTTTTCGCCTCCTTACGACCACGCGGCTGGGACTGATATATCTTCCAGGGCAGCATCGCCACCGTCTCACGGATGACGCGATCACACTTGTACACGTCCGAAACCGTCAGCGCGTTGTATTCATTGATCGCAATGCCGGCGGAGGTCCCCGACAGTGCAAGCAGGCGCGTGAGCCAGCCCGAGGGGGAAGAGAGTGAGTCCCCCGGTAGGCTGATCGCGTTGCGGATGCTCGTGAAAATACCCATTTATTGTCCGCTCTTCTTCTTACCGCGTTCGGGCGCAAACAACGCGCAGACGACGAGGGCAATGCCGGCGAAGATGACGGCGGCGGGACGCGAAACCATGCCCAGGCCCCAAAACGTCAGCAACAGCCCCGCGATACCAAAGCAATCCCTCATCACAGAATGAGAACTCCCCGCTCTTCGTAGACTGATTTCTTTGGCGACTCAAGGATCATCGCGCGACCGATGCCGTTGAACATCGCCGAGGCTGCGTCGATCTTGTTGCGGCCGTTCTTCACCTTCTTCGGGAAGATGTTGCCGCGGTTATCTTCAGAGCCAACGACGCATGACATGCAAAACGTCAGCACCGGATCGCCGGTGTGATGGATCCGCTTAGCGAGGATCGCCGCCTGGACCTCTTTGACGACACCGGAAAGTACCTTCACGTCCTGCGGCGCGTCCTGCACCACATCCTCGGGCAGTTTTCCGGCAATCAACTGCTGCATCTGTGTCGCGTTCCACGGGTCAAACGCGAGTGAACGATACTCGAAGCGATTCAGATCGTCTTCGATGTCCTGCTGGATCCACGGGAGTTGAATCTCCCAACCTTCATGCGCGGTCAAGTGGCCGCTGGCGACCCATTTCTGATAGTGCTGGTGCTCGCCGTCGTTGGCGAGGGCCTTGGGAACGTAGTGCGTTCCAAATATGAAATAGTGCCGCTCGTCGAGGCCACTGTCCCTGTTGCGCCGCATCTCGGTGAAGACCTTGCAACGGCTACCCAGATCAATCTTGCGGGCCAGGTCGTCGCCTTCATCAACAGTCTTTCCCTCAAAATCTTCAAGCTTCACATTCGGGTCATAGCACTCCGCCCAGGCCGCCATGTTGAATAGGCCAACGCCAACGTTCATCCATTCGTTGAGCGCTTTCGTGCGATATGTGTTCTGTAAATGCGCATTCTGAATCGCATCCTGCAACTCCTGCAGGACTGTTTCGGGATAGACCGAGACGCCCCAGTTCGGGTTCGCCTTCCGCGCTGCCTCTTCCGTCTTCCAATCGTCCTCCTCATCAATGCCATACATGATGGCGAAGATGGCGTCGTTGTCGATGTCGCCCGCGAGTATCCGCTCACAGAACTGCTCGAACTGATGGCACGGACCATCGATCAGATAACCGGCCGTGGTGATGTTGAAGATCAGCGGCTGCAACCGCGCCCGCTGGCCCTGCTTCATCGTGTCGTGCAACTCATCCGTCTTATGCTCGTGCCGCTCGTCAATAACTGCAAATGATGCCCCGGCGCCGTCTCCCGGCTTTCGCACGAGCACAACGAACGAACCGCCATTGAATCGGCTGAGTATTCGCTTCGCATGAGCCTCCAAACCGAACTCGAGCTTCAGCTCCTTGCCGATCGCCGTTGTTTCAAGGATGCGATAAGCGGGTTTGAATACCTCCATCGCCTGGCGCTCGGTGGTCGCGCCCGAATATACCTGCGGGGCGTTCTCGCCGTCCATCACCAGCATGTGGAGCGCCAGCATGGAAGCCAGAATCGACTTACCATTCTTGCGCGGAATCTTGATGTACGCCTCGCGGAAGCGGCGGCGGCGGTTGCTCTTGCGGACCCAGCCCCAAATGACGCACACGCAGAAGAGTTGCCAGGGCTCAAGCCGGATCAGGTTGCTGCGTTTGCCGCGCGGTGTCGCCCACTCTCCTTCGGTGTGCGGCATGCACTCGATGAACTCGCAGGGAAGCGATGCGAGCTCGGTATCGAACATGTAAGGATACGTCTTGGACTTCGATGCTTCGAGGTCGTCGAGATGCCGCTGGCAGGCCAATTTGACCCATTTGCAGGCCAGAATCTTTCCTGCGACCACATCGCGGGCATACTGATTTGCCGTTTTGACGTATCGTGATTCAGCCGGCGCGGCGCTCTTGCGCTTTGCGGGCGAGGTTGCCGATCGACGTGGCGCTCCCGGCGGGGGCAAAAGCGCCTCCGGAGACTGTGGACTGAGCTGCAGGGTTCATCCCCATCTGGGTAAGAAATTTATTGAGGTTCGCGTAATCGCCGGTCTTCGCATATCCGCCTCTCACCTTCGCCATCAAGCGGCAGGTCGTTTCGAGGTGCATCCGGTGGGACCGATTCAGAACTCCAGGTGCAGCATCGCCGATCAGCTCAAACCAGATCGCGCGCAACTTCGACTTGTCGCCGCCATGCTCGCTATGCACCCAGTCAACCGGAGGGTCGCCAATGCCATCGGTGACTACCGGCTCGTTCTCTCGCCCCTTCGCACGCTGCGGATCCTTCTTATACGAACCCTTCGCAATGTGCATCGCAGTTGGCAACCGGACCGCCGGCATAACATTCAAACCTTCCCTGTCACAAAAAACTGGTGAAAACACATCAAAAACGCCAAATCAACCATTCAGAGGCCAATCAGACCGCTTATTGGCCCATCCTGTAGTCAGGTGGCAATCGGGGTCATTTTCACCCCAAAAATCACTGAAAACATTGAAATGCGGAAGCAAAAATTTGGTTGTGCAACGGTCTAGGGGGCATCGACCCGGAGGGATTTTAGACCCCCTACCCCTGTTGCCACGTAACCATCGCCAAATGAATCACTTCCCACGAAAGCCGCCATCCTCAATCGCCGTCTTCGAGCTGTGGCACGTATCGCATAAGCTCTGATGATTATCCGTCGCCCAGAACAGCGGATCGCCCGGCCCGCGCACCGCGATGATGTGATCTGTCTGCGTCGCCATCACCACACGCTCACCATGCATGCCCAGCGGATACCCCACACACAGCGGATGCCGCCGCAGCCGAGCCTTGCTGTACTGTTGCCAGCGATACCCATAGCCACGCTTGGCCGCGCTTCCGCGCTGACGATCATACGCAGCCGCCGGACGCTTCGCCGCGCACTCAGCGCAATAGCCCTTCTGCACCAGACTGCGGCATCCAGGCCGAGCGCATGGACGCTTCGCCACTGCTATGCAGCCGGTGTCGCAGGCTTCGCAGCCGTCGGCGCAACCGTCGTCACCGGCCCCGTCTGCAGGTTATACACATTCTGCGCGAACTGCGAGATCGCCGCAGGAACGCCGCTCGTCACCTGCTTCGAGGCGAGGATCGCCGTCAAGCCAGGCGACGCCGCTTCCAGCACGAGCGCCATCTTCTGCGCGCCCGTCAGCGACGCGCCCGTCGAAAGCGATGCCGTCGCCGTCTTCTGCACGCCGATGATGGCATTCACGACGAGAGCATACTCCGGCCCAAACGGAGTCAACGCAAGGAACGGTTCCGCTGCCACCGCAAAGCCTTCGATGATCGGCGCATCTTTCTTGAAGAACTGGCCAATCTTATCGATGAACCGCTCAAATCCATTCTCCGCCGGTGCTGGTGTTACCGCTGTTGTTGCCATCATCGTCTCCACTGCTTTCGCAGAACTGCCTGTTTCCGAATTCGCCACAGCCACCGGAGCCGCCATCGCAACTCCGGCCTTACCTCTGAACCATCTCGCGGGATTGATCTCGATCTTCACCGCGCATCCTTTTGCAGCAGGCCGAGCAGCGCGCGCAACACCGCCAGCGCCACCACGGCATGAGTCGCACCCTTCGGCAGCGCGGTCAGCGCAACAATCACGGCAATCGCCGAGCCAATCGCCGCCTGCGCCGTCGTCTTCCAATCCGACTTCAGCTTGGCCCTCAACTTGTCGGTGTCGATGACCATCTACGCCGCATCCTTGCGCAACATGCAGACCGCTTGCACGCTCGGGTCCGTATAGATGTCTTCCGGAGCGGGATAGTTCGGGTGCTCCGGATCCAGCGTGTAAGCATACGGAGCCACTTCCTGAGCGCCCGTCCAGACCAGGCCCGAGCAGTACAGCTCGCCCTTCGGATGCGCCACCGGCAGAAAGCGCAGCAGACGATGCGCCACCGTGCTGACTTCCTGCTTCCAGTCGTACTTGTCGTCGACCAGCCCGGCCATCGTCTCCAGGATGGACATCTTTTGCATCGGCGTAAGCCCGCGCCGTGCCAGAATCAGCGTGCCATCCTGACCGCCGGTATAATCGCTCAGCAGCCCAAAGTGAACGCCCTTGGTCATCGTCGCTTCGAGCGTCATCCATGGTCCTTGCGCATAGGGCAGATGCGCCATCAGCACATGCGAAAACGGCGAACCCGTAGCCTGCTCAATCCCCTTGGCAATCGCCGAATCCCCACAGCAGAAGACAAGATCGCCCCACTGGAGGTATTTGCGGTAGAAGTCATCCTTCGAGACCGCAGGAATCCCGCACGTGTCGATGTTGGCGATGTGAAGAGCCATGAGTCAAAACCTTTGCGCGTGTGGTTAGGCAATTCAGCCAGATCGACCTCAAGGGTCATCCGTAAATGCTGCCCGCGATGCGCGCCCCCGAAATCTACTCTCCGCGAAACATCGCCATCTCCGCTTGCCGCCGTCGAAACAGTCCGGGAATCAGTTGCCCATTCACATGGGCCCACGCAGGGAACTGCAATGCCGCCGAAGTAAACGCTCCCGCATTCACGCAACGCAGCAGCGTCGATCGCCCCAACGCTTCGCATCCCAGATTGAAGGCAAAATCGACCAAAGCATCGAACTGGTTCTGGCTAATCGTCGCCGTCACCTGGCGATTCACGCACGCGACAGCTCGCGCCAGATCGCCATTCAGCAGTGCATCGGCCCGCTCCTGCGTAATCGTCAGTCCATCAAAAACATCAGCTCCCGTATGCCCATAGCCAATCGTCCACACGCCGCCTTGGTCCGCATACGCGGTCAGTTCGCAACCTTCAAAGCTCTTGGTTAGCGCCAGTCCAGCATCGCTATAGGAGAAATTCGCCATTTGTGGTTCCAAGAAAATCGGGCCACCCGTTCCGTCACAGGTGGCCCAGTCCGGTCTGCCTTTGGTTCCTCTCTGATTAGGAGAGCTTGTAGAAAATCTTTGCCGGTCTCTCCCGGCTGTCACCGCTGGCCCGTACTGATGCGTGCGGTTGACATCTGGTTACAACGGGCTTGCACTGACGGTTTACCGGGTTTACTCCGTCAAAAATCTGCTTCCTCTTGCGAGGCTGCCCGGCGATTAACTTCAATCTTTCAAATCCCGCGCCCTGATGGCGGCGCGGTTGCAAACGTGACAAGCATGTACTCCGATGTGGATTGGCTCCATTCCCGTGCTACGCCGCCACCAGTATCGGCACCGCGAATCGAGATCCCAGCACACTTGTCCTTTTCTCTCGTCGTCGTTTTTAGGGGTATCTCAATCTTCCTAATGCCGCATCCGCAAATACGAAAAAACCAGATAGCCCATCCCGGTCAGCATCGTGCTGATGCCCGAGCCAATCGCCGCCGCTGTCTTCACCGCGCTGCGCCTGGCAACGCCTTCCAGCTTTTTCGCTTCTTCCAGCGCCTCGATCCGGCCATCCAGCAGCTTGCGCGCCGAGCGCTCAAACACAATCGCCTCTTCGAGCTGCGGCAGCCGGCCCTGATGCACCACATCCTGATAGTTGCCGCCCAGCAGCACGACGCGCAGATAGTTCTGGCCATCTTTGATCTGCCGCAACTCCCGCATCAGCAGTTGCACACCCAACTGCTGCACATCTTCCGGCTCATCCTGCGGGCGGTTGTCCGGTCGAATCAGGGCCACGAGGTCATCTCCAGGAGGTGCACCATCATCCAGATCAGCAGCGTCAAGCCAAACGGCGCCAGCCAGTCTTCAAGCCACTGCTTTCTTTTCATCGCTGACCAGCTTGGCAATCCGCTTCCACGCATCCTGCTTCCGCGACTTCGGCGCGTGATCGGCGAGATGCACAAAGCGGAAGTTATCGAATTTGTTGCTGGCGCGTTCCACCAGGTCTTCGGGATGCACCTTGATCCCGACGCCCGTCTGCTCCATGCTCTTTTCGTAGATCCGCGCGGCCCGCTCCGCGCGCTGCGCTTCGCTCATCCGCGCCGTGCGCGAGCGGCCGTGCTTGAAGTGCCTCCCCGCAATCGCCAGCACTTCGTTCCGCGCAAATGTCCGGCAAGTCTCATCGGAGGAGTTCGTCTCCGCCGGCAACGTTCGACGCCTGGCGGCCCGCGCAACCGATGACTTCAGCGAGAGAAAGCACGGCGTCACGCCATCGACGTCAATGCCTTCCTGCGCCAACTTGCGGCGGACCAGGCGATTGCCTTCGCTGCGCGAGACCAGCGTGTGGCCCGCTCCATCGGCGTGGTACAGCCGATAGCTGGAGAAGTCTCCATCATAGGATTTGCTCATGTTGTTTGCTGACTCCCGCTCGAAGGACGCGCCGCCGCCAACCCTTTGCTGCCCCTGACCACCTGTTCAGGTCTCTGCCTATTGCCCGAATTGGCCCGCGCGCGCTATCGCATGTGTTCGGTTCGTTCTTAGATTCGTTTCTAGGATTTCCGGGGTTGCACTCCCGCGAACGTACGCCAGATCCCTCTGCACTGCAAGAAAAAAAATTGAAATGTTGGATTGATCAAGGATTTACCCGTATTAGTGCGGGGTCGCGCGCCGCGTCATGTCCCCACGCGAGCGCTCCGCTCCCGCTCGAGCAGCGCATGGTCGAGCGGCCACAGGTTCCAGTTGACCCAATAGCCCTCGCTGAAGAACTTGCGCGGTCCGACGCTGTGCCGCAGCAGATGGCCCACCTTCACAAACTCGCGGTGATTCTCAATCATCAGGTCCGCGACATCTGCCGGCGCACGTCCCGTCCTGCGGCAGAACGCCGTCATCGCCTCATGAATCACCCGCCGCAGCCGCGGATTGCTCAGGTCACACTCCGCCATCACCCGCCCGGTCTCGCTGTCTGCGTTACGCGTTGCCACTTCCGCAGCCGCCGCCCCCCGCGCCTCTGCGGGGGGTAGGGGGGTTTTGTACTTGTCTTGTAGTTTTGTGTCTTGTGTCTTGTATATGAGGGAAGCCGTCTGCTGAGACAGATCTGTCTCAAATCGGGAGTCATTTTGCGACAGATCTGTCGCATCCTGCGCCACCGAAATTTTTTTATCCACAGAATCGTCCGCGTTCTCCATCTGTCTCACCGTGAGACAGTTCTCCGTTCGACCCAGCACCATGCCCACCAGCGTGCTTTCCTTTGCAGCGCATATCGATTCCTGCGTTCTGACCTCCGCCAATCTGTCGCCCTGTGAGACAGTTGGCGAGACAGTTGGCGAGACAGTTTGCGAGACAGGGGTGGAAACAGGCTGAGCGGCGCGGCTCCGCAGCTCCTGCACCAGCGCTTTCACGCTGACCAGCGCCCAGCTCGAGGCCGTCTTCGCCCGCGCGCCCT
>Ga0105240_10007087_pt1 | contig 16342 bp, 18 predicted proteins | sample KBSC54metaG_FD_80426 | JGI IMG/M metagenome (GOLD analysis project Ga0105240, IMG submission 80426) | Corn rhizosphere microbial communities from Kellogg Biological Station, Michigan, USA - KBS C5-4 metaG | ecosystem: Host-associated > Plants > Roots > Rhizosphere > Soil | place: Michigan, USA... | reverse complement strand
CGGGTGGTGCTGGTGACAGAACTTATGAGATTGAGCAAGGTCCGCCGACTTTACGCAGGCTGCAACCACCAAAGAGCCGTCTCAACTTAATCACGCGGCCTTAGGCTCATCGTGTGATTTCGACGTTTCAAGCCCTGCATCGCTCGGAGTCCCGTTGGAACTCCACAGCATGCAACTTCTGCGAATGCCACAGATTAGCAAGCCGCCCACTGTAATCGCCAACAAGGCAAACAAGCTGCCGTCGTAAGACGCCAACACATACGTGACGATTGGAATAATTGACACAACGATAACAACCAGTCGCCACAGCCCCGTTCCGCCGACGAAGTTGCTTCCTGACGCCATGGCCGCGAGGGTCATGAACAAGCCACCACTGAGCCAGACCCCAAGCAACATCGTCGCACCCGGCCAATTGAAATGCTGCCGCCCAGCGAACCTCCGTGCGACAACATAGGCCATCAAAAATATTGCAGGGGCCAAGACGGTGATGGCCCACCCGTGGCGTGAATCAAGATTCGGGCCTGCGTGCAGATGGAGGAGAACATCAGGAAACCAGAAACTAAATGCTCCGAGCGCGGCAAATCCGACCATCAATTCTGACCGCCTTCCTCTGAATACGCCGATGTCGTTCTTGGGTTCGACTGGCTGTACTTGTGACATGGGAAACCTCCAAGAAGATCAAGCGAGACGAGTCGGAACCTCCGAGGCTGCAATGGGCTGGACCTGCGTAACGATGGCAGCCCAGATGGCGAAGCGGGGTCCACAACGAAGTGATTTGTGTTCTTCTAGCGTGGAATCGTAACTTTGTCGGTGATGCCCGTCACACTACCGCTACTTTATTCGTAACAAAGTGCTAATGAATAACAGAAAAGGATCGACGTGAGACTTGCGCTGCCAGCAAGGGTGTCACGCTGTTCGCTGGCTGAATTACGAAATATTCCCATTTTCCCGCATGTAGGTATCGGTCACAATACCCACATGTCCAAGGGCATTGGCTCCGAAGGCGTTTCCGTTCCGGGACAAAGTATGATGTTGCAATGTCGGAACACGGGAAACCGAAAGGTACGGGTCTGAGAAATCGCAAGGTCCTAACCATAGGACCTTTCATCTTCGACACACTATCCGAAACGCAGAGAGAGCAGGCAGAGAAGCGGGTGAAGGGAATGCTTTATTCTCTGCACAATTCGGAGAACCTGTCTGACTATCTTGGTGGTCGCGTTAACGCAGCCAAAGTCGCGGGGGTCATCACGCAAATGGCTGAGCATCTGCAGGAGGACATTGTGAAAATCATAAAGATGCACCAGAAGAAAGCGTAGCCTAAAGTGAAGAGTGACGACATCACTTCAGCCCGGCGCATACAGTTCTAAATGACCGATCTCGCGTCGCTTGATTTCTCCGGCAATTTCGTTACCTCGGCCTTGATCTTGTTGCGCATCCCCGCACCGTCCAGTCTCTCCTTGGCATTTCGAGCAGTTCGGCTGCCTTGCGCCCAGTCGCGGCACAAGAAAAAGGGTCCTATTCGTGCCCAGCACAAAGCCCACACCGAAGACGATTGCGAAATAGAGGAGCGCAGCCTTGACGATTCGAATCGCCAGCCCGCCCTGTTGCCAATTACTCTTCGATATCGAAATAGATGTTTGTTGTCGTCCGGTACTGGGTGATGTTCTTGCCATCCAGTTCCATTTCAAGTCCAGTAACCCGCGCCCATTTCAGATTACGGACCGTCTTCGCAGCCTCCGCGACCGCGTTTGCCGCAGCTTTCGCAAAGCTCTCTTTGGAAGTGCCAATCACCTTAATTACCTTTTGCGCCACAAGATTTCTCCTAAATAGCGGTGTTCCCGCAGCGCCGAACTGGACGTCTCGTAGGACAATACCCGCGCAGCAATGACGTCATCAGTCGTGGCACAGACGAAGAAGACAGAGCACTTCAAGCGACTCTTGAAGCGCGCATAGCGGAAACAGAACGTACTTTTGCCAATTCAGAGCAGGAGATACGCGCAATTTCTGCAAGGCAACCCGATACCGCTGACCAAGCAGCCGCCGAGTACGAAAGACAAACATTGGCGCATAAAGCTGAAGTGTCCCGACAAACCCTCCAAAATCTCAGACAAGCTCTAGAACGCATTGTCCGAGGAACCTTTGGTGAGTGTGCTGAATGCGGCAATGACATCGAATCGAAACGACTCGAAGCAATCCGTGGGCGCGGAACTGTATCAAGTGTCAGGAACTTCGAAAACATCAGTAAGTACCGTACTATCGTACTAGTGCTCGCGCGCTGCTCGACAGCAAGCGTTGGAAGCATCTGCAGACGAGAACAGTCGATCAGTTCTCGGACCGAATTGGTGCCGGACAGGGGTATTGCGTGGGCACTGAATCGGTGCGGCTCCCGACATTTTCGGGCATCTTTGACTAGCGCTGTGGTGCAGCAGTCTGCAAGCCCAATCAACGTGTGCGGCCCGTTCCACTGGGCCGTGTTGTTCATTCAGGCACACGGCGGCGTGCATGGCAATGCATTTTCCAGCATCCGAAGCATAATGATAGCGGTCATAAATGCCTCCGAAGCATAACAAGACTACGAGAGGAGTCAAGCAAACTCCCAGCTTCGGAGCGTACCTCCACGCGAACACCAGCGCTACAACTGCTCCGCACACCAGTGATATCCGAGTTCCGCCCCTATAAACTGTGCTTGCTCTTCCTCATTGACACCTGGCGCGTTCACCCTTCCTGTAAGGCAACGATATCAGCTTGATCTCGCGAAGTACCTCAACGATCCTGCCGGGGCGCACCCGCCAGTCGAGTCCGCGACATTTGGAATGTTGTAGGTTGCTACTCTGATCCTGTTCGGCATTTTGGAGATTGCCGGACCTGTTCTTCTATTTGGATACGTTTCAATGTCAGTCGACCGCACTTCGTTTGATTGTGAGGTGCTCGCAAATAAGGATGGCGTATCTTTATGGTTGAAAACCTCGACCACTCAGAGCGATCGAATGAGCACGTCCACAAACATCGAAGATTCCGAGCAGCGCTTTAGACTCGATTCGCGCTCACTGGCCGATCACGCATTCTCACGAGCAGCTGGAGCGTCGCTCATCGCGGGCAACGACGTGCAGCTTCTGCGAGATGCTCGCCAAAACTATCCCGCCTGGTTAGATGCCATTCGAAACGCGAAACAGCACATCCATTTCGAATGCTACATCATTCACGATGATGACGCCGGGGAGACGTTTGCGGAGGCCTTGATAGAGAAAGCACGAGAAGGCGTCGCTGTGCGACTGATCTATGACTGGATGGGCGGATTCGGAAAAACGTCGCGTCACTTTTGGAAGCGCTTGCGCTCCGCCGGTGTTGAAGTGCGTTGCTACAACCCACCCCGACTTGATTCTCCCTTCGGCTGGCTTTCACGCGACCATCGAAAGATGCTGGCGGTGGACCACGAAGTGGGGTTCATTACGGGCCTGTGTGTTGGTCGTATGTGGGTCGGTCAACCAGACAAGAATCTTCAGCCTTGGCGTGACACCGGAGTGGAGATACGTGGTCCGGCAGTCGCTGACATCGAACATGCATTCGCCCAAGTCTGGTCGATGTTGGGTCAAGCCATTCCGGACCAAGAACTCAGTGGAACGCGTGTTAGTGCAGGAGATGTAAAGCTTCGAGTTGTCGCTACAGTTCCAGCGACTGCGGGCTTGTTCCGCCTGGATCAACTCATCGCAGCCCTTGCCAAGGAGAAGATTTGGCTCACCGATGCGTACTATGCGGGTACGACGCCTTATGTGCGGGCACTAACCGCCGCAGCACGCGATGGTGTTGATGTGCGTCTGCTGGTGCCAAATGCAACCGATATCCCATTGATCCGGCTCATGTCACGGGCTGGCTATCGTCCGCTGTTGGAAGCCGGGGTTCGCGTTTTCGAGTGGAACGGAACGATGATACACGCCAAGACGGCCGTGGCAGACAGCCGTTGGGCGCGTGTCGGTTCGACGAACCTTAACGTCGCAAGCTGGCTCGGAAACTGCGAATTGGATGCGGTAATTGAAGACGATACCTTTGCGCGCCAAATGGAGGAAATGTACCTTCAAGATTTGGAGAATGCCACCGAGATCGTGCTCGACCTCAAGCGAAAAGTGCAGGCACCCGGCGAGCCGCGCCATCCTGCCCCGGTTGCGAGCAGTAGCGGTGGAAGTATTGCGCGCGTGGCCGCAGGTGCCCTTCGCATTGGAAACGCAGTCGGGGCAGCCTTTACCAATCGACGACTGCTTGAGCCCGTGGAGGCCCGCATCCTTCTTACTAGCGGCGCGCTGCTCGCTGGCCTTTCCGTTCTCTTTGGGTTCTTTCCCAGCGTGCCCGCGTACACTCTGGTCGTCTTGCTCGCCTGGATTTCCTTGGCGCTGCTCTATCGAGGCTATAGGCTCCACAGAAAAGGTAAAGAGACAGGAACTGACGTCAACGAGAACACGCCATAGATCCTCGCGACAGGTATGGGACTCGGAATGAAAGCGACCTATATGCGGGTAGAAGATGATCTAGCTTGGTCATGTCCCTTGCATCTGATAAGCGTTGGATCACCCGCGTGACTGAGGAGGAAAATGCTAGAAATCAAACTTACGGTACTGACAGCCCGTTCTTGATCCTCTAAGGAACTCCCGGACCCGGCTTTCCGGACCCAAATCGGACCCAGATTTGGAGAGAATTGCCGCACTCGAACGATTCTTGTCGAACGCGGAGCGTCTCCGCAAAGTATGCAGATCCGATGAGTCAATACAAGCCCGTTTCAGGGGACCTGAGGGCGTTCCTCGGAATCGTTGCTGTTGCCCTACAGCTTTATTTAGTGGAACGCAAGAGTGCCATCGGACCAATAGGGCACTTCGATTGGGACGGTCCGCAGCGGCGGCAGCTCTTTGTTCAGTGGACTATCCGGTTTGTCAGGGTCCGGGAACCACATAGACGTGGAAGAGATGGGTGATTTCGGATCATTGGCGTCCAATTCAGTAGGATCTTTCATCGGCAAGAAGAACATCACGTGGCATAAATTGTGTGAATTGCCCAGATGGGTAAGGTATGCATCCTTGGACATCATATAGCTCATTGCTCCCGGCTCCACCGGCGGAATCTCCTTCTTCGCATACGCCTCTTGAATGCCCGCGATGCGCTGTTTTACGGAGGTCACTCCGGCGAGCGTCATTTCCGTCAGCTTGCGAAAAATCGGCAGGATCGACCGCACAGCCGCTGGATTGAGGCAAATCGCCCCTCTCTGCTTCGGGCTCCAGACGTCATAAAAGTCAATGCTGGCCGTCCATGACGGCCCCGCCATGCACACAAAACCGTTTGTACCTTTGACCTCTGTTTCCCAGCCATTGGGCGTCAGCACCAAAACGGACGCATCCTTTGAAACGCCCTCCGGAGCAGCGATTCGCGCCAGCGCGATTGCCGCATTCCGGTCCATTAAATACTGCGAAAGAGGCAGCATCTTCGGATAGGGCCTCTCTGACTCCTGTGCCCGCGTGCTCACAGTCATGCCCAGAAAACTCACGAGCGCAAGCGCTCCCACTGCAACTCTGGCCGCAATCTTTTCGATCTTTGCAAATCGCATCATGCTCCTTTTCGTTTCCTTCCTGCCGAAGACGTGTCCGCAACTGCTCAAGGCTCGACGATTAGCTTGCTTATGGCTGCCGATCCCACGGTTCAGACGATATGGACGCGCGATGCCGCTGCCGTGTGGTTCAGCACGTTTGGTGAAGTCAAAATATATCGCCCCGCGGACTCTACTGCTGCTGAGACGCAATTGCAACCGTATGTCCAAACGCAAACTCTGTCATTTGCAGTGGCTTAGGGCGGCGTTGATCTGCCGAAATTATGGGTTTCTGGATAAGTCCCGGTAAGTCGGCTTGTGGGCACCTTTTCTAAAGTGCGGTGGATCAAAGAAACCGCGAAGTAATTTGGCGTGTGACGTTTTGACAAACAAATGCGGCGCCGATTCGAAGAATTGGCGGGAGCGACGGGACTCGAACCCGCGGCCTCCTGCGTGACAGGCAGGCGTTCTAACCAGCTGAACTACGCCCCCGCATACCAACGATCGTCTGATTCCTTCCGGTTCCCTCCGATGTCTCTTCTTCCCTGCCGTACCATCTGGCGTGCCGTGAGAGGCAACAACGACGTGCAACTTATTGGATTTCAACGGTACTGCCAGCCCGTTCTTGATCCTCTAAGGAGTTCTTTGAACCCGCTTACCGGACCCCAGTCGGACCCAAATCTGAGGAATTCGTGATCGATACAGCTCTGCTCTAAAGATCGAGCATTATCCATGTTGGGGCATGGTCGCTGGCGTTTTCCTGCCCACGCGCCCATCGATCAACACCGCCGTCCACGAGCCGGTCCGACAAGGAGAGCGTTCCTGGAACGGCGTCGCCATTCTCGCGCGAAATCTATCCGACTCGCTCGTTGGATAACAACGCGTTAATCCAATCCGAGAGCCAACCGCTTATTGATGTTGTTAATGTTGAAGGTAGCGATTCTCACTAAGACTCTGTCTCTCTAGCTCTGGGTGGCCCGCAAAAGGAGTACCCGAGCCGACTTCATTATTGTCGGATCGCCCACCGGGTTTGAACACGCGCACAGAGATTTGTTATGAATATAACGTGCAGCAATGAGCATTACTAAAAACAACGCCCCTCCCTGGATAGTTTAGCGAAAAGCGGAGCCAGTCTCAGAGTGACGGTTTGGCGGAAACTGCAGCGGTATGGAGCGTTGCCGCTTGGCAACTCTGGCTACTTTCTTCCGAACACTGAGGAGAACCGTGAACGCTTTGAATGGCTGGCTACGACGGTCCGTACCGAGGGTGGCGAGGCTTCCCTTCTTGAAGTGCAGTCCATTGACAATTGTTCCTTCGCGCAGATGAAGCAACAGTTTTCCGATGCCCGTGCCGAGGACTATCGGGAGTTGCTTAAGGACCTTCGAAATCCAGCTTCCCCCAGCCTATCATCGCGGATCACGCGTCTGCGCAAGCGATTCCAAGACATCGTCTCCATCGACTTCTTCGGCAGCCCCCTTCGCCAACAGGTCGAGCAGGCATTGAGTTCCCTTCGAGCGTCGAATACAAAATCAGTCGCAACGGAGATTGCCAATGTTTCTCCGGCCGAATATCGAAACCGAGTATGGGTCACTCGGCCGCGCCCAGGCGTCGATCGAGTCAGCTCCGCCTGGCTGATCCGCAAATTCATAGACCCTAAGGCCAAATTCGCTTTTGCACCCGAGGACAAGAAACCAGCGAAAGCTGTCCCGTTCGACATGTACGAAGGTGGCTTTGGGCACCGTGGCGAAGACTGCACGTTTGAAACGCTGCTAAAGGTCTTTCATATTCGCGACAAGAAAGTACTTGTCATGGCGGAGGTGGTTCACGACGCAGACCTCTTCGATGAGAAGTTTGGCCGGAAGGAAGGCTTTGGGATCGATGAGGTAATGAAGGGGTGGGCCCGCGAGGGCCTCGACGATCAAGAACTTCTGAAGCGAGGAATGCAGCTGGCTGACGGCCTTTACAAGGCTCTCGCCTGACTCACAAGAACTGTGAACGGGTTTTCGGCCCGGCGCAATCAAGGTACGAAAAGGAGTACTTTCATGAAACTACGACTGCTAATTCTCTCGGTGGCCCTATCCCTGCCCGTGATCTTGGTCGCGCAAGGTTTGGACACGGCCAAAATTGACGAGGCGATGGGCCGCTCTGGACAAAAGACCGGCGATGTCTACAGGCTCGTTTTTCCCCGAACCGATCTCCACTTCTCCGTTGGAGGCTTGGAGATAAAGCCAGGACTCGCACTCGGCTCGTGGGCGGCGTTCACCGGCAACGACAATGCCGCCATGGTCATGGGCGACCTCGTTCTCTTGGAGAACGAACTCACGCCAGTCATGAAGAAGTTGCGAGCCGCAGGATTCGACATCACTGCCATTCACAATCATGTGCTGAATGAAACCCCGCGTGTCATTTACATGCATTACATGGGACACGGAAAGTCCATTGAACTGGCGAAGTTCCCTGCACGCTGCACTGACAGAGTCAAAGACGCCGCTCGATAAGCCAGCACCGCCTGCACCAACTGCGGAGCCTCCGGCGTTTGTAAAGACAATCGAGGATACGTTGGGCACGAAAGGCCGCTTTGCGGGAGGGGTGCTCTCCTTCGGAATTCCCCGCGGAGGTACGATCAGCGATCACGAAATGACACTGACTACGCCGCAAGGCGTAGCCGAGGCGATCAATTTCCAGGAAGCCGGCACGGGCAAAGTTGCGACAACAGGGGATTTTGTGTTGACGGCAGAGGAAGTTAATCCTGTGATCTCTGCACTCGAAGAACACGACATTGCGGTCACAGCGTTGCACAACCACATGCTTACAGAGCAGCCTCGCCTGTTTTTCATGCACTTCTGGGCCGTGGGTAGCACAGAATCGGTCGCCGCAGGTATCAAAGCGGCTTTGAGCCATGTCGCAGCAAAGTAACGGACGCAGTGCTGAGGTGCATGATGCGGAAGAATGTCTTGTTGTTCACCGCAGCTTTCCTTCTGGCAATTGGGGCGCCCGGACTCGGCCAGACCGGGCCGACTTTGAAGAAACTAACCGCGTTTGATTTGCCAGGCCGCGCTGGAAAGAGGTTTGACCACCTAACCATTGATGAAGACGATCACTACCTAATCTCCGCGCATCTGGCCGCAGAACAGACCTATGTGATCGACTTGCAGTCCAACCCTATCGTTGCGGTCGTAACCGATACGCCCGGCGTCGAGGGAGTACGTTTCCGAACTCAAGAAGTTCTACACATCGAACGCTCACGACGACACGATCGGTGTGGTTGAACCTTAAACAGATGAAGGTCGTTAAGAAACTCAAAACTGCGTCCAAGCCGGACGGCAGCACCTATGCCGCTCCTTTCCACAAGCTGTACGTCTCCGATGAGCGGGGGAGAGCCGAAGCCATAGTCGACGTGCAAAAGGACGAGATTGTAAGCACGTTGCATTTCGACGGTGAAACCGGGATGCCACAATGCGATCCCATAACCCGCAAAGTGTACGTCAATCTCCAAGATCAGAACATCTTTGCGATCATTGAGCCCGCAACGGACAAGGTGATAGGGAGATATTCCGTTGGGCGGTGCAAAGGCAATCACGGAATGGCGCTTGATCCGGAGCATCACCGCGCGTTTCTCGCATGTGAAGAGAACAACCTAATGGCCGTCTTCGATCTGGACAAGCATGCCGCAATCGCCTTTCTGCGCCTTGCCGACGGGCCCGATGTGATCAAATTCGATTCTGGTCTGGGCCGCATTTATGTCGCCTGCTACAGCGGCGCCATTGCCGTTTTCCATGAAGACGATCCGGATCACTATAGAAAGCTCGAGGATTTCCGTGTTCAACACGGTCCATAGCCTCGCGATTGATACGGCCACACACCGCGTTTACGCTCCCGAACAGGAATGAAGATGGGAAAGCAGTCGCTCGTATGGTTGTCTATGACTCAATCAATCGATAAGCGCCCGATGGCGCGTCTGGGAAGCGTCATTTGAAATGTCCAGCGCAAACCGACTTCCGGCGGCTCTTCGTGCTCTCACAACCGACGCTTGGCTCCTTTTCGTCACTCGCTTTACCCGACTTTTTGCCTACGGATCCGTTTCGGTCATTCTCGTCTTTTATCTGGTCAGCTTGGGCTTATCAGAATCGGAAACCGGCTTGCTCCTCACCCTCACACTGGGTGGGGACATCGTTGTGTCGTTGTATCTGACAACGCGAGCAGATCGGATCGGGCGGCGCAGAATGCTGGTCACGGGAGCGGTGTTGATGGCGTTGGCTGGCCTGGCTTTTGCGGCCACTAGCAATCTGGCCTACCTCATCATTGCGGGCACGATCGGAGTTATCAGCCCAAGCGGCCACGAAGTTGGTCCGTTCCTCTCGATAGAACAGGCCTCCCTGTCCCATCTGATTCCGCCGGGACTGCGTACAGAAGTTTTCGCCTGGTACACACTGACCGGATCTCTCGCCACAGCGTTCGGCGCTTTCTTTGGTGGTGTGGTGACTCAGGCTTTGCAGCAGCGCTCAATGACAGCAGTTGCAAGCTACCGATCGATCGTCCTCCTATATGCGTTCCTTGGAATCGTTCTTGCTTGTCAGTTCATGCGAATGTCATCGCTGGTTGAAGTGAGAGACGAGTTCGATCAGAGTGTCGTGTCACCCATCGGCAGCTTTCTTGGGCTTGGTAAGTCTCGGCGTATTGTGTTGCAGCTGTCAGGACTTTTCGCGCTCGACTCATTCGCGGGCGGTTTTGTGATCCAGAGCTTCGCGGCCTATTGGTTTTACTTAAGATTCGGAACTGCCCCAAAGACATTAGGCGGGATCTTTTTCTGGGCCAATGTTTTTGCGGGAATTTCAGCGTTGCTCGCTTCGCGAATCGCGGCCCGCATTGGACTGGTACGCACCATGGTCGTCACGCACCTGCCTTCCAATCTTTTTTTGATCGCCGTGCCACTCATGCCTACGCTCTCGCTTGCGGTTCTCGTTCTCCTTCTCCGTTCCAGCATCAGTCAGATGGACGTACCGACGCGGCAGTCCTATACCATGGCCGTGGTGGAAGCTCGAGAGCGATCTGCTGCCGGAGGATTCACAGGAGTAGCGCGCACTACAGGTGCGGCGATTAGTCCGTTGCTGACGGGCTTTCTCTTCGCCCGTCCTGGGCTCATCAATCTCCCGTTCTACATCGCCGGTACAGTAAAGGTCGTCTACGACCTGCTTCTCTATTTTTCCTTTCGACAACTTCGTCCGCCAGAGGAAGCTAGCCCCGAATGAGAAGGCACTCTGGGCGATTGTTGTCGGCCGCAGCATCGATCAAAGAGCTACGTCTCCTGCTGCTTGTCCTGGCGTCAATAAGCACGAACTGAGTTTCAGCCACGGATAGACCTAGTGCAGCGGCGCTAATACGCATTCCGTCATCCATCGTTCCCGATGGACGCCTCGATGAACCTGAGTGGCGCGATGCACCTGTGCTCAGACTAGTGCAGCAGTCTCCGAACCCTGGCCTCACCACTTTATACGAAACCGAAGTACGCATTATCGTGACCGACGATCGGATCATCTTCGGCTTCCAAGGTTGGTGGTAGACGAGAAAGCAAAGTTGCGACGTGTGAGAGTTCTGAGCGCGGAAGATAAAGCTTCTTACGAAAGTTCGCTAAGGACCCTTGAAAGCTGGAGCTTCCGCTCGGATACCTGCAACTACAAGCCAATGACAATGCCGCTCCTTGTCGAGGCTTTACGCAAGCGAGGACCCATTAGGCACGAGCACGATCTTGCCGATGACACCTCCCTTGCCGAGCCACTCTTGCGCCTGTCTCGCGTCGGAAAGAGGAAATCGCTGCGCGACTATGGGCTTTATCTTCTGCTCTTGAAGAAGCTCAAAGAGCGCTGTCAAATCTTGTCGGAACAAGGTCGGTCTTAGCCGCTTTAGAGTTTGAATGCTGTAGGGCACGACGCGCTTGTGACCGGGGAGAAGATAGCTGGCGACAATGTACAAGCCGAAGACCGCAATTGCGCGATAACGATGCCGGCTGACTGACTGACCTGATGCCAATCGTCCGCTGCGTAGCGAACCAGTAAGTCCATAACGCGACTACCTTTCCACCGCGACGGAGCGCCTTGCGAGAACGCCAGATGTGAGCGCCACCCATGCCGTCGAAGACGACGTCTGCGCCGGGGTTCGTTAGACTCTGCATTTCCATCACAAAATCTTGCTGCTGATAATCAATTGGGATGCCACCCAACTCAGAAACGGCTGCTGCCCCTCGCGATGAACACGTGCCGTACATCTCTAGCCCAACAAGCCGCCCAAGCTGCAATAGTGCGGTGCCGACCCCACCAGAAGCGCCGTGAATCAACAGCCGCTGACCCGATCTGACCTTAGCGGAACGATGCAGCATTTGGTGTGCAGTGATGTAGTTCAATATCAGGCTGACGCCCTCGGCGGCGTCCAGCCCAGATGGCACAGGTATCAGTTCACGTTGCGGCAGGCAGACAAACTCCGCATAGGCACCGCTGATCGGCATGGCAGCAACTATCTGACCCGGGACAATTTCAGTCACACCCTGCCCCACCCGATCCACCGTGCCAATCAAGTCCCAACCCGGCGTGAAGGGCACAGAAGGCGTTTCGGGGTGAATACCCTCACGCGCCATCACATCGGGCAGCGACACACCTGCCGCCAGCACTCTTACCCGCACTTCACCACGCTTCGGTTCGGGACACTCCTCTTCAAGAAGCTGGAGCGCATCAGGCCCGCCGTAGTGGGTAACGATGATTCGCCTGTTTTTCACTGGAATGGTGATCCCCGTAGTTGGGACTGGATTATGTGTGAACCGCGTAACTTTTGTCTGTGATTTCAGTCACAATCAGCCATCAGAGATCGCAGTCGAGATCGAGCCAGTTCTGCACAGCCGTGTACAAGCAGGACTCCGCAAAATATCCGATGTTTGGTACGTGCCTAGTCAGACCGGGTGCCTTGCTTGCAGGCGATGGTCGTCTTGTTCGCTCTGGTATGCTCAGTGACTTAAACCAAATGAACAAGTGATCTCGAACGCCCCCAAACTCGTACTCCTAGGACGGTTTGGATCACCGGAATCGGAGGCAATGTCGTGACGGCTGTGGACGCCAGTTCGGGAAACGTGCTGGCATCGATACCACTGGGGTCGAAGCCTCGCTTCTTCACCGCTCGTGAGATTCGATTTGGACGTTGAACCAAGGCGACGGAAGCGTCAGCCGAATTGATGAAAAGAGTAGAACGCTGTGGCTAGCATTCAAGCGGGCATACCCGGCCCGGGCGGGGACATCGGCTAGGGGGCGGATTCATCTTGGCTCCTTGTTTTTCGATGTTCCGCTCACTCGGGTTGAGGCAACCACAACTCGCACACAGAAAAAGTCCCCTATTCAGCTTTCAGAATCGAGGTAAAGGCGTCTCAACTTCCGGTTTGCCGACCATCCACCCTGAACGGCACAACGCGTCCTTATCGATATTCCACAACTTGAAGGTTTGAAAGCAGGAGGGCTCGTGTTCGCACTCCGCGAGCCCTCCTGAACGACGGGGTTTAGAAGTGAAAGCCTAGCTCGGCCATGTAGGTACGTGGCGTCAGAAAGTGCGTCCCGCTGAACGTCGACAAGAAGTTATAAAGCGCAACCTTGTTGGTGACGTTAATCGCGGTCACACGGAGGCTCCATTTGTATTTGTCGCCGCGAAACAGATTGTCATCTCCCATCGCAATGTCGAACAGGTGGCGAGGTGCGATCCGTGGGGGATTGTGATCGTCATTCTCGGTGCCAGGTGCCGGAATCGTGACTCGCGTTGAGCCATACTGCGATGGTACGCAACTGGTGAGCCGTGACGTCAACGTGGGGAACACATTCCCACAGAACAGTCCAGCCTGCATCTGCTGGTCCGCCGTGAGTCCAGTCAAGTCAACGGGCGTAGTCGCGTCTGAGGCTAACGGAACCGCCCCCGCTACCATACCGCTGTCGTAGCGCCAATTGAAGCCGATCCATGGCCCTCGCTGCCAGGGTTGGTATTGCAAGTGTGTTGTTTGATTGAATTTCTCATCATGGTCGATGCGGAAGACTCCAGAAGGTGCGGAAGGTGTGGCTCCGGCGCCGCTGACCTGCGGGAGGAAGAACCGCGCCGAAACCGTTGAGAAGACCATTTGCGCGGAAAATCCATGCAGGTTCGGTACGCTGATGCGCCCCGCGAATCCGGGGATCTTAGATCTGTCCCACGCGATCGGGAAGAAGATCGGCGTGTTTCCGAGGATGCTGAAATCATAAGCATTGTGGGTGTACTTCCAAATGTACTCACCGGAGAACACCAGATATTTTCCGACAGCTTGCTGCAATCCGGCGTGGAATTCATTGCGCCAACCCGGACCCAAAGGAGTTGAACCTGATGAAGTACAGCTGAGCAGCGAGTTTAAGACGGGACTGTCGCATCCCACGCTGGCAACGATCAAATTCTCGTTGAACGGCGTTTCCAGCACTCTTGCATAGGAAAGGCGAAGGACTGTGCCCGTACGTTTGATGTTGTATGCGAAGCCTAGGCGAGGCTCGGGCTCTTTGTGGGTGGTCAGGCCGTTGTAAAAGTCTCCCCGCAAACCGACGTTGAATGACCAATTCCCCTTCGTGATCTGATCCTGAACGTAGAACGCAAGCTGTTTTACGTCCGTGTGGCCGCGAAAAGCAAATAGACCGCCTCCGCGTGTAAGGTCGTATGGCAGCAGATCCGAACACGGAGAAACTAAAGCAATCCCGTTCACAAAGCACGGATTGCCGTTCCCATCCGTTAGCGAGGGAATCAGGCTATTGTCCACAATCCCTAAATTGTCGTTCTCGTTCAGAAATGTCTGCTGGTACGTGGCCCCCAGTTTGATATTGTGGACACCCTTCACATAGGACAGTGATGTCCGCAGGCCTGCATTGGTCAGGGTCCGATCCTGAGCAACCGACTCCTGCTGGATAGGCGATAGGTCGTCGAAGAGGTTGCGACTCGGATAATAATTGTACTGATCGTGCCGGACGAAGCCGCCGAACGTGAAGACCGCGTTGGTGCTGAGCAATCGCGTCCAGGATGGCGCAATGTTGAAGGTTCTAATCTGGGACCTCTGGTCCGTGGGGCTAAGCGGGTTGCCAGCAGGATCGGTTTGGCCGGTGTGCAGAACGTTGTCGAAGCTATTTGGATTTTGGAACCACGACCTTGTGAAGCCCAGATTTAGCTGGATCGAGTCCGCTTTCGATAGCTGATAGTCGACCCTGTCAAAGATATTTTCTTCATTGCCCTTCGCGTGGATAACGGTGAACTCCGGCGGGTCGAGGAATCGTCCCGTACTCAAACCGCTTGCCGAGACGAAGTTGCCCCACTTCGGGCCGCCGTATCCGACGTTGATGCCAAGCGTCGATGTCCCGAAACTTCCATAGCTGGTCGTGACGCTGCCGGTCGGTGTCGTGAGGCCCTGACCCGAACGGGTGGTTGCGTTAATGACTACACTCGTCTTTTCACCGAACTCGGCTGGAGGCGCACCTGCGATGACCTCCATCGATGCAATCGAATCGAGGGGAATCTGGTTGGAAAAAACCTTGCTTTGCTGATCCGTGATTGGCTGCCCATCAACCATGAAGGAATTCTCCGCATGGTCGCCCATTCCATGGAAGAGACCGTTTGAATCTGCAGCAATTCCTGGCGAAGACAAAGTTACGAGCGAGCTTAACGATGACGACTGGCTTTCGAGGGGCAATTTGTCGAACAGGCCGCGATCAACGTCCGTGTGGAACGTGGATGTGGTCTCGATGAGATCTCCGCCGTTTGCTTCCACTGTGACGCTTTCCGCCGAACCTCCCACCTTGAGGGCGATGTTGAGATTCACGGGCACAGTCGAACGGACATCAACATCTCCAGAGTACGGTGAAAAACCCTGGCCGGTAACCGTCACGTGATAAGGATTGAATGGGACGTTTGGGATGACAAACTTTCCAGCGGTATCAGTGACTGTATTTCGAGAAAAGCCACTAACCGGGTTGCGGACTTCGACTGTTGCGTTGGTCACGACCGCCCCGGATGGATCAACTACGGTGCCCGTTATCGACGTGGAACTACCTGATTGCGCATGAGCAAGGACACTTAAAGAAATCGTGAGCAGAAAAGCCGCAGAACGCGACTTCACGTATGAAGCCAGCATAGATTCCTCCCGAAGAAATGAAAAACAGATTCTGAACGACAGATCGATTGTCAGAACAGCGAGATCGCGGGAGGTGGGCGAACGCTGAGCGCGAATGCCACAAGGCTTTGGGCAGCAAAAACAGGCTCAGATAGGAAAGTAGATATGGGAGAGAACTTCGCCTTCAGCAGGCTGGCAGTGGCTTTAGGAGCCGCAGAATGTGCTGCCACACAGACGGTACATTTGGCCGCTTCGGTACCATTGGAGTGATGATGCGCAACGAAAGCAATTGCTGACCAGAACGTCAGCAACAAGCACATCACCGCCAAGGACTTGACAATCGACCGCACGTTGCTTTCCCCACAAAAGGCGATCTCTGAAATCTATACCGAAAAAAGACCTACTGCAATGAGAGCATTTGCAACCCCATACCTCACATTTCACCGAGGTGTGAGCACCTCGGTAACGGCAAATCGGCTCACCTTAGCCATGAATACTCTTGCTTGGGTGGATGACGAGCAAACCGGAAGTTGATTGGAAAACGACTGATCGGCCGTGACTCAGACTCTGGCAATTTTCGAATCTGATTATCGGCGGGAATCTGGCACACAATTCGCACACAAGCTTGATGTGGT
>Ga0105240_10007084_pt1 | contig 16347 bp, 13 predicted proteins | sample KBSC54metaG_FD_80426 | JGI IMG/M metagenome (GOLD analysis project Ga0105240, IMG submission 80426) | Corn rhizosphere microbial communities from Kellogg Biological Station, Michigan, USA - KBS C5-4 metaG | ecosystem: Host-associated > Plants > Roots > Rhizosphere > Soil | place: Michigan, USA... | reverse complement strand
GCCCAGAGCTTTCCTTTTAGCGGGGAGTTTCTGAACCGTGTATACAGCGAGCCGTCTGTACCGGCAATGGGGAAGGTCTTACGCCAGGCTTCGCCCCATGGCTGGTGAGATGCATAGGAGAGCAAGTGGGTGTAGGCGCGCGGTGTGATGCGATCATCCATGCTCATGCCGGAGCCGTCGTAGAAGAAGAATTCGGAATCGGGGATGCCGGCATCGATGAGAAACTGGCGGACTACGCGCGTACCCTGGGCGAGGCTACCGTCTTTCGCGAACGCTTTGCCAAGCAGCCGGAGAAGGAGTTCGGCATGCAGGTTCTGGCTGACTTTATTGGTGACGGTGATGTCCTGAGCGACCGGAACTGACGTGTGCCGTGCGAGGACTCGGCGGTTGTCGAGAGGTGCCTCCATGGTCGCGATCGCTCGGGGCGCCAGCTTGAGAGGTTCGGAGCGCTCGCCGATGAAATCGCCGGTGCCTTCGGGCAGGCGATGGGCCGCGGTTGGGTCTCCTTTGACGATTATGCCGCGATGCAGGAGGGCGTCTTTGAATGCCGCGGCGGTGAACTCGGCTGGGTCTTCGACCGCGAGCGGAGCGTGGAGGCCCTGCGGAGGCGCTGTCCCCCAGGTTCGCACGAGCAGGGCACCGGGTCGCCGCTCCAGGCCGGGATGGGGCCTTTCGCCCGGCTGAGCCATGGTCATGTTGTTTTGCAGGGTGTAGTACTGCACGTCAGGAGTCCACTGTTCGACAGTGGAGCCGGGTTTCTGTGGATCGGCAGCAATGGTGAGTTCGATCGAGTTGTCGGCAAACGAGAGGGCTGACACGGGCGCGCCATAACCCCACTGCAAGTCGTCCCAGGCCCAGGCGGTGCCATAGGGCTCATCCAGATAAAAGCTGTCATCGCCTACGACTGTGCCTTCGACGGAGCGAACGCCCGCCTGCACGACTTCCTGGGCCATGAGATCGAGCGCCTCCATTGCATGTGGCTCAGCCTGAATCTCCTGGGTTGTGGGGGGAGCTTCGGGTTTGCCCGTCGGAGATTTCGCAGGGGGATTTGCTGGTGTCGGTGTAGCGGACGGCGGAGTTGGAGGCTGGTAGGGATATCGGTGCGCGCTCATAGTCGGATCGCCCGAGCCGAGGATGAGGACGTCGCCGTGCAGAACGCCGGACGAGTCGATCTCGCCGTTCGCGACGACGTTTGTGGTCCAAGTGAGGGTTTCGACGGGAAGCAGCGCGAAGGCAGCGGCAGTGGTGGGGAGCTTGGCGTTCGATGCGGGGGTGAAAAGCCTTGCGTCGTTCAATCCGTAGAGGGGCTGTCCGTCCAGTGTGGTGACACTGATTCCGAAGTCGGTTTGTTTGAGAGCGGGATCAGAAAGGATGGCCAGGATGCGATCGGCTATAGAGCCCTTTGTGGGCGCTGCATGGAGCGGTGGCCGTGCGGCGGGGCGAGAAGGGTGATGTTGGGCAGTGAGGAGATCAGGCTGGACGAGGGACAGCGCCAGCATTGGCGCGAGCAATCGCCGTGTACGGAACATGGAGGGAGTTTAGCAGGAGGGCGGCTGCCGTTGAGAGTGCTCATAGAATTGGGAGATGGGTTTGATTCGCACCGTCGCGCAGTGGAAGCTGCGGACCCGCACGCTCGAGTTGGGCATGCGCACGCTGGTGATGGGCGTCGTGAACATTACACCGGACTCGTTCAGTGATGGTGGGCATTTCCTTAAGCCAGAGGCTGCGATTGCGCGCGGGCTTCAATTGATCGAAGAGGGAGTGGATCTGCTGGATATTGGAGCGGAGAGCACTCGACCGGGCGCATTGGTGGGGAGCGCGGATGCGGCGGTGAGTGCCGATGAGGAACAGGCCAGACTGTTGCCGGTGATTGAAGGGATTCAGAAGGCGAGGCCTGCAATCGTCATTTCAGCCGATACGTACAAGGGTTCAACCGCTCGAGCTGCTCTCAGTGCGGGAGCGGAGATCGTGAATGATGTAAGCGGATTCACGTGGGATGCGGAGATGGCGAGTGTCTGCGCGGTGGCGGGTTGCGGCGTGATTCTGATGCACACGCGAGGACGTCCCGATGAGTGGCGGGAGCAATCGAAGATGCCGGCAGAGGCCTTGATGCATTCGGTTCGCGGTGGGCTGACGGAGAGTATCGAGCAGGCGAAGCGCGCGGGAGTTGCATCGGAATCAATCGTGCTCGATCCGGGATATGGATTCGGCAAGAAGTTCGATGAGAACTACATGCTGCTTGCGATGCAGGCTGAACTTCTGGCGCTGGGACGGCCGCTGCTGGCCGGGCTCTCACGCAAGTCATTCCTGGGGCATACGCTGTCGGAGTTGTACGGCGGCAAGCAGGCCCCGGTGGAGGCACGAGAGACGGCTAGCCTTGCGGCGCTGGTTGTGGCGATTCTGCATGGAGCTTCAATCGTGCGCGTTCATGATGTGCGGCCCGCCGTTGAGGCGGCGCGAATTGCGGATGCGGTGCTTGGGGCGAGCGGAACGTCAGCGCTTTGACATGGCGTGGAGTTTGAGGACAGTGTTCCAGTTACGCCCTGTGCCGATGACTCCAATAGCCCTGTCCAGGGTCTTGCCGGTGAACTTGGTGTCGGCTGCCCCGTCGGGAAAGTGAAAGTAGATGTGATCGCCTGCTAAGTGGTATCGATCGCGGCGCTGCGGATATTGAGCGACAACGCGATCGAGGGCGGTGCGGGCTTCGGAGGCGGCCGGCCCGGACAGGAAGGCAACGTGGACGCGTGCCCCCTCCACCGCTTCGGCGGCGAACGGATTGTTGCGAATTAGCTGCTCGAGTTGATCGTGAGTTCGTATGATGACGTCGACAGGGGAGCCGGTAATTTTCTGCAGCGCCCTGGCAATGGACTGCCCCACCTTGTCTGCCGGAGCGTTGGCGTCTACTACGGCATTACCGCTCTGGATATAAGTTTCCACGTTCTTGAAGCCCAGGTCGGATAGCGTTTTCCTGAAATCAGCCATGGAGACCTTGCCATATCGGCCAACGTTGACGGCGCGAAGAAGGATGACATAAGTTGGCATGCGAGACTTCCCCCGAGACACTCTGCTGCATCTTAACGAGATCAGGTAAAGAACGTGATGGAGAATCCAATTACAGATGCGAGTGTAGCCGAAGAACTTGGCGCTAATCGTGAACGCCTGTATCGACCGGAGTCGACCACAAAAGGCAGCAGCCGCGCGAGCACGCTGGATGAGCTGGAAGGGCAATTTGTTGCAATCTGTGGCCAGTTTCAGAGGCTTGTAGCTTCGGCGGGTCCTGAGTTGTGCTCAACGCGGCCAGCGGTGGGATCTTGGTCGGCTGCCGAGTGCCTGCAGCACCTCAGCCTAAGTGCAGACGCGTATTTCCCGGTTTGGCAGCAGGTGATTGCCGCTGCCGGGCCGCGTAAGGCGGAAATGAACGCGCCGTATGAGATCGATTTCTGGGGTCGGTTTCTAAATTGGATTCTTGAGCCGCCGGCACGGGTGCGGTCAAAAACGCCTGCTCCGTTTGTGCCGGTGGACTGCGGGCACGTGAATGAGGTTCTCGACGGTTTTGTTGAAAGGCAGGAGCGTATCGTGGCTGCAGTTCGCAGGTGCCGCGGGAGAGGGGTTGACCAGGTGAAGATCGCGTCGCCGATCGATTCGCGCATACGCTATAGCATCTGGTCGAGCTTTGTGGTGAATGCGGCACACCAGCGCCGGCATCTTTGGCAGGCTGAACAGGCGATTGCAAAGCTACGGGCAGGCAATTGAGAGAAATCGGCGACGAATAGTTGGGCGAATATGCAACCGCTTTATTGCTTGTCAGAGGCTAGATAGACAACGATTCCGCTGAGTAGCGCGATTGTAGCAAGCAGGGGAACCACGATCCAAAGTGTGCTGCTTTCAAGCATCGATGACGGAACCAACGCATCGAGGTGAAGAACAGCAGGAAGCTCTGCGAACCAGGCACTCCAGTTGCCGGCCTGCCAGACCGCAAGCGCCGCAACAACAACCAACGCCATTCCTAATGCAAAGAGCTCGGCACCGAGAATAGGCCGGGTCATCGTTTCGAGTGCAGCGCTTCTCCGGCGCAATTGAGCCCGCCACCAGATTGCACCCGGGGCCTCGAGACGGGGTAGGTCTGCTGTCTGTTTGCGAGAGGCTTGAAGTGCTTCAGTGACGAGGATGAGATCGGAGCAGGTACGGCACGTTGCGATATGTGTCCGAAGATCATCCGGGCAGGCCTGAGGCCAATAGCCATTGCGCAGGAGCAAGGAAATTTCGCGTTCTCGTGTGCATGTGAAGGGGCTCATGCTTCACCTCCGGACCGGAGCAGGCGGGCCATTTTCCGGCGGGCTCGAAAGAGGAGAAGGCGGATGCTGGCGGAAGCCAGACCAGTGATCTGGGCGATTTCGTGGTGTGAGTAGCCTTCGGCGTAGGCGAGCCAGAGGAGTTGGCGATCACGGGGACGCATCTGCTCCATTGCGGGTCCGAGCATCGCGAGCGTGTCAGACTGTGTTTCGCCAGATCCGGCTGCGAAGACTTCCTCGGGAATTTCATCAATGGATGAGGACTGCGGACGACGCCAGTAATCGCGCAACAGATTGGTTGCAATTTTGAAGAGATAACGTCGGGCTGCAACTTCGCCGTCCTCTGGGAGTGCGGCGCAGAGGAAGCGGATGTACGCCTCCTGGGTGAGATCGTCGGCAAGGGCGTGGTCGCGGCTGACGCGAGCGAGGTACGCCCAAAGAGAACGAGCCGATCGCGCGTAGAAGGCCGCGAACTGCTCGTTATCCATTGCCGCGGCGGGCGGAGTGGCGGCGAGCGATTGTTGGTCGCCCGCCAGCGCGTTCGGAATGATGGATTCCCAGGACATTGGTTTCTGCTTCCTCGCCTTCAATGCGGTCTCCGGGGATCACTGCCGATCCCGGAATGACGCATCGAGAGGCGAATCGAGCCTGTTCTGTGCAGCAGTGTCGGGCATCAGCCCCAGACGCTGAGCGAGGAACCACGAGACGCCTGCGGAGATGATAAATCCGATACCGGGCGCCAGTACCAGCGTTCCGAGGATTCGCATCGGTATCTGTGTATCCGGCCCCGCTTGCTGGAGCGAAAGCAAGCCGAGTCCGAGCAGGACCATGACGATTCCCGCTTGGAGCGGCGTGAGGACGCGGGCGATGGCGCTCGGAACGCGCTGGTGCTGATCGAAGGCGACGGGAATCGGCGCGGCTTCGAGGAACTTTCTGCCGGCTTCGCTTTGCATATATACGGCCAGTTCCTGGTTGCTGGTGAACCTTTCGATAAGCCTTCCGTGAACATCGCTTTGCATCTTGAAGATTCGACTCCAGCGGCGGTTCTCAATGAACATGCGGGCGAGCAGAATGATGGCTACGAGACCGCAGGCAAACGCCAGAAGGGGGATAAGGTCGCTCCAGACGCGGTCGAAGGAGGAAGGTGGGTTCTGCGCGCGATAGACGTCGGGCCATACCGCTTTTTCAAGAGCTTCATCGGGCTGGCCGTCTTCGTGCTTCAGATGGGAGAAGAGGTAGAACTCGGGGTTGCGCGCGACTTCGGGATGAGCGGCGAGAAAGGCGGCTAGCTGCGGGTTGTTGCGCGATACATATTCCTGGTTGGAGAGCAGCGAAGGATCGTGGGAGACGACGGTGGTGAGTGTGGGGCTGAGGCGGAGCAGGCGAATCAGCTCAGTCTGGGTGGATCGGACGTCGCCGTCATTTGGAGTCGGCGCAACGGCTGCTACGGGTCCATTTGCCGGAGTGGCTGGGCGCTTCTGAGCAACTCCCAGCGTGGCAAGCATTAGTACGGTTAAGGCAATTGCGGAGAGAATCCGGTGGACCAGACGACGGTTTTGCATGCTTTTCCCTCGAACGATAGGGCTTGTAAGCCCTTCTACCTGAACAACGGATCACCAGCAGGAGTGGTTAACACGGTTTTTGGAAATTGCAGACGATAACTCTTTCAGGCGTGGCATTCCCCCATTAGCAGTATTTAAGTAATGAGATGCACAGGTTACTTTGTATCCATCCCCAGACTGCACCTTTGGGTTTTGAAGAAGTTGTGAGTTTCAGGAATCTCCCAGTCAGGTTCGATTTCGCAGCAGAGGAGACGGGCACAATATGGACGAGCACTATCAGAGCCGGCTGTTCATCAGGTTGCGGCAGAGCTACGGCGATCCTCGCAACACAATCACCTGGGCCCTCTTTATCTGGGCTTTCACGGCGGTGGGATTTGCAATGTTCATGCCGGTCGGAGCCACGATGGCGCGGTCGATCGGAGTGGCTGTCGGGTGGTCCGCGATTCACCTGATCCGCCGGATGTAGTTTGCTCCGGCATTCCCCGGGCGATTTGCTTCCGATTTCAAAGCTGCGAGTTCGGCTCCTCGAGCGTCTGCTTGAGTGGGCGAAGAGAAGACGAAGCCGAGGCGTTTACCAGATATGCACTTCTCCGACGTTGACGAAGTGCGCTAAACTCCTGACTCTGCGGGTCTGCGCACCCCAGCCAGTTTTTTGGCCCGCGAAGGTTTGGAGGTCTCCATGGCACGTCCTTATTGGTCGGGTAATGTTCAGATTTCGCTGGTTTCGTTTGGAGTGAGTCTTTACGTCGCAACCGAGAGCAAGAGCCAGATCAGCTTTCACCAGATCAGCCGACGGACGGGCGAACGTATTCGCCATCAGAAGGTATTGGAGAGCGCGGCCGAAAGCCGGGAAGCGACAACGGCGGTTGATAACGACGAGATCGTGAAGGGCTACGAGTATCGCAAGGGCCAGTATGTGATCGTCGAACCGAGCGAGCTTGAGAACCTGCGGGTTCCTTCCAAGCACACGATTGCGGTTTCTCAGTTCGTGGATGTTCCGGAATTGAGTCCGATGTTTGTTGAGAAGCCGTACTTCGTCACTCCAGAGAACGACATGTCGGCGGAGGCATTCAACGTAGTGCGACAGGCGCTGGTGGATACAGGCAAGGCGGCCATCGGGAAGGTTGCATTTTCTGGACGCGAGCATATTTTTGCACTGGTGCCGGCGGGACCGGATAGCGCGGGATTGATGGGCTACACGCTGCGGTATCCAAATGAACTGCGCAAGCAGGAAGACTATTTCCGCGACATCAAGCAGCCGGCGATTGTGGCGGATTCGCTGCAGCTGGCGGAGACGCTGATCGAGCGCATGTCGTCGAAGCTGGATATCAACAAGTTTGAAGATGGATATGAGACGGCGGTAAAGGCACTTGTTGAAGCGAAGGTGAATAACCAGCCCGTTCCGATTGACGAGGGGCCGAAGCAGCGTGCAAGCAACGTGGTGAACCTGATGGACGCGCTGCGCAAGAGCATCGGTACGGATACAGGCGCTGCGAAGAAGCCGGTAAAGAGCGTGAAAGAACCGCCGGCGAAGGGCATCGGGATTGTGAAGACGCCGGCGAAGTCAGCGAAGCGGAAGTCGGCCTGAACTGAGTAAGGCAGGCCGATTCGTATTACTCGTCGCGTAGAAGAACGAGCGGATCGACTGCGAGGGCGCGTCGAGCAGGTATCCACGAGGCCACCATCCCCAACAGCAGCATCGTCACACACACTCCGCCCAGCACCATTGGATCTTTCGGTGTCGCCTGGTACACGATGGACGACAGGACTCGGGTTGCCAGCACGCCCAGTCCGACACCTGCAAGTGACCCGATCCCCAGCAACCGGAAAGCCCTTCCCAGCGAAGTACGCAGTACCTCTTGCCGGCTCGCGCCGAGCGCTACGCGGATTCCCAACTCGCGCAGGCGCTTGCTGACTGAATAGGAAGCCATCCCGAAGACGCCCGTCACGGCGAGCATCGCACCGAGCAGCCCCAGCACTCCTAACGCTACGGTGGCAACACGCGGAGCGAACAACGCGGTGCTCATCTCACCCGTCCATGTTCGGATATCGAGTGGCAATGCGGAATCCAGTCCGTGGAGGGTGCGTTCCAGCGCTGCCGTCAACTCCTGCGGATCGCGGCCCGAGCGCACCAACAGCAGTGCTCTTGGTGTCTTCTGCTGCAGGAATGAGAAGAACATTGCCGGCATCTGATCCTCAGTCAACGTCCGGTATTTCCCGTCTTCCACTACTCCCACGACTTCAGCGCGCTCTTTGCCCCAGAACTTGAAGTGTCCCCCGACTGCTTTGTTCACGGAGCCGAAAACCTTGATTGCGAATTGCCGGTTAACGAGGGCGACCTTGGGAGCCTTGTCATTGTCGTCCATGGTGAGATTTCTACCGGCCAGCAGTTTGGTTCCCGCGGCTTCGAGATAGCCCGGTGAAATGTTGTAGTTCATGGCGTCGGCGGCGTAGTTGGTGGGACGGAAGTCTGTCGTGGTGTCCGTGTATACATAGGAGTCGCCGCCGCCGAGGCTGAGAGGAAGATTGCTGATGTAACCGACAGCCTGGACGCCGGGAATCGCGGCAACCGAATCGATCATGCGCCGCTGCATTTCCGGGTCACGTGCTTCGGGATATCCCGCCATTTGCAAGTCGCTGTCCGCGAGAATTACGTTCTGCGGCTGGAATCCGAAGTTGCTGTGCAGGGAACGCGTCAGCCCCCGCACCGCGACTAAGGAGGAGGTTACAAGCACGGCGCAAATCGCAATCTGGGTCACGAGAAGGACGTCACGCAGCGTGAACCGCTTCATGCCCGTGGTTGCACTCATCCCCGTTCGTATCATCTGCCATGGATCCACGCGCATCACCTGCCGCACCGGAACCACTCCACACAACAGCCCACTTACGAGTGCCAGCAGCAATGCCACGATGTACGTGCGAACATCCGGGTTCACAGGTACATTGATGGGGATATCGGGCATCGGTTGCCATGCGCTCAATGCGTGCAGGATCACCACGCCTCCAGCCACCCCGATCACTCCTCCAACGAGCGAGACGAGGATCGCTTCAGTCAGCAATTGCCTGAGAATTTGTCCCCGCTTCGATCCCAGTGCCAGGCGGAGCGCGATTTCCTTTCCTCTATCCGACGCGCGCGCCGCAAACAGACTTCCCAGATTGGCGCAGGCCGCCAGAAGGATCAGTCCGGCAAGCAGCATCAATCCCGCCATGAACGCTTTTGCCGGACCACCGAGCATGTCGCCGGCCAGTCCCGGGCGCGCTAACGATAGCTTTAGACCGTCGTCATCGGCCGGATAAGCCTTGGACAAGGATGCAGCAATCGCGTTCAGATCCGCTGTGGCTTGCGAGGCGGTCACGCCTGGCTTCACCTTTCCGATCACAAAGGGAGAGTGATTGCCTCGATACTTGAGATTGTCGCTGCCCATCACTGTCGGCTGCTCAATGATCGGAATCCACATTGCCGGCGCGAAGAAAAGCTCGGTTCCCCGAAACGCTGGAGGAGCAACTCCAATGATCGTGAGCGGGTGCTTGTTGATCTCTATCGTGCGCCCAATTACGCCCTTGTCGCCAAGGAAGTGACCGTGCCAGTAGGTGTAGCTCAGCACGATGTAGGGAGCGCTGTTCATACCCTTTTCATCCGAAGCGTGGAAGAACCGCCCCAGATACGGCTGGATTCCCAGTGCGTCGAAGTAGTTTCCGCTCGTGAGGTAGGGCCACGCGGTGGTCGGGGTTCCGTTGGAATTCACTCCTACCGGACCGATGATCATCGATGCGACCATGCTGTCGAAGGTCCGATTTCTATCGCGCAGATCCAGATAGTCCGGGTAGGACTGCGATGGAGTCTGCATCCGGGAGAAGGCCCGCTGGATCGTATAGACATTCTGTGCGTCAGGCACGTTCAGCGGTCGCAGGATGAGGGCGTTCAGAACGCTGAAGACGACGGCGTTTGCGCCAATGCCCAATGCCAAGGTGAAGATGGCTGTTAATGCGAAACCAGGCGACTTTGCTAACTGGCGGACTGCGAGCTTCAGATCGCTGAACATGATGGAGGGTAGTACGCGAGTCTCTGGCAAAGAGTTCCGAGTTTTGCGCTACGCGTGCCGCAGATCACGCGCAAGTATCAGACCCTGCTACCAGGCGGCGCTTCAGCTAACTGGGTGTGATCGGAGTCACTTGCGCAGATCAAGACGGCGGTTCGTACCAAGCGGGGGATGGTCCCGCGGCTTGCTCGATCGCGGGGACGAAGGTGCGGTCCAGTTCACGGACAATTGCAGCCAGGTTGTCGACGATCTTTTGCCACTGCGCAGCGTCGCCGATCGGATATTGGCCGACGATGCCGGGTGCAATTGGAAGACTCAACGAAGCACGGAACCCAGCGCCGTGGACGAGGAAGCTGGCGGTGACCATGTGACTCCATGTGCCGACGTCCAAGGACAGCTCAACGGTGAGGTTGGCACTGGTCCGACGCTTCAGGTGAAACTCGCCGGAACCGCCGGTACAGCTGTAGCCCATGGGCTTGAACGCATCTTCAAGGGCGGGCTTGCGCGGGCCAGCGAGAACGCCGAGGTTGTTCTTAAGGGCTTCGACGGTGGGCGGCAGGCTGTGGGCCATTGCGGCTGCCGTAACGATTTCAGTCATCCGCGCGCGGTATTCGGCGTTGACGGTCTTCACAGCTTGGAGGTTTTCCTGAGGGACAGAGAGGGTGAGACCGCCACCGGGCGCGAGAATTGGGACCTGCACGGTCTTCTTCGGCTTGCCGCAGGCTTGGATGACAGCGTCGACAGCGGGCGGAGTGGGCGGCAATTTCCGGGCGGACTGGTCTGCTTCCACAACGGTGTAGGCCGACAAGGAGCGTTGACGGCCGCTGACCCACCAGTTGTCGCCAATGAGAATGCCCGGATAGGAATGTCCCAAGGCGGGCAGTCCAATGAGGCGCTCGCCGAATGCAGGTGCATACAGGTGCAGTCCCAGGGCGTGAAACGGAAAGCTGCGAGGCACTCCTGCTGCAATCGACTCGAGGGTGGGGAGATCAACAGGTTCCCCTGAGAGCGCATTTGAAAGCATGCGCGCGCCCATCAGTCCGCCTGCGAGCTGACGATCGGACAAGAATCGGTTCATGTCGGGATACCGTTTCAGTACGCGGTCGATCGCGGAGACGCCGTTCGGACCTGGCATATCAGTCATCGTGAAGCGAATGGTGGGCTCGCCCAACCCTGCATCGAGAAACGCGCGACGAATGCGGCCGAGCATTTCGGCGAGAGGTTCTTTCCTGCTGGCGGCGAACGGAGTGTGAAGGGCGATACGCATTCGCGGAGTTCTCTTTCTGCGGGGCTGACGCGGAGTATACAACGGTGAAAAGTGCAAGACGAGTAGCATCACTCTGACGATTCGACGCGGTGAGTCATGCCGTTGTTAACGGACTCGGTACTTGCGCAGGCCAGATGCGAAGGGTGCTTCTTCTGCGCCGTACACTCTGGGAGCCGGACACGTGACGCAACAGAAGGAGAGAGTCGCATTGAAAAGCTGGATTTTCATTTTCTGGATGATGTCTGTGTACGCGGGTTTGCAGGCGCAGACGGTGTGGCAACCTTCGGCGGGACACAAGCAGGTTCCGATATGGCCGGGCGCTGCGCCTGATCCGCAGCCGGTGGTTGGGCCAGAGGTGATGAAGAGCGATCCGAAGTCTCTGATCGCCGGCAGGCCAGTGGTGGAAGTGGACAATGTGACCCAGCCAACGATGAACCGTTTACTCGCCGAGCGGGAAGAACACGGGGGTTGCGGTTGTGGTCTTTCCGGGCGGGGGCTATCAGATTCTGGCGATCGATCTCGAAGGCACGGAAGTCTGCGACTGGCTCACGTCAAAAGGGATCACGTGCGTGCTGTTGAAATATCGAGTCACGAGTGTAGGGGATTATCCGAAGTCGGGGCCGTATCCGGAGTCGCCGATGGCGCTGGAAGACGCACAGAGGACAGTGGGGCTGGTGCGATTTCATGCGGGGGAGTGGCGTTTCGATCCGCACAAGATCGGAGTGCTGGGGTTTTCGGCGGGCGGACATCTTGCGGCGGCGATCAGCAACCACTTCGAAAAGCGGATCTATAAGCCTGTGGATGCGGCTGACAAGGTGAGCTGCCGACCGGATTTTGCCGTGCCGATATATCCGGGGCACCTGTCGATTTCCGCGGCAAGATGGGATGCGACGGAGGGGAAGACGAAGTTCGACATTGGCAAGGCAACGGATCTTTCGGTGGGCAAGCTTGCCTTGAATCCGGATCTTCATGTAACCAAACAGACGCCTCCCACGTTCCTGCTACAGGCGGAAAACGATCACGTGGACAATGTCGAGGATGCGCTGTCGTACTACATCGCGTTGAAAGATGCGGGAGTTCCGGCGGAGCTACATCTATACGCAAAGGGCAATCATGCGTTCGGATTGCGGCGAACGAAAGATCCGATTACGGAGTGGCCGCAGTTGGTTGAGACCTGGTTGCATACCATTGGCATGCTCCCGCAGTGATTGAGCGAGCAAGAAGTTGCCAGTTTCTTTTTTCTGTTGAAACGTATTTGCGTTGACTCTCACAATTTCTTCGGGCTAGACTCGCCAGCGCCCTCGGCTGTTCCTTTCTGCCGTAGATACAAATTGGAGGATGATCATGTTCCCGCTTCGGAAGCGTGCGTTGTTGTCGTTCGTCTTTGTACTTCCTACTGCCCTGTATGCCAGTGATTACACGTATCAGCAGACGACCCAGATCACAGGCGGATCACTGTTGAAGATGATGAAGACTGTGGGGGTGTTCAGCTCACAGGCGCGGCACATGGGGGATCCAATCGTGTCGACGATGTATCTGAAGGGGAACCGGCTCGCGGATGTTTCGCCGGAGCAGATACAAATTATTGACCTGGATAACGAGACCATCACGCAAATCGATGTTGAGAAGAAGACCTACTCGGTAATGACGTTTGCGCAGATGAAGCAGGCGATGGAGAATGCGCGGCAGCGGATGCAGCAGGAAGCAGCGAAAGAGCAGAAGCAGCAGACGGCGCAGAATCCGGATGCGCAGAATGTGCAGATGAGTTTTGACGTGAAGGTGCGGAAGACGGGCGCCACGAAGGATGTGAGCGGGCTGAACAGCAGCGAAGCCATCCTGACGATGACGATGACGGCGACAGATACGAAGACGCAGCAATCGGGCAATCTGGCGATGACGAATGACATGTGGATGGTGCCGTCGGTTCCGGGATACGAGCAGGTGCGGGAGTTCTATCAGAAATTCGCGGCAAAGATGGGAGACGCGACGGCGGGATTCGGCAGGGATTTCAGCCGGATGCTCGCGCAGCAGCCTGGAGCCAATCAAGCCATGGGCGACATGGTAAAGGAGATGCAGAAGCTGGATGGTGTTCCAGTGATGCAGGTGATGCGCATGGGGACTACGGTAAATGGGCAGCCGTTGCCTGCTGCGTCTGAAGCGCCGCTGCCTCCGGAAGCTGCCGGTCCAACGAAGGGGGAGATTGCGAGGGCGGGGATGGGTTCGATGATCTCTAGCAGGCTAGGGGGATTTGGCGGATTCGGGAAGAAGAAGCAGAATACGCCGCCGCCGGAGCAGGAGCCAGGTCAGGCGGGCGCTCAACCTACGAGCGCAATTTTGATGGAGATGCAGACGACCACGTCGAATTTCTCATCGGGTCCGGTGGATCCGTCGCACTTTGAGGTCCCGGCCGGGTACAAGCAGGTGCAGGCCCCCATCGAGAAGGAGGCATCTCGCCAATAAGGTGGAGAGCCGGTTGGTTGTCAGAGATCGGCGCTGCGACTGGCGCCGATCGCGACAGCAAGGTTGCTGACGTACATAGAAATACCCATATAGATTTCCTCCCGGGATGAGTAATCCGCCCGATGCGTGGCGTTGCACGAACTCCTATTCTCGGGAGATGAAGAGCGTAGAAGACCTCTTCCCCGGAGGCGTTCGGATGCAGCAGACAAGCAGTTCTACTTACATTGACACAATTGTTATCGGCGGCGGTCAAGCCGGCCTTTGCACGGGTTATTACCTGCAGAAGCAGGGAGTTCCTTTTTTGATTCTCGACGCAAATGAGCGAGTAGGCGATGCGTGGAGGAACCGGTGGGACTCGTTGAAGCTGTTTTCGCCATCGCGCTATGTGCTTCCCGGTTTGAAGCTGAAGGTGCGGACGGACGGGTTCCCGACCAAAGATCAGATTGCGGATTATCTGGCGGAGTATGCGCGGCATTTCGAGTTGCCAGTCAGGAATGGGACCCGGGTGGACCGGCTCCAAAAGCAGGGCAATGGTTTTGTGCTGACCTGTGGGTCGAATCGGTATGAGTGCAGAAATGTGATCGTGGCGATGGCGAATTACCAGGAGCCGCGGGTGCCGCATTTCGCAGGTGAGCTCCATGCGGGGATCGTGCAACTGCACTCGGAGTCGTACAGGAATTCTTCGCAGTTGAATCCCGGTTCTGTTCTGGTAGTAGGGGCGGGGAATTCGGGTGCGGATATCGCTCTGGATGTGGCACGGAAGCGGCGCACGATCTTGTCAGGCAAGGAGGCGGGGCACATACCGTGGAGGATCGAGAGCGTCTTTGCGCGTCACATATTGATGAGACTCGTTCGCTTTGTCGGTCACCACGTGCTTTCGCTGAAGACGCCGATCGGCAGGAGGCTGAGGCCGAAGATGCTGCATCGCACCACGAGCCTGATTCGGGTGAAGCCCGAAGACTTCGCGGCCGCGGGTGTAGAGCGCGTCGGGAAGATCATCGGAGTTCGAGATGGACTGCCGGTCGAGGCAGGCGGCGGGGTTCTCCATGTGCAGAACGTGATCTGGTGCACGGGCTATAAGGGCGGGTTCGCATGGATCGATCTGCCGATTTTCGATTCCATCGGTGATCCGATGCAGGTGGAGGGAGTTGTGCCGAGTGTGCCGGGCCTTTACTTTGTAGGGCTGCATTTTCTGTACGCGATGAGCTCTGCGACGCTGATGGGGGTTGGAAGAGATGCAAAGCGGATCGCGCGACAGGTGGCGGCTCGTTCGCGACTGAGCCCATCCGGTGAAGTGGAGCAGGAGCGAAGAGAGCAGAAGTCGGCGGCGGCGTAGGAAGGCGCGGCTAGAGAAGCTTTTGCTCGAGAGCATAGACGGTTGCGGCGGTCCTCGAATCCAGGTTCAGCTTGGTGAAGATGTTGCTGAGGTGGCGTGCGACCGTCTTTTCGCTGATTTCAAGTGCTGCGGCGATGGCGCGATTCGTTTTGCCAGCAGCTACAAGCCGGAGCACCTCGATTTCGCGTTTTGTGAGTGAGCCGGCGATATCGGTGCGGCACGTTCGCTGCATCTCCTCCCTGAGGCAGGCAAGGTCGATGGATGCTCCCAGAGTCTCAAAGGTCTTCTGTGCTTCCGCGGAGGCGATCGCAGCGGAGTCATTGTCGCCGAGCTTGCGGTAGGCACGAGCCATGAGACAGCGGACGCGAGCGGCCTCGTAGGGCACCTGAAGTTCTTGCCAGAGAGCCCTGGATCGCTCGAGTTCAGTGAGGGCTGCCTGTGGATTGTTGTCGGCGAGCAGCAGCGCGCCGGCATTGCGCGCAAGCAGGGCACGAACGAAGGGGAAGTTCATGCGCTCGGAGATGGAAGCAAGTTCCTGGCACGCGATGCGCGCGGATTCGAGGTCGTTTGCAGCAAGAGCAATCTCGACCCAGGCATCGAGAAGGAGAGCGCGGGGAGCTGGTTCGCGAACATGGTCAGCCATTCGGCGAATGAGGGCATTGGCTCCATCGACTTTGTTCTGTGCGAGGCGGAGGCGGGCCAGGCCCGGACCGGAGTTGGGCATCCACCTCCCTGCCTCTTCGTAGGCTTTTTGGGCTTCGGGCAAGTTGCCGCGCATGCGCTCGATCTCACCCAGTTGGTAGAAGGCGCCGCCCAAGGCCGCGCGTGGGCTGGGGAGAGCGAGGCACTCGCAAGCGCGTTTCGCTTCTTCGTAGGCTTCTGACCAGGCGCCGTGGAGATGGAGCAGCTCGGCTCTCCGGATCAGACAGTGACCTCTATAGGGCATGATGTCGGGCTGCGAGTCACACCAAGTTTTCAGTGCGATGGACCACTCCTGCGCGCGTTGAAGATCGAAGATCTCGCCGCAGGCGTCGAGAACGCTGCAAAACACGCCGCCTGCATTCAAGGGAGAGACTTCGCCAGCCGTGACGGCGATCATGGCTTCATCCAGCAGAGCCAGCCCCTGCTCGATTTCTCCTTTGCGGATAAGGGAGCGGCCCTGGCCCTGGAGGGCGAGAGTCATGAGGTCCTTGTCGTCAAATCGCTTTGCGATTGCGACAGCCTGCTTGAAGTATGACTCGGCGGATTCGGGATCGCCGGAGTGCACGAGACGATAGCCGTTTGGGAGAAGAAGATACCCAGTCTCGACGCAATCAGGCTGGCCTTCCATGAGGCGGCTTGCGCGGGCGAGCCATCCGGTGGCTTTTGCGGTCTCTCCGTTGAGCATTGC
>Ga0105240_10007083_pt1 | contig 16347 bp, 22 predicted proteins | sample KBSC54metaG_FD_80426 | JGI IMG/M metagenome (GOLD analysis project Ga0105240, IMG submission 80426) | Corn rhizosphere microbial communities from Kellogg Biological Station, Michigan, USA - KBS C5-4 metaG | ecosystem: Host-associated > Plants > Roots > Rhizosphere > Soil | place: Michigan, USA... | reverse complement strand
TGCAGAATATCAAAGCAGCCATTAGTAAATACTATCTTCTGTCCGGTAGCTCGCCATGCGTTACAGGTATGTTGCAGTGCTTCCTTAGTATATATCTTATTTTGTATCCACTGTAACTTGTGCATTTCTTCTCCTGTTGTATATGGGTAGTAATATGAGTGAAAGGAACCCAAGTATTATCAGTATTCCCGTTTGTGCTGCCCAGGCCACCCAGCCAAATGCCTGTGCCGATACATCATCAATACCATAAAACACTAGTATCTCAGCTACCAGTAATGTATAAGCGCCTATGCCTCCCGGCGTTATTATCATACCCAGGCTGCCAAATATCAGTACTACCAAAGCCGCCAGTATAGACAAATGTGCCGTAGCCGGCAATGCTACCAGTCCCAGGTATACCTGCAGCGTGTACATCAGCCACATCAGGAAGGTATAGCCTATAAACTGCCACCTTTTCTTCATGTGCAGTATGCTGCGCACACCATCGCTCATGCCCTTCAGAAAATGTCCGAATTTTGTTTCCCTATGCCTGCGATACATCATTACCAGTATCACCATCAGCACTATCACCACCGCCAGCACTATACCCAGCACCACGCGGTTCTTCACTATATTCTCAAAAAAACGGTGTCCCAGCTCGCTTGCATAACTGCCTATTATGTGCGCCTGCAGCAGGAAGGCCAAAACAGTAATAATGATCAGGCAAAAAACATCAAAAGCACGCTCTGCTACTATAGTCCCCACCATCTTGTGGGCAGGCATCTTCTCATATCGGCCCAGCACGGTACATTTGGCCACCTCGCCTGCTCGTGGCAGCACCAGGTTGGCTATATAGCCTATTAGTACGGAAAAAGTAACATTTACAGCAGAGGGGTGTATATTCAGCGGCTCAAGCAATAGCTTCCATCTCAGAGCTCTGAAAAGGTGCGACAGGAAGCCAATAACGAAAATAGGAGCCAGCAACCATAGGTGAACACTCTTTATGGCCGCAACCAGGCTGTCACGCTGCTCCGGCTTTAGCTGGTGCAGCAGGTGATAGATGATAAATATACCCAGCCCAAGGAAAATTACATATTGCAGTATTGTGAGGAGGGTTTTCTTCATCACAGTAAAGATAAGGGATTACAAACTATTGTTTTCCTTAGGGAATATTATTGTTGGCTTATATTGCTTCGCAGCTTCAAAGTCCATCCTTGCATATGAAATTATTATAATCGTATCTCCCACAGCCATCTTCCTGCTTGCAGGGCCATTCATGCATATCATGCCGCTACCGCGCGTACCCTTTATCACATACGTTTCCAGTCGCTCGCCATTGTCTATATTCACCACCTGTACCTTCTCATTCTCAATGAAGTTTGCCGCGTCCATCAGCGCCTCATCAATGGTAATGCTACCTATGTAGTGCAGGTTGGCCTCCGTTATTTTTACGCGGTGTATTTTAGATTTCAGTACTTCTATATCCATAGCGCCGCAAAGGTACAAAACCTCTTTAATGTGAGGCAATTGATTGTAAGAATACCTGCATTATTATTAAAAGGTTAAAAAACACCCAAACGCTACGTTTTCCCCCCTCACAGTCAACTTTTTATTATTTTAACAACCTTTCTTCACCATAAAAAAGATCATTATATGCAACTCAAAGCTTATCTCACCTACAATGGCAACACCGAAGAGGCCATGAACTTCATTAAAGATGCCCTTGGTGGCACTATAGAATCCCTCATGCGCTTTGGTGATGCCCCCGGCGACTACAGCGAGGCAGACAAGAACAAAGTGATGCATGCCGTTATGCAAGTGGCCGATACCACCCTCTTCTTCTCCGACGGCAACGAGCAGAACAAGGTCAATTTTGGCAACAACATCAGCCTGTCACTCAATTTCAATTCTGATGATGAGATCACTAAGGCCTTCAATGCACTCAGTGCCGGCGGCCAGGTTACCATGCCCCTGCAGGATACCTTTTGGGGCGCCAAGTTCGGTATGTGTATCGATAAGTTCGGGGTCAATTGGCTCTTCAATTGGGACAAGCCTAAATCTTAAAAATCCCTGCTAAACCGCATTTAATAACCAAGGGCCCACCTCGTCGGTGGGCCCTTGATATTTCTTATCAGTAGCGGAAGTATTATTCGCCTACCACTTCAAATTCTATTTCTATCACATTTTCTTTACCAAAGTCTATCTGGGCTTTGTGCGTACCGGCCTCTTTCACATCATCAAGGATGCTTATGCGGCGGCGGTCTATTTCATAACCCTTCTGTTCGCGTATAGCGCGGGCCAGCTGTATAGCAGTTACACTACCGAAGATCTTGCCACTTGTACCCAGCTTAGCACCTATTTTCACAGGGCTTGCTTTCAGTACATTGGTCACGTTGGCTATTTCAGCCATCAGTTTGTCTTCTTTCTTTTGCTTCTGCTTGCGGCGTTCTTCCAGCATTTTCAGGTTGCCGGCGCTAGCTTCTACAGCATGCTTTGTAGGTATCAGGTAGTTGCGTGCGTAGCCACTCTTTACCTCTACCAGTTCATGGGCAGCACCCAGATTATCTACGTCTTTTATCAGTATTATCTGCATGTTGTCTTTACTTTAAAAGGTCAGTAATATAAGGCAATAGCGCCATCTGGCGAGCTTTCTTTATAGCCACCGCTACTTTGCGCTGGTACTTCAGGCTGTTACCTGTTATACGGCGCGGCAGCATCCTACCTTGTTCGTTAATAAATTTTTTCAGGAATTCTGCGTCTTTATAGTCTATATACTTAATCCCCATCTTTTTGAAACGACAGTATTTCTTCTGACGTTTTTCGACGCGTGTGGAGGTTAAGAACTTTATTTCGTTTTGCTTAGCCATTGTTGCTTTGAATTTAGAGGATGAATTAAGAAGCAGCAGTTTCTACTTCAGAAAGCTTGTTACGCTTCCTGTTGTTATAAATAACCGCATACTTGTCCAGGCGAGTGATCATGTGACGCATCACATTTTCATCACGGTTCATCTGAATTTCCATTTTTGCGTTTACATCAGTAGCCGCCTGGTATTCTACTACCCAGTACAGTCCTGTTGTTTTTTTCTCAATTGGATAAGCGAGTGAGCGTAGTCCCCATGCATTTTGATTGGTGATCTTGCCGCCATTCTCAGTAATGAAGTCTGCAAACTTCTTCTGAGCACCCTTGTAGTCGTCTTCTGCCAGTACCGGAGTGAAGATGACCATAAGCTCGTAAGCTTGAAGGTTGTCTGTTGCCATAAATGTTTTGTTTGTTAATAAATTAATTCGCCCCTCAAGAAATTCCGGCCGCAACGCTGGATACCTACCAATGGCAGGTAGCCGGAATGTAATTTTGGGACTGCAAAGGTAAGGAATTAGAAATAATTTAGAAACAAATAAGAAAGTAAAAAGTAAAAAACTTTCTATAAGTACCCTTTGCCCCATGCCCCACCCCATTTGATTGCGCCTAAGTGATTGATTGTCAATAGGTGTATGCCCCATTTATGCCCCAATGCCCTGCGGGCAGAGTGGAGAAAGGGAGCGAAGAGCGAATAGGGAATGTAACATTCTCTCATTTTTTTGTTTTGGGAGGTTTTGAGTGGGGGATTTGGATGAAATGCTTGCTGGTGGCTACTTATTAGTTTTTTGTAAAAAGTAACATTTCTCCCAAAAAGGTTACAAAATGTCACATTTGGAAAAGTATAAAGTACTTAGTGCGAACATACATGGGTTTACAGGTTTGTCAAAGAGCGGGTGTGGCCTTTGGGTGGCACATTGTGTAAGATACGAAATGGAGGGAGGGGGTTCCAAATTTAGATATCCACAAATTTGTTGCGTGCTTGTGTTATGCAAGGTTGTTCTTTCTTTGGCGGCAAAGAAATGAACCAAAGAAAGCCGCCGAAATAAAAAGCTTCATTTATTTCGGTTGGTGCTGCTATGGGACGACATTACTACTGCTCTGCCGGGCTGATTGGCTCCGATGGCTTGGTGTCGTGGTTTTGTTTTGTGTTGTGCTTTCTTTCTCCCGGGGTCTTCTGGTAAGAGACCCCTGGGTATTCAGTGTGCTGTTGCTTAGGCTTTGATTATTTGCTTGTATTGTGCGGGGTTGTTCTTTCTAATAAATGTCTGAATCAGAATTTACAGGATTAGAGAATTACCAGGATTGGTTTGTGCTATTTTTCGCGTCTTTGCGAAGTGGGAAGCAGTTTCAGGGAATGAGGGTTGTGGTACTACCTGGTTTTTGTCTTGTGCTTTTGTGTTGAGCGATGTAGGATTGGCTTGTTTTGTGGGGTTTTGCTGCTAAAAGGGGGTTATGAAGGAGGACATTTTAAAAAAATAAATAAATTAAAAAATTTATTGTATATTTGCGCTTTATTAATGTTTTAAAAACAATACAATGCAAGAAGGTACAGTAAAATTCTTCAATGAAACCAAGGGTTTCGGTTTCATCACGCCTTCAGCAGGTGGTCCGGACATTTTTGTTCACGTTTCAGGTCTTATAGACGAGCTTCGTGAAAACAATCAAGTGTCTTATGAAGTAGAAAATGGTAAAAAGGGTTTAAATGCAGTTAACGTTCGTGTTATCTAATCTTATTCACATATAGTCATTTTTAAGAGCCCCGCAATTGCGGGGCTCTTTCATTTTATACACGTGAAAAATGCCTCTTTCACCTATACAAAACATAAGGTACATTTGATTTAAATAAATAATATCCTATGAATAAGAATGTTGGTCAGGGAGTATTTTGGCTTGGCGTAATAGCTGTAATTTTTTGTCTGTTCTTTATGGATGCGACTGTTGGCGAATATTACAATATTGGCCTTATTAACCAAAAAACGAACTTCATAATTGTTTCCTGCTTCGCAACATTAATAGGTGCTATATGGATGGTTTTAGGTGAGGAGCCAGAAACAAATAAAGAATCTGAAAATGAGATAGCATCTAACGCAGAGGAAGAAGAGCTTGTAGAAACGCAAAGGTAGTTTCAAAGGAACATGTCATAGATCTCCAACACCGAAAGAGCCTTCTAGAAAAGTATTTAGTAACCCCTTGGGAGAAACTCTAATTTAAATAAAAGTTTTTTTTAAATAGTTTAATGACAATGACTCATGATTATTCTTTTCCAGCTTCAAGACGATCTGGAATTCCACTACAGTTAAACCGCATTAATGTCTTTCTAGGTGCTAATGGAACTGGAAAATCTCAAATCTTAAAAGAAATTAAAGCTAACTATGGAGTATTTGGGAAAGATCCTATTTATGTAGAAGGCGGGAGATCGCTTTTTTTAATTGATAATTTAACTCTGAATAATGGCAATTTTAATCAGTTTGCAAATCTTGAAAGAGCTAAATTTCAAAATAAACACCAGCATGTAAATGAAAATTTAGTTGATAGAATTCAAAATGAATTGCATTTAATTGACCTTTTAGACCAGGAAACCAAAAGAGAACATTCTGATGATGTTACAGAATGGTTCAAAAACGGCTCACACGGTGAATGCCCCAAGAGAAAACCATCTCCTTTCGATACATTATTTGGTTTATTCAGAGAAATATTTCCAACAATTTTTTTGAGCTATAACTCTGAAAATAAAACATTAAGATGTATTAAAGGGAGTGGGCCTGAATACTCACCAGTACTATTATCTGACGGCGAAAAGCAAATTCTATCGCTCTTAGCAGATATTGTTATTCTTGGTGGAGATAATAGATTGGTAGTAGTTGACGAGCCAGAACTTAATCTTAATTCGGGGTTGGCAAATCGTTTTTGGGATCTTGTAGAAAATGAGTTGGCATCTTCTGTATTTGTCTACGCCACGCACAATATAAGTTTTGCAATGCGTAAAAGCGTGGAGAAGATATATGTTTTAGGCAACAATAAATCTGATGTAATTGAAATTGAGAATGTAAATGAACTTAACGATAAAGATTTACTAGAATTACTTGGCAGTATTCCTGCAATCTTGTCATCGACTTTTGCAATAGGCATTGAAGGACGAGAAAACTCTATAGATTCAATTCTTTATAGGTGGTTAATAGGGACAGACAATTGTGAAATTGTTCCATTGGGCGGATGTGAGGATGTACGTGCCGCAGCTAACAAAACAGGCATTTGGAAGGAACTAGCGCCAACTGTGCAAATACTTGGAGTAATAGATAGAGATTATAGATCGGATGATTTTTTGAATAGTATTGCTACAAGTAATTGTATCGCTTTAGATTACCATGAAATTGAATCCTACCTCTGCGGCCCAACTATTGTATGTCAAATAGCTAATTCGTTGGGCATAGCGGGACAAATGCCGACAGAACAAATAATTAGAAATTTTATTGTCCAAGAGTTTAGAGAAAAGACTTTGCATATTATAGCCAGGCGGGTAATCTTTCAATTAACGATTAAACTTGGCGTATCTATTGATAAAAAAGCTTTAAGTAAAATAACCACTACAGAATCATTAAAAGAAGTCTTGATCAGGGCCGCTTTAGAAGAAAAGACTAAAGCTGATAAAATTCTTAATGCAGAAAATATTTCTACAATAATCGCAGATGAAACACGTCTATGTGAAGCAATTCTTCATGAAGAGAATATTGATGAGATTTTACGTTTAATGCCGGCCAAAGATTTATTAAATAAACTAGCACAGTTGGCAGGGTGTGGTAATGGTTTCATGATGGCCAGAGCTGCCGTAAAGCACATTAAAATTGACGACATGCCCGCATTAGCGGCTCTCAAAAAGAAGCTAACTAACCCGGCAATAGATTTGGAAGAAAAGAAAGATGGAAACAATAAAGTTATAGGTATTGGTGAAAATTAATTATTGTAGAATTAGCTTAAAAATATTCTAACTCTTCGGTCACTGCTCGAAGAAATACAAAGAATAAATCTCTTTATGAAGGCTGCCGAACTAGATGAGTTATTAAAGGAACTTTTAAAAAATGGAGTAAACCATCCTCAGCCATTAATAGAAGTAATTAACCAGAATCCGATATTAAAAAATATTTCTGAAGTAGACGTAAGGAGTATGACTAGATACCTATGGGAAGAAAAAAAGTACTTAACTCCAGGACCGGGATATAGCTATGCAATTACTGCCAGCGGCAAATATTTTTTAGTAAATGGTGGATTTACCAGGCAAAGTGAAATTGAAAAAGAACTTTTAGATGTGGCGAAAGGAGCATTCGTATATGCAAGAAAAAGCTACTATGCCGTAATATGGATAGGATTACTTACTATAGCGATTACAATAGCAGGAATATTATTGCCCATTTATTTATCTAAGAAGTAACTTTATGATTCATGTATGGCAGCAATCTTTCAGGGAATTTTAGATTTGAAAATTTTTCTTTAAAGTCATTAAAATCAAAACACTTATCAACTTGTCGTAGATGCTTGAAATACCCGCATAAACCTCTTCTACTATTATCTGAAATTGTGCCAGAAAATATTTTACAAACTTGGTGATCGGTTAAGTCAATTTTTTTAAATGTTACTTTAGCGCCAGTTACTTCTATGTCACCTGCTTTATAAACCGTCTTTCTGTGGCTATATAAAAAACCAGCCTCTTTTATTGCATTTAAAAACAATGAAACATCTTTTTTGAAATTATAACTTCCAGACATTGTTATATCATCAACATACCTAGTATAGATTAGATTCATGCTTCCACAATATTCCAAAAGAATTCTATCTAACGCCAGGCCAACTAGGTTAGCTAAGAACGGACTTGTTGGGGCTCCCTGTGGTAAATGCCCATTTAATGTGGTTAGCTGCGTAATGAGACCGGCAACATCGGCAGAAAAGTCAAGAGCTATTAATGCCTTGTATACATTTTTGTAATTCACAAAATCAAAGAAACCAACTAAGTCAGTTTGCAGATGGTATAATGAACCTGTGTGAATTTTCGCATTAATAACTCCACTACGCTTTTTAGTTGACCCGACGACATGATAAGGGAAAATCACATGCTTGAAAACTCTAGACATCAAACGGTTTTGAATATCTTTTAATCCATGGTAGCTTGGCGCAATAGTTCGAAATTTACCTTGACTTCTTTTTTTCTGATAAGTATAATAGCAATTCTTTCTAGTAGTCTCGTCTTTCATCCACTCTGCATACTTAGCTAATTTTTCTAAATCACAATTTACAACAGCAGCCAGGACTTTTAACGAACGAATCATTACTAATCTATTTTGACATATTCAGATAATAGGGATTTAATTAACGGAAATACAAGTTTAAATGATTCCTGTTTGTTATTAGGCACGTCATTTTCGGATATTGAAAACAATAACAAAAATGGAGTGGGAAGATCTAATACTGCAGAAATTGCATTTAGTGTTTTTACATTAGGGATTTTTTTATCACTTTCTATAAGAGATAAATATGACTGAGTTATTTCCGCACGTTCAGCCAAATCTTTCTGGGAAATATTTTTTATTTTTCTCACACTTTCAATCGCGCTTCCAATATTCATATACAATTATTATTCTGAAAAAAACTGAAGAGATCTTAACTTAAAAGGTGATGTATCATTTTAATTGTCTCAGGGTTTAAGAAAAACCGAATTAAAGTACCAATTAAACCAATTAATTGGATCTTATAAAATTCTTTTGCCTCGTCATCTTGCAACTCAGCTCCATCATTTTTCTGCAACTTTTCTAAGACCTCAATACCAATAATTGCCCTTTTTAAAGTTTCAACCTCTTCAGGTGTAAAACGGCTGCTATTCTTTGACAGCATTTTGCATAGAGCTTTCTTTAGCTCGTTTAAATTTGTGTTCATATTTGTTTTTTTAGTTTAAAAACCTGCTACGGCGTATTATACAGCCATTCGCATTTTAACAATCATAGAGCACCGATTTAATACTTTTACACTTCAAGGTTGCTTTTCTAAAATTGCCCTAATCAGCTATCGACGCCTGTTTTCTTATTTACTTATTACCTAATTAAGAAAACCAGCATTTACCCGGACTACCCAAAAGGGCAAAGGGCAAAGCAGGCATTATAGACCGTTAGTGATTAAACTATATCGTGATTCTATCAGGACTCGCGACAAATTTTTGCGCACCAAAGCGCTTCAAGGACTCACCGAACAGGCTTAAAATATGAACACATGTCAAAGAACTACTCCAAAAGTAAATATTTTGTTCTAAAAAACAAAAAAAACAGTTTATATTTTATCTGTCAGAAATATAAATAATAATTTAATGTAAATTTTCTTAGCTCCCTTTTGAATGAAGCTAAGTTTTGCTCGTGATTTTCTTTTGGTGAACAGTGAACTGAACGCACAAGAGTGCGACGCAAGGAACGGTGAGAAAAGATGATGGAGCTAAGGGCAAAAGAAGAAACTACTCGACATCAAAATCTCTTGTACAAAGCAGGGTATCTATTGTACTATTCCCATTATTTATATGTAGGTACATGAGTGTGGCTGTAATATTGCAAACAGAAAGCAATAAAAACACTGACTATGTACAATCTGAAAATAATATCATCGAGCGTGCGGGATGGCCGCAAGGGCCCCATAGTGGCAAGGTGGATAACGGAGCTTGCCCGGCAGGATGGCAACTACAATGTGGAGCTGCTGGACCTGGGCGAGCTGCAACTACCCATGATGAATGAGCCACACCACCCCATGCTAAAAAAATACCAATACGAGCACACAAAGCAATGGAGCGCGAAGATAGAGGAGGCGGATGCCTTCATCTTTGTAACTGCAGAGTATGACTACAACTACCCTGCCCCGCTGCGCAATGCTATAGAATACCTATACCAGGAGTGGAACTACAAGGCGGCGGGCATAGTGAGCTATGGTGGCGTATCGGCCGGCACGCGTGCTGCCAACAGCCTGAAGGCCGACCTGTCGACGATGAAGATAGTGCCGCTGGCGGAGGCGGTGTATATACCTTTCTTCACACAGTTTATAAACGAGGGAGAGGTATTTGTGCCCAATGATACAAGTGCGGCGTCGGCCCAGGCCATGCTGCGGGAACTACTGCGCTGGACGAAGGGGCTGAAGCTGATAAAGGAGAATAAGGCTTAGAGCTGCTGCGGAAAGGGGATGTAAACAAACCAGGTACCATTGACCGGGATGTTGTTCTTCATGGCAGGCTGCCAGGGCGGCATGGCCTTTACGAGGCGCAGGGCTTCGGCATCGAGCGAGGGAAAGAGGGAGCCGGTGACGTGGATGTTGCTGAGGTGCCCGTAACTGTCTATACGAAAAGAGACCTCTACAGAACCTGTGATGTGCTTTGCTTTGGCATCGGCAGGGTAACGACGGTTCTTAAGGATGAAGGCCTCGAGGTCGCCCTTGAACTGCGGCACATCATCAACAAATGAGCTTATGCGGGCGGTGTCATTTGGCATTATATAAATAGTGTCAGGCTTGTTGCCGCGGTGCGTAATGACTCTCTGTACGCGCTCCTGTGCCTGTGCGATATGCGACAAGAGTATGAGGATGCTAAGAAAAGAAAGGGGCTTCATAAGATTATGCTTGGGTAAGTGAATATATGACAAAATCGTGCTCGTCCTGCGAGAGGATGCTCTCGGCAGCGGTATCGCGGGTGAAGCGGTTGCGCTCGAGGAGCTTCCGGGAGCGCTCGTTGGCATGGTGGGTGTAGGCTTCTATTCTCCTGAGCATGAGGGTATGGAAGCTGAAGTGGATAACGGCAGCAAGGGCCTCCTGCATAATGCCAAGGCCCTGATGGGCCGGCATGAGGGAGTAGCCTACTTCGGCAAGGTCTTCCTCAGGTACTATGTTCCATAGGGTGATGGTGCCGATGAGCGTGGTGCTGCCATTGTGGGTGATGGCCCAGGAAAGTACTTCGTTGCGCTGCACCTGCTCTATGATGTCGCTGATGAAATGGCGGGCATCCTGGATAGTAATGGCAACGGGGCGATTGATATACTTGTTTACGCCGGTGTCGGAGCGGAGGAAGAATATCTCTTTATCATCCGTGGGCTGTAGCTGGCGCAGGGTGAAGCGCGGGGTATGAAGGACAGGGTGTGGTGTGAAGTTAAGCTGGAGCATGGCGCGGGTACATTAAGAATCATCTACCGGCAATTTTAGCGATTGTAACCGGGATGGCCGAAAATACGAGAAATACTACCAGGAGCAGGCCACTGTTGATAATGACTTTGGTATAGCCGAGGGTGGCGACGTCCATAAATGGATAAGGATAGTAATTGGAGAATGCACCACGGATAAATATGCAGAGCGAATAGATGGCCGGGTATATGAGCCAGGCGGGTATGTAGTGCCATTGCAGTTGTTTTTTGGGTACCCAGATGACCCAGAAGAGGATGAAAAGCAGGGGGATGGCGGTGTGCAGCAATTCGTCTATCAGCTTTTGCAGGCCCTCAGGCGCCCAGAGGCTGCGAAGTATGATGTTGTACACCAGGCCCACTACGGTGATATAAATGGTAATGGCCGTGAGCGTGGAGGATGATGAAAAGAACCTGCCGGGACGGGAGAGTGGCTTAAAGGCAAGTACGGTGCTGCAAAAGGCTACTATGATATTGGTAAGGATGGTGAAAAAGCTGAAGTAGCGGATAATAGTCTCAGGAACGGAGGTGATGCGATTGGCCAGGATGAGGTAGAACTGGGCTATGAGCGCAAACCAGCCGACAAGCGCCACAAGGGCGAGGTAGGCACGCATAGACTTGGCGGATTGTATATCCATATGTTTTCATTTGAGTGAAGGGAAACTATAATAATTATAAATATACAATTGCAAACAATAAAAAGCAATCCCGGCGCTGAAGGGTGCGACGCAAGGGACGCTGAGGAGAGCCATGTGGCCGGTGGCAAAAGAATATTATACGTCAGCTATATATCTATTATAGGAAGCTATACATTGTTTTGCAAATCGGGGGTATAGGGTTAACTTTGCGCATTCTAAAATCTTTGATTTTTTTCTTTTTATGAACTTGTTTTCTCTTCAAAATCAGGAATTTACTCAGCGGCATATAGGACCGGACGAAACTGAGACACGTGAAATGCTCGACGTGATAGGCGTGGCAGATATGGAAGAACTGATAGGCCGAACGGTGCCGCAGAGCATACGCATGAACCACAAGCTGAATCTGCCTGAGGCCATGAGCGAGGCTGCCTACCTGCAGATGGTGAAAGAGATATCGCTGAAGAACAAGGTATATAAGAGCTATATAGGACAAGGATATTATGACACGCATACACCAAGCGTGATACTGCGCAACATATTTGAAAACCCCGGATGGTACACACAGTACACTCCGTACCAGGCTGAAATAAGCCAGGGCCGCCTGGAAAGTCTGCTGAACTTCCAGACCATGGTGAGCGACCTGACTGCGCTGCCGTTGTGTAACGCCTCTCTGCTGGATGAAGCTACTGCTGCTGCTGAGGCAATGGCAATGTTCTTCCACACGCTGAACAAGGATAGTGACAACCCTGCGAAGCCTAAGTTCTTCGTGGACAATGATGTATTTCCGCAGACGAGCGATGTGGTGGTGACACGTGCTACACCGATAGGTGCGCAGGTAGTGTTTGGCGACTACAGAACTGCTGAAATAGATGAAACATACTTTGGTGCGCTGCTGCAATACCCTAATGATAAGGGTAGCGTAGAGGACTACAGAAACTTTATAGATAAAGTACATGCTGCGGGTGGCTATGTGGCGATGGGCACTGACCTGCTGGCACTGACCCTGCTGACACCTCCAGGTGAACTGGGTGCTGATGTGGCTTATGGCTCTGCGCAGCGCTTCGGTGTTCCACTGGGCTATGGCGGACCGCATGCTGCGTTCTTTGCTACTAAAGATGATTTTAAGCGCCAGATACCCGGCCGTATAATAGGCATAAGCATAGATGCTAACGGCAATCGTGCATTGCGCATGGCGCTGCAGACACGTGAGCAACATATAAAACGCGAAAAGGCTACATCTAATATATGTACCGCGCAGGCATTGCTGGCTAATATGGCAGCTATGTACGCTGTGTACCACGGACCTAAAGGGCTGAAGACTATTGCTAAGCGTGTGGCATTGCTTACGCAGGTATTAGCTGATGGTATAGCACAAACAGGTGCAGCATATAAAATAGCACACAAACATTTCTTTGATACTATACTGGTAGCTGTACCTGATGTTGCTGCTATAAAGAAGCTCGCTGAAAGCGCTGAAATAAATTTCCGCTACTTCGGTGATAATCATGTAGGCATAGCACTGGATGAAACTACCGGAACTGCTGATGTGCAAGCTATACTGGACATCTTTGCTAAAGCAGCAAACGGTGCAAGTGCCAAAGTAAACTTTGAACAGGATACACTGACCGCTATACCATCATCACTGGTGCGTACATCTGAATTCCTGGCGCAACAGGTGTTCAACAGTCATCATAGCGAGACTAAGATGATGCGCTATATAAAGATGCTGGAGAATAAAGACCTTAGTCTTAACACCAGCATGATATCACTTGGCTCATGCACAATGAAGCTGAATGCCGCAAGTGAAATGATGCCGCTTAGCTGGGCGCACTGGAGCAAAATGCATCCGTTTGCACCTAAGGAACAAGCAGGTGGCTACCTGCAAATGGCGGAAGAGCTGAGCCAATATCTTTGTGAAATAACAGCCTTCGATGCCTGCAGTCTGCAGCCCAACAGCGGTGCTCAGGGTGAATATGCCGGCCTGCTAACAATACGGGGCTACCACGAGAGTCGCGGGGAAGAACACCGAAATGTGATACTGATACCAATATCTGCACACGGTACCAACCCTGCATCTGCAGTGATGGTAGGTTATAAAGTAGTAGTGGTAAAAGCACTGGAAAACGGGTATATAGATGTAGAAGACTTGAAAGCAAAAGCAGCACAACATGCAGCGAACCTGGCAGGTATCATGATCACTTATCCATCTACCTATGGTGTGTACGAAGAAAGCGTAAAAGACATAACTAACATAGTACACCAGCATGGTGGACAAGTATATATGGATGGCGCCAACATGAATGCGCAGGTGGGCTTAACTGCTCCCGGCCTTATAGGCGCCGATGTTTGTCACCTGAACCTGCATAAAACGTTCTCTATACCACATGGTGGTGGTGGACCTGGCATGGGCCCTATATGCGTGGCTAAACATTTAGCTCCATTCCTTCCGGGCCATGTAGTAAACAGTGATGGCAGTAAGAAAGCCGCTCATGCAGTATCCGCAGCACCTTATGGCTCTGCAAGCATACTGCTCATATCATACGCATACATACGCATGCTGGGGCCAGTAGGCTGCAGAAAAGCTACAGAGTTCGCGATACTGAATGCAAACTACATGCGTGCGCGCCTGCAAAATGATTTTGACATATTGTATACGGGCAGTGGCGGTACTTGCGCACACGAATTCATTGTGGACCTTCGTCCGTTTAAGAAATCTGCAGAGATAGAAGCTGAAGATGTAGCCAAACGCCTGATAGATTACGGTTTCCATGCACCTACTATGAGCTTCCCTGTAGCGGGCACTATAATGATAGAGCCCACTGAAAGTGAAGACAAAGCAGAACTGGACCGTTTCTGCGAAGCACTGTTAGGTATACGCGAAGAGATACGTGCCGTAGAAGAAGGCAAAGCAGATAAAACTGATAATGCACTGAAAAACGCACCGCATACACAATTTGTAATAAATGCTGATGAATGGAAACATTCTTACAGCCGCCATACCGCAGCCTACCCACTGGAATGGGTGAAGCACAACAAATTCTGGCCTTCGGTAGCGCGTGTGAACAACACATACGGCGACCGCAACCTTGTATGTACCTGCGAACCTACAGAAGCATATATGGAAGCAGAGGCGTAACTGAATTAAAAATTAAAATTTAAAATGATAAAAATAAGCCCGGTGCATTGCGGGCTTATTTTTTGTCCAATAGAATAGATATCCTTATTAATAAAACCTACCCTGCCATAAGGCTTTACCAATACCAGAGGGGGCTAAAAATGAAATGATTGCCATAAATACTTAAATGATACGCTAATAACAGCCTGCCCGAATAGCACAATGAGGCGTTTCGCCAATGAGCCTATTTATCTTTTTTTTGTATTTCTTCTATGAGGTCGCTTACTGCAAGTATTAACTGGTAGGGCAATTTTATGTCATCACCCGGCGCAAGATCATAGCGCCCAAGGGCTGACCAAGACATGTGAAAACGTGGATAACCATTGATATTCACCTCATAATATATACCATCATTATGCATTTCCGGTAATACCACTGCTAATAGCATTTTACCATCCACTGATATCCTTTTTGAAAAATTGCGCGCCATTTGGCAAAAATAATGCTGCAGGTTAAAATGTAATTGATTAGTAAAAATGCTGTTAATTAAAATTTAACCAACCTTTTGGAAAATTCTCTCGTCTATTAAATCAGTATATTAATTGCTAACTGTATCTTTGCCAAACTATTATTCTCTCATTAAAACGCCCTGTCATGAACCTTGGAGTAGCAATAAAGTCGATAAGAAAGAAACTGAATATTACACAGTTTGATCTGGCTGAAAAATGTAACATCTCTCAAACCTCTCTCTCTCAAATTGAGACCGGCTTAAAAAGACCCAGCAGTAAAACATTAAAGAAGATATGCGATGTGCTGGACGTTCCGGAATCTGTAGTATATATACTTGCTATGCAGGAAACTGATGTTCCCAGCAGTAAAGCCAGCATATATAACATGCTGTTCCCATCTATTAAAAGCCTCGCTTTACAAATAGTGGGAAATGAATACCTGGAACCGGTTATTAGCCGCAGAGTGGAAAGTGCAGTAGCCTGATCTGTTAAGAGCAGGCTACTTCTGTAGTCTTATAATACTTCTACCTGGTTTCTCAACAGGTCACTAAACTCGTCACGTTTCCTGATAAGGTGTGCTTCACCATCTTTAACCAATACCTCAGCAGGCTTGAAGCGCGAATTGAAATTACTGCTCATTTCAAAGCCATAAGCACCAGCATTGTGGAATAGCAAGTAATCACCTTCACGCACTTCATTCAATACGCGATCCCAGGCAAAGGTGTCTGTTTCACAGATATTGCCTACCACTGTGTATATGCGTTCTGCCCCGTTAGGATTTGAGATATTCGAGATACGATGATATGCATCGTAAAACATAGGTCTTATAAGATGGTTAAAACCTGAATTAACGCCTACAAAAACGGTGGCAGTGGTTTGTTTAATAACATTTGCCTTTACTACAAATGAGCCGGCTTCACTTACCAGGTATTTACCCGGTTCAAACCATATTTCAAGTGTCCTGTTATATTCCGCCTCAAACTCCTTCATTGCCTCCGTGAGCTTTGCTCCAAGGGTAAACACATCAGTTTCCGGATCTCCATCTTTATAAGGCACTTTAAAG
>Ga0105240_10007080_pt1 | contig 16353 bp, 11 predicted proteins | sample KBSC54metaG_FD_80426 | JGI IMG/M metagenome (GOLD analysis project Ga0105240, IMG submission 80426) | Corn rhizosphere microbial communities from Kellogg Biological Station, Michigan, USA - KBS C5-4 metaG | ecosystem: Host-associated > Plants > Roots > Rhizosphere > Soil | place: Michigan, USA... | reverse complement strand
GCCGCCGAGGTAGACGATGCGTCGCACCCCGGCCGCCCGGGCGGCCTGGGCGAAGGTGTCGGCCGACGCGCGCTCGCGCGCCGCGAAAGAGGTTGCGAGCGCTCCGCCGCCACCGTCGGCGGCGGGCTCCATCGAATGGATCAGGTAATAGGCGACCTCGATTTCGTGCATTGAGGCCGCGACCCCTTCGCCGCTGACGGTGTTGCCAATGCCCACCTCGACATCGTCGAGGCTTGCGACTCCCGCATACGCCAATGCGTGGCGCACCCGCTCGCGGTCGCGTGCAAGCACGCGCACGTCGTGTCCCTGCTCGAGCAGGGCCGGCAGCAGCGCGGCGCCCACGAAGCCGCTGGCGCCGGTGAGGAGGATGCGCATAGCGGAGATGATGCGCGTTTTCCCTGCGATTTGCGAGAGCTGGTTGCGCGCCCCCTTGAGGTACGGGGCCGGGGGTGCTTTGATGCCCGCCTGCCGTTCAGTCAAGTCGCGAGTCAAGGGGGAATCCGTGCCGAAGCAGAGCAAGCGAGCAAACCGCAAGATCACCTGCGAGGAGTGCTATTTCAAGTGCAACTTGCTGTGTGCCCTGGATCTCGCCGAGCCCTGCTCCACGTTTCGACCTGCGCACGCAAAGCTGGCGCCGCCACAACAGCTTCGCTTCGTCTTTCGCCAGGAGCGCCGCTCGCGCGCGGCGTGGGCATTTCCCTCCGCCCAAGAGCAAGCGGCGCTGCACGCGTAGCGTCAGCTTGCCCGCTTGACGTTCGCGCTCGTCCGCTTGGCGCTCACGTCCTCAGCGTGCCGCGCGATCCAGTTGGCTCCCGGCGTGTCGGTCACGCCGTGCAGCACGATCGAGCAGAACACGACCAGCGCGGCCAGGTCGAAGATGTGCTCGCCGGCTGCGATGTGCTGGTCGAGCACTAGCAGCGAGAACGTCATCGTGGCCACCCCCTTGGGCCCGAACCAACCCATGAAAAGGCGCGTCTGCCGGTCGGTGTCGGTGCCGAGCAGCGCCACCCACACCGCCACCGGTCGCGCGATCAGGAACGTCGCGCCCACCAGCGCCAGCGCCGGCCAGCCGCTGCTCTCCAAGGCATCGAGTGTCAGCAGGGAGCCGAACACGACGAAGATCCCCAGCTTGACGATCTCCACGATCTCGTCGGCGCGCTGCTCGAAATGCCGCCGCAGGTCGGGGCGGCGCAAGCCGAGCACGATCGCGGCGACGAACACCGCGATGAAGCCGTTGCCGCGGGGCGCGAGCACGGTCGCGCCGTAGGTGGCGAAAGCGACTCCGAGCGCGTACAGCGACTTCTGATGGGAAGGGATCGGGTGCTCGAGCGGCCGTTTGCTCTCGCTTGGCATCAACAGTGAAGCTAGATATCCGAGCGCCAGGCCATAGATGAAGCCGAGGCCGACGTCCTGCAGTACGAAGCGCCACCATACGAAGTCGTTCGATTCGCTGCTCAGCGCCGCCAGGAAGGTCACCACCGCCGGCAGCGCGAGGCCGTCGTTGAGGCCTGACTCCAGATTCAGCGAGTGGCGCACGATTCGCGGCACGCGCGGGTTGGTGACGATGCTCGATGTCAGCACGGGGTCGGTGGGCGAGAGCAGCGCGCCCAGCAGCAGCGACTCGGTCCAGGTCAGATTGACGAGCAGGTGCGCCGCCACGGCGACGATGCCGGCGGTAAGCGGCATCGCGATCGCGAGCTTGCGCAGCGGCAGGTGCCATGCGCGCTGGAGCATCTCGCCCTCGACCTCCAGTCCGTCGCGGAACAGGATCACGATCAGCGCTACGAAGGCGAGGTCCTCCACGAACCCGGACTGAGCGTGGAAGCTGACCAATTCAAAACCGCCGTCTCCGACTATGAAACCGGCGAGCACGAACAGCGCCGCCAGCGACAGGAACGAGCGCTGAGCAAGCCCGGAGGTCAGCGCTCCGACGATCAACAGCGCGCCCAGGAAGGCGGCGGTGGCCTCGAAGCTAGGCACGCGGCTGGCTTCTCATGAGTGAGAGAGACCGATCATCGGGGGTATATTGGACAGCATCGGCAACCTCGAGGGTGGCGCAGCCGGCCGCAGGCCGGCCGGCCGAAACGGGACGCGAGCCTAAGGCGAGTGTCTCCCGGGTTCGGCGGGGCCCCTCGTCTTTGGAACTCCCGGCAGAGGCGGTGGCACAGATGGCGGCAAAAGACAGGTTTGGCAAGGCCAGCGAGGCGGTGCGCAGCAGCGACTATCTCAAACGGCTGATCGAAGACGAGCAGTTGCGCGAGAACCTGCTCTCGGCGTATGCCTCGGCGCGCAGCGCATACGGGCGCGTCAGCAACGGAAAGCCCGCGGGCAAGGCCCTGCTGGAGGATCGCAAGCTCCAACGCGAGCTGGCCGAAGCGGCCAACGCGCTCAAGGAAGCGTCCTATTCGATCCGACAGCCATCGGCGAAGGCCAAGCGCAAAGGCGGGCTTGGTCGCGCGCTGTTGCTGCTGCTCGTGGGCGCTGCGCTTGCGCTCGCGCTCAGCGAAGACCTGCGCTCGAAGGTGCTCGACCTGCTGTTCGGGGCCGAGGAGGAATTCGACTACAGCTCCACCACGATGCCCGCCCAGGCCGCCCCGACGCCGGAGAGCGCTCCCGCCGCGTGAGCGCGACGACCAGCACAACTCCGGCGCCGAGCACCAAGGGGCTCTCGGGCGAGAAGGCGCGGCGCATCGTCGAGGCGATGCGCCACAGCGTCGCGCGCCGCGGCGCCGCCGGCTCGACCTTCGACCACGTCTCGCGCGAGGCTGGGGTTTCGCGCGGGCTCCTGCACTACTACTTCGGCACCAAGGAGCAGCTGCTGGTCGAGGCGGCCCGCCGCGACTGCGAGCTGCGCATCGAAGCGCTCGAGCGGCGGTTGGCGGGCGCACAGACGGCGGACGATTTCGTCGCGCTGCTGGCCGAGAACCTACAGGAGACGATCCACGAGGACCCCGACTTCGTCACGCTGGTGTTCGAGCTGTTCACGCTCTCGCGCCGCAACGAGGAGATCGCCGTCGAGTACGCGCGACTGGTGCGGCTCACCCGCGAGCGGCTGGCCGGGATGCTCGCGGCCGCCCAGGGCGAGGGGGTGCTGCAGCTGCACGCCGAGCCCGAGGCGGTGGCCGACATCCTGTTCTCGCTCGGCGACGGTTTTGCGCTGCGCATGATCGCCGAGCCCGAGCGCGACTTCTCAGAGACGATCCGAGCCGGGATCGAGTGCGCGCGCTCGCTGGTCGCCGACTGAGCCGTCTGCTCGTGCGCTTGTCGGAAGCCCTCTTATAATCGGCGGTCATGCCGATCTACGAGTACAGGCGCCCGGACGGGAGCACCTTCGAGCTGGTGCAGTCCTTCAGCGACGATCCGCTCACGCAGGACCCTGAGACCGGCGATCCGGTCGAACGGGTGCTGCACGCGCCCGCCGTGCACTTCAAGGGCAAAGGCTTCTACAACACCGACTACGGCACGCGCAAGCGCCAGCGCGAGACCGCGGCGTCGTCCTCGTCGGAGAGCAGCTCGGGCTCGCAGGACGGCAAAGGCTCTTCAGACTCCGGCGGCGACTCCTCGAAGCCAGATACTAAGACGAGCGAGTCGAGCAAGCCGGCGGAGAAACCGGTCGCCAAGCCGGCCGCGGCAGCGAAGTAGTTCTCGCAAACGCCGGCTGCGCGTGAATGTGCGCAAAGCCCCCCTTTGGGTTTGGTGCTCAGGTCAGCCGGCCAGAAAACGCGCGGCGGCGGCGTGGCGCTCGGCTTCTGAGACGGCCAGGCCAGACTCCCCATCGGGCAGCGCGACCGCGCCGTCGGGGCGCAGTATCCGCGTTGGCGGCGTGCCGTCGATCGCCAAGGCCCCGAACAACGTCAGCAGCGTCGGGCCGGACATGTCCGAGACGATCGCCGGCGGCGCATTCCAGGCGATCAGCGGCAGGCGCACGAAGCTCGAGAAGGAGAGCAGGCGCGATTTCATCGCGTTGAACAACGCCTGCTGGTGTTCCTCGCGCTGGATGTCGGTCTCACTGGGTTTGCACAGGTTCTCGCGTGTGCGTGCCAAAGCCAGCGCCTGCTTGCCGTCGAGGCGATGGGTGCCGCGGGACAGCCGCAGCGTGTAGCCGCCCTGGCTGAAGCCGCCGTCTACGCGCGAGAGCACACACCCCCCTGTGTAGTCGACGCCACCCATTGCGTCGATCAGCTGAGGGAAGTTTTCGAAGTTGACTTCGACGAGGTGGTTGATCGGAATGTTCAGCAGTTCTTCGACCACTCGGATCGAGAGCGCGGGGCCGCCGAAGGCGTAGGCCGCATTGATCTTCTGCTCGCCGTGGCCGGGGATTTCGACGACCGTGTCGCGCGGGATCGACAGGCGCGCGGAGTGCCCGCCGCCGGTGCGGATCAACATGATCGTGTCCGAACGGCTCGGACCCGACGTGTTCGCGCCCGGTTCCCTTGAGCCCTTGGGGCGGCGGTCGGAGCCGAGCACGAGGATGTTGTTGGGCGAGGTGAGCGGGAAGCCGGCGGGCTTGAGCGCGGCAGCCACGTCAGAAGGCGGGGAGGTGCGCTCGAAGTGGGCGCTGAGCAGGAACAGGGCGAGCGAGAGCCCGAGCCATGCAAAGGTCAGGGCGAGCAGGCCTAGCAGCGCCCGCCTGACGGTGAGCCGGTGCAGCCACCCTCGAACGCTCTTAGCGTTCGGCGGGCCGTCGCCGCGGCGTCCCAGTGAGGGCAACGCGAGATCGTCGCCGGTGGCCTCGCGCCGGCCGGGTCGTGGCAGGCGTGGGCCAGCGCGGTAGCGCGTGTATTGAGGACGCTCAGCGGGATCTCGGGGCATGGACGCACCTATATTTGCCGCATGAGCGTCGGGGAGGAGGCAGTTGCAACGCATCTGGCGCCGGGATCCTCGGGCCGGCTGATCGTCTGCCCGACGCCGATCGGCAATCTCGGGGACGTCACGCTACGCGCTCTTGACGCTCTGCGTGAGGCCGACGTAATCGCCTGCGAGGACACTCGTCGCACACGCGTGCTGCTCGACCGCTACGAGATCGAGGGACGGCTCGTGAGCTTCCACGAGCACAACGAAGATGCGCGCGCCGCGCAGTTGTCGGTGCGTGTAGAGGTGGGAGGGGTCGTCGTGCTGGTCTCCGACGCGGGCATGCCGCTCGTGTCGGACCCTGGGTATGACCTTGTGCGTGTGTGCATCGACAGGGGGCTTCACGTCGAAGTGCTGCCGGGGCCGAGCAGCGTGACGATGGCGATCGTCGCCTCTGGGTTGCCGGGCGAGCGCTGGCGGTTCATCGGCTTTCTGCCGCGGAAACGGACAGAGCTGGGCAGGGCGCTGGCGGAAACCCCAGAGACGCTTGTCGCCTTCGAGGCGCCCGGGCGGCTCGCGGCCACGCTCGGGCTACTCGCTGAGCTGGACCCCGAGCGCCCGGTCGTCGTATGTCGCGAGCTGACCAAGCTGCACGAGGAGGTTCGTCGCGGGTCGGCGGCCGGGCTCGCCGCGCACTACCGTGAGCGGCCGCCGCGCGGGGAGATTGTGCTAGTCGTGGGCGCCGCTGCGCTGGGGATCGCCGACCGTGACGCGGCGCTCGCGGCGTTGCGCGAACTCGTCGACGCGGGCGCGCGTCCACGCCCGGCGGCTGGTGTTGTGGCGAAGCTCACGGGACTCAGCGCAAACAATCTCTACGGCGCGCTCATGTCGCAAAGGGGTCTTGACAGGTAGGATCGTCGATGGTATGTTGTCGCCAGCGCTTGTCACCCCGGCCTGGGCGTGGTGAGCGGACATAAGGTTGGGTTTGGGTCGGTTTCCGGGTCGACTTGTAACCGGTTTGACGGGGACCTTGGGAGAGGGACCAGGTCGTTACTGAGAGAGGGTTGTGTTTCGCGTGCAGTCTTTGGGGTTGAACGTGCTTGAGAGTCGTTGTGCCACTGGCGTGTTCGTTATAGGACGCGTCAGCGTCGCTGACGCGTCTCTCTCTCTCTCTCTCTCTCTGGTCGAGATGCCTTCTAGGCGCTAGCTCCCTCCGCCGCGGCAGCACTGCGCGGCCCGCCGGGCATCGGGCCCGGCCTGGTTTCTCGCGCGAAACTCGCGCTTCTCGTTCTTCGTCTGTTGCGGGCCTGTGCGCGCGGCGGCTTTTGTACTGCCCGGTCTTGGGTCGGTGTTGCGTTGGCTTCTTGCGGGAGGGGATGGCTTGATGATTGCTCGTTATCCGAGGTTTGCGATGCTCATAGGAAGCGTGCTTGCCTGCCTGTCGACGGTAGGGGTTGGGCGGGCCGGAGCGGCTGTGTCTCGGTTCGGCAGCGAGGGGACCGCCGCCGGAATGTTCCTCGAACCGTCTGGCATCGCCGTCGAACAGGAAAGCGGCGATCTCTATGTGGTCGACCGTAACAATCAGCGGATCGACAAGTTCGGTCCCGAAGGCTCGCTCCTTTTCGCCTGGGGCTGGGGTGTGGCAGATGGTGAAACCCGGGCCGCGCAGACTTGTACCTCGACCTGCTTCAGTGGACTGGCCGGTACGGGTTCAGGTGAGTTCAATTTTCCCGAAGGTGTAGCGGTCGACAACGATCCTCTGAGCGAATCTCACGGCGATCTGTACGTGGTCGACATCCGCAACCTCCGCGTGGAGAAGTTCGATTCGACCGGCAAATTCCTGCTGATGTTCGGCGGTGAAGTGAACAAGACGAAGGACGAAGAGGCGGGCGCAACCGAAGCGGAAAAGGATCTCTGCACGTCCGCGTCAAGCGACGCGTGCACGTCCGGCGTCGAAGGAACGGCCAACGGCCAATTCGGGCTGAGGGAAGGCGAGTCGGTGGCGGTCGGTCCCGACGGGACGGTCTACGTAGGCGATGTGGACCGAATCGAGGAATTCACCCCGGAAGGGGTCTACAAGTCACAAGTGACGCTGCCGGATGCGGGTGAAGTCAGCGATCTGGCGATCGACCAGACCGGAGGGCTGTACGCCCTGAGCACGGAGCTGGCGGGCGTACGCAAGTACGACAGCTCGGGCACCGAACTCGGCGAACCGCGCGACCTATCTGGATCTCCGAGCAGGATCGCCGTCGGTCCGGCAGGTGAACTGTTCCTCGACGACGAGGGGGGCGGTCATCACATCTTCGAGTACGACAACGCCGGCAATGAGGTTGCCAGCTTTGACGGTGGTGCCGAAGAAGCAAGCCATGGTATGGCATACGGTGAAATCGCGGGTGTGCTGTACGCATTGAACCAAGTATCCGTGCGACTGCTCACACCTCCGTCGCCCGGGCCGCTGGTTACATCCGGCAGCGTGTTCGCAAGCCCGATCCAACCGACCGGCGCCACGCTGCTCGCGATCGTTAACACAGAGGGCAACGACACCACCTACCGTTTTGAATACGGTACGAGCACATCATACGGGGGGAGCGTCCCGGTTCCAGACGGCAATATCGCAGCCGGTTTCGGAGATCAGCCGGTGAAGGCCGAACTCTCCGGCCTGAGCGTGGACACCAGCTACCACTATCGCGTCGTAGCGAGCAACTCGTCCGGGACCTTCATCGGCCCGGACGAGACGTTCAGGACGCTTCCGCCCGCGTTGATCGACAGCGAGTGGGTTACGAACGTCGCTTCGAGCAGCGCGACGCTGGAGGCACAGATCAATCCGTTGGGCTCGGACACCACCTACCGCATCGAATACGGCACCGGTGCGTCGTATGGCACGATCGTACCTTCGCCCGAAGGGGATGTGGGACCGGGAACGAGCGACAGTGAAATTGGCGTGCATCTGCAGGGTCTGCTGGCCTCCACCCTGTATCACTATCGGTTGGTCACGACCAATGTGCTCGGAGTGGTGATGGGCGAAGATCGCACGTTTACGACCGAGCCCGCCCACGCCGGGTCCGCGACCCTGCCCGACAGGCGTTCGTGGGAGATGGTCTCGCCGGTGAACAAGCAGGGCGCGGCCGTGGAACCGATGACAGCCGAAGGCGGCGCGATCCAAGCGTCGGTGGAAGGGAACGCGATCGCCTATGTCTCCAGCGCCGCTACCGAACAAGACCCTCAGGGCAACCGCAACGTGGAAGTGACGCAGGTGCTCTCGCGGCGCGGACCAGGCGGTTGGAGCTCACAGGACATCGATACAGCCAACGGCGTGCCCGCGCAGGATGCGATCGGAGAAGGTCCCGAGTACCGCCTGTTCTCGTTGGATCTGTCTCTGGGATATGTGGAACCGAGAAGCCCGACGCCGCTGCCGCCGCTACCGCGAGGGGCGGAAAAGACGATCTACCTGCGCGACAACGCGACAGGCAGCTACGAACCGCTCGTCACTGCAGAAAACGTGGCGTCAGGAGCCAAATTCGGCTACGGCGAAGCCGCTTTTAGAAATCTCCAGTTCGAAGGCGCCTCTCCGGATCTCAGCCATGTCGTGTTCAGGTCATTTGCCGCGTTGACGCCGGACTCAGTCGAAAGCGCTGAAAACCAATCGCTCTATGAGTGGTCCGATGGACGGTTGCGGCTAGTAAGCGTGCTGCCGAACGGCAGCCCGGCCAGCGCAGAAGACCTGCGTGCGTTCCTTGGGGCAGGTGGCGAGCTGGTCAGAGATGCCGTCTCGAATGACGGCTCGCGCATCGTATGGGAAGCCGCATCCGGCGTCAGCAGTGTCAACCGCATATATATCCGCGACCTTGGCCGAGAAGAAACAATCCAGATCAACGCGGCGCAGGGGGTAAAGGAAGAAGGAAAACGCGATGACGCCTTCCAGGCAGCAAGTGGTGACGGCTCGCGTATCTTCTTTACCAGCAGCAGTCGTTTGACGACCGACTCGACCGTCGATCGAGAAGTGGCGCCAAAGCCGGATCTGTACGAGTTCCAGATCACAAGCGGCAAGGAAGAACCCCTGTCGGGCAAGCTGACCGACTTGACGGTGGATCAGAACGCCGGTGAAGCCGCGCATGTGCTCTACGTGATCGGCACCAGCGAAGACGGTACCTCGATCTATTTCGCCGCCTCCGGCCTGCTCGGCGATGCCGCCCAACAGGGGGCGACGAACGGCTCGCCCAACCTATACGTAGAGCGCTACGACGGCGCATGGTCGCCGCCGAAGTTCGTCGCGTCGCTTTCGAACGCGGATGCCGAATCCATCGTCAGCTCTCCACAAAGACTCGAAAACATGGCGGCGCGATCTTCCCCGAACGGCCGCTATCTCTCCTTCATGTCCTCTCGCAGCGTGACCGGATATGACAATCACGACGCGAGCAGCGGGATGCCTGACGAGGAGGTGTACCTGTACGACGCGGATACCGGACACGTTTCGTGCGTCTCCTGTGACTCCACGGGGGCAAGGCCGAACGGGATGTTCGATCCGGGCGGCTATCCGGGATTGCTGGTCGATCGTCTCCGTGCCTGGGATCACCGTTGGCTGGCGGCGTTGATACCCGACTGGACGACGATCGCCACCGGGCTCGCGATCTACCAGTCGCGCTACCTCTCCGACAGCGGCCGCCTGTTCTTTGACAGCCCCGATGCGCTGGCGTCGAACGACACGAACGGGACATGGGACGTGTACGAGTACGAGCCGCCGGGGGTGGGTGGATGTGAACCTGGGGGCGCGACGTTCAGCCAGGCCGCCGCCGGCTGTGTGGACCTGATCTCCTCGGGCGGGTCTGCCCAGGAATCGGCGTTCTTGGACGCGAGCGAAACGGGCGACGACGTATTCTTCCTGACGGCGGCAGGGCTCGTGCCTCAGGACGGCGACGGTCTGTTCGACGTTTACGACGCCCGTTCGTGCTCGGCTTCCTCGCCGTGCCTGGCCGCGCAGCCGGTGGCTCCACCGGCGTGCTCGACAAGCGACTCGTGCAAGCCGTCGGCCTCGCCCCAGCCGGAAAGCTTCGGCGCTCCGTCCAGCCAAACGTTCGCGGGTCCGGGCAACGTAGCGCCGCTTGCTCCCAAGTCGCTCGCGCGGACGAGGTCTCTGACACGAGCGCAGAAGCTCTCGAAAGCGCTGAAAGCGTGCAGAAGCAAGACCAGACGCGCGCCTGCCGTCTGCGAACGCCGTGCCAGGAAGCGATATCGGGGCAAGGCGGCGAGGAAGTCAAACGCGAACACGAGCTTGCCCGCACGAGCCGGGCGCTGAGGAGGGGATAGCAGATGTTCAAAGGCAAGCTCAACGGCAGGATCGGACTGTCGGTTGTCGTGTCGGTGGCGGTCATGTCCGTCGCCGGCGTCGCCGGCGTGTCCCCCGCGAGCGCCGCGGGTCCGTGGTGGCAATTGGGCTCGAGCAACTGGCCTGCGATGCTGCCCCCGCAGGGAGAAGGGACGATCGTCGTCGTGGCCGACGACATCGGCGACCGGTCTGCGGCCGGCAGCGAAGTCGTCCTCAAAGACAGGCTGCCTGCCGGCATCGCCGCGCAGGGCGTCTCGTTCTACTTGTACACGCTTGGCCAAGGGAAATTTGACGTCGGAGCGGCGTTTTGCGAAACGGCGACGGCAGAAGTGACGTGCCGGTTCCCGGCGCAGGAACTGTCGATCGAGCCCTACGAATCGCTGGAAATGCGGATACCAGTCAAGACGGAAGAGCCGGTCGCCGGTGTCGAAAACCATGCCAGCGTTTCTGGCGGCGGTGCCTCCACGGTGTCGCTGGACAAGCCGCTCAAAGTCGGTTCGTCGCCGTCGCAGTTCGGTGTCGAAGCGTACGAAATGAAGCCTGAAGTAGAGGGGGGAAGCGTGGACACGCAGGCGGGATCGCACCCGTTTCAGTTGACGACGACGCTTGCGCTCAACCAGACTGCCGACCCGGCGCAGCCCCCGGCGCTCGCGAAGGATCTTCGCATCGACTTGCCGGCCGGCCTGATCGGCAACCCGACTCCGTTCCCGCAGTGCTCTCAGACAGACTTCGCGGCTCAAGGTCCTCAGTGGATCGACTTCTGCCCGAACAATACGGCCGTCGGCGTGGCCGTGATCACCTTCAACGAACCTTATGCCTTGGGTCTCGTCAGCGTGGCCGCGCCGTTGTTCAACCTGAAGCCTTCCGCGGGCGAGCCCGCTCGCTTTGGCTTCAGCCTGCTCCGCACGTTGAACGTGCTCGATACGTCTGTACGGACAGGCGGCGGCTACAACGTGGTTGTCGAGGACAAGAACATCACCGAGTTGCCCAACTTCATCGCCGCGCGCGTGACCTTCTGGGGGGTGCCAGGAGACCCGGCCCACGACAGTTCGCGTGGATGGTCGTGTATCGACAATCAGCTCTATCAGGAATCGGGCGTCGTGCCTCCGTGCACCCCATTGGGCGAGCAAAAGCCGCCGCCGCTGTTGACGTTGCCGACTTCGTGCGAAGGGTCACTGCATACGACGGTGGAAGCGAAATCGTGGGTCGATCGGGAGAGCTTCATGGCGCCGATTGAAGCTGCGGGCGGGCCGGCGCTTGATGGCTGCAACCGTTTGCCGTTCAGCGCATCGATCGGTGTCGTGCCGGACGGGCAGGCCGCAAGCACGCCCTCAGGGCTGACCGTCGGTGTGCATGTGCCACAGGAAGAAGCACTCAACTCCACAGGTCTTGCTCCAGCCGAGGTGAAGGACACGACCGTCGCGCTTCCCGCTGGTGTGGCGCTGAACCCCGCCGCAGCCGACGGTTTGGAGGCATGCTCGGAAGCAGAGATCGCGCTGAACGCCGACGTTCCCGTCACATGTCCTGAAGCTTCGAAGGTTGGCACGCTTGAAATCAAGTCGCCCTTGTTGCCCAACCCGCTTGTAGGCGCTGCCTATCTGGCGGCGCAGAACGCCAATCCGTTCGGGAGCCTGGTGGCGCTGTACCTCGTCGCCGAAGATCCGGTCTCGGGCGTGTTGGTGAAGGTCGCTGGCGAAGTAAAACCCGATCCTGTTACCGGACAGTTGGTGTCGACGTTCAAGGACACGCCACAACTGCCATTCGAAGATTTGAGGTTGCATTTCTTCGGAGGGGATCGTGCGCCACTCTCGACTCCGGCGCTCTGCGGTTCGTACACGACTACCGGCTCGATCGCGCCGTGGTCCGGTAACCCGCCAGCCGAACTGTCCTCGACCTTTGACATCACGTCTGGTCCTGGTGGTGGTCTGTGCGTTGATCCGTTGCCGTTTGGTCCGTCGTTGACGGCTGGTAGTACGAATATTCAGACTGGTGCGTTTAGTCCGTTTACGATGACGATGAGTCGTGAAGATGGTGATCAGGGTTTGAAGGCGGTGCGGTTGGGGATGCCGCCTGGATTGCTGGGGTCCCTGTCCGGCGTGGAGTTGTGCGGTGAAGCCGATGCGGATGCGGGTACGTGTGGTCCTGGGAGTTTGATCGGCGAGACGATCGTCTCGGTTGGTTTGGGCGGCGATCCGTTTAGCGTCAGGGGCGGCAAGGTGTACATCACCGGTCCCTATCGCGGTGCGCCGTATGGCTTGTCGATAGTGAATCCAGCGAAGGCCGGACCGTACGATCTTGGTCGGGTGGTTGTGCGGGCGAGGATCGAAGTCGATCCGCTCACGGCGGCGTTGACGGTCACGACCGATAGTTCGGGTCCGTTCGCGATCCCGCAGATCTTGGATGGTATCCCTTTGCAGATCAAGCACGTGAATGTGTCGATCGACAGGCCCGGGTTCACGTTCAACCCAACGAACTGCGCTCCGATGAGCATCACGGGCGTGTTGACCAGCAGTCAAGGCGCTACGGACAGTTTGTCTGTGCCGTTCCAGGTCACTAATTGCGCGACGTTGGCGTTCAAACCGAAGTTCAAGGTCGCTACGACCGGGAAGACGAGCCGGCAGAAGGGCGCGAGCTTGAACGTCAAGCTTGCCTATCCAAAAGCTCGGTGGGGGTCGCAGGCGAACATCAAGAGCGTGAAGGTCGACCTCCCCAAACAGCTCCCGTCCCGATTGAGCACGTTGCAGAAGGCTTGTACAGCTAGCGTGTTCGACGCTAACCCGGCGGCGTGCCCCGCGGCCTCGCGGGTGGGGACTGCTAGGGCTACCACGCCGATCATTCCCGAAGCGTTGTCCGGTCCAGCATATTTCGTTAGTTACGGTGGCGCGAAGTTCCCAGAACTAGTGATCGTTCTCTCCGGTACGGCGTGAGTGTGCAGTTGCACGGCGAAACGTTCATCAACGAAAGAACAGGGGTGACATCCAGCACGTTCCGCACCATCCCAGACGTCCCGATCGGAACGTTCGAACTGACCCTCCCACAAGGCCCGAACAGCGCGCTGGCCGCCAACACCAACCTCTGCACCACCCACAACCTAAAGATGCCCACCACCTTCACCGCCCAAAACGGCCTACAAATCAAACACGCAACACCAATCAACACCACCAACTGCACCACACACAAGAAAACAAAAAAGACACACAAGCACAAGCACGGACGGAAGGGTGCAAAGAAGGGGTAGCGGTGGCCGCACTTGCGCTCCCCACCAACGAGGTCGAGCCCGCGGGCGCGGAAACGTCAACGAGGCGCGTACAGCGCAGGCGCCCCATGGTCGCCGACGCCCACCAGGGTGCACACGTCAGCGAGATAGGCGGCAACGGGCTGGCCAGGGCTCGCGTAGCCGACGTTCAGCGTGCGCGCATACTGGCTGCGATGGTTGCGGAGGTCGCTGAGCGTGGCGCCGCAAACGTGTCGGTGGCGCACGTGGTCGCTCGCTCGGCGGTGTCGCGCCGCACCTTCTACGAGATCTTCGCCGATCGCGAGGATTGTTTCCTGGTGGCCTTCGATGAGGCGGTCGGGAGTGTCGCGGCGAGTGTGATCTCCGCCTACCAAAGACCGAGGCCGTGGCGTGAGCGCGTGCGTGCCGCGCTCACGGCGCTCTTGCAGCGCTTGGACTCCGATCGGGCGATGGCGTGTCTGTTGATCGTCGAGAGCCTCGCGGCCGGCCCCAAAGTGTTGGAGCGACGCCAAAGCACCCTCCAACGGATAGTGGGCGTTCTCGATCAGGGACGCGCCGAGGCCAAAGGGAGCGCCGATCCGCCGCCCTTGACAGCCGAGGGGGTGATCGGCGGTGTCCTGTCCGTTCTCCACGACCGGCTGACTGCCTCGTCATCTGCACGCGACCGGGGCGACGAGGGCGCGGACGGCGCGCTGCTCGCGCTCACCGGAGCGCTGACGGGCATGATCGTGCTCCCGTATCTCGGACAGGCTGCGGCGCGCAGAGAGATCGAGCGCCCCACGCCGGTGCACCCGAGCAAAGGTGCTCCGGTGAGACGCGAAGATCCGTTGCAGTATCTACACATGCGCCTCACCTACCGCACTATGCGCGTCTTGACAGCCGTCGCCGAGCATCCCGGCGCCTCCAACCGTGCGATCGGCGGAGTGGCCGAGATCGGCGATCAGGGACAGATCTCCAAGCTGCTCGCGCGACTGGGCCGTTTCGGCTTGATTGAGAACACCGGGGTTGGCGCCGCCACCCGCGGCGAACCAAACGCCTGGCGACTTACCGCTACAGGACACGAGGTGCACGAGACGATCGTGGGCTTGGAAAGCCAGGTGCCATAGCCGGGCGGCGGAGTCCCAGTAGCCTGGGAGCACCGTGTCCTTCTACGTAACCACCCCGATCTACTACGTGAACGCCGCGCCGCACCTCGGCCACGCGTACACCACGATCGCCGCCGACGTGCTCGCCCGCCACCACCGCCAGCGCGGCGAGGAGGTGTTCTTCCTGACCGGCACCGACGAGCACGGCGAGCCGGTCGCCGACGCGGCGCACGCGCTTGGGATCGAGCCGCTGGAGCTGGCCGACCGCAACTCCGAGCGCTTCCGAGCCCTGGCGCCGCGGATCGGGGCCTCGAACGACTTCTTCATCCGCACCACCGACCCCGAGCACATGCGCGTCGTGCAGGAGGTGCTGACACGGGTGAAGGACAACGGGCACGTCTACATGGGCACCTACGAGGGCTGGTATTGCCCCAAGTGCGCGGACTTCAAGGCGGAGAACGAAGTCGACAGGGGCGAGCTGTGCCCGATCCACCACGTCAAGCTCACGCGCGAGCAGGAGGACAACTACTTCTTCGCGCTGTCGTCCTTCCAGGAGCCGCTGGAACGCCTATACGCCGAGCACGCGGACTGGGTTGCGCCACGCACCAGATACAACGAGGCGCTCTCGTTCGTCAAATCCTGCCTGCGCGACGTGCCGCTCACCCGATACAAGCTGACCAGGGGGGTGCCGGTGCCGTGGGACACCGAGCACGTCTTCTATGTCTGGTTCGACGCGCTGCTGAACTATTACTCGGCGTTGGCGTACGCGCGACCGGGCGAGGACCTGACCGACGCATTCTGGCCCGCCGACGTGCACCTGATCGCCAAGGACATCCTGCGCTTCCATGCCGTCTACTGGCCGGCGCTGTTGATGGCCGCCGGCCTGGAGTTGCCCAAGAAGCTGTTCGTGCACGGCTACCTGCTGATGGATGGCGAGAAGATGAGCAAGTCGCTGGGCAACGTGCTCGACCCGTTCGAGGTGATCGACCGCTTCGGCACCGATGCGCTGCGCTTCTACCTGCTGCGCGACGTCTCCTTCGGCCAGGACGGCTCCGTCTCCACGGCCTCCTTCGAGCAGCGCTACGAGAGCGAGCTGGCAAACGACTACGGCAACCTGGCCAGCCGGACGATCGCGATGATCCTGCGCTACCGCGACGGCGCCCTCGCATCCGGCGCGCTGGACGAGGCGCTCGCCGCCGACTTCGCCGCATTGCCGGCTCGCGTGGCCGAACTGCTTGACGGCGTCGAGCTCACCAGCGCCCTCGAAGAGATCTGGGGCGGCGTGCGACGCTTGAACCGCTACGTGGAGGAGCAGGCGCCCTGGCAACTGGCGAAGGACCCGGCGCGAGCGCGGGAGCTCGACCGCGTGCTGGCCACGCTCGCTGAGGGATTGCGCGTCGTGTCGGTACTGCTTCACCCCTACTTGCCCGACAGCACCGGCCGGCTGCTCGACGTGCTCGGTGTGCACGATCTCTCATTCACGAGCGCCACCTTTGACGCGGGCGCAATCGAGCAGGTACGCGCGCTCGAGCCACTGTTCCCGAAGATCGCGCTCGACGACTCCGCCGAACAGCCCGTCGGCGCGTGATCGACTCGCACACCCATCTCGACCTGTGCGAGGACGCCGACCCCGAGCTGATCGAGCGGGCCGTCGCGGCCGGGGTGAAGAAGATGCTCACGGTCGGCACCGAAGGCTCCTCCTGTCGCGCTGCGCTCGCCGCCGCCGAGGCGTTTCCTCAGGTGTGGGCAGCGATCGGAAGGCACCCCAACTACGCCAAAGGGTTCGACGACGCCGATTTGGCCGAGCTGCAGGCGCTGGCCGAACACCCGCGCTGCCTGGCGATCGGCGAGACCGGGCTTGACTTCTACCGCGACTACGCGCCCAGGGAGGACCAGGAGCGGGCCTTCGCGGCGCAGAT
>Ga0105240_10007077_pt1 | contig 16358 bp, 11 predicted proteins | sample KBSC54metaG_FD_80426 | JGI IMG/M metagenome (GOLD analysis project Ga0105240, IMG submission 80426) | Corn rhizosphere microbial communities from Kellogg Biological Station, Michigan, USA - KBS C5-4 metaG | ecosystem: Host-associated > Plants > Roots > Rhizosphere > Soil | place: Michigan, USA... | reverse complement strand
TAAAAAATCCTGGTAGTCCGCCGATTCCTGTACGGGCCGGAGCAGCGGCAGTTGAGCCGGTTCTTCGCTGCTGGCGAAGACTCCGTGCAGCGCGTAATAATCAGCGGTGGAGATAGGATCGAATTTGTGGTCGTGACAACGGGCGCAGCCCACCGTGAGACCCAGGGTGCCGCGGGCGACCACATCGATGCGATCATCGATGATGTCATTTTGGTTGTTCAAAAAGCGCCGTCCCAGAGTAAGAAACCCCAACGCAGCCTCGGCGCTCCTGTCTTCGCCGAGCGGCAACTTGTCCGCCGCAATCTGTTCGATGATGAATTGATCATATGGCGTGTCGTGGTTAAAAGCGCGGACCACGTAATCGCGGTAGGTGTACGAGAACGCATAACGCCGCTCCTCACCTCCTGCGAGATAACCTTTCGTATCCGCGTAGCGGGCGATATCCAGCCAATACCGCGCCCACCGCTCGCCGTAATGAGACGAAGCCAGCAACCGGTCCACCAGGTGCCCATACGCATCGCGGCTGTGGTCATGCACGAAATTCTCGACCTCCTCGGGCGTGGGCGGAAGTCCAATCAGATCGTAGGTCACACGCCGAATCAGCGTCCGGCGGTCTGCCGCCGGCGCCGGCTTGAGATGCTTCTTCTCCAAGGCCGCGAGGATGAAATTATCCACCGGCGTCTTTACCCAGCGCGGGTTTTTGACGACCGGAACGGCAGGTCTTTGTACCGGCTGGAAGGCCCAGTGATGCGCGCGAGCATCTTCCAGCCGGGTGGCCGGGCGCGCTGCACCAGGGGAGTGGGGCGTCGGCGCTCCCATTTTTACCCACGCTTCGAAATTGGCAATCTTCTCCGCGGCCAGCTTCTTGTCCTTGGGCGGCATCTGCAGGTCCGGGTCAGTATAGCGGATGGCTTTAATCAGCAGGCTGGCATCGGGGTTTCCGGGTACAAGCGCGGGTCCCGAAGTTCCGCCTCGCAAGATAGCGTCGGGCGTGTCCAGTCGCAGGCCGCCCTTAACCTTTTGGGCTTTATCGCTGTGACAGGAATAGCAGTTGTCGGCAAGGGTGGGGCGGATTTCCTGCTCGAAAAAGTCAACCGGATCGGATTCCGCCGCCGCGGCCGCGGGACCGGCCAGGCTGACGATCAGTAGAGGAATCCCAAGCCACTTCATCACGCAATCAGTTCCTTCACGAGATTGCCGTAAACATCCGTAAGGCGGAAATCGCGACCGGCATGGCGGAACGTGAGCTTGGTGTGATCAAATCCGAGCAGGTGCAACAGGGTGGCGTGAAGGTCGTGAATGTGGACCGGCTTGTCTACCGCCCGAAACCCAAATTCATCCGTTGCGCCGTGAACGTAGCCGCCACGGACGCCCCCGCCAGCCAGCCACATGCTGAACCCGTGATGGTTGTGGTCGCGCCCGTTGATCTTGCCCGCGTTTGCTCCGGGCGTCGGCAGTTCGACCGTTGGGGTCCGGCCGAACTCCCCGCCCCAAATCACCAGCGTGTCCTCCAGCATGCCCCGCTGCTTGAGGTCAGCCAGCAGCGCGCCGATGGGCTGATCGCATTCCCCGGCCAGCTTGCGATGGTTCACCTCCAGGTCGTCATGGTTGTCCCAGGGCTGACCCGCCCCATGCCACACTTGAACGAAGCGCACCCCTTTCTCCAACAGACGGCGCGCGATGAGCAATTGCCGGGCCTGTGTGCCCGGGCCGTAAAGGTCCCGGATGTGTTGAGGTTCCTTGCTCAGATCAAACGCATCGGTCGCGTCCATCTGCATGCCGAAGGCGAGTTCAAAAGACTGGATGCGCGCTTCCAGCTGCGCGTCCTTTGCCCGGCGACGCGCATGCTCCTGGTTCAGCGTATGCAGCAGGTCGAGCTGTTTGCGTTGTTCTTTGCTGGACACTACTTTGTTTTTGATGTGCTCGATTAACTTCTCAATTTCCTGGTGCTGCGTGTTGATGTACGTGCCTTGATATATCCCGGGCAAAAACGCGCTTTGCCAGTTCTGCGACTCCTGGATGGGATAACCGCCGGGGCACATCGTGATAAAGCCCGGGAGATTCTGATTCGTCGTCCCCAACCCATAGGTGACCCACGACCCCATGCTGGGCCGAGGCAGGCGCGCCTCGCCGCAATTCATCAGCAGCAGGGAAGGCTCATGGTTCGGCACATCGGCATGCATCGAACGAATTACCGCGATATCATCGATGTGCTCAGCCACGTGGGGAAACAGGTCGCTGACCTCGATGCCGCTCTGCCCGTATTTCTTGAACCCGAACGGGGACTGAAACGCCGCGCCGGTCCGTCGTTCGGTGGGAAGATTATCCATCGGCAAAGGTTGGCCATGCAACCGCGCGAGCGCCGGCTTGGGATCAAACGTGTCGACGTGCGATGGCCCACCATTGGCGAAGATGTGAATGACACGTTTGGCTCGCGCCGGGAAATGGGGTTGTCTCGGAGCTAACGGAGAATTGTTTATAGCCGGATCAGACGCCGGCGCCGCTCCCAGTCCCGGTGCCGCAAGCAGGTTGGCCAGGCTTACCATCCCAAACCCCAAACCGCAGCGGGACAGAAAATCGCGTCGGGTCAAAAAGCGATCTTCGAACCTGGGCCGATGATGTGGCGTGCTCATTCTACAAATCTCTGTCGGGCAATTGAATAGAAACTCGCCTATCTGCCGCTCCGGTCAAGCGATAAACGACGCCCGCGGGCCCGCGAGTCTCCCCCTCAGCGAAGTAGGGGTTCGATGGCCCGTCTGTTCCGTCCCCAATCTCCCTCGTCTCCTAGCCCCTCCCCCATCATTCTGCCCTAATCATTCTGCCAGTTTCTCCGTGCGCGTGATGAACGGTCTTTCCACCGGACTCGATGTAACCCAGCAAATCCAGGATCTGCTCCTTCGACAGGGAGTTCAGGAGCCCGACCGGCATGGGCGAAGACTCCTGGGGCCGACGCTGGAGGATATCCGCTTTCTTAAGTGTCCGGATCAGCGAGTCGGCCGGACCGGTGTGCACCGTCACGGTTTCCGCGTCTTCCTTCAACACCATGCCGGTCACCGGTTCGTCGTTCTTGATCTCGAAATTCACATTGCGGTAGCGAGGATCGATAATCTTGGATGGTTCGAGGATCTGTTGCAGCACCGCGGCGCGCTCGTTTTTATATCGGGTGAACACATCCGATAAGTCTGGTCCGAAGGCGTAACCCTGACCATCCAAACGATGGCACTGCACGCAAGCCAGTTTGGAAAAAAACTCCTTCCCGCTATCGAGATTCCGACCCGGGCTCACCGTGGCTAGGTCCGCCGCCAGGTCCGCCAGCTTCCATTCGGTGATGCGGGGGCGCTGCGATTGTTCGTGGCTGGCGAGGTAAGCCTCGACATTAGTAACGACGGCGATCACTCCGGACATGCGGCGCCAATGGCCTGGAAACGTGCATACAAAAGGGTATTCACCGGTCTCGATCGGCGCGGCAAAAGCTAATCGCCCCTGCTGGCCGGGCGGGATCATTTTCGTCGCGAACAACACGTCCGGAGAGTTGGGCACGTACAGCCGGCCGTCGGAATCCGGCTCCGCCGGCATTTTTTCGGCGGCCAGTCCGACCTCTTCGAGTTTCCCAGGTTTGACGATCGCCAGGTTGTGCGGCATGGCATCATCATTTTGCAGCGTGATGGACACCGGCTTGCCCGACTCGACCACGATGAGCTGCTGGTCGAAGCGCATTTGCTCGTAGACCGCGTGCAGAGTGACCAGCGCGGGTCCGAGCCCACGCAACTCCCGCGTGAGCGCCTTGCCTGCCTCCTCCGACAAAAGCGAAGCGAGATCCGATGCCAGGAGAAGCGCGTTCGAGAATGACGCCGACGTGCGTTCCTCGGCCGGCACACTGCGCAAGAACTCGAGCACCTGCGCGGCCAATCCGGGCGCGAGATCTTTCGCCCTAAACTTCTGCGGAATGGACAAAAGCGCGGCCACGGCGGCGTCCCTCTCGGTTCCCGCCTGGAAGATTCCCGCGAGCGTTTGGAACGCGTCCGTTTCATGTCCGGGGCTGCTGGCCAGGGCAGTCATTGCCGCGCGCTGGACTGCCGGGGCAGTGGTCTGATGAGCCAGCGGCTCGATCTTGGAATAGAATTCAGCCCGCATTGCCGGTGAGAGTAGGGGAACAGCGTACAGGAGATCTACCAGTTGCGCGGGCTTCGTGGCTAGCTCGCTCCATAACGGCTCCGGCGATCCGTCGCCGGTGAGGCACGCCGCGTAAGCAATCTGGCGGGTCAGGGGCAGTTGTGAGTCAGTCGCGAGCCGGATCAGGACCGGGCGCTGGCTGGCCAGGTCGCGCGGGGTGTTTTGCAGGACCAGCGGGGTGAGTTCGCGCAAGGTTTCCGCAGCGGGCTCGCCTTTGCGGTCCAGTTGGGGCATCACGGCCAGCAATTCGACCACTGGGCTGGTCTTATGCAGCCGGCTCAGTCCGTCCAAAGCTTCCAGGCGGTATTTCCCTGAGATCCCCTTGCGCTGGACCAGCGCCTCATAAACAAACTCGCCGCGCGGCGCCGCGATCAACTCGGCATTCGAAAGCCGACCGAGAACATAGGTCGCGGCAACCCGGTTGGTAGGCAGAAAGAAAGTCTTCGTCGGGGATGTCTCCTGTGCAGGTGCCGGGCCGCTAAGAAGGGCCAAGCATGCCAAAAAGCAAAACAGCCGGGCAGCCTGTTTGGCATAAGCCAGCGCCCCACGAGGAGCGCGGACGCCCCCGTCCGCGTTTTTCCCCAGGCTCGACCGTGCGGACGAGGGCGTCCGCGCTCCTCTCAAACTCGCGGGCGGGAGCGTCCGCAATCCCGTCGTCTTCACTCTTTCGGCGGCTTGGTGAACCGGTCCAACGTGCTCATGGTTTCGTCGAGGGTGTACTGGAGGTATGGGTCCATGGGATGATTCAAGACCTCCAGCGCGACTTCAGCCGCCTGCGGAGTAGTGAAAAAGCTGCAGGCCCGGGCTGCCTCCAGGCGCACCCGTGGATGGTCGTCGCCGGCCTGAACCTTGAGCAGCGCCAATGCGTCCGGCACCCGATCACGCCAGTAGCACAGCACACGCGTCGCCGCCGCGCGCGCATGGAAATCGGGGGAGCGGAGCTGGCGCTTGAGCAGCGCTTCATTCACATGATTATGGCTTTGGTTCAGCCATAGCGCTTCCGTCAGGTGGTGCTGATAATTCGGATCTTTTGAATCCAGCTCCGAGATCCATTTATCCGCCGCCGCGAGGACCTGGGCCGTGTCGCGGCCCCCCAGTTCGCCGCGCGCCCGCGATCGAACCCGGTCGGCCGGGTCCTGCAGGAGTTTCAGCAGCGCCGGGATGGAAGCGCCTGCGATCGTTGCGGGTTTTGGGGCGGGCTTCCCCTCAGAGCTGACCCGGTAAATTCGGCCATGAATATGGTCCCGACTAGGATCGCGCAGGTGATGCTGCAAGTGCCCAATGATCGGGTTCTGCCACTCGAGAAAATACACCGACCCGTCGGGACCCACTTTGATGTCGACCGGGCGGAAGTTGGGATCGTCCGATTGGATAAAGGGCTCCACCTCGGTGCCGACAAAGCCCGAATCTTTGTCGGTGATTTTGTACTGCAGGATCCCGAGGAAACCGATGACATTTGCAACCAGCAGGTTTCCTTGCGACTCCTCGGGGAATTGCGCGCTGGAAAGAATCTCCATGCCCGGACAAGGCCGCGTGCGTTGCTCGTAGAGTTTTGGCGCCCTCTTATGCCGGGCGGGAAAATAAGTAAGCCCGGAGAAACACGCGCCAATGTAAGGCTCAGCACCGGTCCCATCCATCACGAAGTCCTCGCCCCACCGATCGAAAACGTGACCGTGGGGGTTGGCAAAATCATAGGAAACGTAGACCTCGAATTTATGAGTCCTGGGCTCGTAACGATAAACGCCCGCATTGGCATTGCGCACCGGCGGGCCATACGGGGTCTCAACCTGGGTGGTGTGAAACACCCCTTCCTGGAAGTACAACGCGCCGCCCGGATCGACCACGAAACTGTTGGCCGTATGGTGGGTATCCGCGGACGCGATGCCGTTCAGCACGCGTTCAGAAAAATTCGCGCGGCCTTGGCCGAGGGTATCTTTGAGGAAAATGATATCCGGTGCCTGGGCGACGAAAACGCCGCCGTTATAGAATTCAAAGCCCGTCGGGCAATGCAGGTGGTCGGCGAAAACCGTGCATTTGTCCGCCCGGCCATCTCCGTTGGTGTCCTCCAGCACCAACAGCTTATCGTTCATTTCGTCCTTGGGCTTCCAATGGGGATAAGAAGGCCACACCGCCACCCAAAGCCGCCCCTGGGGATCCCACGCCATTTGAACCGGCTTGGCCAGGTCGGGATATTCCTTTTCGGACGCGAACAAATTAACCTTCAACCCCGGTGCCACCTTCATGTGGTGGATCGCGTCCTCCGGATCGAGAAAGGAATATTCGCCGTGCGGGCCGGGCCCGGGCTTGTTCGACTTAACCGGGATAAAGGGAGGTGTGTTGCTGTCGTCCGCGGCCAGCTCCTGGCCGTGAACCGCCGCCCAAATCCGTCCGTCTCGATTCGCCGTCATCATGTCCAGCACCTCCATCTCCCGCTGGAGCACATCCCAGTTGCTGACATTCTCCGCATACTTCATCTGCGATCGGCCGCCATACACGTTATAGCCATCGACCGTCCGATACCGGTTGAACCAATAGAAGTTCTTGTCGAGCACCGCCGCCCGAACCTTTTCGAGGGTTGCGTTGCCGAGTTGGGGCTTGGCCGGCTGTGGAAAAAGGCTGGCGACAATAATCGGCGCCAACATCTGGTTGCCATGTTCGCTCAGGTGCACCCCGTCGATGGTCAGGGGCTTGGATGATTTGGCGTAGAGATCGAGCGAGGGCGCGAAGAGATCTACAAAAACCACTTTGTTAGCCCGGGCAACTTCAGCGATCGCCTCGCTATAAAGTTTCAGGTTTTTGTTGTTGGCCGTTCCATCCGGCAGGTTGGGGTCATGCAGGTTCTCGTGAGCAATCGGCGAGAACAAAACCAGGCGAGGCGTCGCGTTGCTACGGTACTGGTGCTTCAGTGTGTTTTGAATATACCCGGCCAAATCCTGTTTGAACTTGGGCAGGCCCGCAGCTCCCGCAAAGGATTCGTTGTAGCCGAAAAAGGCGAAGATGACATCCGCCTGCGCGCGGCTCAGCCAATCGTCGGGGCTGCCGAAATTGTCGCACCGCATTCGCTGGCTCAATTCGTCGCCCGAGAAACCCAGGTTGCGAATGACCAGGCGGTGGTCGGGAAACCGCGCCTGGAGCAGCGTCTCGAGCCAGCCGTCATGCTGCATCCGATCCGCCAGGCCGTTACCCATAAAACAAATATGGTCGCCCGGGTTTAAGGGGAGGACCTCGCCGGCATTCGCGGAGAGGCTGGTGAAAAGCAGCAGCGCGGCAGGCACAAGATTTTTGATGAGCGTCATAAGGGCTGTAATTCGAAAGATACCCCTAAGGCAAATTCCCCGGCCCGGCAAGTGTGAATCTGTCGGACCCCCAGCGGGGGCGGCCCGACAATACGCGTTGCGCCGGGCGCGTCGCGTAGCGGCGCCTGATGGTAGACGTGGACCTTCAGTCCACGGAGGCATGAACCGCCGCGTGGCCGTGCGTCGCTTTAGCGACGCCTGAGCCCGGCTCGTCTCCGTCATTCAGGCGTCGTTACGGGAGACAGATGAGCCGCGGCAACCAACGTGGCGACATCTTCCTGGATGAGATGGATCGTTAGGGCTCCCTCAAGACGCTGGCCGAAGCCTGCCGGAAAGACCGGGTGGAAAATCCTTTTAATGCCAAGAAGCCACTTGGAAGAAACCACGGAATGCACGGAACACACGGAAAAGGGGGCGGCTCCCATTCTTGCTTCCGCGTATTCTGAGTATTCCGTGGTTTAAAGTGAATCCTGGCGGCCCCAGGCCAAGGGGGGGCAGAGGTGGGCTGCCATGAACTCCTGTGGGTCCCCGCCGCGTAGCGGCGCACGATGGTAGCCGTGGACCTTCAGTCCACGGAGGCACGAACCGCCACCTGGCCATGCGTCGCGTTAGCGACGCCTGAACCCGGCCTGCGCTGGTGTAGTGGCCCCACCCCCCCCAACTCAGGCCGGGCTGTCGCGCTAAACCCGCCCTCATCGAATCCCGATCGCCTCGTGCCGCAAACTCAGTGCGCCCACGGTTCGGCAAACGGTCACCGCAACCTAATCCCCCAGGCACGTCCCCACGCGCCGGGCGCTCTCAATCCACGGATGATCCAACGGAACTGTTTTCAATTTCCCGGCGACCTTCTCGATGGCGACCGGCTCCGCCCCATCACCGCGGGCCGCCACCATCACCCCGAACACCCCCTCGTGAATCAGATCGGCGCACGCGGTTCCCAGGCGAGTGGCGAGCAACCGGTCGGCCGGCGAAGGCGTGCCACCGCGCTGCACATAGCCGAGAATCGTCACCCGTGATTCCAGCCGGGTGAGTTCTTCGAGTTGCCTGGCCAACCGCAGGGTGTTGCCCGCGTGCTTCGCATCCAGTGCTTCCAGCTCCAGCCTGGCCGCGCGCCGCTCGACTTTGGTCCGCGCCTTCGACCGCTTTTGCTCGGCTGCTTGAAAGGCTCGCGAGTCTTCCTTGCTCATCGCCCCCTCGGCCACCGCCACGATGCTGAAGTTTGTTCCGTGCTTGCTGCGCCGCCGAATCGCCTGGGCAATGCTCCCTACATCGTAGGGAACTTCGGGAATCAGGATGACATCCGCCCCCCCGGCAATACCCGCTCCGAGCGTCAGCCAACCCGCTCGATGCCCCATAATCTCAGCGACGATAATCCGGTGATGACTATGGGCGGTGCTGTGCAGCCGGTCGATGGCCTCCGTCGCGATCCCCAGCGCCGTGTCGAAACCGAACGTCGCATCCGTCAGCACCACATCGTTATCGATGGTCTTGGGCAAAGTGACGATGCGTAGTCCAAGCTCGACCAATCGAAGCGCGTTTTTTTGCGTGCCCCCGCCGCCCAGGCACACTAAAGCGTCGAGGTGGTTCTTCTCATAATTCTCAACGATAGCCTGCGTCATGTCCCGCATGCGCCCGTCGATCTCCATCCGGTGCGGCTTGTCCCGGCTCGTGCCTAAGATGGTGCCACCCACCGTCAGGATCCCCGCCAACGTCGCCTTGTCCAGTCGCATCCGGTGGTCCTCCGCCAAGCCGCGAAAACCGTCGCGGAACCCGATGAACTCCATCCCATAATATCCGAGCGCGGCCTTGCCGACGCCGCGGATCGCCGCGTTCAATCCTGGACTGTCGCCGCCGGCGGTAAGAATCCCAATACGTTTGTTTTTGGCCATAAGTTGTTCCTGGGCCCGAAGAAAGTGCTTCGGAAGAAATTAAGTAAAATCAGGAAGAGCGCAACTCTTCAAGGAGTCTTACCAAAGAGCCTTCGGCGTTTACACGCTCAGTCTGAGCGAAAGTCGCATTGCATCCGCTTCTCCAGTCGGGGAGGGAACTTATGTTTGGGCCGCAGTAAGCCGGGTGTCCCTTACGCCGCATTACCTTTTCATCTTTTTGGCAGGTCCGCAGGGCTATCCGATTCCCAGAGCACAGGTTTCCGACGAGACCGTTCAGGCGATGAAGGGCTTGGCCGAGGAAATGAGCAGGAGGGCCGAACCCGGCGCTCCACCGAATGGTGGCCCCGCCAAGCAGCTTGGCCATTCGGGCGTCACGGAGGGTCCGCCATCGGTGAGCTGAGCGTTGGGCCCTTCCTGCTCCATGAAGTTCTGGGCTCTCGGTATTCTGGTCCTCATTCCGACTCTGGCCGCGCACGCTCAGGGCTGGGTCAACCTGGTAAACCTGGTTTCCGGTCACGACGTCAATGCTCCCGTTTACGAATCGGATCGAGCTCCCCAATGCTCGGGCTCGTAATTCAGGGCCGATCTTCTCGCCGGGCCCGCTGCGGATAATGACCGGAGCAACGAACCTGAGTCATTAAGTTTATTGACATTCTCCAGAAGGTCCTTACATTTCGGCTATTCTCCGCGAGAGTATTTTTCCAGATCCGGAAAGGACTTCTCTCCTTTGGATGAACGTGCGGTTCTGGTTTCGACTCGTCAGCTGATCCAGGTATGAAGCAGACTAAAAATCCCGTGGCGTCGGTGGTTTCGCGGAAGGCTCCGGCCTTCACGCTTATCGAGCTGTTGGTGGTTATCGCGATTATCGCCATCCTGGCAGCCATGCTGATGCCGGCGTTGAGCAAAGCCAAAGCTAAAGGACAGGCCGCCTCGTGCCTGAGCAATGCCCGGCAGCTCCAGCTCTGCTGGTTTCTTTACGCCCACGATAACAACGACATCGTCGTTCTTAACGCCATTTCGGACTCGCACGCCTGGATCGATGGAACCGGCGCGAACCTCGCCTATGACCTTCCCGGAGCCACCAACCTGGCCACCATCCGAAAGGGCCTGCTCTTCCCCTATAACAGTCAGGTAAAGATCTACGCGTGCCCTGCGCAGCAGCGGGTGGAAGTGATCAGTCGAAACACCACCCTGCCGTTGCCCCCGGCCCGCAGCTTCTCCGTCAGCGGACAGATGAACGGAGGCCTCTGGGAGAGCGGCAAAATCGTTCCCGTCGCCCTGGGCCAAAACCCAAAAAGCGCGCTGCCCTACAGTAAGACCACTCAAATCAATCGGCCCGGGCCGTCCCTGGCCTTCGTCTTCATGGATGAAAGCGAGTACACCATCGATGACGGCTTTTTTGCGGTGTTGGTTAACGAGGACCAATGGCAAAATTACCCCGCGTATCGACATGGCGGCTCAGCGAGCATGTCCTTCGCGGATGGCCATGGCGAGGTGAAACGCTGGGTCGAACCCAGCACCGCCGCGCTCAGTGCTCCGCTCGGATTTGTTGCCGCCCAAAAATTCGGCACCCAACGCAACCGCGATCTTCAGTGGCTATCCGATCGGTTCATTAGTCCGCCCAAACCGTGAGCCGCTACCAATGCAGCGGGCCCGGCGATAGCATTGGTTTGCCATGTGGGCATCCGTGGCGCGGGGTCGCTGGCCCGGACCGTTAGGCGAAAGGGGATTACACGAAACTTAAATACTTCAATCTAGGTGCGGTCGAGACAGGTCTCTGGGGCATCGCGATGGGGCTGTTCATAGGGCCAGTGCTTCAAAAGATAACAGGAGACATTTCCATTATGTTTTGGGGCTTTGGCTTCTTGTTCGCAAGTTTCGCGGTGAGCGCAATTCGCGGTTGAAACCTCCGAAAAAAGTGAGAGCCACACTGCCTAACCATCCCGCCACAACGAAACCGGCGAAATCGTCTTGGTGCCATGCTGACCGTCTTTGCCACCCATTGGGCGCACCCGGGGCTACGCACATTTGAGGCCTCCAGCCTCGAGTTGGCCGAAATGGGCTCGCCCATTAAGGATCCTATTCTAAACCAGCCTAACCGGTCGTCCGGTCGTTCCGACGTTCCGACGCTCCGCTCATTTCACCCTTGCGCTAGTCAGGGTGATGTGTTTGATTCTGCTTAACCAGTGCCAAAGGAACGAACAATTGGCGGTTCCCACACGGCGCCTAAGCAGGTCTTGGCGGCCTTGCTCGCGGTGTTGCTCCTGGCCGCGGCTACTTTCTCCGTCAGCGGTTTCCTCCATCGCCTGTTGCACCAGGATGATTCCGCCGCCCATCTTTGCCTCGCTTGTTCCTTTGCCAAAAGCCTGCTGGATGTCGCGGAGGTCGCCTCTGCCGCAGTGGCCCTGGTCCTGGTCCTTTCTTTCCAGGCACGGCCGGTTCCTTCCACAATCTTACTCTCGTGCGACTACCGCCTCCTTCCGTCTCGAGCTCCTCCTTCCGTCTGATCCAGTCCGGTGTGGTGAGCCAGTGAGCTGAACTTAAGTTTGGTTCGTCGGCTCGATTTTCCGTTCGTTAGCAGTTCTGAATTTTCGATGACGTGAAGTTTTGAGGGTTTGGCAGTTTTTCCATGGACGTTCTTCATAAGGAGTTCGCCCGCACGGAGTCGCAAACCCGCAGTGGACAAGAAGACCTATGTTTATTTTTAAGAAGCCGCGCATCTGGGCGATTTGCCTCCTGGCCGGTTGCTTCGAGTCAACCTCCCTCCGGGCGCAGGATACTAACCAGGTTGAGGCGTTGAAACGGCAGTTACAGGAGTTGCGGGAGAACTTCGAACGCGTGCAGCGTGAGCAATCGCAGCAAATTGAGAAGCTGACGCACACGCTGGACGAACTCACGCACCAGCAGGCGCAAGAAGCCGAAAAGAAGAAATTGGAGCAGGAGCTCACCGCCCAGTTGTCGAGCAACCAACCCCCGGCCGCCGCCCAGGGTCCCGCCACTGTTTCCGCGCCCGCGTGGTCTCCGACCCAGCCGCTCACCGTCGCGCGCGCCGGGTCGGCTTACATGAACATTAGCTTTGATGCCTTGATGGACGCCGGTTGGTCGACCGCGTCCGACCCGTCCGAGTTTCTCCAGCTCGGCGATCATGATCCCATTAAGCGAGGCTTCTCGATGCGCAACGCCGAGATCGCCTTGGACGGGGCGGTCGACCCTTATTTCAAAGGATTTGGTAACATTGTGCTGAAGCTGGACAAGAATAACGAGACCAGCATCGAATTGGAGGAGACCTACCTGCAAACGACTTCGCTTCCCGCCAACCTCCAGGTCAAGGCCGGCCAGTTCTTTGCCGCGTTTGGCCGCCAGAACTCGCAGCATCCGCATCAGTGGGCGTTCGTAGACGATCCGATCATCCTCACGCGGGCTTTTGGGCCCGAAGGCCTGCGCAACCTGGGCGCGCAACTCTCTTGGTTGGCGCCGACCCCATTCTACACCGAAGCTACTCTGGGGGTGCTCGATGGGCAGGGCGGCACCGCTTTCAGCTTCCGCAACCCGGGCGACCCCATTTCGGGCGTGGATCGTTTCCACGGCCGCACCACTCTCGACCGGACCTTGAGTGGTCCACAGGATTTGGTTTACGTGCCGCGCCTGGCCTCCTCCTTTGATCTCACCGATCAACAAACGCTGGTGGCGGGTATCTCGGGAGCCTTCGGTCCCAATGAAACTGCCGCCGGGGCGCGTACTGAGGTCTACGGTGCGGACCTCTACTGGAAATGGAAGCCGGCGAATTCACAAGCGGGTTTCCCGTTCGTCTCGTGGCAAACGGAGGCGCTTTATCAACGGTTTGGCGCCGGAGCCGACCCCGCGTTCGCCCTGCCGTCGGAGAACCTTCGTGACTGGGGCCTGTATTCCCAGGTGCTCTGGGGCTTCCACGAACGCTGGGTTACCGGTCTCCGCGGCGAATATGCCGACGGCAACGCCGGGGCGTACGATCCAAACGATGTTTTTCGCGGGCAGCGAACCCGCGTCTCCCCGGAGCTGACCTTTTATCCGAGCGAATTCTCCAAACTGCGCCTGCAATACAATTACGACCACGGTGAGTTCTTTGGCGACCAACATTCGGTTTGGCTGCAGATGGAATTCCTGCTCGGGGCGCACGGCGCGCATAAATTCTAAGTAACACGCACACTGAACGTCTAATGCATTGAAATTTATGAAAATGATGAATCGAATTATCGGGGCAATGATTTGCCTCGGAGCAGTTGGGCAACCGGCCTTCGCCAAGTTAAATGTGGTGGCGACGACCCCCGATTTGGGATCGATCGCCGCAGTCGTCGGCGGCGATTTAGTGTCCGTGACGACCCTGGCTAAACCCACCGAGGACCCGCACTTCGTGGATGCCAAACCCAGCTTTATCGCCAAGCTGAATCGAGCCGATGCCCTCGTCGAAGGCGGGGCCGACCTGGAGATCGGCTGGCTGCCCGCCTTGCTGGACCAGGCCCGGAACAACAAGTTGCAGGCCGGAGCCCCGGGCCGAATTGCATGCAGCCAGGGCGTCCAACTCCTGGAAATTCCCGCCGCCTTGGACCGTTCCAAAGGCGATATCCACGCCGCCGGCAACCCCCATTTTCTCACCGACCCGGAAAACGCTCGGATTGTGGCCCAGCATATTGCGGAGGGGTTCTCGGCTCTCGAACCCAAATCCAGCGCCGTGTTTCAATCCAACCTGAAACAGTTCCTTGGCCAGCTGGACGCCAAAATTGCGGAGTGGGAAAAACTGCTCGGGCCTTATCGAGGCCAGCAGGTGGTGGCCTACCACGATAGCTGGCCCTACTTTGCCAAACGGTTCGGGTTGAAGATCGATTTATTTCTGGAACCCAAGCCGGGTATCCCGCCAACCCCGGTTCACCTGGCAGAAGTCATTTTGCGAATGCGCGCCGAACATATCCGGCCCATCCTGGTCGAGCCTTATCAAAATCGGAAAACCGCGCAGACCGTCGCCGCGGAAACCGGTGCGGTGGTGGTGGATGTTTCGCAGTTCCCGGGAGGGGTGAAGGACACCGAAGGGGGCTACTTGGAGCTCGTGGACCATAACATTCGTTCGGTGGCTCACGCGTTTGGTGAAAACAAAGGCACCACGGCCGAGAAATAGCTCCATTCGCCAAACGTACTCTTACCCCCTGGTCCGGAACCTGCCACTCCCCGTTTGTGTGACTAATATATGAGCGAAGCCCTCTCCATCATGTTTTGGCCGCTGATTGCGTGCCTTCTGCTGCCGGGCATCCTGGTGTACTACGGGCTGCACATCGTGCGCCGGGAAATCATTTTCGTGGATCTCGCCTTGGCCCAGGTGGCCGCCCTTGGCATGTGCCTGTCTATCCTGCTCAAACACGAGCCGCATGATTGGCAAACCTATGCCTGGTCTCTCGGCTTTACCTTCATCGGTGCCGCAATTTTTACCCTCACCCGCAACGAGAACCACCGCGTCCCGCAAGAAGCCTTGATCGGCATTGTCTACGTCGTCGCCGCCGCAACTGCGATTCTTCTCTTGAGCCAAAGTGCCGAGGGCGATGAAGAACTCAAACGAACCCTCGTGGGAGACATCCTGCTGGTCCGTCCGGCTGAGGTCTTTCAGGCTTTCGGACTCTACGCCGTGATCGGTGTGATTCATTATCTCTTCCGAAAACGCTTCCTCCTCATTTCGTTCGAGCCTGAGCGAGCAACAGCGGAAGGAGTCTCCATCCGCTGGTGGGACTTCCTCTTCTACGTGCTCTTCGGCTTTGTCGTGACCAGCTTTGTTCACATTGGCGGAGTGTTGATGATTTTCTCCTATCTCATCGTCCCGGCCATCTGCGCTAATCTTCTGGCGCAATCGCTGCGGGCCAGGCTGGTTATCGGCTGGCTGACCGCCACCATCGCCAGCATCGTTGGGCTCTACGTCTCCTATAAGAAGGATCTGCCAACCGGTGCCTCCATCGTGTGTGCTCTCGGCGCCGCGCTACTCATCGTCGGTCTGCTGTGGCGGTTTATACCCCGCGCTAAGCGAAGCTGACTGGACTTTGTCCGCCGAGCCGTCCGCCGGTTCGAAAGCGATGCCCCTTAAACTGTTGACCCGCCGCCGCTGTTTTTACCTGGTCCTCGCTGCGGCCGGATTGGCCGCTTTGGCGGTGTTGCTGGCCTTGAGCTTCCCACAACCGATTCTTTGCATCGATAGTGGAGAGGTCCGAGCGGATTGCCTCGTGGTGTTGGGAGGTGGTTCCTACGAGCGACCCCTGCGAGCCGCAGAGTTGTTCCGCCAAAATGTCGCGCCCCGGATCATTATCACGGGGGACGGCGATTTTGAGAGCAACCGGCGGATGCTCATCCGGGAGGGAGTGCCGGCCGGTTGCGTTTCGATCGAGCCTAAGGCAAGGACCACCCGCGAAAACGCGCTGTTCACCATTCCGATCTTACAAGAGCTCGGCGCCCGGCACGTCATTCTTGTGACCTCGTGGTACCATTCCCGCCGCGCGCTCAGGTCGTTCCGCCATTACGCTCCAGACATCCAATTCTTTTCGCGACCGGCTTATTTTGCGTTCGCCCGAGCTGATTGGGGTCGCCAGGGAATGTACCGATATATCCGCGCCGAATACGCCAAGCTGGCTGGATACTGGATCGTTTATGGGATAAGCCCATAGGCGGCGGGGCAGGGGGATGGACGAAAATAGTGCTTGCCTGGAGAGGTCAAGATAAATTAAACCTGTGTAAGGTGACTTGACTCTTGGCTATGACAAACCGGCTCTCTTCCTTTGTTCTGCTAACCAGTCTCATCGTTTTTGCGCGGGTCGACCCCTCCCGTGCCGCCCTGTCCACCCCCGTGACCTATCCCGGCAATGGCGGGGCCGGCGGCACCGTCGCGAACGGCAGCCTGACCTTGCAGGATAATGGCACCACCGTTTTTGGCACATTTAACAAGGCCATGGGCATGAGTTTTCAATTGGACCTGGTCCTGTACATCGATTCC
>Ga0105240_10007075_pt1 | contig 16359 bp, 17 predicted proteins | sample KBSC54metaG_FD_80426 | JGI IMG/M metagenome (GOLD analysis project Ga0105240, IMG submission 80426) | Corn rhizosphere microbial communities from Kellogg Biological Station, Michigan, USA - KBS C5-4 metaG | ecosystem: Host-associated > Plants > Roots > Rhizosphere > Soil | place: Michigan, USA... | reverse complement strand
GCCGGTTGCGCGGCGGGCTGCGCCGGTGCTTGCGTCTGCGCCGGCTCGGCGGTCGCCGGCGCGGCACCGGCACTCGCCGCGGGTGCGGCAGCCGCGGGCGCACTCGACAGGATCGCACCGATGTCCTCGTCGGCCGCCCCGATCACGCCGACGAGCTGCCCAACGGGAGCGGTTTGCCCTTCGGCGAGCACGCGTTTGCGCAACACGCCATCGCCGCGCGCGACCAGCTCCATCACGGCCTTGTCCGTCTCGATCTCGGCCAACACCTCGCCCTTGGCGACGGTGTCGCCCTCGTTCTTCACCCATTTCACCAGGCGCCCTTCTTCCATCGTGGGCGAGAGCGCTTCCATCACGACCTTCGTTGCCATGTCACACCCTGCGCTTGAGTCGCCACCCCGTCACTGCTCGAGGTACATCACCTTTTTCACCGCCGCGATCGTCTTGGGCACATCGGGTTTGGCCGCGCGCTCCAGGTTCTTGGCGTACGGCATCGGCACATCCGTCTGGTGCACGCGAACCACCGGCGCGTCCAGGTCGTCGAAAGAGTCGCGCTGAATGTAATCCACGATCTGGGCACCGATTCCGGCCAGCTCCCATCCCTCCTCGAGCACCACGGCGCGATTCGTTTTTCGGACCGTCGTCGCAATCGCCTCGACATCCATCGGCCGCAGACTGAGCAAGTCGAGCACGTCGACGCGGATGCCTTCCTTGGCCAACTGGTCGGCCGCCTGCAGCGCCACCAGGATCATCTTGCCGTGCGTGATGATCGAGCAGTGATCGCCCTCGCGCTTGAGCGCGGCCTTTCCTAACGGAATGAGATATTCCTCGGCAGGCACCTCGCCCTTGGTGTTGTAGAGCATCTCGCCCTCGAGCACGATCACGGGATTCTCGTCGCGCACCGCACTCTTGAGCAGCCCCTTGGCATCGTAGGGCGTGCCGGGCGCCACCACCTTGAGTCCGGGGATGTGCGCGAGCCACGACTCCCACGCCTGCGAGTGCTGCGCCGACAACTGCAGCGCTGCTCCGTTAGGCCCGCGAAACACGATCGGAATGCTGTACTGTCCGCCGGACATGTACAGCATCTTGGCGGCCGAGTTCACCACTTGGTCGAGGGCGAGCAGCGCGAAGTTCCACGTCATGAACTCGATGATCGGGCGCAAGCCGACCATGGCCGCACCCACGCCGACGCCCGCGAATCCGAGCTCGGTGATGGGCGTGTCCACCACGCGCATCTCGCCGAATTCCTGAAGCATGCCCTTGGAGACTTTGTACGCGCCCTGATAGACGCCCACCTCTTCACCCATGATGAAGACGCGATCGTCGCGCTGCATCTCCTCGCGGAGCGCCTGATTGAGCGCGTCCCGATACGTGATCACCGGCATCGTCTAGAGCTCACCATTGACGTACACGTCTTCCGTGAGCGACTCGAGCGCCGGCTCCGGGCTCGCGTCGGCGAAATTCCACGCGTCCTCGACGATGCCTTTGATCTCCTCGTCGAGCGCGGCCATGTCCTGGTCCGACCACTCGCCGTGCTGCTCCATCTCGGTGCGCAAAACGGTGATCGGGTCGCGCTTCATGTGCTCTTCCAGCTCTTCCTTCGTGCGATACGTGCCGCTCACGGCGTCGGACATCGAGTGGCCCATGAATCGATACGTGCGCACTTCGATCAGCGTGGGCGTGTGCTCGCTGCGCGCCCGTTGGGCGGCGCGCATCACGGCGTCGCGCACGGCGAAGACTTCCTGCCCGTCCACCACTTCGTTAGGCATGTCGTACGAGCAGGCGCGCTCGGCGATGTCGTTGATGGCCGACGCGCGCTCGAGCGCCGTGCCCATGCCGTAGCGGTTGTTCTCGATGAGATAGATCACCGGCAGCTTCCACAGCGCCGCCATGTTGAGTGCTTCGTGGAACGCGCCGCCGTTCACCGCCGCTTCGCCGAAGAAACAGAGACACACCTGGTCGCCGCCGCGATACTTGATCGCGAAGCCGACGCCGGTGGCGAGCGGAATGTGCCCGCCCACGATGCCGTGCCCGCCCAGAAAGTTCACGTTGCGGTCGAACACGTGCATCGATCCGCCCTTGCCCTTGGAGCATCCGTCGGAGCGCCCGAAGAGCTCGGCCATGATGGCGCGGGGCGATACGCCGCGGGCCAGCGCCTGTCCGTGGTCGCGATAGCTGGCGATCACGTAGTCGTCCTCGCGCAGCGCCGAGATGGCGCCGACGCCCACAGCCTCCTGTCCGATGTAGAGGTGGCAGAACCCGCCGATCTTGCCGAGCGCGTACGCCTCGGCGCAGCGCTCCTCGAAGCGCCGGATGAGCAGCATCTCGCGGAGCAGGTCCTTGCGGCTGGGCGCGTCTTCCGTTAGGCGGGCGGACGATGCCGGCGGCGCGGCGGTCTTCAGGGACGAGTCGGACTTCTTCTTGGGCATTCGAGGCGGCGACGAGAGACGGTGAAACGGCGTGGCGGTCCGGTCGAGACGGCGCGCGTGAGCGCGCGATCACGCCGTGAGACTCTGGACCTGCTCCCACGCGTGATAGCTCGACCGGACTAACGGACCCGACTCGACGTGGCGGTACCCCAAGGCCAGTCCCGTCTCGCGCAGCGCGCGAAATTCGTCGGGCGTGTAGTAGCGGTCGAGCGCGATGTGTTGCGGCGACGGACGCAGGTACTGGCCGAGCGTGAGGATGTCCACGTCCACGGTGCGCAACTCGCGCATCGTGTGCTCGACTTCGGGAATCGTCTCGCCCATGCCGAGGATGATGCCGGTCTTGGTCGGGATGTGCGGTGCGACGTCTTTCACGAATCGGAAAATTCGCAGCACGCGCTCGTAGCGACCGCCCGGCCGGCACCGCTTGTACAACCGCGGCACCGTCTCCGTGTTGTGATTGTAGATGTCGGGCTCGGCATCGAGCACGGTGCGAATCGCATCCTCGTCCCCTTGAAAGTCGGGAACCAACACTTCCACCGAACAATCGGGCAGGCGCTGCTTGATCTGCCTGATGGTCTCGGCGAAAATGCCCGCGCCGAAGTCCGGCAGGTCGTCGCGATCGACGGACGTGATCACGACGTGCCGCAGCTTCATCTGCTCGACCGCGGACGCGACGCGCGCCGGCTCTTCGATGTCATAGAGGGGCGGACGTCCGTGCGATACCGCGCAGTACGCGCAGTTGCGCGTGCAGACATCGCCCAGGATCATGAACGTCGCGGTGCCGTGCTCCCAGCATTCGCCCACGTTCGGACAGTGCGCTTCCTCGCAGACAGTGTGCAGTCCGAGCTCGCGCATGAGCGCGCCCAATCGATTGTAATTCTCGCCGCCCGGCGCACGCACCTTGAGCCAGGGTGGCTTGCGGTCGGGAAGCGGGGTAGCAGCGTGGCGCCCCATGATCTGGTAGAGCGTATCCGTCATACGATTTGGTATGCAGTTCTGTCGTCCCGTCGACCGGTTCCAAGCCCCATCCGAGGCGACAAATAGGCCGACAGGGACTCGGCAACCTACCCGTTTGGGCAGGTCGGTGGAAGTGGAGGAACCGGCTAACGGCTATTTGATGGTTATGCGAGATGCCTCGAAGCGCTCGACCGAAAATGGACTCAGGTCTAACGTCGGTGTCTCCCCTGATGCGAGCGCCGCGATGCACTCGCCGGTCAACGGACCGAGTAGGATGCCGTTGCGCGAGTGGCCGCAGGCGTAAAGCAGCATCGAGTACTCGGGATCCGGGCCGAGGATCGGGAGGAGGTCCGGTGTCACAGGGCGGAGCCCGCTCCAGCGCTCGAGCGGACGCGCGCTCGCCAGCGCCGGCGCGATTCGCTGGGCGACGTCGCCCAAGGCGCGCATGCCTTCGGGAGTTGTGCCGGTGGCAAAGCCCACGTGCTCCATGGTTGACCCGACCACCGCGTGCGCACTCGACCGCGGCACTACGTAGCCGTCGCCCGCGTAGGTCACGTGGCGAATCGGGCAGGCCCCAAGCGAGAGCATCTGGCCTCGTACCGGCTCGATTGGGATGCGGCGCGGAAGTCCCTCGATGCCCGGCGACCACGCTCCTGCCGAGAGCACGAGCTTGGATGCGATCATGGTGCGCCCGGAGGCGAGCTCGACCCACGGGCGCTCGTTCTCCAGGTCGATCGATGTCACGCGATCGTGGATGATCGTGACCGTCGAGCTGGCTTCGACCATCTCCCGCAGGACGCGAAGCAAGGCGACATTGTCCACCGCGCCGTCGTCGGGGAAAAGACAGGCGCCGGCAGCCTGTCCGATGCCCGGCTCGAGGCTGCGAAGCTCTTCCGCGCTCAACCATTTGCCGCCCAACGGCGCAATTTCGGCGCGTTTGGCGTCCGCATGCTGTTCGTCGAACACGAGCTCGAGGATGCCGTCGCGATTCAAGGGAACGAGAGTGCCGGTGACCTCGGCCAGCGCTTCGACGTAGCTGGGGTACAGGTCACGAGCGGCAATGGCAAACGTGTGGGCCGGGCCTTCGGACCGTTCGACGCTTGGCGCCAGCATGCCGGCCGCAGCCCGGGAGGCTTCGCCGGCGTTGTGATCGGCGACGATGGAAACGTCTGCCCCACGGGCGGAGAGAGCCGCGCCCGTGGCGAGGCCCACCAGGCCGCCGCCGATGATGATCACGTCGCCACCCCGGAGCAGGGCGGGGTGGCCTTCAGTCGGATACGTCATTTTGTTCCTGTAAGGAACGCCGGAACCTGAAACCTCGCTGTCGCGCCGGTCGTAATGTGCGCAGAGACCGAGCCATCGGTCGAACTCGTGGAGATTCCGATCATGCTGCGAACCATCTTTTCTGTCGGCGCATTGGCGATTCTCGGGCTGATCGCGCTCAAGTTCGTGTTCAACATTTTTGGCGGCCTGGTCTCGATCTTGTTCGTGCTGCTGTTCCTGGCGCTCAAGATTGCCATCATCGGTGCGCTGATCTATCTCGTGATCCGCATCGTGAGCCCGGATACGGCGCGGCGTCTTCGCGAGAAGTTCAACGGCTGATCTGCCGTTAGTCAGCGGCCGGCCCCAAGCGCGCATGACGTGCGTTGGGCCGGCCGCGGATCGTCAGGTTCGTTCGCGCCGCTCCAATCCTTCCACGACGCCCCACACCAACATCGGCACCATGAGCTCGTGGTGCCCCGTGATTTCGAAGCCCTGACCGCCTTCCAGCGTGGGCCGCTGCACGACGTTCACGCGCGGGCGGTAGTGACGCGCCATGTCCAGGTCGCAGGTGGTGAAGTTCGTTGGGCGTCCGCGGTCCAGGTTGCGCGCGATGGTGAGCGCCTTGAGGAACACCTCGGGCATCACGACGGCGCTGCCGATGTTCAGTACGACACCGCCCTCGTGAAGTCCGGACACCGACGCCGCGAGACGTCGGAAGTCGCGGTGGCTCGTGTCGCCGATGGCGGCGCCGTTCGCTGCTGGATGTTGGTGGATGATCTCGGCGCCTAAGGCCGCGTGCACCGTGAGCGGCACGCCCAAGCTCCGGGCGCCGAGCAGCAGCGAGAGCTCGGGATGGGCGAGGGCGGTTTCGCCGGCCAGCGCGCGGCCGAGTGCTTCGCCCATGCCCCAGCCCGACTCCATGCCTAACGCAAACGCGGCGTTCATCCCGCGGCCGGTCTCCTCAGCCATGCCGAACGTGCCGTCGCGGAGCCCGGCGGCCACGTCTTCCGAGGTGCCGCCCCACCGCGCGATCTCGTAGTCGTGAATGGCGGCGGACCCGTTCATCGCCAGGTGCGTGATGACGCGCCGGCGCATGAGGTCGAGCAGCAGCGGCGCGAGTCCGGTTTTCACGACGTGGCCGCCGATCATCACGATTACCGCGCGTCGTCCTGCGGCAGAAACGATCGCGTCGATCACGCGACGAAAATCGCGCGCGACGAGTACGTCGGGCAGTGATTGCAGGAACGTGGCGAAGGAGCGTTCGCCGGCCGCGTCCTCGCGAGGCGGCGCCGCGAACTCCTCGGCGCGCACTTTGTTAGGCCGGCGTGCGATCGGAACGGTGCGGACGGCCGACAGGTCGGCCTCCGGTGTCACCGGTCCTCCGCGGTCTCCGTGATCGGCGGCTGGTACGATTGCAGGTAAAGATCGAGGGTTCTGAGCACGGGCACCTTGGCTTTCATCTGCACAACGATGTGCCGCGGATCGTCGCTCAGCCAGATCTCGGCTTCGCCACCCTCGGAGAACAACCCCTGCGACTTGATGATCGGTTGGATGACGATGGCGTCGAACGTACCGGCCGGTACCGTGACACGCTCCTTCCGCAGCACTTTCACGATGACCGGGTTCTTCTCAGGCCGGAAGTAGCGGTTGAACGTATAGGTCTTCCCGACTTCGAGCGGCAAGGTGCGCACGAAGTAGAGGAACGAGCCGTCGTCCAACGGATTCGGCACGCTCGCCATCTCCGGATATCCGTGCTGCTGCATTTTCGCGCGCTCGGGCCAGATGTCATAGGTGCGCTGCTTGTCGTAGTTCACTTCGTGAATTTTCTGCACGAAGCGGCGCGACGAGAGCGTGGACGTGTCGAACCAGCTCTCGAGCACGTCGTGCACCTTGAACATCAGAAAACCGCCGTCGACGGTGAACAGCGAGTGAAACGAGGGATGTCCCTGTATCGTGTCGACGCCCACGATGCGCATTTCACCGCTCCCGACCTTGGCGCCGCCTGCCGCAACCGCGTACGTGAGTCTCTCGCCCACGCCGAACGGACGTGACGCCGAGTCCGCGCCGGCGACTGCAGACGCCAGCCGGGTAGCCGAATCGCCAGTCGGTTGCGCGACCAGCGAAACCGGGACGATGGCGCACGCGCCGAGTACGGCGCCGACAACCGCCATTCGGCGCCAGCGTCGCGTTACCCGGTTCGTCATGTCGAAGGACTCGTTACGCGACGGCGCCGGCTTGCCCAACCGAAGCGATAGAGGTCGAGCGCGGCCGCAAGCGGGCGAACGCGCGAGGCGCGCGGGCGCAAGTCGTAGCGCGCGTCGAGCGTGACCGTTTCCACGCGGCGCGCGAGACGCGTCGTCTTGACGAGCAGCTCGACGTTGGCGGCCCAACCACTCCACTGCACAATCGGCGCGTCGCCGGCATCGCGAATGACATCGCGTAGCACCGAGATGCGGAACAACCGGAAGGTGCCGAAGGGATCGGTGACGCCGGCAACCTTGAGGAACGGCCGCACGACCCACGGCGCGAGCAGCCGCAGACGACGCACGGCCACCGGCACGCGCGGCGACGGCGGCTGCTCGGCGATGACGACATCTGCGCCGCCCTCGAAGCGCTTGACCAACTCGGGAAGATGCTCGGGTTGATCGGTGAAGTCGCCCTGCATGAGGATCGCCGCGTCGCGCCGCGGATAACGCGTCCGCTTGACCGCGGTGCGGGCTAACGTGTCGATCGCGGTCGCGTAACCACGACATTGGTCGTTGCGCAGGACCGTGAGCGGCAACACCCCGGCGTACGGCTTGAGCGTCTCGGCGGTGGCGTCGCTGCTGCCGTCGTCGAGCACGATCAACTCGTATTCACGCGGATGCTCCTCCAGCACCTTTCTGATGCGCCAGAGCAGCAAGCCAATAGTGGGCGCTTCGTCGAACGCCGGAATGCAGATGTAGAGCATGGTCTCTATGAATCATACCGCGAAGCAGTCCGTGCGGTTCCCATTTGGGACGGACGCTGCGGCGTCCGCGCAAACGTCGTCGTCGCAAGATGACCGGACACCTTAGGAAAGGCAAAGGAAGCGCGAAAGTGTGCGCCCGGTCACGCTGGCACTTGGCATCCAGGAGTGCCACAGCCGATTTCGCCGGGCTAATTGCCCGTATCGTCGTAGGTCGTCACACAAGTAAGGCCTCGCGGCCCGTGCCGTGCGAACTGGTGTATGACACAGACGAGATCCATCGGAGAGTGGAGATGATTCTCGGTAACGTTCGTGCTTCACTCACGCGCGATGATGCGCAGCTGGCGCTCCAATTGATCGGACGGGCCTCGCGGGTCACGCTCGAGGAAGCGGAGGAAGCCTTACGGGAGCGCGGCGTCGACGCGCTGCTCGACGACCCGCGATTGCTGCAAGCGCTGCTCGATACCGCATCGCGTCTCGGCATGCGCGCGTCGTGGCCGCTCTTTTGTTACGTGATCGTGCGCCAGGCCTTGTGTCGCGCCGGCGAAGGCGACCGTGCGCTGGCGGACTATGTGGCGGCGATCGTGTTGCACTTTGGCGCACGCGGGCGCGCGACGCGCGTCAACGAGTACGATGACGAGGACTACGACACGCTGTCCGCGCTGCTCGACGACGTGAACGACGACGACGCCCGCCGCAGCTTCTTCGTTAGGCAGCACCTGGGCAACTACGCGCTGTGGCTGAGCGGCCTGTTTCCGGATCGCATCGAGCAGCGCCGCTGGCGGCGTGGCGGGCCCGACCTCGAGTACTACGAGGAAATGGGACGGCGGGGCTTCCAGATGGCGGCCGATCACCGGTTGGCGCAGGAGCACGGGCTCGATGTGCTGTTCCGTGAGGCGGCGGCGCGCTTCGCCGTGATTCGCGTCGCGCTCAACGAAATGAGCGACAGCATCTTCTTCCCGACGCTACACACGCCTGAGCGACTCATGCGCCAGGTGATGGACGAGTGGCGCTGGAAGCGTATGAGCTGACAGGCGGACGCGGCCGGACACAGCCGGACACTGCCGGACCGTTCGGGTGCAGGGCAAACCTCATCGCACGCGGGCCAAGGCGCGCCGCACGAATTCCGCGAACAGGCTCGTGTCCGGCGCGGGCTCGGGTCCGATCACCAGTTCCTCGGGATGCCACTGCACCGCGACTGCCCACCAGTCGCCGGATCCTCTCCATTCGAGACCTTCGATAATGCCGTCCGGCGCCCAAGCGGTCGCGCGGAGACCCTCGGCAACTCGGTCAGCGGCTTGGTGGTGGAACGAGTTGACCCGAAGCCGGGTAGAGCCAAGGGTGCGCGCGAGCGCCGATCCTGTTTCGATGTCCACGTCGTGCACGCGCGCCGATCGAAGGCCGGCCGGGTCGTGATCGAGCGAGTCGGGGCGTTGGCTGGGAATGTCCTGCACGAGCGAGCCGCCGAGCGCGACGTTGAGCAGTTGGAGACCTCGGCAAATGGCGAACGTTGGGCACGCGACCGAGCGTGCGGCCTCGACCAGCGCGACCTCCGTGGCGTCGCGCTCGGGATTGGTTCCCTCGACGGATGAATCGCGCGGCGCGTCGTACCGATCCGGATCGACGTCTTCGCCGCCCGTGAGCACGAGTCCGTCGCACGCGTCGATGATCGCCGCGGCGTGGGAGAATCCCGCGAGCGGCGGGACGACAAACGGCAGCGCGCCGGCTCGCTCCACCGCTTCGACATACGCGGCATTCAGCCGGACGCGTCGTCGATGGTCATCAGTGTACGTGGTGGCAGAGATCGCGATGCGCGGCGGCCGTACGGTCGTAGGCAGATCGGTTCGTGACATGCGTAGGGATAAGATGATGCCGTGTGGGTTGCGCGCGCGGCCGAGCGATTCGTATCGTAACGGGACAGCCAGCATTTTCGCGAGGGTGCCGTATGCCTACCTACGAATACCAATGCCAAGCCTGTCGGGCGACGTTCTCCGTGCGCGAATCGATTTCGCAACACGGCCACGCGGATGTCACGTGCCCGCACTGCCGGTCGCACGACGTGGAGCTCCGGATGAGCGAGTTCTACGCGAAGACGCCGCGCAAATCGTAATGACCGTACACCCCGTTGGGCGTCGAGGACGGGCGCCATGTTCGAGAGTATGAGACAAGCCTGGCGCGACGCGATGAACCGCGCGTCCTCTCCTGCGGAAGGGCGCGCGGTTCTTGCGATGATGCGCCAAGCACTGGTGGAGGCGAAGGTCGGCGTCTCGCAGGTGCGCGATGCGCTCGACGCGACGCGCGCGCAGCTGGCGCGCGAGCAAAAGGAACTGGAGACCGCGGAACGTCGCGGCCGCATGGCGGCGGAAATTCAGGACGAGGAGACGGCGCGCATTGCGGAGCGCTATGCCACGAAGCACCGCGGGCGCGTCACGATGCTGGAGCGCAAGCTGGAGGCACAGACCTCGGAGTTGGCGTTGGCAGAACAGGAGCTGTCGGAAATGACGGAGCAGTTTCACGCGATGGCGGCGGGCGGAGGTGTTCGTGGCGTGGGCGTGCCCGGCGGGACGCCATCGGCGACGAGCGATCCGCTCGGGGAATCGGCGGACGCTTCGTTGGACGCCGACCTGGCCGGACTGCGACGGGCGGCCGAGCGGACGGCGCGCGAAGCGGACGCGGAGCGGCGGCTCGAGGAGCTCAAGCGCCGCATGGGCCGCTGAGCACGAGCAGCGGGCGCTGGACGCCGGGCCGCCGCGTTGTGTTAGGCGTCGGCGCGGCGGCAGTGGCGCTCGGCGCAGCGGGACGGCCCGCAGCGTCGCAGGTTGCAGGGCGCCCGGTGCCGTGTGCGGGCCAGCGCATCTCCGAGATCGAAGTCCAGACGCGGCCGCCGTACTACCCCCGCAACGGCAAGTGGTGGACGACGCCGCTCGGCATTCTGTCCTCGATCCACTCCAATACGAAGCCCGAGGTGGTGCAGCGGTTCATCCTGCCGCAGCCGGGCGTGGCCTGCGATTCGGCCGACGTGGCCGAGTCGGAGCGCATCCTGCGTGCGCAGCCGTTCATCGCGCAGGCGCACATCTCGACCTACGACGACGGCGCGGGCGGCGTGATCCTCCTGGCCGAGACGACGGACGAGTTCACGCCGATCCTTGCGTTAGGCACGTCCGGTCACAGCCCGTACCTCAAGTCGTTCCGTGTTGGCGAGGGCAACTTCATGGGCGGCGGCCGCTCGCTGCAGGTGGAATGGGCCGACGGCCAGTTTCGCGATACGTACGGCGTGCGCTTCACCGACTACCAGTTCGTGGGCCATCCGTGGCACTTCAACCTGGCACTGGAGCGTTTCGACCTCGGGCAGAGCAACCTGTTCATGGACGTGAGCCACCCGTTCATCACCGACCGGCAGCGCATCGCGTGGCGCGTGATCGGCGAGGATCGCAGCGACGTATTCGGCTTCGACCGCAGCGACCTCGACGCGGTGCCGATCGGGATCGATCGCAAGTTCGCCGACGTGGGCGGCGTGGTGCGCATCGGCGGCCGGGGGCAGCTGAGTCTGTTAGGCTTCTCGGTGTCGCACGAGACGGACAACGCCGGGCTGCCGCCGGACCCGGACTCGCTGGTCAACTTCGACTCGTTGGTCGCGCGGTATCCCGCGCGCCGCAACACGCGCATCAACATCCTGTGGGGCCTGCGCGATCTGAGCTACCTGCCGGTGCAGCACTTCGACGCGCTCGAGGCCACGCAGGACGTGCGCGTCGGATTCCAGTTAGGCACCTTGCTCGGCCGCGGGGTGCGGGTGCTCGACGGACACGACGACGATCTGTTCCTGGCGAGCGATGCGTACGTCGGATACGGGACGCCGCAGACGTTCGGATATCTGACCACGACGGTCGAAGGCCGCCAGGATTATCGGACGCACGGGTGGGACGGCATTCTGGCCAGTGCGCGGCTCATGATGTACCGCCGGATCGCCACGGATCACACGCTGGTCGGTACGGTCGATTGGGGCAGCGGCTGGAATCAGCGCGTGCCGTTCCAGCTCTCGTTAGGCGAGGTGGATGGTGGCGTGCGAGGCTACATCGATTCGCAGGACGCGGGCGCCATGCGCGGCGTGGTGCGGCTCGAGGACCGATGGGTGATCGGGCGCGTGCGGGACCAGGCGGCCGTGGGGCTGGCGTTCTTCACCGATGCGGGCCGTGTGTGGGCGGGCGATGCGCCATTCAGCATCACCACGCCCGTCAAGATGGGTGTCGGTGTCGGGTTGCTCGGCGCGTTTCCGCCGGGTTCGCAGCAAACGTGGCGCCTGGACCTCGCGCTGCCCGTCAATCACGACGCGCACGCGAAGTGGGAAGTGCGACTGAGCGTGCTCAACGCCAGCCACCTGTTCAGGCACGAGCCGCGCGACATTCGGTTCAGCCGCGAGCTTGTGTCGCCGTCGAGCGTGTTTACCTGGCCGTGAGCTGAGCCGGGATGATGCGCTCCGGCGGCTGCGTGCCGCCGGCGGCTTGCTGCTCCTCCCACGATATCACCGTAGGCGTTTGCTTGATGCACGCCGCGAAATGGCCCGGTTCCTTTTCTTCGAGCGGCGGAACGAGGCGCGTGCACGCCTCGTCTTTGCGTGGGTGCGGGCAGCGCGGGTGGAACGGGCAGCCGGCGGGCGGATTCGCGGGTGACGGAACGTCGCCGCTCAAGATGATGCGCTGGCGCTCGCGTGTTGGATCCGGCACCGGAACCGCGGACAGCAGCGCCTGCGTGTAGGGCATGATGGGCTGCCGGTACAAGTCGGCGGCGTCGGCCTGTTCGACGATGTGACCCAGGTACATCACCGCCACGCGATCGGCAATGTGCTCGACGACCGACAGATCGTGCGCGATGAACAAGTAGGCGAGGCGGTGCTGCCGCTGCAGGTCCTCGAGGAGGTTGATGACCTGCGCCTGCACGGACACATCGAGCGCGCTCACCGGCTCGTCGCACACGATGAACCGCGGCTCCACCGCGAGCGCGCGCGCGATGCCGATGCGCTGGCGCTGCCCGCCGGAGAATTCGTGCGGGTAGCGCAACGCCACGTCGGCGCGCAAGCCGACCTCATCGAGCAGCTCGCGCACGCGCGCATCGGCGGCCTCGCCCTCGGCGAGGTCGTGAATCGTCAGGCCTTCGCGCACGATGGCGCCCACCGTCATGCGCGGGTTGAGCGACGAGAATGGATCCTGGAAGATGATCTGCATCTGCCGGCGGAGGCGCCGGAGCGCTTCGCCGCCGAGCGCCCGCACGTCCACGCCATCGAATCGAATGTCGCCGGACGTGGGCTCGATGAGGCGCAGGATCGAGCGCCCGGCCGTCGTCTTGCCGCAGCCGGATTCGCCGACTAACGCAAGCGTTTCGCCCGGCATCACGTCGAGCGAGATGCCATCCACCGCGCGCACGGCGCCGACGCGACGGCGGAACACGCCGCGACTGACCGGGAAATGTTTGACCAGGTCGCGCACCGCGAGCAGTGGCGCCGCGCCCTGTGGCGGCGCGGCCGGGTGGACCGACTCTGCGTTAGGCGCGGTCACGACGTGGATGCCGCTCCGCCGGCGACGGCCGCGCGCGGGGATTGGCGGTGGGCCGGCTCCGCGGCGAGATGGCACCGCGAGACGTGGCCGCTCCCGATCTGGTACAGGGGCGGCGGCTCGACCCGGCAGCGATCCCACGCGTACGAGCAGCGATCGTGAAACCGGCAGCCAGCCGGCCATTCGGTGGGCGACGGCACCGTCCCCGGAATGACCGTTAGGCGCTCGCGCCGGTCGCCCAACCGCGGCATCGCGCTCAACAGGCCTTCGGTGTACGGGTGGTGCGCCGCGGCGAACAGCGTGCGCACCGGCGCTTCCTCCACGATTTGCCCCGCATACATCACGAGCACGCGCGACGCCGACTCGGCAATGACGCCGAGGTCGTGCGTGATGAGCAGGATCGACATGCCCACGCGCTCCTGCAGCTCGGCGAGCAGCTCGAGGATCTGCGCCTGGATGGTCACGTCGAGTGCGGTGGTGGGCTCGTCGGCGATGAGCAGCGCCGGGTGCATCATGAGCGCCATCGCGATCATCGCGCGCTGCCTGAGACCGCCCGACAACTGGTGCGGGTATTCGCGTGCGCGCTCGGCCGGTGCGGGGACGCCGACCTGTTGCAGCATGTCGACCGCGCGGTCCCACGCCTCGTGTCGCGACGCCGAACTGTGCACGCGTGCGACTTCGGCGATCTGGTCGCCCACCGTGAATACCGGATTGAGCGACGTCATCGGCTCCTGAAAGATCATCGAGATGCGATTGCCGCGAATGGCGCGGATGGCGCGATCGTCGAGCGACAAGAGGTCGCGTCCGTCGAACTCGATGCGGCTCCCCGGCTCGATGCGGCCAGGTCGCTCGATGAGTCGCAGGATCGAGAGCGACGTCACCGATTTGCCGCAGCCCGATTCGCCGACGAGACCCACGGTTTCGTGAGGCATCACGTCGAACGACACGCCGTCCACGGCGCGGGCCACCGTCCGCCCGGTGTGAAACCAGGTGGACAGATCACACACCTTCAGCAGCGGCGTCGAAGCAGGGCTCGGCATCACCCGTCAACCTGACGCGGGTCCAGCGCGTCGCGCAAGCCATCGCCGAGAAGATTGAATGCCATCACCGTGATCACGATTGCCAAGCCGGGGAACGTCGAGATCCACCACAGCGATGCGATTTCGTCGGAGCCATCGAGGATCATGTTGCCCCAACTGGCGGCCGGCGGTCGCACGCCGACACCCAGGTACGACAGGCCTGCCTCCACGATCAACACGTTCGCGATGCCGAGCGTGATCGACACGATCACCGGGGAGAGGACGTTGGGCAGGATGTGGCGCCATAAAATCTGACGGTCGCTCGCGCCCAACGCGCGCGCGGCGACGACCATGTCCCGCTCGCGCAGCGACAGCACCTGGGCGCGCACCACGCGGCTGACGCCGAACCAGCCGGTGAGGCCTAACAGAAGGATCAGGATGGGCAGCGGAACAGGCGCCCACAGCGCGAGCACGGCGATCAACAGCAGAATGCGCGGGACCGAGAGCGCGGCGTCGATCAGGCGCATCATGATCGTGTCGACGCGGCCGCCTACGTAGCCGGCGATGGCGCCGTACGCGGTGCCCACGGACGCGGACACGACGATGGCGAGGAGCGCGACGCTGAGCGACACGCGCGCTCCGTAGAGCGCGCGGCTGAACACATCGCGGCTGGCGAAGTCGGTGCCGAACGGATGCGCCAGCGAGGGCGGCAGGTCCTTGAGCTGCACGATGTCGGGCTGCGCGATGGGCGAATACGGCGCGAGCCACGGCGCGAGCGCGGCAACGATGAGCAACCCGACGATCACACACAGCGCGACGAAGCCGGCGTGATTGTCGCGCAGCCGCGTGAGCGCGATGCGCCACGGCGAGCCGCTGTCGGCATCGCCCGCGCGCGCGACGGCACCGCAGATGAGCGTCGTTAGTACGGCGGCAGCGATCCAGACGAGCGTATGCACGCTACTCGAGCCGGACGCGGGGATCGACCACGGCGTACAGCGCGTCCGCGATGAAGCTGCCGCCGATCACCAGTACGCTGCCAATGACGACAGCGGCAGTGAGCAGCGGGTAGTCGCGCGTGCCGATGGCCTCGACGGTGAGCAGGCCCATGCCGGGCCACGAAAACACTTTTTCGACGAATACCGATCCGCCTAACAGGACCGGCAGCGCGAGTCCGAACAGCGTGATCACCGGGAGCAGCGCGTTGCGCAAGATGTGGTGCATCAGGACGCGGCGCTCGGTGACGCCCTTGGCGCGCGCCGTGAGGACGAAGTCTTCGCCGGCGACATCGAGCAGCGCGGCGCGCTGGAATCGGGCGATGGCGGCGGCGCTGAGCAGCGCGAGGGTGCACGCGGGCAGCACGAGATGCCACACGCGGTCGCCGATTCGTTGCCAGAATCCATAGTACGGATACATGACGGGATCGAACATGCCCGTGACCGGGAACACCCTCCAGACGAACGCGAACAGGAACAACAGCATCAGCGCGAGCCAGAAGTCCGGCATCGAGTAAAAGAACAACGAGCCGAGGCCCAGGCCCCAATCGAGCGGACGGCCGCGGTGCCGCGCCTGGATCAGGCCTAACGCAATGCCGGCGGCGAAGGCGAGGACGAGCGCGACGCCCATGAGCAGCAGCGTGTTGGGCAGGGCCGACGCGATCACGGCGCTCACCGGCCGCCGGTGCGGAAACGAAAACCCGAAGTCGCCGTGCGTCATCATGACCAGCCAGTGTCCGTACTGAACGGACAGCGGCTGGTCGAGACCATAGACGTGGCGGTAGTGCGCGCGGACCGCGGGGGGCGTGAGCGGGCTGTCGAGCGAGGCGGCAATCGGGTCGCCGGGCGCCAGGTGCAGCAGAAAAAACGTGGCGGTGGCGACCAGCCAGACGATCAGAATACCGTGGCCCGCGCGGCGCAGGAGCAGCCGAAGCACGTCAGCGTCCGGCGCGAATGCGCCGCCGGACGCCGCTTACCATCGCGACCCTGGCAGGCCTAACGTTGGGCCTCGGCGAGACGGATCTGATCGCGCGGCATGCGCTCGGCGGATGGAATGTACCATTGGGAGATGTTAGCGAACCACTCGTCGGCGCGCATGTCCACCGGGTGGATCCGCTTCTGGACCGCGGCCACAGTGGACGGCTCCCAGAGCCAGATCGCGGGCGCGTCTTCGTTCAGCAGGCTGTGGGCGCGGAAATAATAGGACTT
>Ga0105240_10007074_pt1 | contig 16359 bp, 11 predicted proteins | sample KBSC54metaG_FD_80426 | JGI IMG/M metagenome (GOLD analysis project Ga0105240, IMG submission 80426) | Corn rhizosphere microbial communities from Kellogg Biological Station, Michigan, USA - KBS C5-4 metaG | ecosystem: Host-associated > Plants > Roots > Rhizosphere > Soil | place: Michigan, USA... | reverse complement strand
TCGCAAAAGATTTTGGGACGGAGCCGTCCAAGCCGCCTTCGGAACAAATGCGTTTGGGAACACGCACTGCGACGAGCTGGTGCATGAGGGCGTGTAGTACGGCTCGCCAACCGAAACGGGATAGCCGAGCGAATTTTGAAGCTGAACGGCCAACCCGGGGCCTTGCACCAATGCAGGTCCGGTTGGAGTGGAGAATGTGCCAGCCGTGTCGGAGAGGTCGCCAGTACGGTCGGCAAGGGAAGGAACGGTAATCAGTCCCGTAGCCAAGCCTTCGGTCGTTCGGGTCCCTTGATAATCGCCAAAAAAGAACGTTGTATCTTTTTTGATCGGCTCTCCGAGAGTGCCGCCGAATTGGTTCTGGCGATACGTTTCGCGAGTAGGAGAAAAATAACTCCGCGCATCTAAATTCGTATTGCGCAAAAATTCAAAAGCGTTGCCGTGGAGCTGGTTCGCTCCGGTTCTGGTCACTACGTTTACGATGCCGCCGGAGTAGTTGCCGAATTCCGCGTCGAAATTGTTTGTCAGCACGCGAAATTCGGAGATGGAATCCAAGTTTGGAACGACGCTAGTGCCACCGTTCATCTCCTCCTTAACGTCGGATCCATTCACAAGAAAACCATTGGCGTCTTCGCGTTGCCCACTGATCGATTGATTGCCGGGATTAAGATCGCCAGAGGGCGGAATCGCTACAGTGACGCCGGCCATGACGACCGAATCGGGCGTCTGCGTTGACATGGGCACAATGCCCGGTTGCAGAGCAAGCAGGTCCGTATAGCTGCGGCCGTTGAGCGCCACGGCTTCGATCACAGGAGCGGTCACAACATCGCCCATTTGAGTACTTTCGGTTTCAACCTGCACGCCATTTGCTTGAACTATGACTTGCTGGCTTGCCTCTCCAAGTTCCAAGCTCACGTCAACCATGAATTTGGTGTTCACGTCGATTACAATGCCGGTCCGCTTATACCGTCGAAATCCGGTTTGAGTGATATTGAGTTCGTACTGACCTACGGGCAGGCTGGGGAAAGCGTAAAAACCATCTGAATTAGTTAGGGTTTCTTGCTGTACCTGGGTTGCCGTATTGCGGACCGTAATAGCAACGGAAGGTACAATTGCACCAGTCTGATCTGTAACTGTCCCTGAAATGGTTCCAGATGCGCCACCTTGCGCCCACGCAGACACCGACGTAAGGAGAAGCAAGAAAAGCAATTGGAGTCCAATTCTTAGAACAGAAGCCCTTGGCATCGATTCCTCAACTCGAAACTTGCCCCCGCTTCGCACAGATGAAGCCATATCGAATAGCTTTATGCGCAAAAAAAGAAGGGCTCTCACGCAAGTCCGCAGATCGCATGAGAGCCCCTAAAAAATCGAACGACGGCAGTGATTAGTGTCCAGACTGCGACTCGCCCGGCTTCGGCCGCGCGATATCCTGATACAAGTGGGAGCCGTCCGGCCGGATGGCATAGAAGAGCGACAAACCCTTCGAACCATCTTTCATGGGGTGTGCAACGACGGTGATCGGATCGCCGGCCTTGTATGTGATGCGGTTCCAGCCCTGGCGGCCCATGATGTTTATACTGGCACCCTCCACATCCCACGTACCGACGGTGGATGCGTCCTTCGCACCAGGCGCGACTTTGACAATGATGTGGCTATGGGGATTCTCCCAACGATAGTCCACCACGACGCCCGTGATCGTCACATCCTTCGACATGTCGAACATCGCGAATGAGTGGTGGGCTGCCGCGGGGCGGGCCGCAAACAACAACAACGCCGCTGCAACCAGCCCTAAAACAAAATGCTTGGTCTTCATCGTCTTAGCTCTCCTTAATCAATCGGCTAGCTTAAATCTCGAAATCCGATCCGCGTGAGCAGCGAACTGAAGTTCGCGCCTGCGTCCTATGGAAGGCATAGTAAATCAGGATCGAGTGATACGGCAGTAAAACGACGTAAAATGTTGTTTACACCGGCCTAACACCCCTGCCCGTGAATCTATAACCGAGCCCGACAACGGTTGAGATCAACTCCGGATTGCGGGGGTCTTTTTCGAGCTTTTGGCGGAGTCCCGCGACGTGGACGTCGACGGTGCGCGACGACGGAACGACATCGTAGCCCCAGACTTCGCGGAGCAATTCGTCCCGTGAGACCGTGGCGTCTGGATGTTCGACAAAGTAGCGAAGCAATTGCAACTCCTTGGCGGACATAGGGATGGCGCGTCCGTCGCGCCTAAGCTCCGCTTTCCGGAAATCAACGGTGAAATTGTCGAACCGGTATTGATCCTTGGAGAGAGCGTGAGCGGATCGTCGCATCAGCGCGTCGACACGGGCGAGCAGTTCGGCCATTTGAAACGGTTTGGTCAGATAGTCGTCCGCTCCCGTGCGCAGTCCGGCAACTTTGTCCACGGTCTGCCGTCGAGCGGTGAGCATGAGGATGGGGACTTTCGAGCCGGACGAACGAAGTTTCTGGCAAACGCTCAGCCCGCTCTGTCCCGGCAACATCACATCCAGAATCACAAGATCGAAACCATCCTTCAGAGCGGCGTCCAATCCGGCGTTCCCATCTCTTGCCACTGACACGTCATAACCCTCTTTGCGCAAGCGGTCGCGCAGCGTGGTGATCAGGGCCGCTTCATCTTCCACAATCAGTAGCCTGGCGTTCATCGACATTAGAGGCCCACTTAGAGCGTTCAACGAGACTCCTGCGAGTGCGTATCGGTTGCCATGGCCGGAAAATGCAAGACGAATGCTGTGCCGCGGTCCAGTTCGCTCGCGACAGTCACTGTGCCACCCATCGCCTCCATCATTTTTTTTACGAGATAGAGACCCAATCCGGCGCCGCGTACGCGGCTCTCGCGTACGGAGGGTACCCGGTAAAAAGGCTCGAAGATGTTTGGAAGATCGGCAGCCGGAATGCCGACGCCTCGATCCTTGACGCTGATTTGTACTTCCGGCCGTTTTGTACCATTCACGACCTCGGCGCAAACCGCAATTTCGCGGTTCAGTCCGCCGTACTTCACCGCATTGCTCAGCAGGTTTTCCACACACTTCTCGACCGCGCCCGGATCGGCCATCACGAGCGGAAGGTCGGAGCCTATTTCTTCTTTAAGTTCGAAGGCAGCTTCGCGCAGCATGGGTGCGGAAGCCTCGATCGTTCGAGACAGAATAGGCGGGATTTGAACGGGGCGTAATGACAGCCGCGACTGGCCAAGTTTTCCCGCCGCGATCGAAAGCGACTGGTCCACGAGATGTTCCAGGCGGCGGCCCTGGTCTCGAATGATCTCCGCATACTCTCGGATTTCGCGCGGGCTTTCGACCACGCCATCGGCAAGATTTTCTGCTGCGCAATTTATCACCGAAAGGGGCGTACAGAGCTCATGGGACACGCTGGCGACGAATTCCATTTGGAGTTTCGCGAGTTTTTCCGCCCGGCGCATTACCGAAACAATGAGCGCCATGGCGGCAGCCAGCACTCCGAGAAGGCCAAAGCTGATGGCCAGATTGTGCGTGCGCCAGGAGGAGACCGCGATGTCGAGCGAGCCCGCCGGATGCTGGACGACTAACTGCCACTGGCTGGCGTCGTCATCGGCCTCAATGGGCGGATGGCCCCGTCGCTTCGCCTCATCCGCGACGATGTCGACCAGGTTGACGATGGCATCCGGCGAGGTTGTCGCTATCGGGAAGGCGGCGTCGGACACGTAAAGAGCGTCATAGGGAGGCTTGGCACTTCGAATGGCTACTCCAAGACCCGATCCGCCGAAGTGGCGCTTAACCAGTTCTGGCAGATATTCGTGCTGCAGGAAATCCTGGCCGAGTTTTACAACAAGAATGCCAACGGGCTGCACTTGCATGTCCACATTGTTCGGAACGGACATCTGAAAGACCGGCCTCACGAGAGCCGGTCCATTCACGTCGAAAATCCACGGAGAATACACAGCATCGCGGCCGGAGACTACCGAAGGAATCTGCTTCAATTGCTCGACGACAAAATCGTCTAGTGAATCCAGTTTTTTCGGCGGTGCATGCTGAAAGCCTCTGCTGCTTGGGTTGAGTACTTCAAGCATTGGTGCCCCAGTTTTTTCGATTCTCCAGAGTTCAACGCTATCGAGCAAGCGGGGATCGGTAGTGTTTTGAACCCAGCTCTCGTATTGGCGAAACGTCCGCTGTTCAAGCGTGTTTTCGGGGCTTTCCGGGTCCAGCTCGAAGCTTTCACAGAGACGTTCTATGTCGTAGGCGAACTCCTGATCGAAGCCCCTGACGCCGGACGCGAGCGACGTCTTGAGTCTTCGCTCTTCTTCTTGGCCGATTTCACGGGTAGAGCGGTATTGAAGGAAGGCGAGGACGGACACTACCGCCACCATCACAACGATTCCGATGAGTTCAGGCAACGAAACACTTCGCTTTTTCATAGGAATGCGTCCTGACGCCTTACCTGCTCCAAATTACCGGCTAGGCAAATCCATGTGATCTTCGCAGATGTATTCCAATAGCTGCCAGCCGGGCCTCAACTTGAACACCTGCTGTCCAGTCCAACGCGCGGTGTAGCTCTTTGAATCTTCGAATGTCAAATCGTCGATGAGGGTCTCGCGATCGGCCCGACGGATCCGTTCTGTGATGTGCAACGCTCCCGAATGCGGATGGCCGACTTGGTCTAGCCAGCTCTTGTCCGTAAGGCCGACTGTGTCGACGACGAGCGTGTCGCTGTCCCAATGGCCAATTGAGTCGCCCATATAAGTGGGCTTCAGGTTTTTGGGATGGTCCTCTCGATTGAGGAATATTTGCCTCTGAAAGTGGTCGTATTCAAAGAGCATGATCACTTCGTCCGGCGTCTGCACAATTTTCATGGGAAAAGGCATCAGAAGAATGCGCGGCATTCCCGGCGGCAAGCAGACCAAAACCGGGTCCTGCGAATCCGGCGCGGCGTGCGGTCCATAGCTGGGTTTGATTCGGCTGAACGCGGTTCGCGCCCAGGGCTGCATTGGCGGCTCACCGGGAGCGAATGTCGTCGCCTCCTGTGGCCCTGCCCAAACGCCGCTAAGATCGGGCCTGGACGAAGCCGCCGCGCTAACAAACGTCGCCATGGTCGCCCAGGCCAGAAACGCAGCGACGACGAAGATCGATGACCTAGGCAACGCCTTCCTCCATCCCCCATCTGCCACCGCTCACGAAGTCGTGAAGCCGATCCACCGACCGCAAGCGACGATGGCGACCCACAGCGCAAGAGAAATCCCTCCAGCGAGTTTTACGCGCCACGGAGTTCTGCCTTTATCCCACTCAGAAATGCCTCTCTTCGTCAAAAGCTCAAAAATCCCCATGTTTATGCCAGCAAAGAGAAGCAGTATCATCTTTGCGCGGAACGGGCCGTCTTGGTAGTACTCGAGAGCCTTAGAGGTGAACAAAAGACCGCCCGTTATGGCGGCTGAAAGGAACGCCCACCATGTCCATGGCAAAACATCGGACAGAACGTCGCTTATAGGGCGTTCCCGTGACGCTAAGCCCAGTAGGCGAACGTCGAGTATCGTGATGGATCCGACGACAGTGACAATCGAAAGCACGTGAAAGGTTTCGATTGTCGGGAATACAAAATCTGACTGGCGGATCCAAGTTCCTAAAGCGCCGTTTTCGATCCACAATAAAATTGCGCGGACGTCCATTTTCCCGCTCAACCCCCGTTTCGTTGTTCGTGTTGATCAGCCATGTTCAAGATAGGCAATCCATCTGCCCGCGCTCAGAATCGTCAACCACATCAGCAGGGATACGCCCCCCCACGCAATTGCCGCGAGCCGATGCTTGTCCCAGACCAGGTTGTCCTTCTTAATCCGCCGGTGAAGGTAGTAGGTAATCGCCGAAACCAGCAGGACAAGGATCATTTTCAGTCGAAATGCATCGCTAAGAAGCTCGCGCCCCGGCTCCCCGATCGTCAGGATCGTACCTGTAGCAAGCAACACCAGCAGGGAAGGCCACACAGGCGGAATAAAGCGGTTCGCCATCATCGAAATGGACTGTCTCTGGCCTGCGACGCCGATCATCCGCAGATCGAACATCATCATCGGCGCCATAACGACCGTCACTGCCATTATGTGGACTGTTTGCGTAGCCGGAATGATCCACGGCACGTTCGCTATCACGTTGCTTGCGGCCGTATGTGACAGCCAGTCACAAAATTCAGGAATTAGCACTCCGTTCTCCCCTGATCATTTATGACAACTTTTATGCTCATTCCAGCCCCGGTCCTAAACTTGATGGCCCGCCGCCAATCAGTGAGCATCTAGGCGCGCGCGTGTTCGGGCAGACTAACCTTTCTTGCTGAGCGCAGTCTAGGTGTACGAACGAACTCCTCTCGAGGTTCAGGAATGGCGTTGATACCGTGACGCTCCGGATCGCGCAAGTACAGTACGGAAATGCCGCTGTACGCTACGCCGGAAATCAGCGGATTGCGCGCTTTAAAATGTGCAGATTCTGAGGGTTAGAAGATGCTCTGGCGGGATCCGAACTGATACGCAGCAAACTGGGACTTAGCCGCACCTTTCTGCGATTCACCACGTTTCGGCCGCCTCGACGTAGGGTGCCCCTGGCCTTCCGTCAATCACGCGAACTGAGATGATGGCTTCGATGTTGTTCGAATCCGAAATTGCGGGAATCGCCCTCTCCAGGGATTCCATATAGCGCGGTGTTGTCACAAACTGAGAAGCTGCAGTAGTCCCTGCAGCATCCAACCCAGCAATGACAAACGAAACCTGGCCAGTCGCGGGATTATATATGCGGCCGATGATTGCGTAGTCCTTTGCTCCTTCAGCCGTGCTTCCGTTTTCAATCGAGTACTGTTTTGAAAGATTTTTCCGATCTGCTATGAAGTCGCGCCCGCTAGCCTCTCGAACGAAGTGAAAACGGAGAGGATCCGTAATGCGTTGAGTCCACGGATTGCCGAAGACTCCAATTAGCACTGATGGTGCTCGCATGAGGTCGCTCAGCGTCGTCGACCTCGCCCCCTGTACAAGATAGCCCGACCTCATCGTTCCCAGGAATCCGGCTAATTGAGAGAACGCCACAGCATCATCGATAGGCAACCACTGGTTCGAATCGACAACTTGCCCCATGATGGCTGCGAGCGGTGCTTTCGAATCGCGGAGCAATGGTGTGATATCCCAAGTATTGAGGCACACGAGAGCAGGATTATGGGATACCGCAACGGGGTTCCAAAAGCGCTGCGTTATCGAAGAGCGGCTTTGGATCGTCCACCAGAACGCCAGGCCTACTATGAGCACTGTGACGATTGCTATCGCAACGGCCTTATTGTTCAGACGAACTCGCTTGGTGTTTTCAAAAGCTGTATTGATTGTTTCATGGTTGGACTGTGTAGGAAGTGGGGAGGAAGACGAGAGATCTCCAGGATGCACGTTGTTAGGTGGCGCCAGGTGAAACTCGGCGGCATATGAGCCTAATGGGAGTTCGATCCGCAATTCGTGGTCGTGCCCCGGCTCCTGGTAATACTGAGCGATTCGCTTCCGGACCTCGCTGGCTGTTGTGCGGACCACGGGGTCAGCGCTGGTGTCATAGTCAGCGTTCCGGCCAAACACCTCTGCCCCGATAATTCGTTCCTTTAATCGATCCGTCTCACCCCTTAGCTGATGTTCAACGATATACTGAAGAAAAGCGGGACAACGACGACTGCTCCTGAAAGTGTGGTGAGAAAATAGCCTTGCGAGCTGCTTCTGAACAGCCTCTTTATCCGATTCGGATTGGGGGGACCATTTCGGTGTCGTGGTAAGTGGCATAGGGCCCAGGGACGAATGTCATTGAGTACACAACTCCTGAGAAAGTAGCCGAAGAACCCTTCGGCGTCAACCTGCGCGGACTTTTCCCTTGCTCGAACGAGGGTTGTGCACCACCAATAGCGTCAAATCCGCTTAGAGTCAGATGCTTCGGGGTAACCCTCTGTAGCGTACGCGGCCTTTGCCGTACTGTACTTGTCTCTCTTAGGGAAGCCATTTACAAGAGCATTGACCGGGAAGGGAATGCCTTGGTAGGTGACGAAATCCTAACGTGCCAGGGGTGTCCAGCGGGTTACCACGTCGCTTGCATGGCGAGTCCGTATGGTCGGCAGTCCCGGCCTAGCCTCCCGGCTATACTCTAGCACCGAAAAAGGTCCGGACCGCGAGTTGATCGCAGCACGAAATGGGGGAAGCGTGAAGAACTTTATCGTGGGATGTTTGGCGATATTCTTGGCTGCAACAGTGTTGACGTTGAGGGTGGGGTCCGCTCAGGGGCCGTATGACTCACAAGCGGCGATGAGCAACAATTCATCCGACCCTCGAGACCTATCCGGCTTTTGGGCTCTTTCGATCGATAGCCGTCAGATACCGCCCGCGGTTTTGGTGCCGACCGTCACGAAAACAGCTATTGAGAAGCGCGAGAAGGCCGATCAAAAAGCTATCCGTTGGTGCAATTTGCTGGGCATGCCCTACATCATGGATCCCGGAAGGCCAATCGATATCCAGCTAGGGAAACGCGAGATGGTTGTCTTTGCTGAAGTACCCGCATCCCCCCGCCATATCTATCTGGACCGGTCGGCGCATATCGACCCGCAGATTTTTGACCCCACCACGAACGGCGATTCCATTGGCCATTGGGAGGGGAACACGCTGGTGGTCGATACGATCGGATTTCATCCGGACCGCGGCATTACGGCGATTCCGGGCGGCGGGTTTCGAACAGCCACTACTCACCTAGTGGAGCAATATCAGTTGCTCGAGAATGGCGCTTTGCTGTCTGTGAAATTTACGTGGAGCGACCCCAAAGTATACAAGACGCCGCACAGTTATGAGTTCCACTATTACCGCATGCCCGCAAACTATGAGCCGCCCCCCGGGCTGCCATGTAATCAATATGACGACTTGCGTACGCAGTTTCTCGGATTCACACCTGCGGCGGTGCGAAAGCCGTCGGATGTTCCCGGCGCCCGATAACGGAATATCTATGAAAATTAAGCGGAGGATATTCGAAATGATCAGTGGGAACAGTTTCAAGCAAACGGTGGGAACTTCATCGATTATTCGTAACAAAGCTATGAGTGTCGCGTGCGTTTGTGCCCTCTCCCTTTTGGGATTGAGCGCTGCACTCCTGACGCGGGCGGCGCAGCAAGATCAAACTTCGACGCCAAACATATTGCTGGAAGGTGATTGGGTAAGGACCGATACGAATGGGTCTGGAGATTTTGGCGGGCTTAACGCAAATGTCGCCAAGGCTCAGTTAACGCCCGCAGGTGAGGCAATTGCATCTCGGGCTGGGCGAGGACGCGGCGGACGCGGGGGCGCGACTCCTCCGGCAGCTGCACCGGCCTCAGGGGCGAAGGAGACGCCGCACGCTGCTGGACAGGCGTACGTGCTCGTTTCAATGCCGTGCAACGGTATGCCTGGAAACGGCATGGGTTCCTTTAATCCGGACTCCGGCGGTTTTCATCTCATCGTCGGCAAAACTCAAGTAGTGTGGGCACAGGAGAGAGGTGGTTCCCGCATCATCTATATTGACGGCCGTCCTCACCCGGATATCACCAACAGCGCGCACCCGGTCTATAACTCCACGGGACATTTTGAAGATGGTGTGCTCGTCGTCGACACCGTGGGCCTGCCGACCGGAGGCGGAATTCCTGGTGGCGCGGTACGGGGCCCCAACACGCATCTGACCGAGCGATTCGAAGTCTCGCCGGACGGACAGCACATGAAAATTGTTTACACGTACTCCGATCCAAGCCTCTACGTCGCCCCTCACACTTATACATACACGTTTGATCGAGCGGCTCCGGCGCCGACCTACGCATTCGAGGAATGGTGCGACGCGAGCGACCCGATCGAAGGCCAGTCGATCGTTCCGCCGGCTCAGCAGTGAGGATAGTACAGCCTTTGAGCATGCAAAAAGGGAGAGCCATGAAAGGGAAGCCGTTTGGCTTAAACGCAAGCCAGGCTTATTTTCTGCTGACCGCGTGCATCCTTGGAGTGGCGATCTTCGCATACGGACAGGGCGCGGCCAATGCTCCGGCTGCTGCGCCTGCTGCACAAGCTGCGCCTCATGAAACGATAACTCCGCTAGATGCTCCAGTGGTCTACGTCGCGTCAGGAAGCACCGGTTCCAACAATGGCATCATCGTCGGCAACGATGGCGTAGTCGTGATCGATACCGGAGTATCGGCAGCTTCGGAACAAGTCGAAATGCAGGAACTTTCTAAGATCACCTCCAAGCCGGTGACGACTGCAATCGTGACGCACAGCGACGGTGATCACGTCAACGGTCTTGCCGTGCTTCCTGCGGGAATCACAATCATCTCCCAGGAAAATTGCAAGAAGGAGATGGAAGCGGCGCAAAGCGCAGCTCCTCCCCAAGGAGCCCAATTTCCAGCGAAACCGCCGCTTCCCACGCGGACGATTGCGATGAAAGACAGCGCTACAATCGGCGGCGTCCAGTTTCAATTTCTGCATGTGGCCCCGGCGCACACGAGCGGTGATTTGATCGTCTATCTGCCTTCGCAGAAAATTGTTTTTACGGGTGACATTATTGCCGATAACAGTCCCTATCCGATCATTCATACGGAAAAGAATGGCTCGTCAGAAGGTTGGATTCAAACCGTTGAGGCGATTGTCGCGCTAAATGCAAACACATTTGTACCGGGACACGGAGCAGTGCACACGAAAGCGGATATTGAGCAGCGGCTTGCATCTGTTAAAGATCGCCGCTCGCAAATTCAAGCCCTGGTTGCACAGGGCAAGTCGCTCGATGAAATTAAACAGCAGTTGGGCGAATCTGCGCCCGCGCCCGGTGGCCGTGGACCACGGTTTCCCAGTTTCACAGAAGTGGTCTATCGAGAACTCACAAAGAGCAGCTAGTTGCTCACGACGAAGGCACGCACGGGAATCTCGACTCGAACTGTCGCGAACAACAGGCTCGGAGCCATCGCCTCATTGCCTGGCCTAACTGCAGAGCATGACGATGTCGGTGGAAACGAGTAACTCTGCGCACGGTTGCACGCGACCACCGACCTGCTTGATGAAATCGATCTTATTATAGAAACTATTCGCGATGTTTGAGACGCGAGCGTCTCGTCGTAAAAAGCCAGCGGCTCGACCGAACTCCGCCATTCGTACGAGGCCCTGTTACCTATGTGTTGCCTATAACAGGGCCAACCTCGTTGCACACAATTTAGAATGTTAGCTTCAGCGCAAACTGAAACTGCCGTGGATTGTAGAAGCTGTTCGTCGCCGTGATTCGACCAAGATTCGCGGAGTTTGGCGTCGCACCCGCGGTCGAACTGGTCCAGCCGCTGATGGTCGCGTTAGGTGCTCCGAAACTCGGAGTGTTGGTTAAATTGAACACTTCCGTTCGGAATTGCATGTTGATTCTCTCGGTGACCGCAAACGTTTTGAAGATCGAGAAATCAAACCGCTTTTCCGACGGATTGAAGAACTGATTGCGTGCTTCGTTTCCAGGCGTGCCGAACGCTTGAAGCGTGAAGTTAGAGATGTTGAACCATTCATTGATGCTCTTGGTGAACGGCTGTTGTGGAACGGCGTTCGGGCGGTCGGTCATATTGGCCGCCGAACCCTGCCGGCCTGTGTTCTCCGAGACCGTAAAGGGCAAGCCGCTCTCATAGGAATACAAACCGTTTACTTGCCAACCCTTCACAAGTTGTCCGAGTACTCCCTTAGATGATTTTCCGAACGGCAATTGATAGTTTGCAGTGGCCGCAATACGGTGCGGAGTATCGAAATCGCCGTTGCCCCAGTCGTAGTGCGGGTTGTTGAAAACGATTTGGCAAGTGCCACAAGCCCCGCCCGAGCTGGCGACATTGGATAGCATGTGGCTGAACGTGTAGTTGGCGGAAACCGTAAGGCCGTGGCTAAAGCGTCGCTCGAAAATCGCTTGCGCGGCGTTGTAGTTGTTGTGCCCGGCGCTGCGCAGGAATTGCAGGCTACCAAGTAGAGGAAGTGCCGCGCCATAGGGTTGGCAGATGCCATTCGGACCGGTTGTATCTACGGTGCCGGGGCCTGTGATCCTTCCAAGCGGGATCGCCGCACTGACGCCGCATCCACCGGGACCCTGCGGAGGCAGTGGCAGATTTAGATTTGGAACCACCTGCGCTAAGTTGTGCGTTTGCTCCCCGACGTAGCCAAGTGTTATCACGTTCGCACCGAATTGTTTCTGGACGTTCAGGTTGTACATCTCGACGAGAGAATTCTTGTAATTCATCGATTCCGCGTCTGAGATAGTGACTGGCGCGGTTTGCCCGCACGATGCAACGATGCAGGTCGAGACCGGCGACGGGAATGGGATGTCCGTCGATGTGCTATTGAAGTCGGGCGTCGACGGCGTAAACGACGAAACAGCAACAAAGGGAGCGTTCTTCAGATTTGCAGGGGAAGCGGAGTTCCCTGGGAAGAAGCTGGTACCGAATCCTCCGCGTACGACCATTCCGTGGCCGATAGTTGCCGCAAACCCAACGCGGGGCTGGAACATATCTTTTTGGGTTGGAATGTTAATAGTGGGGCTCACGCCGCTCTGGCCAGCTACGAGAATCTTGCCGCCCGCGAGAACAGATGGAATCGTCGGATCGAAATCGGAAATCTCATTATGCTTTTCCTGGAACGGTGTAAAGATGTCGTACCGTAAGCCGAGGTTCACTGTGAGCCAGCGAAGTGCGTGCCAGTCATCCTGGATGAACTCGCCAATTTCCCAGTCACGATATTGGGGCGCGATCAGGGCCATATTGCGGGAGATTTGTGACGGGAAGCCTTCCAGCATCGAGGCGAAGGAATTACCTCCTACTCCTGCTTTTGCGGTCTGACCTGATCCGAACGAAAACTGTATCGGCGTTAGAGTTTGAAATGCGCTCCAATCACGCCGAAGTATGCTCGCTCCAAATTTCACCGAATGAGGTCCGCGTGTCCACGTCATCGTCCCAGCGTAGAGGTAATTCGTATCGTAGTAATTCGTCGGAAGTGCGAATGCTTTTCCGAGCTGCGCATAATTCGTAATCGCCAGCAAGGCAAGGCCCCCCGTACCGGGTAGCAATCCTCCCGGAGCGCCTGACTCAGGCACGTTCACGTTGATAGGGCCGCCCATCGCAACCGTATTAACGGCTTGCGTTGCATTCGGAGCGTTCGAGGTAGAGGTGTAGCGTCCTAGTGACGCATTCAGCTGCATCAGTAGATTGGGACGGAAGATATGCTGATACCCCAACGTGTAGCTCTGTGCCCGCTGACTGGAAACCCCTGGAAAGAAGGAGCCGCCGCCGACGTTGGGCTGGCCGCCAGGCGCGACGGATATTCCACCTATTGTCACGTTCGGCAAGAACGAAGGCCAGTTTGTTGAGACGTCGTTAATCGTGTACCGCCCAAAGAGCGAATCTTTGTCATTAAAATGGTAATCGATGCGAAGGTCACCGGTTTTACCGTATTGGTTGTACGAGGGGCTCGAGATGAAATTGCAAATCAAGGTCGCGTTGTTTCCCGGCTGCGTGTCCGAACAATTGGATGGTGAGACGCTTGGAAACAATTTGGCATAATTCGCGGCCACGGAGCTTACTTGTGAAGCTGGAATGATGTTATTCGGATACCAAGTTCCGGAATGATCGAAGATACAGCCTGCCACCGGATTTGTCGTACAGTTCTGACCGACATTGGGAAGTAGATCGGAAAAATTCCCCGGCCCAGGCGTTGATGCAATAGGACATCCGGTGCCGGTCAATTCGCAAGCCGAGGGGATTGCAACGACTTGTGTCAGGCCCTGAATTGTTCGCAGCTCTTCCAAATCTGCAAAGAAGAACAGTTTGTTTTTGACGATCGGGCCTCCAAGGCTTCCGCCGAATTGATTTTGATGAAACGGAGGTTTCACACCCGCCAACGGGTTACCGGCCTGAGGATTGTTGAAGAAACTCTTGGCGTCCGTTATTTGGTTGCGCAGAAATTCGTATGCAGTGCCGTGGAAATCATTGGTTCCTGCCCGGGTGTTCATGTTGATTACGCCACCGCCGACGCGTCCGACGGCTGCTGAGTACAGGTTCGTGTCCACTTTAATTTCCTCGATAGCATCGATCGAGGGCTTCACAATGACGGTTCCAATCGAGCGTTCATTGTTATCGAGGCCGTCAAGCAACCAATTGTTTCCGCCCGATTGCCCATTTACAACAACTTGCGAGGTCTGCCGCCGATCGTCCGGTCTTTGCGGTCCTCCGCCCTGGGTCCCCTCATTTGCGCCAGGAACCAACTGAATTAGCGTCGTAGGATTGCGACCGTTCAACGGAACATCTTGCGTAGCGTGGGAGTCCACAAGGCCTCCCAGCGTCGTACTGTCGGTTTGAAGGGCGGCTGTGACATTCCCGCTGACTTCTACTGTTTGATTTACGGAGCCAACCTGCATCTGTGCATCGACGCGCGCTCGGTCGCCAGCGGCAACAACGATGCTCTGCTGCGAAAACGTCTTGAAGCCGGCGGATTCGATCGTTACGGAATATGTGCCGACTGTCAAAAGAGCGAACGTGTAATCGCCCGATGATCCCGTTTGCTGAGTCTGTGTAGCGCCGGTACCCACGTTCTTGAGAGTTACCTTGGCGCCGGCCAGCACGGCTCCTGTACTATCTGTTACCGTCCCGGTTATATCGGCAGTCATCACTTGGGCGTTAGATCCGGCAGCTGAAAACAAGAATGCGAATACACAGACAAATGCAAGCAGCTTCGGCAAACTTGAATGTGGCATGTCACCCCCCTGAAATAGCGTTCGAGCCTCTGCACATGACAACTTCTGGAGAACAAATTTGTCCCGCTAATTAAGCTTAAATGCGTAAATCATGTCGCCTCCCGACACGATCACGTATTGCTTGCCATCGAGCAGATAAGTCTCGGGCGCACCGGCCACATCCAGAAGGCGCGTATGCCATAACGGCTTGCCCGTGCTCGGATCAAAAGCAATGAAATTCCCCGACCCGTCGGCACCAAAAAGAAGTTTGCCTGCCGTAGTCAAAAGGCCGGTGATCGCGTTGCCATTGTCAGTGAAACTAGATGGAAAAATGTGCTTCCATCTGATCTTGCCGGTTTTGTAGTCGATCGCTTCGATGGAGCTACCCAGAGAGGCGAGTTGGTCTTCTTCTTTGCCACCCAAGCCCATCGCTTCATTGGTTTTCGCCACAGTTTGGTAATACATCGAGTAGGTATCTCGTTCCGCTACGTAGAAGAGGCCGCTATCCGGGCTGTAGGCCGGCGGTGGCCAGTTGGTCGACCCACCGTTACTCGTCGAAACAAGGGCGCCCGCGATCGTAGAATCTTTCTGCGGATTTCGAACGGGACGGCCGTCCTTGTCCAATCCCTTTGCCCAATTGGCGGACGTTCCAAACTGGCTCGTGAGCAAATGCTCACCAGTGATTCGATCGAGGACGAAGAAGTATCCGTTGCGAGTGGCTTGTAGGACGAGCTTGCGAGGCCTTCCGTTGAATTCACCATCGACTAGCACCGGAACCTGTGTGGAATCCCAATCGTGCGTGTCGTGCGGCGATGTCTGGTAATACCACGCCATTTTTCCGTCATCGACATTCACAGCAACCAGCGAGCACGTGAAAAGATTGTCGCCTTCCGGACGGAAGTAGCCGGGTGTTGGATTACCTGTACCAAAAATGTAGAGCTTCGTGTCCGGGTCGTAGGAGCCCATGCCCCACGTTTGAGCGCCACCATGGGTCGCGGCGTCCAAGCTAGGCCAAGTGTTAAGACCCGCATCGCCCGGCTTCATTGGGACCGTATAGAATTTCCACTGCAGATCGCCTGTTTCTGGATCGAAGGACTGCAAAAAACCTGGCGCGTCGAGATCATCACCCGTACCAACAAGCAGGTGGTCGCCGACAAGCAAAGGTGCCGCAGTCGAAAAATACTGCTCGTTGAAATCGGAAATTTCCTTATGCCATCGTTCTTTCCCGGTTTTCGAATCGAGTGAGACGAGATAGTCGTCGGGAGTTTCGAAGTAAAGCCAGTCGTGATACATGGCCATGCCGCGATTACCAATGTGCGTGCCGCCTCGCGTTCGCCAAAAGTAATGCCATAGAACGTGGCCATCGAGCGCGTCGACTGCCCACGCGTTATCTGGGGCGGACATATACAACACGCCGTTCACTTGCAGGATCGTGCCAACAACTCTACCCGCGCCGTTGCCGAAAGGCCCACCGACCTCAACCGTTTCTTTCGCCTCGCCGCCGATAGTCGTTGGAATATTTTGAACCGCTGCGAACGGACTGGCGCCGGGGAGCGAGGATGTCGGCCCGGTCGGCACACGGGCAATCCATGCAAGCGTAAGGTTTTTTACATTCGATGCATTGATTTGCGCGAGGGGACTATAG
>Ga0105240_10007072_pt1 | contig 16359 bp, 14 predicted proteins | sample KBSC54metaG_FD_80426 | JGI IMG/M metagenome (GOLD analysis project Ga0105240, IMG submission 80426) | Corn rhizosphere microbial communities from Kellogg Biological Station, Michigan, USA - KBS C5-4 metaG | ecosystem: Host-associated > Plants > Roots > Rhizosphere > Soil | place: Michigan, USA... | reverse complement strand
ATACGATGATCGCGCTGACCACGATGATGCTCGTTGCGGAATCATACGGATTGGATACAGCCCCCATGGAGGGCTTTGATCCTGACGCAGTGCGACGCGAATTCAGCCTGCCGCTCGAATCCGAAGTGATTGCCTTGCTTGCCATCGGTTACGCCAAGGGTCCGGACAAGTTGTACGGCGGACGGCTGGCCTTGAACGAATTCGTCTCCAAGGAACATTATGGCGGGCCTTGGAACGGCGCATAAGCGGATTGAAACTTCAATGTGGGCTACACCGGAAGCCCATCGCTCGGCATCGCCGCCATCCCCGGCTGCAAAAAATTTACCTTGATTAGCCTTGATTGACCTTGATTCGCCCCATTTCCGGAGCGCCAATCGCCGGTGGCGCTGCCACCACCGTCTCGGCCAGTTCTTAATCCTCGAATCCGGCACGTAGACAGTTTCAACCATCGTTCACCGCCTTTCGCCTCACCTTTAGCAGCCTTGATTTGCCTTGATTCCGCCCCCGGCGTATCGGGCGCAAGTAGTAAGCCAGGCTACCCTTGCGGTTCGCATCTCCTTCTCATCATTCCTTTTCCTGCCCGGATAAAAAACTACTTACATTAACTTACATAAAACACAATTCTCCAAAGAACGCTTAGGCCTTTCGCCTCTCTTTTCCTCCTCGTCCTTGCATCTGTTGCTCGGTGGTTCTCCGCGCTTTTGCATTAATCCGCCCCAACCGGAGGAGCGCCGGTCTCCCGACCCGGCGAGTTCATAATCCTCGATCTCCGTCCGCTGGAGCAAAAAAGGAACCCCTAATTAGCCCAAGTCGCCCCAAGCTTTTACTAGCTTACTCTGCTATCGCGAGCGCAGCGCGAGCCTGGGAAAGCATCCGTTTCTCCAAGCCCACGCCATGCATCTGCCCTCGGCACCCATCATGCATCACGTTTTAAATTGTCAAAGATCCCCTGTACGTCGGTCACGTTTTCGTGACGACATTGGTCCCCAATACGCGTGAGTATGATGTAGTCTCTTCCAAACTGGCGGTGTCTGGGACACCGAAAATGATGAGCGCTCTCCTCTGCAATAGTGGTGCAAAGAATGGAGAAAAAGGAAAGATACGACCGACACCCGCAGCGCGTTCAAACACGCAACACGCGCCTCGAACTCAGCATCAAGAATCGAGCATCCAGCATCGAGTCTCCGCGCTAACCTCCACCTAAAAATTCCCGCGCGGCCCTCAACCCACTCTCCATCGCTCCGTCCACCGTTCCGCTTTGCGCGTCCTTCGCCGTAGCCTCACCGGCAAAGAAAAGTGTGTCCTCGACCGGCGCCGCCAAAACTTTCGGCAAATCGAGTCCATTCACCGGCACATAACTATACGCACCACGGATATGTGGATCACGCGCCCAATTGTGCGCGCGAATGCCCGCGAGATTGCGCCGCAGAGACGACGGCGATTGTAGGAAAATATCCGCCAGAATGCCAATGGACAGCTTTCCCAGCTGTTTCCAAAAACGATTCACAAGCACATCCGCCTTTGGTCCCCCTGCCCAACCGGTCAAAACCGGTCCGCGTGGATCGCTCCACCAAACCGGAATGGGCTCGTCCAGCGCCTGAACAACACCGAAGTCCTTATCCCGCCACCACCGCTCCTTAAAGATGAGACTCACCCGCACCGCATTTCCAAATTGAAGTTCCCCGATGGCTTCCGCCTTGTGCGGCAGCGGCGGCACGAACTCGACGTCACTTGCCTTCAGCACCCCCAACGGAAGCGTGATGACCGCCGCATCATACTGCTGCCGGAACTTGCTCGGCTCCGTGGCTCCACCGCGTTGCTTTTTCCGCTCCCCGCAGACGGTCACATTTCCACGCCGCCATGAAATCTTTCTGACCACCATGCCCTGCATGATATGCCCACCTAGCGCATGAACCGCACTTTCATAAAATCCCACCAGCGCCCCATAGCCTTGCTCAATTCTACCCTGATGCGGATCCACCATGTGTTCCGCGTCGTATTGACTGCGCAACAGCGCATGCGCACTGATTCGTGACGCGTTCGCCGCATTAAAACCTTCTACGAACGCCATGCTCAGCCGCTTCGTTTGTGGCGTAAAAAGATGCGACTGGATAAATTCACTGAAGGAGCAATCGGGCTTTTTCGGATCGACCTTGCCGATGACTTTCTCTACTCGCTGCCACACATCCATCTGCCGGAATTTTCCATTGGGAAAAAGAATCCGGCTTTCGACATTCATTCGGCGGACAGAAAGTTGCGCCGCTTCAAGCGCATCAATCATCGGCTGGCTTTGGCCGTGCAAGAACTCTGCACCAAGTTCAACCAATGTGGACTTGTGGGTAACCGTATGGACGCGTCCGCCCAGACGGGACTTTGCTTCCAGCAAAGTCACCCGGCAGCCAGACTTCAACAATTCCGCCGCCGCCGTCAGGCCCGAGATTCCACCACCGATGACAACGACATGTTTGGGCATTTAACGCGGCGGTTTGGGTGGTCGTTTCGTGTCGCGGATGAAAATATCGAACAACAGCCACATTGCGCCAAACGCCGCAAAAATAAAACAAAGAATGGCCAGCCCCGGATAACCGAACAGTTGAAAACCCGTCCGCACCTGCATCAACAGCGCCGCGCCAATGATGAGCGCCGCCAGTAACAGTCCCGCCGCAATGCGGTTGGCGACCTTCTGAAAACCATCGAGCAAGAAAAGCGTGTCGTCCTTGCGCAACCGCAATTCCAACTGCCCCTTGCCGACGGCATCGAAAACCTTGTTCACGCGGCCAGGCAGTTGACCCACGAAATCCTTCATTTCCAACAAGGAGCCAAAGACATTCCCCGGCGTGAGATCCTTTTTGAAACGACGTTCTAAAATTTCAGTGACGTCCCGGCGGATGGCGGCATTGGGATCGAAAGAAGGTGCCAGACACCGCCCGATTTCGTGCAGTTGCAACAGTGTTTTACCGAGCAACGTCAGTTCACTCGGCACGAACAAACCCGTTTCACCGGCACTTTTGCTCACTTCTAGCAGCGCCCGTCCGATATCCATCCGCTGCAGTGTGTTGTCCTGCATTTGCAGCACAAGCTCCCCGATTCGCCGTCGGAATGCCGGTTCGTCGAACTCACTGTCCGTCTCGCTCATTTGAATTGCAAAACTGGCAGCGTCCTCCGCCCGTCCTTCGCTGATGGCCAGCAGCAATTTTATGAGCTGCTCCTGCATTCCCGGCGTGACGCGCCCCACCATCCCCAAGTCAAGCAGCCCCACGCAATTGTCCTGGGTCAGAAAAATATTTCCCGGATGTGGATCGGCATGAAATAACCCATCGACCAGAATCTGCTTTAAATAAGCGCGCAACAATTCATCCGCCAGCGCGTCGCCGTCATAATCCAGCCGCGTCACTGGACTCAGCGCGGTTATCTTTTGGCCGGAAAGATAGGTCATCGTCAGTACCGCGCGCGTGGTGTAATCCTTCACCGGCTGCACCACGCGGATATGAGGAAACTCGCGCAGATTTGCGCCCAGCGCCGAAAGGTTGGATGCCTCGTGCGTATAATCGAGTTCTTCCACGAGCGCTTTACGGAACTGCTCGAGAATATCCAGGAAGCGGTGTTGCCGGCCGATCTCGGTATGCTCGTCGGCGAAGGTCGCGATTTCTTCCAGCACCTCCAAGTCCTCGGCGATTTGCTTGCGGATGTCCGGCCGCTGCACCTTCACAGCCACCTCTCGCCCGTCGCGTAGGCGAGCGCGATGTACCTGCCCCAACGAAGCTGCAGCGATTGGTTTTACATCAAATTCTAAAAACGCCTTGGAGAGACGGACTCCTAATTCACTTTGAACGATTCGTTCCACGTCTTCGTAAGGAAACGGCCCTACATTGTCCTGCAGGCGCGACAACGCCTTCAAGTAAGGTTCCGGCAACAGGTCGGCGCGACTCGAAAGAATTTGCCCTAGCTTTACGAAAGTCGGCCCCATCGCTTCCAAATCCGCGGCCAAGTCTTCCGGACTTGGGCTCTTGCCGTCCGGCACAAACGTCTCGTCTTTCAGCTCACTCAGTTCAGTGAGTTGGCGGAATAGGTCCGACCGGCCATGACGCCAAAAGAGCCGTCCGATTTGTTTGTATCGCGGCAAATGTTTGGTTTTGAAAAGCATGCTAGCTCATTCATTAGCCGGAGCCATGCCATAACCGCCGGAGCGCCGGTCTCCCGACCCGGCGTGGTCCGTAGCCTTTGTCCAGACGCTTCCACTTAGACGACTCGCACGCGGCGAAGGAGATGCTTATTAATTCGCACGCCCTTACGCGCTCCCCTCCTTGGAGGGGTGAGGGGTGGGTTCAGGACGCACACAACGCGTTCAAACCTCAAATATGCGCCGCGCGCTGTGCCGTTCTTGAGAGTAAGTCCTCAATCAAACTCGTTCCGCTAAGTCACGCAGAATGCATTAGCCCAACGTGGTTATAGGCACTCTGCAACAAGGCAACCATGCCGTTTGTCCCTACTTCCGCGTGTACCGGCCTGCGGCACGAGCACTGCTTTTAATGTCCCAGAACAACCAACCAAGGAGTTTTTATGAAAAGAAGTTTTACTCTCCTGCTCGTGGGCACCGTCCTCACGACCAGCATCGCCCTCAACGTACAATCACAACAACCAGCTAATCCAAACCCATTCCGTCCGGTCCCGGGCGGTGCGCTACAGCCAATGACCAATCTGGTCCGGCCGATGACCAATTCTCAACTGCGACCGCAAACCAATTTGGTGCCTCCTTATCCGAACCGACCATTCCCAACACAGACAAATCTTTTCCCCCGCCAGCCGTTCACCAACGGGGCCCTCATCCCGCGAACCAATCTAATCCCACAACAACCACTGCTCCCGCAGCCGCCCACCATTCCACAGCCCCCTACTCAACCGGCACCTCCGCTCATTCCTCAACCTCCAACGCAGCCTGCGCCGCCTCTGATTCCTCAACCACCGGCCGTGCCACCGGCTCAGCCGCCCGTCCCGACCATCCCACCAACACAGCCTGACCCTCCAGCCGTGCCGAACCCACCCTCACGACCACTGCCACCGTCACAACCAGTTCCTAATCCCCCTAGTGCACCAGTGCGACCACCGACAGCACGCTAAAGCTGGAGCGAATTAGAAATCAAATGGGCGAGCCCGCTCGATTGCTGGCTCGCCAATTTTTTGCAAGGAAAATGCCGACGCCTTTTCAACGACTAAGCGCGGCAAAATGCGCGCCACCATGATTTCGCCGATCTTGTAGGTCCCCAGGCTGTTTCCCCTCCCACGAAGTCCATCTGACTTGTCCCAGCGGGACAAAATGAGAATAGCCCCGGACAAGCGATTCAGAGAGCGCCGTCCGGGGTAAGACGCCTCCCATTTATTTTTCCCTCTCCGCTCCCGCCGTGGGAGCGGAGAGGGATCAAGGGAGAGGTGAGGGTCTTCAAGTGACTTCCAGTATATAGGTTACCGGCTGACCACGGCGCAACGCGAGCCTTCCAATTGCGCTTGCCTTGTCTACCGCATCGGCATACACCGATTTCAAGAAACAACGGCCACAAAGGGCTTCCACTTCACCTTCCATAAACCAACATAAAATCCTTCCGATAATTAAATCTCTTAACCCAAATGCCTGAATGCATCGACAATGCTTGGAAAGAGATTTGGAAGCGATGGAGCTCGTCCAATTCCATTTCCTGGCCTTCATGGGATTGCCAGACTGTGGCTCATGAATATCCAGATCTGGAGGACAGAATGTTCAGAGCCCTGACGAACGAGAACAGGTTTTTAGCAGCTCGTTGTCTAATCGCGCTTGAGGCGATGAGAAGTTGTAGATTGAACGCTCTGCCGCCGGAGTTATTTAATCGACCTGAGCGTATAACAGTCCTTCGCGGATCATTTGGTCAGGATTATACTCTGGGCCGCCTAGCACAGGAGATTGCATCAAAATTCGCACAAGAGTCTTAAGGGTGGTGAAGCCCAAACAAATTTTCCTCCGCGCCCCTCCACGTCCTTAGCGCCTCTGCGTTTCGTCTCAAACGGACAAAAAAAGCCCGCCTCTTTAAAGGCGGGCTTGTTGAATCCAGATTCGTTTACAAGGAAATGCGCAGACCTGCGCGACCGACGCCGTAGTTATCAATCTTCTCCGGCATCACGTAGCGGGCGTCCGCGAACAAGCTCAGGTTGTGCGTCAGGCGCACTTCAAGGCCGACGCCGACGTGCCCGAACCACACTTCGTTGGGATCGAATTGATATCCTCCGCCGCCGAATGCGTATGGCGCCAGATGGGCCTTATCAATCGGAAGTCGAAAGATAAGACTGCCCGACAAATCGTCCACGAAGCTGTGGGCGGTATTCTCCGAGTAGGCATCGGCGCCGATACCGATATTTCGCGTGAGGAAGTAATTAAGGCCGAGACCCGCGCCTAATCTCCCATCCTTCTGTACATGCTGTCCTGAGATATGATTGATGGTTTGCTGCCCGATTGAGATGGAGCCAAACGCATCCAACGAGGTTTCGTTGGCGTGAAAGATCTCCTCCGGGTTGTTGTACTGCGACTGCGCCGTTGCCATGGCAACCGGCAAGCAAACTGCCCCAGCAATCAATACATGTAATTTAGTCATAGTTTTTTCCTTTCGAAGACATGGAATGCCTTCGGCCGTTGTTCAGCTATGCGTGTGCCACGGGCCGAAACTAGCCCTTTACAAGCAGTTAGGCGCATTCGCCAAATCCAAGACCCTTGCAATCAGCACAAGTGGCCACCCCGTCCCGGGCAAACTGCGCGACTCCAAAAACGCCGGACTGAGAAGGTTGCTTTCGTAACCCGTTGATACTGTGAGCCAAATGGTTGAGCACCGACCAGCAACCGGGAATGGCGCAACAAAAGCTGAAATAAAGATAGGTATTTAGTTAACCACTAAAGAGAAAGGAAACGTATGTTACGCTGGTCACTGACATTCCTAATTATCGCACTGCTCGCGGGCTTGCTGGGTTTCATCGGCATCGCCGGTCTCGCAGCCTCGATCGCCAAAGTGCTATTCATCATCTTTCTCGTTCTGTTTCTCGTGTCGCTGATTGCGGGGCGGCCGCGGGGCGCGTAGTCATCTAAACCAAATCCAAAACACAACATACCATCAAGAAAGGCTACTCATGAATAAAGCACTCGGCATCGGACTGTTGGTCGCAGGCATCGTTCTCGCGATCTTTGGCATCAACGCTTCCGACTCGTTTGGCTCAGACGTGTCGCGTTTCTTCACTGGAACGCCGACTGACAAATCCATGTGGCTGCTTATCGGCGGCATCATTGCGGCGTGCACCGGACTCTTCCTGACAGTGAGCCCAAAACGCACGTAAGCTGAATTGCACCACACCAAGCTCCCGCCATCGGGAGCTTTTGTTGTTTAAACTGGGCAGGATGAACCAAGGCAAGCCGTGAAGAAGTCAACGTCAAGCACTTCACCGCATAAACGAATAGCAGCCCGCTGGCACTCTCTTTCGCGGGGCATTCGCTGGACCATCTTGATTCTGGTCGCCCTGTTGTTCGCTGCACGTCTGGCAATGCCCTATGCCATCAAAGCGTATGCGAATCGCCAACTGGCAAAGAACCCAACTTATTCCGGCAGCATCGGCGACGTGTGGGTGCACCTTTACCGCGGCGCCTACCATATAGAAAACATCAACATTTCAAAGCTGGGCGGCGAAGTTCCCGTGCCGTTCTTTGCGGCCAAAAAGCTCGACCTCTCCATCGAATGGAAGGAACTTTTTCACGGAGCATTGGTAGGCGAAGTGGAGATGGATGCACCGCAACTCAATTTCGTTTCCGGCCCAACTCCAGAAAAAACGCAGGACGGCACTGAGGGCGATTGGGCTAAAACGCTGAAGAGTCTGTTTCCGTTCAAGATCAACCGCCTGCAAATCAACGGGGGGCGGATCCACTTCGAGAATTTTTACTCAACACCACAAGTAAACATTCACATCGATGATGTTTTCGCCACAGCAACCAACCTGACGAACACTCGCGATCTCCCCAAACAGTTGCCGTCGGGCGTGATTGCTCGTGGAAACACCCTCGGCGGTGGCGAACTCGAATTGGAAACGCACATGAACCTGCTCGCGGAAAAGCCCGCTTTTGAAGTGACTGCTCAAGTCACGAATGTCGATTTGACGGCCCTAAATGATTTTCTCAAAGCCTACGGCAAATTCGATGTCGAACGGGGAAGATTTGCGCTCTTCACTTCTTTCGCTGTGGCCGATGGAAGATACGACGGTTACGCCAAAGTATTCTTCGACAATCTGGACGTGTTTGATTGGGAGAAGGAGCGAAAGAAAAACATTTTGCAGATTTTCTGGCAGGCCATCGTCGGGACCGCCAGTACAATCTTCCGCAACCTCCCCAAAGACCAACTTGCCACCAAGATTCCCATTTCCGGCTCCTACGAGAATGCGAGCGTCGGCACATGGTCGGCCATTTCAACATTGCTGAAAAACGCTTTCATCAGCGCACTGGTGCCCAAATTGGATCGCAGCATCAAGGTCGAGGAAGTCAAAGAAAAGCCCGCGAAGGAGCCTCCACCTTCTTCCCCCTCGCATTAAGCGACGAGGCCGATCGGATGCGCGCCAATGCTATGACGCTCGATTTGAAATCCTTCTTCGCCGTGGTGAAAGATACGATTCGTGGATGGAGCGATCATGGTGCGCTTCGGCTCGGCGCAGGACTGGCGTATTACACCGTCTTCTCCATCGCTCCGCTCTTCATCATCGTTTTGGCCATCGCAGGTATTTGGTTCGATGCCGATACCGCGCGACATGAACTTTTCTCGCAAATTGAAGGCATGGTCGGACCGGAAGGTGGCAAAGCCATTCAGGCCATGGTGACCAGCGTGAATAAATCTTCCGCCGGTTTTTGGGCCACGGCCGTCGCGACGACCACGCTTCTGATTGGAGCCACCGGCGTCTTCGTCCAGCTCCAGGACGCGTTAAATCTCATCTGGGAGGTACGCCCCAAGCCAGGCAGCGGCTGGCGTCATTTCGTGACCACGCGACTGCTTTCTTTTGCCATGATCGTTGCCATTGGCTTCCTGCTCCTCGTCTCGCTGGTGGTCAGCGCAGGCTTGGCTGCTGCCGGCAAGTTCATGAATGGCCTCATCCCGGCGCACGAAGTAATCTGGCAAATCGTCAACCTCCTCATCTCCTTCGGCATGATCACCCTGCTTTTCGCCACGATTTTCAAATATCTGCCCGACGTAAAAATTGCCTGGCGCGACGTCTGGCTGGGCTCGCTCCTTGCCTCCATTCTGTTTAACGTGGGCAAGTTCGGACTGGGCTTCTATTTGGGACGAAGTTCCGTCGCATCCGCTTACGGCGCCGCCGGATCGTTGGTGGTCATCCTGCTGTGGGTTTACTACTCGTCCCAGACGATATTCTTGGCAGCCGAGTTCACGCGAGCCAGAGCCAAAGCACGCGGCCAACAATTAGATCCCGTACGCGGCGCCGAATTCGTCGCCTTAAAGGAGGTCAAAAAGCGCGGACGCGCGAAGTGAAATGGGAGGTGCCCGACCGCCCCTTTAATCATTCAACGGAGAGTCAGGATGGGGCTCAATCACTTTAGTTGAAGTGTAACTAATCTCGGCCGACCGCATGGCTAACGGATGGCCGTTGCTTATCACGGGAGCCTCTTGAAACGCAGAGTTCGAAGGTTGTTCGACCTCGAAGAAAACCGGAGCCGAGGTTCCAGCGTTAAAGCTTTCTAGCGTAAGCATATGGGTTTTGTGGTGGGCGGATGTAGATTTTTCCCATAACCCGCAGAGATACATCGCGATGAAACCGCCATGCTTTCTTTGCTGAGGAATTGGGGCGTATGGCGATCCAGCATTGAAAATGCCATCCTCGTAAAACCTTGAAATCATTGGAGAAATCAATTTTTCAGATGGCATCGCGAACTCCGCAAAGCGTGCCTTTTGCAAGACATCCTGCCTAGGTAGTTGCAGCTTGCACTAGGGCAAATTGCAATCGTCAAGCACCCGCATGCGCCGTTCGTCTGAAGGAAATGGCTAGCGTTTCGTTGTACCGCCGGAAGGCGGTCGCCCACCAGTCGTTCAGCTTGGATGCCGGACTCCGCCACAACTTTCGATGCAGAGCCGCCATCGAATCCGCATCCCACAGGAGCGCGTATTTCTCCTCCGGCGTCAGCGCGGCGGGTCCATCCCGCAACAACCGCTCCTCTAACGTTCCAAGATGATGACGAGTACGAAGCGCGACAAAGTCACGCCGCCGCAGGAGCGACGTATGAACGGCATTGCAATAAGGATCCAGAACCGCTTGCAACAAACCGTAATCAGCGGCATACCGTTCCGCCTTGAAGAACTGATTTTCTGGAACCGGAGAGCTATCTTGCATGTCCCGCAATTCAGCCGGCGGAGCGTTTTCCTCCGGAACGACAAACAAATCTTTCGCCCGGGCGTGTTGACCGACAGATTTCAAAGCAGTGACGAACGTGAAAGGAATTGCCACCAACGGCCCGAGAAACACCAGCGCCATCCACGGCAATAACAGCGGTGAAAGCCAGGCCACCGTTCCCGCCCAAGCCAGAATAAACAGCGTGTTGCCCCAGTGGCACGAAATACAATCCCACCACGTGGGAGCCCGTTCCGCATCACGCTTTTGACCACCCCACTTCACTTTCGCACCCGTCAGCGACACTAGCACAAACCGGGTGTGGAAGAGCATCAAGATCGGAGCGAGCAGCGCAGAAAAAACCATTTCGCCCACGGCGCTCCAGAACACTTTCGCCTTTCCTCCGAACCTATCAGCTTGCGCAGGAGCACTCAGTACTAATGAAAGCCCAAACGCCTTCGGCAACAGCAGCAGGCAGATCACATAGCCAAACACAATCCAACCAAGGACCGTATTCGAAAACATGCCTCCATGTCGCGTAACGAACTCGTTTGAACTTGTCGCGGCATCAAACGTGCCTAAGAGCAGCAACAGCAGCCAGACGGGCGAGCCCAAAAACCCCATGATTCCATTCCAAATATGTACACGGCTCGGCATCTTCAGCCCACGTGCGGGCAGAAACCAAAGATGTTGAAGATTGCCGAGACACCATCGGCGGTCGCGTCGCAAACTTTCCAATAAATTGGGAGGGCTCCCCTCATAGCTGCCCTCGATATCATATGCGAACCACACCGCATAACCGGCACGGCGCATCAACGCAGCCTCGATGGTATCGTGACTTAATATCTGCGTTCCGAGCGCTTCCGTCTCCGGCAGTTCAGGCAAGGCGCAATGCTCCATGAACGGCTTAAGCCGAATAATCGCATTGTGGCCCCAGTAGCTTCCCGCGTCCTGCTGCCAGAAATTCGCACCGGCCATAAACGCCGGCCCATAGATCCGCCCCGCAAACTGCATAATGCGTTGAAAGAGCGTATGACCAAGCACTGCTTGAGGATTGGTTTGGATGACGCCAGTGCCCGGGTTTGTCTCCATCAAACTGGCAAGCCGGACAAAAGCCTGACCAGTCATGATGCTGTCGGCATCAAGAATGATCATGTATCGATAGCTGGCTCCCCACCGCCGGCAGAAGTCTGCGATATTGCCACTCTTCTGATGACGCGTAACACGGCGATTGCGATAGAAGATCCGCCCAAAGCCGCGCACCTGCTTGCATAAATTCAGCCAGGCCATCTCCTCCGCCACCCAGTAATTGGCATCGTTCGAATCACTCAGGACAAAGAAATCAAACGCTTCCGCTTGACCGGTTTTTTGCAGCGATTCATACATCACTTGCAACCCTTGGAAAACCCGCCCCACATCCTCGTGATATATCGGCATGACTATGGCCGTCGCCGGTAGCTCGAGCTGCGGAGCATCCATCGGCAAAGTCTGGTTGACGCTCAGTGCATCACCCCCGCCGCGAAGCACCCAAAAGCCTGCCAGCGAAACGGTGAAGCCATATACCAACTGGCTCAACAAAATGACGAAGGCAACGAACGTGGCGCCTCTCAAAAGGGTGACACCTTTTTCAAAAAGGACGAAGTACATGGGAACCACCGCCAGTCCGAAGAGCAACAAATACCCCCCTAGAAATAGCAACCGGCGACGGTGGACTACTTCGGATAAACAGGCGTCATTGGGAAACATGCGTCAGTGGAGAAGGAAGAGGACTGCCAAAGTAGCAATCAACATCACCGCTACGGAAGCGAGGAGGACCGTGCCCTTTTGAGATTTCGCAGGCGCATCGGCGAAAAAGTTTTCAACCAACGGCACATCGATGGGGCGTGGCACCATGCTTGATATCTCGAGCGCTGGCCCCGCCTGCGTGTCGTTCTCGCGCATCGCCCGCTGAAACTCCACCGGCACGTCATCTTCAAGAAAAGCAGTCGGCCACTTTTCCAATCCGTCAGTGATGTGCAACGCGACATACCCCATTACGTCGGCGCGCCTTTCGTCCGGCAAAATTTGGGCGAACCATTGCTCTAACGCCGAGTCAGCTTCCGCCATTACCAACTCGACCGGATTGCGACTGGTATCCCGCGCGTGCTTTGCTGCGGCGGCCTGCATCAATCGAAGAATGATCTGACTCTGCTGCGCCCGGTTCACCACATGCAACGCGCGCAAATAATCCTCAAGACGATAATACGCTGCATTCCACTCACTCTCGCTACCGGTTGTTGGAAGAAAAGAGATCATGGCTGCCAGGTGAACGTCCACGTCTCAGTGATTGCCTTCTCGCCCCGCAGCAAAAAGGCACGCAAGTCGATCGCCTTGCCTGGGTCGGCAATTTCAATGGCCAGCCGCCACGTGTTGTTAATCTCGTTTTTAAAGACATTACTGTTCACGACGGTTACGGCGTCGCTGTGCTTAAGATTCACCGATAGTTTCTCTTTAGCCGGAACGCTCTCGATGTATTTCCCCTCAAAATCCACGACGAATCGAAGATTAGAGACGCCTTGTGCCGATCGCCCTAGCGCCCGGCCAATGCGAGTCGCGCGTACATGCCCCAAGGCAGCAGGGCTCGGGTCAGCGCGTGTCCAGTGCAATTCGTAATTCAATTCCACGGCCTGCCCCGGTTGCGGCGCATCCGCAGGAACCCAGAACGCGACGACATTGTCCTGATACTCACTGTCGGACGGAAGTTGCACCAGTTGGACGGATCCCCTGCCCCATTTTCCCAATGGCTTCACCCAAACGCTGGGTCGATGTTCGAACTTAGCCACGTCATCTTGGTAATGCTCGAAATCACGATCGCGTTGCATCAGCCCGAAGCCGCTCGGACTCTCAGCTTCGAACCGGTTCGCACGAATCATCTTCCCCGCCTCCAATGGGTGCCAAAGCCACTCTCCGCGACCATTCTCAATCAACAACCCATCCGCGTCGTGAACTTCGGGACGAAAATCCGTGAAAATGGGACGTCCGTTCTCACCGTACAAAAACATGCTGGTCAATGGCGCGAGACCAAACTCTTTGACCGGCTGTCTTAAGAAGATGACTACCTTCACGGTTGCCACGGTGTCCTCGCCAGGCTGAATGTTGAATTGATAAGCCCCCGTAGCACTGGGGCTGTCGAGTAACGCATAGACCAAAAACTCGTGCGAATTTTTATCCGGCCGTCGGATCCAAAATTGTTCGAATACCGGAAACTCCTCACCCTCCTTCGCCGTGGTATTCAAGGCCAGCCCTCGCGCCGACGTACCAAAGGCTTGGACTTTCCCAATCATTCGAAAGTAGCTCGCTCCCAAAAAGGAAGCGACCTCGCCAAACCCATTCCGAAAATTAAGCAGCCGAAACCCCGCGAATTGCATATCTGGGGGAACCTCGAAATGGTTGGTTCCGTATTTGAAGAAATCGACGTTGAAGGGAATCGGTGTCTCTCGTCCGCCGTCAATCTCATGAAGCTTTACACCGCGATTGAAAATATAACCTTGATGGAAAAATTGCAGCCCCATGGGCAACCCATCCCGCTGCCAGTAGTTTGTCCGGCGATTGGTGATCTTCCAATATTCGTCGTAGCTCATGCGCGTGAACGTCTCTGGCACGCGATTAGTAATTACCTCGTAAGGCTGTTTGACCAGCGCCTCAGCACGGCTGCGAACATCATGAAAATCGAAAGCGCTGAGTGTTGAACCCCAAGCCACCAGCAGGCCAGATAGAATTTGTGATAGGCCGCGACTCATAATTTACAAACTGCAACAGAGCTCATTCATTAACATTATTCGCGCCAAACAGGTTATTTCAGCGGGCGTTCGAAGGGCCTGACTTGGGGCATTCATCTCGTAAGCATGCAAGTGCAATCTGCACGTGCGAGAGCTACCCAATTGCAATATGCCAGTTACGATGATGAAAATTCCGCCCGTAAGTTTGTCTCAGTGAGGCCAAATCCTTGAGCTCAAGACACCTCATTCGCCAAACTGTCCGTGGCACGTTCCGCGCTGCCATTCTTGGGGTGGGAGAAAGCTGAAGCCAAAATTATGAAAACAAAATACCTATGGGTTGTGTTACCCCTGTTGATTCTCGCGGCGGGCTGCGAACCGAAAGAGAAGCCGAGCGAACCGGGTAGTGCCTTGACTAACGCACCCGTCACGCCCCCGCCGGTGACTACAAACACACCGGCCCCATAACACTGTGAGTTAATGACCGCGTTAGCGAAACCAGTAAGCTCGTAAATCGGATTCCACTATCGAAGCGTGGTCCGTTTAGGGCCACGCTTTTTCTTTCTTCGTTTTCTCCGAAACTCGCTGCCTTCATCAATGGAATAAATTCGGTCGTGCAATTTTCAACCTCCGTCTCAGGAGGAGAGTTCCCAGAATACAACTCGCGCAATCGCAAAAAAACGCCCGAGAAGTGCAATCCTCCGAAAGTTCCCATTGCATTTAGCAACGATCATCGTCCGAGTATTTTCAGAATAGAGCCCTAAATGCTTATAAATAAGCCGCTTTTCGACCGAAACCCGACTGGCACAGTCCCGGCTAATTAGTAGTTGTTCCGAGGTGACCCAGTTGGACTTGGTCAAAAGAAAAATCGAACGCGGGTCTCAAGGAGCAAAACAAATAATCAAACTATGAAAACAAAAATCGCCAGTTTGTGTGTTGCCGTCTGCTTGGGCCTGCCTGTCGCCGTGGTTACTTTGACCACTGGCTGCGCCGGCGATCGCTACAGCCGCAGTACGGGGGAATACATTGATGACAAGGGCCTGAGCATGCGCGTGCGCAGCGCGTTGGGCGACAATCCAGAATATAAGTTCTCCGATGTCAGCGTCACTTCATTCAAGGGCACCGTTCAACTCAGCGGGTTCGTGAATTCCTCAGACCAGAAGAGCAAGGCCGGTTCCATCGCCAAGACTGTGGAAGGCGTCAAGAACGTAGAGAACAACATCACGGTCAAGGAATAGACCGTGCGTCGTAATTAGCTTTGTGGGCGCAACGATGATCGCCGGTCTTACGGGTAAAGGAGGACCGGCGATCGTTTCATAAGGGGCGAATGATTGGCCTGGAAAAAAACCTGATTGGCCTAGCGTGGAAACGGTCGAACAACCATTTCGGAGCGAGCTCTACAGTCTCGATTTACTCCAACGACATGCGCGTCAACTCGCACAACAACATCGCGTAGCGGACTGGCGCGGCCCCAACAGTCTGCTGCCGCGTCTGGCCGCCAACGGCAAACTGCTGCGGGATTACAATGAAACCACGCTACGCGTGGAGAAAAATCGCCGCGTCACTCCCGCAGCCGACTGGTTGCTGGACAATTTCTACCTGATCGACGAGCAGATTCATCTGGCCCGTCGCCATTTGCCCCGCGGGTTTTGCCGCGAACTGCCTCACCTGACGAACGGAACTTGCGCCGGTTTTCCACGGGTTTACGACCTGGCGAGGGAACTCATATCGCACGTGGATGGCCGTGTCGATTCTTCGCATCTCACCGGCTTTATTGCGGCCTATCAGGAAATCACTCCGCTAAAACTCGGTGAGCTGTGGGCGATTCCTATCATGCTGCGCCTCGCGCTGATTGAAAATCTCCGTCGTGTCGCAGCTCTATTAAATGCTGACCGCGAGGATCGCGACCGCGCTACTTTTTGGGCAGAGCAGTTGCGCGAAGTTTCCGATACCGAGGCGTCCAAGCTCATCATCGCCGTCGCTGATTTCGCCAAATCCAGCCCGAAACTTACGCATGCCTTCGTCACAGAGTTTTGGCAGCGGCTGCAGGAGAAATCTCCGCGAGTCAAACTGGTCTTAAACTGGCTTGAAGAGCGGCTGGGCGAAGAAGGATTCACCATCGAGCAGATGTTACAGAGCGAAAGCCAGCACCAGGCGGCGAACCAGGTTTCCGTTGGCAACAGTATCACCAGTATACGTTTTCTCGATGCCATGGACT
>Ga0105240_10007070_pt1 | contig 16362 bp, 16 predicted proteins | sample KBSC54metaG_FD_80426 | JGI IMG/M metagenome (GOLD analysis project Ga0105240, IMG submission 80426) | Corn rhizosphere microbial communities from Kellogg Biological Station, Michigan, USA - KBS C5-4 metaG | ecosystem: Host-associated > Plants > Roots > Rhizosphere > Soil | place: Michigan, USA... | reverse complement strand
CCACCGGAAAAGAAAGCGTCAATGCGACCCTGCCGGTCGGGCTGGTGATGGCGCGTGCGATCCGCGAGTATTCCGAGCGGACGGGCCTGGTTGTCGGGTTCAAGCCGGCTGGCGGGATCCGCACCGCCAAACAGTCCCTGGAATGGCTGACCCTGATGAAGGAAGAGTTGGGGCAAGGCTGGCTCGGGCCGGACCGTTTCAGGTTCGGTGCCAGCAGCATGCTCGGCGATATCGAGCGGCAACTGGCTTTCCACGGCAGCGGGCGGTATTCCGCCTCTCACCACCACCCTGTGGCATGAATATGGCCAACACAACACTCGCTGAAAAGTTCGAGTCAATGGACTACGGCGTGGCGCCCGAAGACCCCGGTCCTGCGTTCGCCTGGCTGGACGCGTTCCAGCGCCGCTTCGGGCACTTCATCGGTGGGGCCTGGTGCGCGCCCACGCAAGGCGGGTTTTTCGAGACCTCCGACCCCTCGACGGGCGACAAGATTGCCGACATCGCTCGAGGTAGTGCAGCCGACGTGGACGCCGCCGTGAAGGCAGCCCGCGCCGCGCTTCCGGATTGGCAGGCTCTTACGCCGCACGCCCGTGCTCGGTTTCTCTATGCCCTCGCGCGCCAGGTACAGAAGCACGCGCGCCGTCTCTCGGTGCTGGAGACGATCGACAACGGTAAGCCGATCCGAGAGAGCCGGGATATCGACATTCCGCTGGTGGCGAGGCATTTCTACTATCACGCCGGTTGGGCTCAGCTGTTGGGTCAGGAATTCCCTGGTTACCAGGCGTGTGGTGTCGTCGGCCAGATTATTCCCTGGAATTTTCCACTGCTGATGCTTGCGTGGAAGATCGCGCCTGCGCTGGCGGCGGGTAACACTGTTGTGTTGAAACCCGCCGAGTTCACGCCGCTCACGGCGTTGGCGTTTGCAGAGCTGTGCGTTGAGGTCGGCCTGCCGCCGGGCGTCGTGAATATTGTCACTGGAGACGGCTCGACCGGTGAGGCTCTGGTCGTTCATCCTAACGTCGACAAGATCGCATTTACGGGCTCGACCGAAATAGGTCGCGCGACCCGTCGGGCAACAGCGGATTCGCACAAGAAGTTGTCGCTGGAGCTGGGTGGGAAGTCGCCGTTCGTCGTCTTCGAGGATGCGGATCTCGACAGTGCGGTCGAGGGGCTGGTCGACGGTATCTGGTTGAACCAGGGACAGGTGTGCTGCGCCGGCTCTCGGCTGTTGATGCAGGAGAGCATTGCGACACAACTGCGCAGGAAGCTACAGGCGCGGATGTCCACGTTGCGGGTCGGGCCGCCGCTCGACAAGACGACTGATATCGGTGCTATCGTCGCCCGCGTTCAGTTGGAGCGGATCGAGGGCCTCGTCGCTCGAGGCGTAGCGGAGGGGGCAACGTGCTGGCAGCCGGACATTCCAATGCCGTCGCAGGGTCTCTACTACAAGCCGACACTGTTCACCAATGTCCACCCGGCCTCTGTGGTCGCGCAGCAGGAGATCTTCGGACCCGTGCTCGCTGCGATGACGTTCAGGACGCCCGCGGAAGCTGTCGAGCTCGCCAACAACACTGCCTACGGATTGGCCGCCAGCGTGTGGAGCGAAAGCGTGAATGTGGCGCTCCAGGTCGCCTCACGGATCAAGGCCGGCGTTGTATGGGTCAACAGCACCAACATGTTCGACGCGGCAAGTGGTTTCGGCGGCTATCGGGAGAGTGGGTTTGGCCGGGAGGGCGGGCGTGAAGGGCTGCGGGAATACCTGGAACCAGTATGGTTTCGCAAGGCGCCGCTGTTAGAGCGCGGCGCCGACACAGTGGCTGGCGCGCATGTGGCCGCCGGCTCGGCGGGGTCAGCTGCGGCGGCCTCGGCGCACGATCTACCCGCGGAATCCGCGATTGACCCCGGCGTGGAGCCTCCGATCGACCGCACCGTGAAACTCTATATCGGTGGCAAGCAGGTACGGCCAGACTCGGGCTACAGCATCGAATGCCGCAGCACCAAGGGTGTGCTGCTCGGTGAGGTGCCGCTGGGCAATCGCAAAGACATCCGCAACGCAGTCGAGGCGGCGGGGAAGGCCCAGCAGTGGAGTAGCACGACGGCGCACAATCGCGCGCAGGTTCTCTATTATCTGGCCGAGAATCTCTCGCAACGCTCGCAAGAGCTCGTCACTCGCCTCGCGGCGGTCGTGGGCAGGAGGCAGGCCTCCAGAGAGTTGAAGCTCAGTATTGAGCGGTTGTTCTCGTATGCTGCGTGGGCGGATAAATACGAAGGCCTGGTCCACTCGCCACCCTACAGGAACGTTTCCCTGGCGATGAACGAGCCGATCGGGACCGTAGGCGTAGTCTGCCCTGAATCAACGCCGCTGCTCGGTTTCCTGTCAATGGTGTTGCCTCTGGTTACCAGTGGTAACCGCGTTGTTGCCGTGCCTTCGGCGGCATATCCACTGATCGCGGGCGATCTGTATCAGGTTCTCGAGACGAGCGACATGCCCGGAGGTGTCATCAACATGGTGACGGGACGGCCCATGGAGCTGATGAAGGTGTTGGCGGAACACGATGATGTTGACGCGCTCTGGTGTTACGGCGATGAGGCGCTGTGTGCGACGGCCAAACGGTTATCGGCCGGCAATCTGAAGCAGGTCTGGACGAATGAAGGCCGCCAGATCGACTTCTTCAGTGAGCGGTACGGCGAAGGCCGTTGGTATCTCGACCACGCCTGCCAGGTGAAGAATATCTGGGTGCCCTACGGCGAGTGAGCGGGCGTGGGCGCCTCGAGCAGGCTCAGGGCCATGCGCTCGAGCTTGCCCACGTCGGCCTCGAAAACGACAGTCACCGGCCGTTCGCCCAATCCGGGACCTTCATCGACAGACCAGCTCAGTGTGTCGCCGTAACCGGCGCTGAAGCTCGTATCGACATCAACCAGGAGTGTCGCACTGCGTTTGGCGATCGAAGGATCCAACCACACGGCCACGGCGAGCTCGTCCCACATTGGATACGATTGTCCGAACTGCCCGAGATACCCGGCGAAGGGGGCTCGTCCCTTGGCGACTTCCTGAATGAACTCCGGCTTGAAGAACGTCGCGGTCGTGGGATCGATGGGAACCTCCGTGATTTTTTTCCAAGGCTCGTGCAGCACGATGGAGGCGGCCTCAGGATCCCAACGCATGTTGAATTCGCGCCGCGGCGCGTTTTCGTATTCGGCGGCAAAGGCGTTGTCAGCCGTCGTTGGCTTGAAACTGCCTCCCATGAAGACGAGCTCCTTCGCCAGGGAGGAGAACTGGGGGTCGAGCCGCGAGGCCAGCGCGAGGTTGGTCAGCGGACCGGCCGCTATGATGCTGACCTGACTGGGAAATTCATGCACCTTGCGCACGAGAAAGCTGGCCGCACTCTCGTGTGCGGGCTTGATTTTCGGCTCACCGGCCGCGGCAGGGGGTACCAGGTAAGGGTCGGCATGATAAGGGGTACGACGCGAGGTGCCTTCATTAGGCCAGACTTCCGTCCACGCTCCCTTGTAAAACAATTTCCCGTATAGCGCCTCCCAGTGCTTGTTCCGCGCTTGCGTGTTGACGAGCGGAAATACGGCGCCGGGATAGACAGGAATTTCAGTACGTTGGGCGATTTCCAGCAGCCGCAGCGTATGGCTGACCTCTTCGTCGCGCCACCCATCGCCGCTCGGAATCGTAATGCCGAGCACATCGACGTCCTTGGATTGCAACAGCATCAGGATCGCCTGCATGTTTGAGCCGGCTGGCCCGAACGCATCCTGATCGATAATCACCTTGCGTCGCGCACCGGTATCTGCAGCAACGGTGATGCTGCATGTGAAGCTCATCAGGGCCACGATCAGTGTAGAAAAGAGGCCGATCGGCCGCGCACATGAGCTCATGAAAGGATCTCCGTGATGGCGCATGCAACCGTGGTGGTCGTGCTTGAAAACCGGTCGGGGAGTCTGACACATTCGGCGCGACATCGGCCACAATACGGTGGGTCAGGAGTGAGCGCGCATGTCTAGAAACGTCGAGATCAAGGCACGCATTTCGAGCGTCGAGGCGCTCTTGCCGAGGGTAAAAACTGTTGCCGACCAGGGCCCCTTCGACATACGCCAGGACGACACTTATTTTGCGTGCAATACCGGAAGGCTGAAACTGCGCATGTTCTCCGAGGGCGAAGGGGAGCTCATCTACTATCGCCGTGCCGACCAGCAGGGGCCCAAGGAATCCTTCTATCTGCGTTCGCCAACGACGGCGCCCGAGGTTCTGCGGGAGTCGCTGACGTTGGCCTATGGCCGGACGGGCCATGTAGAGAAACACCGGACGCTCTTCCTGGCAGGCAGGACACGCATACATCTCGACAGGGTGTCAGGGTTGGGGCATTTCCTCGAGCTCGAAGTGGTCCTGGAAGAGAACGAGCCATTCGAAGTGGGTGTCCGCGAAGCCGACCAGCTTCTGGCGAGCCTCGGCGTGGAGCGCTCCCAGTTGATCGAGGGCGGGTACGTGGATCTGTTGAAGGAGCGCCGCGGGGCATGAGAATTCTCGTGACCGGCAGCGCAGGCCACCTTGGCGAGGCGCTCATGTTGACTCTCCAGCGCACAGACCATGAGGCAATCGGCCTCGACATCAAGAGCTCGCCTCTAACGCACCAGGTGGGCTCGATTACCGAGCGGGACTTCGTAAGGCGATGCATGCAGGGTGTCGACGCCGTTCTGCACACCGCCACACTTCACAAGCCACACATCATGACTCACCCGCGCCAGGCTTTCGTCGACACCAACATCAGCGGCACTTTGAATCTGCTGGAGGAGGCGGTTGCGGCGGGCGTCGAGTCCTTCATCTATACGAGCACGACCAGCACTTTCGGCCGCGCGCTCATACCACCGGAAGGCGCGCCCGCAGCCTGGATCACCGAGGAGGTCGTTCCGGTGCCCAAGAACATCTACGGCATTACAAAACTCGCGGCCGAAAACCTGTGCGAGCTGATGCACCGTACCGCCGGGCTGCCCTGCATCATCCTCAGAACGTCACGCTTCTTCCCAGAGCAAGACGACGACGCGGGCGTGCGCGAGACTTTTGACGATGCCAACCTGAAGGCCAACGAATTGCTCTATCGGCGGGCAGACATCGAGGACATTGTGAGCGCGCACAGGCTGGCGATGGAGCAGGCGCCTACGATTGGATTTGGCCGCTACATCATCAGCGCTACTACACCGTTTACCCCTGCCGATCTGCAGCAATTGCGGACCGACGCCCCGTCAGTGGTGCGACGGTACTCTCCAGGATACGAGGCGGAGTATCGCCGGCGTGGCTGGTCGATGGTGCCGACAATAGATCGCGTGTACGTCAACGAGCTGGCCCGTGTACGGCTCGGATGGCAGCCGCAGTATGATTTCAACTCAGTCGTTGGAAGTTTGCAGCGTGGCGAGGATTTCCTGAGTCCTTTGGCGCGGGAAGTGGGTTCAAAGGGCTACCACGTCGAGGTGTTTGCCGAGGGGCCGTACCCGGTCTGAAAGTGGCGCGGGTTCAGCAGCGGCATTATGACCCCTCACGTTCGTGGCTTCGCGAGAATGACACTTGCCCACCTCGACGAGTCAGGCCATATCAGAACTTCGCCTTGACGCCGAGCTCGTAGCGTCTTCCGACATATGACCAGGAGACCGGCTGGATGTTCGTGTCCGAGTAGATTCTCTCGGCCGAACCGGTCAGGTTGATCAGGTCGGCGAACACCGTGAAGTGTTGGAGTACGCTGAAGTACTGATCAAAGGTGTAGCTGATTGAGCCGTCGAGCTGCCCATATGGCGCGCTGATCAGCTTGTTGCCGAACACGTCCGAAGACAGCTGGACGTAGCTGCTGCGGTTGGACCACGCCAGCCGGCCGCTGAAGCCGGCCTTCTCGTAGAACACGGTGGCGTTGTAACTGGTCTTGGAAACGCCTTCAAAGGGGATAACCTTGCCCGCGTTGTTGCCTTGGATGAAGTGCGCGTTACTGTTGATGAGCGTGGCATTCAGGATGTAGCCGAAGCCGATGTCGAATGTCTGTTGGGCGCCGACTTCCGCGCCGGTGATATGCGCGTCCCCCTGGTTCTGCGGCTGCGAAAAGCTCCTGAAATTCACCCCGAGGTAATCGACATTGAAAGCAGTGACATCGCCTATGAAGTCATGGATATCCTTGCGGAACCCGCTGACGTAGAGGGCATTGCCCCTGCCGAAATACCATTCCAGGCCGAGGTCGTAGTTGTTCGATTGATACGCGCGCAGCTTGGGATTGCCGGAGTTGGCGAAGCGCTGGGTTGGGTTGATCCCGGCCAGGCCGGGTGACATCTGCAGGAACGTGGGTCGCGTGACGCTCCTGCCCGCGGCAAAGCGCAGAAACAGGTCTGAGAGCAGCTGCGCTTTCAGATTCAGCAGCGGCAGGACGTTGTTGTAGCTGTTGTCCATTTCGGTGGTGAGGACGGTCGGATCCAGGATAACCACCTTACCGAGATTGTTGTTGTTCGGATCGTTATCGATCCTGAAGGCCTGATAGAAGCCGGTGGTCCCAGTCTGGGTGTGCACAAAGCGTACACCTACATCGCCCTTGATCGGGATTCCAGCGAGCGAGGCATCGATGTCCGCCTGGAGGTACCCAGCGGAGGTCTTTTCCGTGATCCGGAATGACTGCGCCGCGTTGAACGTGGGATCGAAGGTGGCGTTCGGATTGCGTGCCTGGAGGAGCGCAGTTTGCGCAGCCCAATCCCCGAACAGGAGGCTGCTCATGGGATACACGGAGTTGCCGTTGGCAAAGTCCCCGTCAAAGTGCCGGAAGCCGCCTGCAGGGAGCAGGGAGGCGTTGAGCTGGTCCGTGTTGACGTTGAAGGTCGTTTCGTCCTGGCGGTCCACATGGCGCGAGCTGTAATGACCGCCGACACCGATGGCGCTGACGAAGCCGTTGTCCGGGAGTTTGCGCTTGATGTCCAGCGAAGCGTCGAGCTCGTGATCGCGGTTGAAGCGGTCTACGACGTCGACGTTGTTGGTGCGATAGTTCGCCGGGTTGGTCAGATCGGGCCCGCCGGGCAGCACTGCAGGCTGCAGCTGATCGTGGGACTCGGTGATCATCAGCGGCACCGCCGCCAGGGTCAGCAGAGATACGCGATGGAAGTCGAGCTCGCCGCGCGACCTGGAGTAGGCGAGGTCGGCGCCGAGGTCCCAGTCGCCGATCTCCTTGTTGTAATGAGTCCCGATGCTATAGAGCCGGTCCTCGACTGTCTGGTCGTCACTGTTGTCGGAGATCTGAGATCTGACCGGGAATGAAATGGCCGAATTACCTACGATTCCAATCCCCGGCACACGGATGCTTTTGTCGGCATTGGTCACGTCGTCGAACGCGCCCTGAAAGCCGCAGCAGGTGCCGAGGAACGAGACGAATGCCCGGCTCGTCAGATCTCGCTTGGAATACAGTGTGTCTACCACGAGCGTGCTGTCATCAGGCAACTGCCACTGGAGGCTCCCCTGGGCCGTCAGCCGCTTGCGCTTCTCGTTAAATGACTGCGCGTTGAAGGAAAAGGGGAAGGATAATGCGGCACGATCGCCTGCGCCGTTGCCGTCCGTATCGACTGTCGGTCCGAACGTGGCATAACCGAAACTGTCCGGATCATCCTCGCGGATCGTCCGTTCGGAGTAGGCGATGGCTCCTAACACTCCAAAGGTCCTGGACGGATCGGTCCAGCTTCCGAGGGCGGAGGCCCGGGGATCCAGTTTCTTATTAAAATCGCGGTAGGTGCCGTCCGCCGACCCGATGACTGTTGTCCCCAGGGTGACCGGTCGCTGGGTCTTGATGTCTACGACGCCACCGATACCGCCTTCCACCTGTGAGGCGGATGCCGACTTGATTACGTCGATGGAGGCGATCATCTCGGCCGGCAGCAGATCGAAGTTGGTCTCACGCCCGGTGCTGCTCTCGAAGCCGCCGCTGCGGGTCGCGTCGCGCGACTCCGTCGAGCTGACCAGTGAGCGGTTGTTAATCGTGCCGCGGACGAAATTGGGACCCAGGCCGCGAATCGAGACAAAGTCACCTTCGCCGCGCGAGCGCTGGATCGCCACGCCGGTCACCCGTTGCAATGCTTCAGCGATGTTCTGATCCGGTAACTTCCCAACATCCTCGGCGTTGATGGCATCGACGAATCCAGTAGCCTCGCGTTTGGTATCGAGCGCGCCGGCGAGAGAGGCGCGGATACCGGTGACGACAACCTCTTCCAGCGGCTCTGTAGATTGCGTCGCCGCGCCCACCTGTTGAGCTCGTGAGACTTGGGTCGATGCGGTGGCGATCCATGTTGCCAGCACGAGCGCGCCCGCCAGACCCCGAGTGCTTCCCTGTGACTGCATTTTCCCCTCCCTCGTAGCGCAGGTTCAGGCGCGCCGGTTTTTTTCATATATAAGTGTCATTTTCATGCCTGTAAAGTAGGATTTATATGATTAAATCGTGCCGCACGTTTCGAATGGCGGCATGGAGCGAAATGATGCTGAAAAATAAGGGCTTTCCATACAGCACAGTGGCACTGTTGTTGTTAGCGGTAGCAGCAACCAACGCCAAACGGGCTGGCGGTGTTAGCGGTAACAGCGAGCAACTGTTACGCGGCGCGGCCGATTACGGGTTTCCCCCGGAATACGCGATGCCGGCTATCAGTTCGTCGTAATCGACGACTGTTGGCAGGTTGGCCGTGACGGACAAGGGACTCTCATAGCGAATCCATTGAATTTCCTTCGGCATGTAAGCGCTGGTGCACCAGTCGATTCCAAAGGTTTTGATATTCGGCATCGGGACGAGGGCCGCAAAACCTGCAGCCGCCGCCCCAGCCAGATGGTTTCTTCGATCAGTCCCGGGACCGTCGTGCTGTATTTAACCGCCAGTGCTCACCCGTTACCGTGGTATCCATCCCTCCGCTTTGGATGGGTATGCCCGGGACGGGCGCGTCATCAGGATCGGGAGAATGCGCACCGCTTCGAATGGTAAAGTCGGCCCAGCGGTCTTCCGTAGTGACCGCTCAACCCAAAGCAGGACCCCATGTTCCACTCGAAACCGCTGCGTGCAAGAGATCGCCTGTATCTTCGAACGCAGAAGATCGGCGCGGAAGCCATTGGCGCGCGTTCGACGGGTACTCAGGCAATCGGCATGTTAGCCGTTGGCGCAATCGCCCTCGGCGCGTTGGCTATTGGCGCGATTGCCGTCGGATACCTGTCGATCGGGCGTGCGCGGATCCGGCGCGTCGAGATCGGCGACCTGGTGGTTCGCAGACTGCGGATTACCGAGGAGCTGGCGTTGCCGGAGAAGCCTAAAGATAGTCCGTGAGCAGGGCACCCAACACGTAGGAGCAGGTGTTGATCCTCCCTGACAGGCTCGCGGGATCTGATTCGATGTACCACCGTCCGCAGGATCGTGCTCGTGGGTAGCCGTTCTGGTGCCTCGAAGAGCTCATAGAGGCTCGCATGCGTGGCGGCATGGGTCGTTATACACAGCGTGCGAAAGAAATAGCCGAGGCGCCGAGGCGGTTCCCCGATGACGGATCGGCGGGGCGTCGCCGTGCCGGACCATGCGCAGCGCGGGCTGGATGGGTCGGTGGACTCGAGTCCACCGCTTCTGACATTTCCCCTGCTTCTGTAACGCTTTATCGTTCGCGGAGCCGGGCGACATCAAATTTGGCGGCATTCAAGGTGTTTCGCTGTTGGTCGAGAAGAGAACAGGCACCAACGTTGACTAGTTGCAGGATGTGGTTTACGTTTGGTCCGGCAGAAAAACTCGAACATTTCCTGTTGGAATCTCAAAGAGGGAGCTTCGTCCAATGCTCGATCATGCGCGATGTTATATTCATAAGTTGGCTGCAGTAGTGGTCTTTATCGGGAGTTACTGTTTTTGTACAGTTGCTCAGGCGGCCGACGTCTCGGCCGGCCCGTCAACCGTGCTGAGCCAGTCAATGTTTAGTTATTCTTCCTATGGGAACGGTGACGTTGTATTTCAGCTCACGAATAATCCAGTTTCTCAGTGTTTCGGCTTTTGGCTTCGTGCAAGCGACCCCGGATTCAAAAACAACCTCGCCATTCTGCTCTCCGTGATTCAAACCCAGGGCCAGATCAAGGTCAACGCTGATGATACGAGTGCAAATCACTGGTCGGGCTCAACGACCGCATACTGCATCGTTACCAGCCTGCAATTGTAGCTTCAGTGTCGAGTCTTGTCGGCGAGGAGTATCGCGTGCGCGTCAGGGCAAGGAAATCTTTTTTAGCGACTCAACTTGGACTAACTGCGACTCTCATTCTTCTCGCGGCGAGCGGCGAGTCCTTTGGTCAATCTACACGTTCGTTCCAAATGGGAATGTGGCCGGGTACTTGCCCGGGTCCTCAATGTCCTGCGGTCGGCGTAGACACTGACATAGTGTCATTCGGAGATAAAGACCCGCAGCCATCTTCCGGGCGCTCTATTGTACTGACTCTCGATTTCAATACTCCGCTATCCACCAGGAACTACGACTGGTCGCGGGTCGTTGCGGTCGAGGTCGATGAGCCTTATGGGCCACAAGATGATCCACGCATTGATAGTATTATTAAATATCCTGACGGCAGTCCTGCCTGTCAAGGGGACCCTACGCCGTATATCGCGCCGATCGACGCGTTGCTGGCCCAGAGAGCGGCGGAACTAAGGACCCTCGCTCCCAAGGCGCGCTTTTGGGTCAACTTCACATCGGACGAAGCCAATTGGATGGGAACTTGCGGAGCCCCGCAGGAATTTAATAGATCCTATATCGATGTCGTTTCGGCCGACTGGTACTACGCTGATGTCTCCGTGCTCCGACCGTTCTACTCCGTCGTCGCCGCGAACCGTCCAAAACCGGATCAGCAGTTGGCGCTGATTCCCGGCACCTTCTATCGAAATGGCCAGGACGATCCGGCGACTCAGGTGACCCATTTTCAGACGTACTTTCCCTTCGCGAACTCCATGAATCAGAGTTGCAACCTGCCACTCGGACCGAGAGGAGTCACCGGAAGCTTTGATCGATGTCCCGTATGGATCGTGTTTGGATGGTTGTCTGGCGATGTGCAGATCAACGGTAAGGGATACGTGGGCGAGCTTGATCCAAATTCAGGCGCAATTCGAAGCGCCTGGCGCAATGAGCTGTCGTTACCACTGGCTGCCGGTCTGGGCCACCAACTTATACCAGCACAAATAATTTTTCCGATCGTAAACCAGGTACTGTTGAATAACTGAAGCTAAGCGACATGCAACCGGAGATTGACTCCCGCCGCAACCCGCACCTGATCGTACTGATCGAACTTCCCGCCGAATTTCATCGCGAGGGCTGACGGTCACGTGGCCGGTCGGGGCGGGTGGCGGGTGGGTTCCGGTAGACTGAGTCAGTGCTCCCCATGATGTTCGATCGATGTCGCCACCCAATGAAGATGTGAATGACGAGAACGCGTGGCACGAGGCGTGCCGGGAGCGCGTCGCCCAGTATTTAAAGGATCAGGGGGTGGTGCACGGTCGCATCGGCGAGGGTCCTGCGTGGAGTGTGCCCGGTGTCATGTCTGTGTGGGCGGTGGAGAGCGGCCGCGCACCCGGCCGGGTGGGATGGTGGGTTCTATGCGGGGATGGCCCGACCGACTACGTGTCGTCGCAAGATATCCGCTCGCCGCGTGAGGCCGTTCGTGCGATCGCGCAACGCTGGCAGATGGCGTGTGGGTATCTGGCGCGGGGTGAAGCACCACCGGATTTCGAATTGGGATCCCCCGACTCGAGAAGGCAACTCGCACCGCTGCTCGAGTCCCGTGCCGAGTTCGCCGCGTGCAGCGCGAGTGCCGCTCGCAGGGCCGTGCCGGCGGCCAACTCTTGCGCGGTCGCTGCGTAACACAGCGCGCTGCAGGGTCTGTGCATGGGCTCGATCAGCGACCACAGCGGCACCTGCAGTGGACATGAACAGAGCCTTGAGATGTCTCGACGTTTCATGACACGATCCTTATGCTCGTTAAAAATTAGGGGGCTTCGCCCTCCCGTCAAGGAAGGCACGGGCTGGTCTACATCGCATGATCAGCGGGCGATGTCGTCCTTACCGAAGGCATTGGCAACACGGTATGGCTACCAGGTCCCGCCCAGGTGATCTGCTGCGGGGTCGTGTAGTCACTGATGTCAAACCAGAAACCCCGCCCCTGGGCTGAGAACGACAGAATGAGCGCGTACGTGTTCTTGCCCTCCTGCGTGGTGGTGTCGATCCAGTAGCTGTAGCAGCAGGGCGGCGCATTGCTGTCGAACGCGTTGATATTTCGCAAGTAGATGCGACCCGTGGCGTCTAACTGGAACTTCAGTTGACTGGCATCTGGAATGGATACGTAGATGTTTCCAGCATATGCGGGGTCGATCAACGCGGCCGAGACGATGAACGCGGATAGGACGGTCTCATTGTGTTATTCCCGGGATGAGTTTGAGCGTAGATGAGCTATATGTATCGTCCACCGGGGCTGGCAGTCGCTGCTCGGGAGGACGTTGCGGACAGACTCGAGGAGCCCGTTCAAGTCACTGGCGGCCAGGCCGAGTTGACCTGCGGAAAAGTTGATGGCGCCCGCGACTCCTTGGGACGAGCAACCGCTGATTCCGGGCGACAGGCTCACCAGGATATTGGATCCCACCGGTTGGTTCGTCACTCCCGTGATGGTTTGGCACGATGACCAGGCGACCGCGGCCTGGGAGAGCATCGGCGTGGCCGTCGCTGCAGACCACGTCGGGGGTGTCTACTATTTGTGCCACGCTCCTTTCCGCGAAAGCACTGGGTACTACAGTGACATACCAGTTGGACATTACGAACGCGGGGCAGTGCGAGACCGTACGGGTCGACATGTGAGGCCGTATTGGCCTTCAACATAGAATTGAAGGAACCAGGCTGCGGCCCGATAGTAGGAGCTCAGCGTGTTAGCGTTTTTTCATTCCAGGGGAAATCGATGCGAATTATGAAGTTGATGATCGCCGCTGCCGCCATGACCTGTGCGACCGCGCAAGCGGGCACGGTGGTATCCGGTTGCACTCCGAACACAACCCCCGGGGTCGAGTTCGGGGTCAGTAGCAGCCAGTTGACATCGATTACAGTTGCTAACCTCAATTCCGTTCTCGCATCGGGTTTGGCAGCGCTCGCGAGCGGAAGACAGGTTGAGGTGCTTTACGACGACAGTACGAGCAACTGCTTTGCAACGCAGATTGCCGTTGGTGGCTTTCATGGTGAGTGTCCTTGAGGGTGTTGGCGGTCGGATGTACGCGCTGTCATCGCAATGACAGAGGTCGTTCGAGGCATCGGGAATCCTCAGGGAGGAGTATGACTTGGTACCCGAGAGTGCGAGCGCTGGGCGTGTCGAAGTACGCTGTGATCTGAACGTGGCCTGGGGCGCAGATGACATACCCTGAAATTGATCTGTAAACAGCTTTGGGTCCCAAAGCTGCCGATCCACCCTTCCCGATAGCTGCCGTTCAACCTCGGGAAAGCGGTCATTCACGGACCGGCGCTCGGAGATTCTCACTTCGTCGGTCGACCTGCCGGACTTACCGCGACGCGCAATCCGATAATCTCCAGAAGACAGCCTAGCCAAAGGCCTCCGGCAGCGCCCGATACGGGGCTGCCGGATTGCCTTGCAACCTCGAGCGGCGTAGCGCCCTGTCAGTGCCCGTCATCGCCGCAGACACGCGGCCCTTCGTGCGACTCGCAGACCGCGTTGATCAAGTCCATGGTGAACGGATAAAGAGGTATATCGGTTTGAATGTCGACGTTGGTCAACACCGACACCGAAAATCCGTTCTCGAGTCGCAGGCTGTTGAACGAGGTGTAAGCCAACGTTTGCCCGTTGTGCCAGATCACCGGGACCACCGCCCCGGGTGATTGGGTGATCCATCCCATTGCGTACGGCGCCGGGACCGCCGCGCCTTGAAATACTGGTATTGATGGAGGCGGTGTGACCATTTCGTTGAACATCTGCCGCGAAATGATGGCGCCGTCCCGTAGGGCGGCATCCCACCTCGCCAGGTCGGCCACGGTCGACCAGAGCGCTCCGGCGGAGAAATAGATGGAAGGGTCAGGAATGAGACCCTCGGCGAGTCCGGTGGTGCCGGGGACGGCGGGGTTGGTGTAGGTGTACGGGCTGGCGGCGAGCGGTGACTGCGTAGGGCCGGTGTGATTCAACCCCGCCCGTCGCAAGACATGTCTCTCCAGGTAATCCCAATAGGACAATGAAGTCACAGCCTCAATAACCGCGCCCAGGATGAAGGAGTTGCTACTGCTGTACTGATACGCGGACCCGGGGGTGAATTGCAGCGGCTGCGCTACGATGTTTGTCAGAATCGTGTTCTCGGGGAGGCCGTTGAGCCATCCCGGAGGCGGTGGGAGCGTTGTGTAGTCCACCAGGCCCGAGGTTTGATTGAGCAACATCCTCAGCGTGATACGCGGGTCGAGCGCATACCCGGACAAGTAAGTGAGCACGGGACGGTCGATGTTCAACTTGCCCGCCTGCTGCAGTTGGAGGATTGCCGCTGCCGTAAATTGTTTGGTCACTGAGCCGATCTGGTACGGCGTCTCAATTCGCGCAGGCCTGCACGAGGCGAGGTCTGCATAACCGTAGGCCCGGGCATACAACGGAACGCCGCGCCTCGCGATTTCAATCGTCATGCTGGGGAGTCCCTGCTGCCGCATTTCCAGCGCAGCGAGAGCGTCGACCGCCTCGCCGAGGCTACCGGGGGGCGACGGGGCGGGTGCGAGCGGCGGACACGAATTCAGCAGATCGGCGGCCGCTGCCGGTCCGGAGGGCGCCACCAGAAACAACAGGGCAAGGCCGCCGGCAGCAACTGAGCACGTAGTTTTCATCGAAGTCTCTCCTGTTCCTTTTTGGAGAGGCCATTGTGGATGCGCCAACCTTGGGCGAATCTTAAGGTTGGTGCTGATAGGATGCTGACATGCACGTCCTTTTAGTCGAAGACGATGTCGACCTTGGCCTCGCCCTGCTTCAGGGCCTCGAGTCCGAGGACATCACATGCGAATGGGTGCGCCGGGCGGCCGCTGCGCTGCATGCGATAGAAAGCAAGTCGGTCGAGTGTGTATTGCTCGATCTTTCGCTGCCCGACGGTGCCGGTTTCGAACTACTAACCCGCTGGCGTCACGCCGGCATGAGCGCGCCGATTATCATCATCACGGCGCGCTCCGCGCTCGAGGAGCGCCTAGCTGGGCTAGACGCGGGCGCCGATGACTTCCTGGTCAAGCCCTTCGCCACAACCGAGCTCGCTTCGCGTATTCGGGCGGTGGTACGCCGCTCAGCGCAACAGGCTGCCGAAGTCTGGACGGTCGGCGAGCTGCAAATCGAACCCAGGCGCTATGTGGCCCAACTCGCAGGGAGAGTGCTTGATCTCACGCCTCGGGAATTCAGACTCCTGCTGGAACTCAGCCGGGAACCAGGCACTTTGATTTCTAAGGGCGATCTTTCGGAACGGCTCGAACCCTTGGGTGATCCGGTTGATTTTGGTGCGATCGAAGTTCATGTCTCAAACCTGCGCCGCAAGATCGGGGCGCAACGTATTCAGACCATTCGTGGCGTCGGATACATGTTGCTCCCATGAACAGATTGTTCCAGCCGACGCTGGTGCGCAGGGTCGTCCTCGCGCTCCTCGCCGGTTTCCCGATTCTCTGGCTCGTCCTGGTGTCCGTCCGCTACGCGACGCTTACGCAACAGTGGGCACAGGACCGGCGCGACTTCGCGTCGACTGCGTTGGCCCTGCGGCTGCGTACCGCTTTCGCTTCTGCCGAGGATGCGGTGGAAATACGAGCCATCGCGGCGGCGGTGGAGCGTCTTGACAACATGCAGCGACAGAGCATGTCGGCCCCGTTCACCGTCGTGATGCAGATATTCGATCGCCACGATCAGCGGATGGTGTACTCCACACCCGTGGTAGCGGATCATCCTTTTCACGGCAGGCCGAACGTCCAGATCACAGAAGTCGTACATGGCCTGACGTTCGATGTTTGGACGCTCAATACACCGCGGTGGATGATCCTGTGGGCGCGCACGCGTTTGGAGGACAAGGGTTGGCTTGTCAGAGCGCTCGGCGGCGATCTCTACTCGAACATGGCTATCGCGTTGCCCTGCCTGCTAGTGCCGGTATGGTTCGCCGCGTCGCGCGGGCTGCGCCCGTTACGACGGTTCTCAGATCGCATCGCTTCGCGCGGCTCTGAGGACTTGAGTCCAATCGGTGTCGACGTGAGACATTTGGAGCTGAAGCCGCTCGCAGTGGAACTGGATCGACTCTTGGCGAAGCTGCGACGCAAGGTTGAGACCGAGCGGACTTTCGTGGCAAGCGCGGCTCACGAGCTGCGTACCCCGTT
>Ga0105240_10007069_pt1 | contig 16363 bp, 6 predicted proteins | sample KBSC54metaG_FD_80426 | JGI IMG/M metagenome (GOLD analysis project Ga0105240, IMG submission 80426) | Corn rhizosphere microbial communities from Kellogg Biological Station, Michigan, USA - KBS C5-4 metaG | ecosystem: Host-associated > Plants > Roots > Rhizosphere > Soil | place: Michigan, USA... | reverse complement strand
GGCGTCGGCGACGAGGTCGAGGTAGTCCTCGCGTGTGCGCGCGTCGACCGCGCGCCGGATCTCAACGCCCTCGGGCGGTGGCATGTAGTCGGGCAGGCTTTCGAGCACCAGCTCGGGCAGACGCTCGAGCTCGTGCAGGCCGCCCAGTCGCGCGGCCTGCTCCAGATCGCCGTCGCCGTGCTCCCGCGCCCAGAGGGCGTAGCCGCTCCTGCGTGGACCGAAGAAGCGCTCGGCACGTCCCATCGCCTCCTGCGCACTTAGCGCATCGGTCAGCCGCAGCGCCCCGTTGCGATAGGGGTTGGGCTGGCGGTGCGAGCCGGCGAACAGCAGCAGACCGTCCTCTTCGGCGAGGGTGCCACCGAACGCGGCGAGATAGCGCAGGTACTCGGCGAGAGTGAGGTCGGCCAGAGCGAGCAGATCCTCGCGCTGGTCCGGCTCCTCCGTGGCCGCAGAGTGTGCTGCAGTTGCCCGCGCTTGCACCGTCGGCGGATCGTAACGGATGGCCTGGCTCGCGCCTGCGCAAAAGCGGTCAGGGCTAGCAGACGTTGATGAGTGTTATGACGATGCTCGATGCAGACGGCTCTGACGCAGCTATCGTTGAGATGCCGCCCGGCGAAGCGACGCTTGCCGGCGCGCCGGAGATACACGCGCGGCGATCCGAGCCCCGCCCTGAGATCTGGTTTCGCCGCCGGATCAGGCCGCTGCCGGCGCTGAGAGAGCTGTGGGCATTCCGAGAGCTGACGATCACGCTCGCAGAACGCGACCTACGCGTGCGCTACAAGCAGGCGGCGCTGGGCGTCGCCTGGGCGGTGATCGCGCCGGTCGTGATGATGGTCGCGTTCACGGTGCTGTTCAATCGCTTTGCGAAAGTCGACACCGGCGGGGTTCCGTACGCGCTCTTCTCCTACCTGGGCCTGCTGCCGTGGACGTTCTTCTCGGGCTCGGTCTCAAACGGCGGGCTCAGCCTGGTCACCAACAACGAACTGCTCAACAAGCTCTATTGCCCGCGCGAGGTCTTCCCGATCGCGGCCATCGCCGATGCGCTGGTGGACCTGCTGATCGCCTCGTGCATACTCCTGCTGCTCTTCCCGATCACCGGCTTCGCTCCCAAGGCGCAGAGCTACTACCTGCCGCTGCTGTTGATCGTCATGATCGCCTTCACGCTCGGGGTGACGCTCGCGGTCTCCGCAATCGTCGTCTACGCGCGCGATCTGCGGCTCGTGCTGCCGCTTGCCATCCAGGTCGGACTGTTCGTCACGCCGGTCGTCTACGGCGCCAGCTCGATCTCGAGCTCGAAAGCCTTCCTGCTCGTGTTCTCTGCGATCAACCCGCTCGTTTCGGTGATCGATGGGATGCGCGACACCGTGCTGAGCGGGGTCGCGCCGAACTGGATGTTGCTGGGGGTGGGCGCGGTCAGCGCGCTTGTCTATCTGACCGGTGGGTTTCTCCTGTTCAAGCACTTGGAGACCGGAATGGCCGACATTGCTTGACGGAACGATCCTCGCCGAGGAGATCTGGAAGCGCTTTCGCCTCGACGAGCGCCCCACCTACCTGCAGGACCGGATCGCCGGCGCGCGCGATCGTATGCGGGGTCGCTCCGGCGACAGCTGGCGCTGGGCGTTGAACGATGTGAGCCTGCGCGCCCAGCCAGGCGAATCGTGGGCGCTTGTGGGAGCCAACGGCGCCGGCAAGTCGACGCTCCTGAAGATCATCTCCCGCGTCATGTACCAAACGGCGGGTCGCCTGGAAATGGCCGGCCGGGTCGGCGCGCTGATCGAAGTGCGCGCCGGCCTCACCCCGCTGTTGACCGGTCGGGAGAACATCTACCTGACCGGCTCGATCATGGGCCTTCCCCGCCGCGAGGTGGCGCGCCGCTTCGATGAGATCGTCGAGTTCGCCGAATTGGAGAAAGCGGTCGATCGTCAGGTCAAGTACTACTCCTCCGGCATGCAGATGCGGCTGGGCTTCTCCGTGGCGGCCCACCTGCAGCCTGACATCCTGCTCGTCGACGAGGTGCTAGCGGTCGGAGACGCGAGCTTTCAGCAGCGCTGCCTGGATCAGATTCGCAAGGTGCTGAACGAAGGAACGACGCTGCTGTTCGTCTCGCACGACCTTGCGGCCGTCGAGGCCACCTGCGCCAACGGGATCTGGCTGCACAACGGCGAGGCCCAGACAGCCGGTCCGATCCGCGAGGTCCTCTCCGCTTACCGGGGCTCCGTCGAGGGCGACGCCAAGTCGCGAGCGGACATCGAGGGGCTCGTCAGGGTCTCGCAAGTCGAGGCGGCGGCTCCCGACGGGGGCCTTGCCAAGACCGGTGGCCCCCTCGACGTGAGCCTGACCGTTCACAGCGACAAGAGCTACCGCGCGTGGATCTATCTCGGGATCACAGAGGGGGCCGCCACGCCGATCTTCCTGCTCAACCCGGGGCGAGAGACGATGCTCGAGCCGGGCGAGACGCGCGTACGGTGCTCGATTTCGTCGTTGCCGCTGCCCGCCGGCCGCTACTACCTGTGGGGCGGCATCTACCGCAACTGGACTCAGGGCGAGGAGCTGATCGGCTGGCAGCCGCTGACAGAGTTCGATGCTTATGGCCCCGAGCTAGACGCCGCCCCTCGCGCTGTGGTCCGTCTCTCGCCGATTCACGTCGACTCTGAGTGGGAGGTCGACGCCGCGTAGGCGTCGTTCGCGACCGCGCCGGGATCGGCGGCGGCCCTGTCGCAGACCTCCTGCAACGCATGCCTCATCTGCTCCGCAAGCACCCGGACGTGAGGCTCTTTCATCATGCTCATGTGGTCGATCCCGGGCGCGACCACCTGTCGGGGTCGCACGCCTCCGCGGGCCAGGTGATCCCACGGCGTTGATCGCTCGTCATGCTCTTGCTGGGGCCGGAACAGGTCGATCGTGAGATCTGCAGGGCGCGCAACGTGCCGCGTCTGCGCCCATGTGCTCGCCACCCGCACCATCTGCCATGGCAGCCGTCGCGGGAGTCGCTTGTCGCGTCCGCGTCTGGCCAGGATGTCGTACGCCAGCCTGCCCGTGCGGAAGTAGACATGAGTACGAAGGTTCACCGTTCGTTGCCTTATCCAGGCAGCCTTGCCCTGCGTCCCGCTGCTCATGAACTCTCTCATCCTGGCTCGTTCACGCTCCAGACGACCGGGTCGTCCCGGCCGTTTCGGGTAGGCGTCGATCAGCGCAAGCATCGAGACCTCCTGTCCCTGCTCGGTCAGCTGACAGCCGATCTCATACGCGACGAGCCCGGCGAAGCAGTACCCGCCGAGGAGGTATGGACCTCTGGGCTGAACCTCGCGAATCTCGCGCACATAGTGAGTGGCGAGCTCCTCGACGCTCGCAAGCGGCAGCCGCTCGCCATCGGCGCCTGGGGGCCGCAGACCGAAGATCGGCATCTCGCCGCGCATGTGCTCGATGAGCTCCCGGTAGCCCAGTACATCGCCTTCGACCCAGCCCACCAGAAACAGCGGGCGCTCGCCCAGTCCGGGCCGCATCGGCACGACCGAGGACCATTTCCTCACCTGGCCGGCCGACGCCTGATTGTCGATCACCTCAGCCAAGCCGGCAATCGTCGCCGTCTGAAACAGCGTCGCGAGCGGGATTCGCAGGCCAAGCTTGCGCTCGATCTCCGAGAACAGCCGAACGGCGAGCAGTGAGTGACCGCCGAGCGCAAAGAAGTCGTCGTGGACTCCAACCTGCTCGATCTCCAGGACTCTCAGCCAGATTGCGGCAAGTCGCCGCTCGGTGCTCGTTCGCGGCTCTGTCAGTTCGTGTTTGTGCTCCTGGCGTTCGAGCGGAGCGCTTGCCAGACGGGCTCGGTCGACCTTCCCGTTGGGAGTGAGCGGGAATGCGTCGACAGCCACAAGGGCGGCAGGGATCATGTAGTCCGGCAGCGTGCGGCGCAGACGATCGCGCAGGTCGTCGGACTCGATCGCGGCTCGATCGCCGGTCAAATAGGCGACGAGCCGCCGCTCGCCCTCATCGCTCTCGCGGACCAGGACAAGCGCGTCGTGCACCGCGGGATGCTTGCGCAGCACGGCCTCGATCTCGCCAGGCTCGACGCGGAAGCCGCGGACCTTCAGCTGGTGGTCGAGGCGTCCCAGATATTCGATGCTGCCGTCGTTTAGGTGGCGCGCGCGGTCGCCGGTGCTGTACATGCGGGCTTCGGCCTCCCCGGCGAGAGGATCCGCAACGAAACGCTCGGCGGTCAATTCGGGCCGGCCCAGATAGCCCTGGGCGAGACTCGCTCCGCCGATGTAAATCTCGCCCGGCACGCCGAACGGCACCGGTTGACGGTGGCGATCGAGTAGGTACAGCTTGGCGCCGGCGATGGGCCGCCCGATCGGCGGAAGCTCGGGCCACCGCTCGGGCGCTCCCTCCAGGTCGAACGCGCTCACGACGTGGCTCTCGGTCGGTCCGTACTGGTTGACGAGCGCGCAGTGAGGGTGCCTGGTGAAAAAGCGCCGGACGGGGTCGGTTACCTTCAACTGCTCGCCGGCAGTGATGACTTCACGCAGGCTCGCAACCGAGCAGTCCAGGTGCTCGGCGGCTTTGCAGAGATTCTCGAGAGCCACGAACGGCAGGAACAACCGTTGCACTTCCTGTTCGTTCAACAGCGCGAGCAGCGCCTGCGGATCGCGGCGAACCTCCTCTTCGATCAGCACCAGCGTGCCACCTGAGCACCATGTCGAGAACAGCTCCTGGAATGCGACATCGAAGCTGAGCGAGGCGAACTGCAGCGTGCGTGCGGACCCTGACCAGCTCTGCAGCTGCCAGGAGAGCAGGTTGGCAAGCGGTCGATGACTCATTGCCACGCCCTTGGGCTGTCCTGTCGAGCCCGACGTGTAGATCACGTAGGCCAGATCGTCTAGCTTTGTCTCGCCGGCTATGGGCCCCTCCTCCCCCGAGAAGCTGAGGTCCGGGTCGGCGTCGATGTAGAACACTCGTGCGCTGTGGGCGGGTAGCGTGGCGAGCAGGCGTTGCTGTGTCAAGAGGACCGTAGCGCGGCTGTCTTCGAGCATGAGCGCAATCCGCTCATCTGGGTATGCCGGGTCGATCGGGGCGTATGCCCCGCCCGCCTTCATAACTCCCAGCACCGCGACAATCGAGTGCACCGAACGCTCGGCGCAGATCGCAACCACCACTCCCGGGCCCACGCCCAGATGGCGCAGGCGTCGGGCGAGACGATCGGCACGCGCGTCTAGCTCGGCGTATGACAGTTGCTCGGTAGCCGACGTCACAGCCAGCGCGTCAGGCGTGCGCTGCGCCTGGTCGCTAACCAACTCGTGCACCGGCCTGAGCGCCTGTGCTGGAAGCGCTCTTGTCGCATCCTCGCACGCTTCGAGGACCAGTTGCCGCTCATCCTGGCTCAAGATCTCCAGTCTGCTCACGGGGCGGCCCGAATCGGCCGTCGCAGCCTCGAGCAAGGATCGGTAGTGCTCAAGCATTCTAAGCGCGGTCTTTTGCTCGAACAGGTCGGTGGCGTACTCGAGCGACAGTCGCAGACCCGTCGGTGTCTCAGTTGCAAACAGCGACAGGTCGAGCTTGGCCGTCCCGCGATCGGCAGCGACTCTTTCATGTGTCAGACCGGTAAGGCCGCCCGCTGTCTCGCTTGCCTTCTGCATCACGAACAGGACCTGCGTCACGGGTGCGTGGCTGAGGGTCCGCTCGGGATTGAGCTCCTCAACCAGCTTGTCGAACGGGAGGTCTTGATTTGAGAAACCGCTCAGCGTCACCTCCCGCACGCGGCGGACCAGCGTGGCAAACGACGGGTCGTCTTCCAGGTCGATCCTCAATGGAAGCGTGTTGACAAACAGGCCGATCACGTTCTCCAGCTCGGTTCGGTCGCGATTGGCGACCGGGGTACCGATGACGAGGTCCTGCTGTCCCGAGTAACGCGATAGCAGGGCGGCAAATGCGGTAAGGAGCGTCATGAACATGGTGGCCCCCTCGCGTTCCCCAAGCGCTCGCAGGCCCTGGGTCAGCTCGAGCGGAAGCGTCGTTCGCTCGGTGGCTCCACGGAACGTCTGCCGCGACGGACGCGGGTGGTCGGTTGGTAGCTCCAGCAGAGACGGAGCATCCGAAAGCTGCTCGGTCCAGTACTCGCGCTGCTGGTCCAACCCACCGCTGCGCATCCACTCCTGCTGCCACACCGCGTAGTCTCCGTACTGGATCGCGAGCTCGGGCAGCTCTACCGGCCGTCCTTCGGCGAAGGCTCCGTAGAGTTCGCTCAGTTCGCGGCTGAACACGCCCATCGACCAGGCGTCGGTGATGATGTGGTGAAGCGTCAGCGATAGCAGGTGGTGCTCGTCGCCGACCTTGATCAGCGCCGCGCGCAGGAGCGGTCCGTGAGCAAGATCGAAGCCTTCACGAGCCTGATCGGAGGCCAGTTCCAGGGCAGCCTGCCGGGCGTCGGAGGCGTCGCTCAGATCGACCAGATCCAGCGAAACCGGTCGCGGTGGCCGTATCACCTGATGAGGTACGCCGTCGATGAGCTCGAAGACGGTGCGCAAGGACTCGTGGCGGTCGACCAGCGCGCACAGCGCACGCTCGAGGGCGCTGGCGTCGAGCCGTCCCCGCAACCAGGTCGCGACCGGCACGTTGTAGAGCGCGCCGCCCTCGAATCGCTCCAAGAACCACATCCGCTGCTGGGCAAACGACGCCGGCAGTACCGATGTCTCGCTGCTCAGTTGGGGCGCCTCGGCTTGCACGATCAGCCTGCCATTCGCTTACGTCGCCTGCGGGGCGCCGCCTCGCCGGACTCGCACCAGCGCGGGCGCCTGGAGCGGAGCGGGTGCCGTCTGAGCCGTCTGGGCTTCCTGCACTGCGGCGGCGAGCTCGATCACGGTTGGTGCGTCGAAGATCGTGCGCAGCGCCAACGAGACGCCGAGCTCATCACGCAAGCGGGACATGACCTGCATGGCGATCAGCGAGTGGCCCCCGAGTGCGAAGAAGTTGTCGTGGATGCCGATATCGGGTACCTCGAGCACGGCGCTCCAAATCTCGGCAAGCCGTCGCTCGGTCTCCGTCCGCGGCGCGACGATCTCCCCGGAGCCGCCCGCCTGGTCCCACTGCGGGTCCGGCAGGGCACCGAGGTCTATCTTGCCGTTGGGCGTGAGCGGCAGTCGCTCGATGTGCACATACGCGCTTGGGACCATGTAGCTCGGCACGTGCTCGGCAAGCAGCGCTCGCAGCTTGGCTGCCTCTGGTGGATCGCCGTCCGCATCGAGGTAGGCGACGAGCCGCGCCTCCCCGCGCGGGTCTTCGCGGTCGACCACGGCGGCCGCCCTGATGCCGGGGAGGCGCTCGAGCACGGCCTCGATCTCCCCCGGCTCAATCCGAAAGCCGCGGATCTTGACCTGGCGGTCTGTGCGGCCGAGAAACTCGAGCGTCCCGTCGGGCAGCCAGCGAGCGAGATCACCGGTCTTGTAGAGCCTGGCCTGCGGATCGTGGCTGAACGGGTCGAGCACGAAGCGTGCTCGTGTGAGCTCGGGCCGGTTCAAGTAGCCGCGCGCAATCCCGGCGCCGCCGATGCAAAGCTCGCCGGGAACGCCGATCGGTTGCGGTTCGAGCTCGCTGTCCAACACGTACACCCGGGTGTTTGCCAGCGGCCATCCAATCGGGACGAAGCGCCCGTCGATCAGCTCCGCGCCGGGAGCCGCCTCGAACCAGGTGCTGTCGATCGTCGCCTCGGTCAGGCCGTAGGAGTTGACAAGCCGTGTATTCGACCCGCACAGGCTCTTGAAGTGGATGTACTTCTCGTTGCGCCAAGCTTCGCTTGAGACGACGATCAACCGCATGAAGTCAAGAGACTTGGACTCGCGCTGCGCGTACTCGAACAGCAACGAGGCCGTTGCGGGAACGAGCTCGGCCGCGTCGATGTCCTCGCGGAGCATCAACTCGTACAGGGCGGCCGGGTCGATGACCGTCTCCAACGGACACAGCACGAGCTTGGCGCCGGCCAGCAGCGAGCGGATCATGTCGCCCGTGAACACGTCGAAGGAGAAGCTCGCCAGCTGCGCGTGCGCGGTCAGATCGCGCAACCCGTAGGCCTCCTCGTAGGCGAAGTAGGCGCTCAGGAGGCTACGGTTGGCGATCTCGGCTCCCTTCGGCTGACCCGTGGACCCGCTCGTGTATATGACATAAGCGAGGTCGTCCGGGCCGGCGACCGTGGGGGGGTCCTCGTCGCGAGCGTCCTCGAGCGACTCCAGCTCGTCGAGCGTCACGACCCGACCGGTGACATTCGCCGCCAGACCCACCAGATGCTCATTGCACGTGAGCAGCACGGCGGGTGAGGCGTCGTCGATCATGAATTGCAGACGGTCGGTTGGATACATCGGGTCCAGTGGGACGTATGCGCCACCGGCCTTGATCACCGCCAGCAGCGCCGGCACGAGATCGATCGACTTCTCCATCAGTACGCCGACGAGCGTGCTCGGGCCTACTCCCTGCTCTCGCAGTCGCCAGGCGATCCGGTTGGCACGTTCGTTCAGCTCGGCAAAGCTGAGTCGCTGTTCGCCGAACACGACCGCGGAGCTATCTGGCGTACGCGCGACCTGATCCTCGAATAGCTCCTTGATGGACGCGTGCTGCGCAGGCGCTCGTTGCGGTGGGTTCCACGATACGAGCACCCTCGAGCGCTCTCCCTCGGAGAGCATCGACAGTTGTGAGACGCGTCGTTGCGGGGTGGCTGCAGCGCTTTCGGCAAGCACCTTGAAGTGTTCGGCCATACGCGCGACCGTTTGCGGGCGGAACAGCTCCGTGCTGTACTCCCACGTCGTGTTCAGCCCATTCGTGCGCTCGCTCATCCCGAGCAGCACGTCAAACTTCGACCAGCCCTTCTCGTGGGTGATCTCCGTGCAGCGGATTCCCTGCGGCTCGAACTTGGGTCGTTGCGTCTGCCAAGCGGGGTTGTGCAATACGATCATCGCCTGGAATACCGGCGTCTGGCTGAGATCGCGCTGCGGGTTGGTCGCGCGCACGACGGTCTCGTACGGCACGTCGGCGTGGGCGAACGCTTCCAGCGTCGTCGTGCGAGCGCGCTCGATCAGCTGCTCGAAGGTCGGATCGCCGGACAGGTCGATCCGCAGCGCAAGCGGGTTGATGAAGTAGCCGACCATCGATTCCAGCTCGGTACGGTTGCGCCCGGCGAATGGCGTTCCTATCACCAGGTCGTCTTGGCCCGAGTAGCGCCCGAGCAGCGTCGCAAACAGCGCCAGCAGCGACACGAACAGGGTCGCGTCGCCACCGCGAGCTGCGGCGCGCAATCCCTCGCGGGTCGCCGTGTCGAGCATCGCACTGAGGTTCGAGCCGACATACGAGCGCACGGGCGGGCGCGGGAGGTCGGTGGGCAGGTCGAGGCGCGAGGGCGCACCGCGCAGGTTGCCGGTCCAATGGTCCAGTTGGCGTGAGACCGTGGCGCCGTCAAGCCATTGGCGCTGCCACGCCGCGTAGTCCGCGTACTGGATGGGCAGAGGCTCAAGCGGTGAGGGCATGCCCCGCAGCAGCGCTTCATACATTGCGGTCAGATCGCGATAGATTGCCGTGCGCGAGTAGCCGTCCGTGGCGACATGGTGCATGTTCACCATCAGGATGTGATCCATCTCTGACATGCGGATCACGGTCACTCGCATGACCGGGCCGCTGACGAGGTCGAAGCGAAAGCGCGACTCCTGCGTCAGCGTGCGTTGCGCCTCGGCGTCACGCTCATCCGCGGAAAGGCTACGCAAATCGACCAGATTTACATCCACCGGGACGACCGGGCCGACGAGCTGCATCGGCCTGCCGTCAATCAGCTTGTAGGTGGTGCGCAGGATCTCGTGTCGCTCGGTCAGCGCCTGCAACGCAGCCGCCAACGCGTTGAGGTCAAGCGGCCCCTCGAGCTGAAATGCGCCGGGAGCGTTGTAGGCGATGCCGTCGTCGAACACCTGGCTCAGCAGCCACAGCAACTCCTGAGCGTAGGACAGTGGCGCGGGCCCGCTGTCTTTGCGTGGCACGATTCGGTTCTCGCGCGCGGCCGCGGTGCGTCGCGCCATCAGCCGTTGTTCAAGTAGCGCGCGTTGAGCGGGCGTGAGGTCGGCGAGGCCGCGTTGCGTCGCGACTCGCGCTGAATGATCACTCATCGCCGTCACCTCGGACATCCTCGCTATCCCACAGCTTTGCCGGCATTTCCTCCAGGTCGCTCTCGTCGACGTCCTCCAACTCGGCCAACATCTCCTCCAGCTCGGCCCCGTCGACATCGCTCAACAGTTGCGCTGCGACCGAGCCGGCTAGCTCACGGATCGTCGGCTGCTCGAATGCTTGAGTAAGGGACAGCTCGACATCGAGGGCATCGCGAACGCGAGCGATCATCCTCACAGCCAGCATCGAGTGCCCGCCAAGGTGAAAGAAATCGTCGTCGATTCCGACGCGCTCGATTCCGAGAACATCGCGCCAAATCGACTCGAGTTTCTCCTCCACCGGGCTCTGTGGAGGAACGTATGGACGCTCCAGTTGCGGTCTGGCTCCATCGGGAGCCGGCAGGGCGGCACGGTCGAGCTTGCCGTTCGGAGTTACCGGCAGACGCTCCAGCGTCACGAGCGTCGAGGGCACCATGAACGGCGGCAGGCTGCTTCTGAGCAGACGCCGCAGCTGCTCCTTGTCGAGCGCATGGCCCTCGGCGGCGACCACATACGCGACCAGGCGTTGGTCTGCGGGAGAGTCCTCCCGCACGACGGCCACGGCAGCGGCGACGGCGGGGTCATTGCGCAGCACCACCTCGATCTCCTCGAGCTCGATCCGAAAACCGCGCAGCTTGACCTGCTGGTCGATCCGACCCATGAACTCGAGGGTCCCGTCATCGCGCCAGCGCATGAGATCGCCCGTTCGGTACAGCCGTCCGGCGCCGTCGAGGGCGAAGGGATCGCCAACGAATTTCTCTGCGGTTAGGTCGGCTCGCCCGTGGTAGCCACACGCGAGCCCCTCGCCACCGATGTAGAGCTCCCCCGGCACGCCGATCGGCACCGGCCGGCGATCGCTGTCCATCACGTAGAACGTCGTGTTCGCTATCGGGCCGCCCAACCGCGGCGAGCTCTCGTCGCTCTCGCCGGGCGCCAGCTTGATCACCGAGGACCACACGGTCGTCTCGGTCGGGCCATACATATGCCACAGCGAACATCCGCGCTGCAGCAGCTGCTCGGCGAGGTCGCGCGGCAGCGCCTCTCCGCCGCACACGATCTTCAACCGCTCGCCGCCCTTCCAGCCGGCGTCGATGAGCATCTGCCAGGTGGTCGGCGTGGCCTGCATGATCGTCGTGCCGGTGCGGGCCAGCCAGTCGGCCAGTTCTACGCCGTCGAGTGTCGCCTCGCGGGGAACGATTGCCAGGCGGGCGCCGCTGCACAGCGGTAGGTACCAGTCGGGAACCGACAGATCAAAGGCGGGCGTCGTGATGTTCGCAAGCACGTCATCCGCGGCGATCCCTGGACGCTCGCGCATGTGAGCCAGCAGGTTGGCGACCGAGCGATGAGAGATCTCCACCCCCTTTGGCCGGCCGGTCGACCCGGAGGTGTAGATCACATAGGCGAGCGCGTCCTGGTCGACGCTTACATCGAGCGGCTCGTCGGGATGCGCGTCCAGGCGGGCTCGCTCGCGGTCTATGCACAGCACCGTCTTGCCGCGCGGGTCGATCGACCCCAGATGGCGTTCCTGCGTGATCAGCAGCGCCGCGTCTGCGTCCGCGAGGATCAGCTCCTGGCGCTGCGGCGGGTAGGTCGGCTCGATGGGGACGTAGGCGGCTCCGGTGCGCAGCACCCCGAGCATCGCCACCAACAGGTCGACCGAGCGCTCCAGGCAGATCGCGACCAACCTGCCGGGTCCCACGCCGAGCTCGACGAGCTCGCGCGCCAGCTGGCGTGAGCGGCGCTCCAACGCTCCATAGGCGATCTGCTCGTGCGCATCGGTGACCGCCACCGCATCGGGCCTGCGCGCCGCCTGCTTGGCGAACTGCTCATGCAGGCAGCGTCGATCGTAGGGCGTCGCGGTCGCATTCCAATCGAGCAGCATCAGCTTGCGCTCGGCCGCCGTAAGCAGCGGCAGCTCGGACAGCCGCTGTTCGGGATCGCTCGCGACAGCCGCGAGCACGGTTCGGTAGTGGTCGATCAGTCGCTCGATTGTGCTTGGGTCGAAGAGGTCAATCGCATACTCGACCTGAGCGCGCAGTGAGCCGTCCTCGCGCTCGCGCGCGACCATCGAAAAATCAAAGCGGGACCATTGCCAGCCCGGCACTGGAAGTTGCTCGAGCGGGCAGCCGGCGAGTGTGCGCGGCGCGGCGTCGACGTCGAACCCGAATAGCACCTGAAAGATCGGTGTGTGGCTCTGGCTGCGCCGCGGGTTGAGCGCCTCCACGACCCTCTCGAACGGCAGGTCCTGATGCGCGCGAGCCTCCATCGTGGTCACCTTCACGCGTGCCAGCAGGTCGGCGAAGGTGGGATCCCCCGAGAGGTCGCTCCGCAGCGCGAGCGTGTTGCTGAAAAATCCGAGAAGCGCAGCGATCTCCTCGTGCTCGCGTCCGGACACGGGTGCGCCGACCACCACGTCCTCGACACCCGTATAGCGGTGAATCAGCGCCTTGAATGCCGCCAGCAGAACCATGAACAGCGATGCTCCCTGCGCGCGTGCCAGCTCGCGAAGCGGCGCCGTCTCGCGCATAGAGAGCACGAACTCGCACAGCTCTCCACGGTAGCTCTGTACGCTTGGGCGCGGCCGATCGGTCGGCAGTTGCAGGCGCTCGGGCGCGCTGGCCAGCTGATCGGTCCAGTAGCCGAGCAGCTCGTCGAGGTGTCCCCCGCTCAGCTGCTCTCGCTGCCAGCAAGCATAATCGGCGTATTGGACGGGAAGCTCCGGCAGGGATGGCTCGCCACCGTCGCGCAGCGCAGTGTAGATCAGGTCGAGCTCGTTGAACAGCAGCGCGCTGGACACGTGATCGGACGCGACGTGGTGAAAGACGATCAGGAGCAGATCCTCCTCGTCGTCGACGTGGACGAGACCGGCGCGCAGCTTCACGTCGCCCGCCAGGTCGAAGGTGCGCGAAGCGAGCTCTCCGAGCACGCGCTCGGCGGTTGCCGCTCGTTGCGGTTGTGGCAGCGAGCGCAGATCCGCCAGCTCGAATGGGACTCCGGCGGTGGGCCGGACCTCTTGTACCGGCGCGCCGTCGATGAGCCGGATGCCGGTTCGCAAGATCTCGTGCCGCGCGGCGATCGTGTTCAACGCCGTCCTCAGCAGCTTCTCGTCCAGGGTGGTAGCGACGCGAACGAGGGTCGGCACGTTGTAGGCCGAGCGCCCCGGCATGATCTGATCTAGCAGGAACAGGCGCTCTTGAGGGGACGAGAGCGGACTTGGGCCGTCGCCGGTCCGCCTGGGAATCGTCGGCGCAAGCGTTGGATGGGCAAGGGGAGTGACCGGTTGTACGCTCATGCTCGTACTCCCTTGCGTTGCGTAAGCGCATGCGCGCCATCGGCGCGATCGGTCGAGATTTCGATTACCTCGGCTGTACGCTCCCAACCCAGGTCCCTGTCGAGCAGCTCGTACAGCCGCTCGTTGTGCGGCCGGAAGTAATCAGTCAGCCACGCGCGGTCTGCCGCGGCCATCGCTTCGTAGCCCGCCGTGTGCATGGGCGGCAGGTCGTCGTATCGATGTTCTGGCAGACCGAGGAACTCGTGGACGCCGTCGAGAACGCGCTGTGGGTCGTGTGCCATCTCCTCGAGCGTCAGGATGTGAAACTGCTCGCGCGCAAAGAACGCGAACCACCGCTCGAGCTGCTCGGCATAGCGGCTGCGCATGAGGTAGGACCAGCAGCCGATCGGCCAACTGTTGTAGTTAGAGCTGCTCATCATTCGCGCACGCTCAGAGCTCAGCCGCCGATCCTCAGCGGCGACAGCCTCGGCGAATGAGCGAAGCGGCTCCTCTCCCTCGCGCCTAGACATCTGAAATTGCGAGTAGGCACGGTCCACCGGATTGCGCAGCGTCACGATCAGGCGCGCCTGCGGCAGCAGCTTGGCGAGCCGCTGCGGCGCCCAGTAGTGAGAGATGTACGACGGGCTGGCCTCGCCTGTCAGGAACGGGCGACCGTGCTCGCGCTCGAAGTCCGCTCGTTGCGAGCGCAGCGGAAAGTGCTTGCGATACCAGTCCTCGCCGCGGTGATGGTTGTAGTCGAAGAAGTGCACCTCCTTCTGGGAGGCGGGTGCGACGAACGGATGCTCGCTGAGCCAACCGTAGAGGCTCGTCGTGCCGGCCTTGGCGGCGCCGACGATCACGAACTCGGGGAGTAGACGACCGCGTCCCGGATTGCGTCCGGTGAGCTTGCGCAGTCGCTGGTAGCTGCGGTGCAAATGGTTGTACGCCGGTCGCGGGACGTTATTGCGCAGAGCGCGATCCATGGCGCTGTGGGCGCGAAAGGCCGTGTGGTAGTGAGCCATGGTCAGCGAGTGGCCGTCGTTGCGTGGGCGTGCGAGGCGTTGTCGCGATCGGCGAGATGCTCCTGCAGCTCGCGGCCGACGAACTGGACCCACGGCTCGTTCATCGCCTGGCGGTTGTTGTCGTGCTCGCCGGGCACCGCGTAGGAGCGGATTCCCTTATCGGCGAGGTCGCTCCACCCGAGCGTCGGGTCTTCGTAGAGCCCATCGCCGTAGAACACGAGCATCTCGCCCGGGTAGGGAGAGGGCTCATAGGCAAGCTCGGCCTTCCCGTGCAACTCGAAGAAGTAGTACTCGCGGAAACGCTCTGGGACCGGCCGGCTCAGCGCCAGAGACAGCGAGGTGTACGGGCCCCTCATCTGCCATAGCGCGCCCGTCAGGAATCGGCGCGGCTCTCGCATCGCGCGGCGAAGCTTGTGCGTGCTCGACGCGAGCAGCGTGCTCAGACGCTCCCGGCGTGCGGGCGGGGCGGGCCGTGGATGCTTGGCGCGCCAGGAGGGCTGATTGCCATACCAGCGCCACTGCCTGACCCAGCTCGGGCTTGGCCCGTTGAAGGACGCCAGCAGCTCGATCTGCTCGCCTTCGGCGACGAGCATGTTGGCCATCTCGAAGGCGACGATGGCGCCGAAGCAGTAGCCGCCCAGCCGCCATGGCCCACCGCTGTGAACCTCGCGCATCTCGGACAGGTAGTGGGCGGCCATCTCCTGCACCGTCTTGATGGGGGTGCTGCCTCCGTACAGCCCCCTGGACTGCAGGCCGTAGAACGGCTGGTCGCCGCCAAGCAGTCGCGCCAGCGGAGTCAGGTGCAGGATCGTGCCGGCGCCCCCGTGTACGCAGAAGATGGGCGTGCGGCTGCCCTCGGGCTGTATCGGCACGAGCGACGTCCACCGGGGCGCGCGCTCCTTCAGCTCGATCAACCGCGCGAGCGCCTCGATCGTCGGCGCGCGAAATATGGCGCCCAGTGGGAGCCTGCCACCCAGCTCATGCTCGATCGTCGCGAACAGCGTCGCGGCGGCGATCGAGGTAACGCCCAGATCGAAGAAGTCGTCGGTGACACCGATCGGGGCGATTTGAAGCTCTCGCTCCCAGATGGTCGTCAGCATGCGCTCGAGCTCGCTGCGCGGAGCGGTTGGCTCTGTGCTCGCCGATCGGCCGCGCTGCGGCTCGGGAAGCGCCGTCCGATCGATCTTTCCGTTTGGGGTGAGCGGGAAGCTCGAAAGCGCGGTGACCGTGGAGGGGACCATGTAGTCGGGAAGCGACTGCATGAGGAAGCGGCGCAACGCGTCGGCCCCCACCGGCACGCCGCTCGGCGCCACGTAAGCCGCCAGCTCTGCTTCCGCGCCGCCCTGGCCACGAGCTATTACGACCGCCTCTTTGACCGCCGGGTGCCTGGCGAGCGCCGTCTCGATCTCGCCAAGCTCGATGCGAAAGCCGCGGATCTTCACCTGGTGGTCTATTCGACCAAGGCATTCGACGTCTCCGTCGGGACGGTAGCGGGCAAGGTCGCCCGTTCGGTAGATCCGCGCGTCGCCAGATCGCTCGAAGGGGTGCGCAACGAATCGTTCCTCGGTTAGATCCGCTCGGCCGCGATAGCCGACTGCGAGTCCGTCTCCACCGATCCAAAGCTCACCCTCCTGCCCGACCGCGACCGGCTGCATGTGCTCGTCGAGGATGTAGATCGTCGTGTTGGCGATCGGCCGGCCGATCGTTGGCGCCTCTCCTTGACGCTCGACGCGCTTGCACGTCGACCAGATCGTCGTCTCCGTGGGCCCGTACATGTTCCACAGCTCGACGCCAAGTCCGACGAGCGCGTCGGCGAGCAGCGGTGGCAGCGCCTCGCCGCCACACAGCGCCTTCAGGCCGGCGCGGCCCTGCCAGCCAGAGTCGACCAGCATCCGCCAGGTCGT
>Ga0105240_10007067_pt1 | contig 16368 bp, 14 predicted proteins | sample KBSC54metaG_FD_80426 | JGI IMG/M metagenome (GOLD analysis project Ga0105240, IMG submission 80426) | Corn rhizosphere microbial communities from Kellogg Biological Station, Michigan, USA - KBS C5-4 metaG | ecosystem: Host-associated > Plants > Roots > Rhizosphere > Soil | place: Michigan, USA... | reverse complement strand
GGTGCAGAAGGTTGAGCAAGTCGAGCAGCTTGGGGTCGATGACGTGAACTTCGCCGTTGCGATAGTCGCGCAAGACATGGTTGACCGCATTGAGCGCATCTGGCGCATACTGGCCCTCGATCCAATAATCGACCGCGAGCTTTTCCCCGGTGTGCAGATTGTCAAAGGAGACGGATCGAACTTGGGCCGGTGAAATCCTGGAGATTGCAGGGCTGGCGATGCCGGATATCAGTGTGGCGGCACCGGCACGCAATACATTGCGTCGTGAACGCATGGGAACTCCTCAATCGCTTTGTGCGCGGATCACCTTCGTAAAGTGGAACTCCGCAGGCGATCGCTGGGCTCAGGCTTTCCGGCACTCCGTGTCGGAATTCATGGTCACCCTGCCAATCAAGCGCCGCCCTGCCAGTGCAGCAAGCAGCCTTTGATCGCGTCCATAAACGTCGGGCCGAAATTCGACCGTTCCGTCCTCATTGGCGAAAGCCGTCCAATAGAGCACAAAAACAGGGAGGGGGCTGTCAAGCGAAATGCGTTTGTTGACGTTGCTGGAGATTGCTGACTGAAGGTCCTCGATGCCGCGCTCGGCGTCACCTGTCAGGGCGAAAGATGCGAGCGGCTGGATCTTTTCGACCCGAATGCAACCGTGGCTCAGATGGCGTTCCTTAGCCGCGAAAAGTGCGCGCGCTGGAGTGTCGTGCAAATACGCGTTGAATCGGTTCGGCATCTCCATCTTGAGCTGACCGAGCGAATTATCCGGTCCTGGCAATTGCCGCAGCATGCCTGAGGAATCTATGACGATGTGGTTGTTGCTCAGATAGGCCGGATTGCGGCGTGCTTTGGGCAATATTTCGTTGCGCGCGATCGGCGCGGGGATGTTCCAGTACGGATTGACCGTGATGTCGGTAATCGTCGCGGCAAATATCGCCGTGCGGGTCGCGGGCTTTCCGACAATCACCTTCGATGAAAGAACGATTTTCCCATCGTCCACAACAACAAGTGTGGCATCGGCCGCGTTGACCGCGATGTAGCGCGAACCAAAATCGCGCGGAACCCAACGCCAGCGTTCCATGTTCAGCGCAATCTCCGCCGCCCGCGCCGAGGCCGGTTCATTTAGCGCACGCAGCGTCTTATTTCCAATGCGGCCATCGGCATCGAGGCCATGGTGGCGTTGGAAATTCTCGATAGCGGCTTGCATATCGCCCTGCGGGTTCGCAACAAGTGTTCCGTCCTCAAAGGCCAGACGCTTCCTCAGCATATCGCCTTGGGCCGTCGCGCCACTAAGCTCACCCGGGGTGCCTGAAATCGTGGGCCAGTCTCCGGCGGCCACGATGCGACGGTAGCGCGTGAGTCCCTGCTTGAGACGAATATATTCGGGATGCGGGGGCGACAGACTTGCCAGGAATTTTTCGAGCCTGTCGCTTCGCAATGCAGTATCGAGCTCAACGACTGGACTAAACGCTTCGACTGGCAAGCCAACGTCCCGATCGAGCTTGCGCAGTTGAGGACGTCCGACCCGAAGATCGCGAATGAACTGCAACAAGCCATCGGTGAGAAGCAGATCATACTCGGCTGTCGCTTCCGCCGTCTTCACGTGAAAGCGAAGATGGATTTCCCGCACATGATAGGTGTCCACCTCAAGCCCTTCATCGTCCGCATGCTCGAGCAAAGTCAGAGCCGATTTCCCATCATGCTCTGCAGCGTCACTGCCTGTCCAAGCGGGTTGATAGGCTCGCGATGCATAAAACTGCCTCAGCGCAGGAAGGTCGAGGTCGCGTGTGTCGAAATTGGCGCTGCCGCTCTTGTCAAGGATTTCATGGATGCGGCCGGCAACCTCCACCGGCTGCGCCGAGCTCGCGGTCGCAATCAACCATCCGAATGCAAGGCTCGCCAGCCATGTGCGCGATAGCCGGTCGAGTTTGAACACGTACTAAGCTCCTGACAATGGAGTGCTATATTAGGCTGACGCAAACAGCCAATCCTTGATGGCGATCAATTCGCCGCCACGTCAAATCTCGACGACTGCGATCTCTTGCAAGAGCCGCTCGACATCGACCGCCCGGCAAAGATCGGTCCCCGGCGCCAGGAGCGCCGCCGTCCCGGCGGCAACGGCGTGGCGGCAAGCCTCTTTAATGTCTCGCCCGGCGCAGAACGCGGCGGCAAGTCCGCCCAGAAAACTGTCGCCGGCTCCAACCGTGCTGATCGGTGTCACTCTGGGAGCTGTTAGTCGTAGAGCGAAATCCTTGCCCACAAACAGTGCACCATCCTGGGCGAGGGAGAGTGCGACAATTTTTGTTTGTCCTTCATGGACGAGCCGACGGGCCGCAGAGATCCAGGCTTCCTGGTCCGGGAGCGTTTCGCCTGTAAGTCCGCGCAACTCCCGCAAATTCGGCTTTATCAGATAGACGCCGACATCAAGCGCAGCGGCAAGCGCCTTGCCGGAGCAATCAAGCATTAACCTGGCGGTCTTCGCCTTCGCCGATTTCGCAATCGTGGCATAAAAATCCTCAGGCACTCCCGGTGCGAGGCTGCCGCTCGCAACCGCCAACGTCGATGGCGTAAGACAGGCGGAGAATTCTGACGCAGCGCGCTCCCACTCCTTTCGCGAAAGTTGAGGTCCGGCAAGCACGAATCGAAACTGCTGTCCCGACTTCGTTTCCGTCACCGTGACGTCCTCGCGCGTATTGCCGGCAATGGGAACGACAAGGCTTTCGATGCCTTCCGTCGCCACGATGTCTGCGAGATAAGTGCCAATCGGGCCGCCGGCCGGAAATACGGCGAGAGGCCTAGCGCCAAGCCGTGCCGCCACTCTTGCGACGTTGATGCCGCCGCCGCCTGCATCCCGCCTCTCCCCACTGCAACGCAGCTTACTGAAAGGACGCAATTCATCGATCGATGTCGACAGATCAAGCGCAGGATTGACCGTTAGCGTCACAATGTCGTGGCCGGAATTCATGAGCTATCCCGCCTCAATCTTGCCATCGACCACGACGATGACGCGGTCGGCCGATTTGGCGAAGTCTCGGTCGTGCGTCACAACTACCACCGAGCGATCGTGTTTCCGCGCCAGATCGCGCAGGATCGTCTGCACGTTGGCACTCGCAGCCGTATCCAGATTGCCGGTGGGCTCGTCGGCCAATATCAGCACCGGATCGTTTGCCAGCGCGCGGGCAATCGCAACACGCTGACTCTGTCCCCCGGACATCTGGCTCGGCAATTTGTGAGCCTGCCCGGCCAGGCCGAGGTCGTCGAGCAGTGTTGCGGCGTGGGCCTCGATTTCCTTCTGGGAAATACGGCCAAGACGCTGCATTGGCAGCATCACGTTTTCAGTCGCGGAAAATTCCGGCAATAGGAAGTGGGACTGGAAGACGAATCCCATCTGGCTAAGTCGCGCGTCAGCGAGTTCGTCCTCGCCAAACTCTGATGTATCGGTGCCGTTGATCGACACAGCGCCGGCGGTGGGGCGATCGAGCAGGCCCAGAAGATAAAGCAAAGACGACTTTCCCGATCCCGATGGACCGGTGATGGCGACGAACTCGCCACTCCTCACTTCCAGGTTCACATCACGGACCAAGGTCACAGGAATCTCGCCCTCAAGAACCCTGGTAACCGCCGATGCCTTCAGCACCACCTCCATCACGCAGCCCCGCGAAGGATATCGACTGGATGGACTTGCGCCGCCTTACGCGAAGGGACGTAGGCAGCAAGCACCGCCGCCGCCATCGCGAAGCTCGCCGCCATCGTGAACTGAATCCAGTTCCAGGACACCGGCATGTAAGTCAGATCCTTGCTACCAGGCATCTTGAAGCTCACATTCATGATGCCCACCATCAGCGCGCAACCGAGCGGAATTCCTGCAGCGCAGCCGGCCGCTCCAAGCATTGCGCCCTGGGTAAGAAAGATTCGCATAATGTCGCGGGCATGGAAGCCCATCGATTTGAGGATCGCGATATCGCGCTGTTTCTCCATCACGACGGTGGAGATCACGTTGTAGATGCCGAACGCGGCGACGACGAGCACGGCACTGACCACTGTGTACATGAGGATTTTGCGGATCAGCAGGAGGCTCATGATATCCTCCGATGCCTCTTGCCACGAGATCGACTTGTAGCCGACATGGCTTTCGATTTGCTGGGCAAGATCGCGAGCACGGTTTGGGTCGAACAGTTTAATGATGATGCTGTTGACGCGGTTCGAACGGTCGAGCAGCGCCTGCACGCGCTTGAGCTCCACGAACGCCTGACCGTCATCTATATTGGCGCGGCCGGTGTGAAACATTCCCACGATCTTGAACGTATGCGTCTGGCCCGTCGTCGCTGACACGGTGAGATTCTCGCCCATCTGGAGCGACAGGTCTTTCGCCAACTGATCGCCGATGATGATGCCGTCGCGATTCGCGGCAAGATCCATTATCTTCCCTGCGACCATGTAGTTTCCGATGGTCGAGACGCGGTCGATGTCTGCCGGGATCATGCCGTTGAGCGAAATGCCAACGTCCTTTCCCGCGAAGCTGATCAATGCCTGCCCGTCGAGCACCGGCGAGGCAGTGACGCCAGATATCGTGCGTAGATACTCGAGAACTTGCTTGTATCCACGGATACCGCGCGTCTCGGTCTCTGGCTTGACGCGCAAGACCTGGACTGCGCCACGCGTAAAGACCTGCTCCGCCGGCTGAGGATGAGGATTGCGGAACTGGTCCACGATGGTGATGTGGGGTGAGTTGTCGATGAGACGGCGGATGAAATCGTCCTCGCTTCCCTGCATCAGCGAAGAGATCGCCAGGAAGAAGGCGACGCCGAGCACGATGCCGAGCAGCGACACAACGCTTTGCCGCTTTCGGGCAAGCAGATGGCGCACTGCAATACTTGAAAGCAGTGAATTCATGGCACGAATGGCCGCACGACCGCGCGAACCTTTCTCCCCGCATGCAGGGTCGAAGCGGGAGCCGCGATTACCAGATCAGATGAGCTCAGACCCTTGATGATTTCGGTATTCTCGGTACCGGACGATCCGGTGGCGACGGTTCTCTCCCGCAGCAAACCGTTCTCGACCACCCACACCTTTCCAGCTGCGACCGCGCTTGTAGGCACCAGCAGCGCGTGATCGATCCTGCGCACAATGATGTTGGTCTCGGCCGTCATACCGATCATGAGCGGGACGCTCTTGGCGAACGTGATCCGGACGCGATAGCTGCGCGCGACCGGATCGCCCTTTGGCGTGATGCTTTGAACACGCCCTTCATACACTTGCCCTGGAAAGGCGTCGGCGCGGATCAAAACCGACTGACCTGGTTCGACTTTGGCGACATCTTCCTCGTCGACGTCAGTAGAGATGCGGATGGCGGAGCGACCGGCCAGCCAGAAGATCGGTTGGTTGGCGGCGATGAGCTGGCCGACTTCGCCGTCGCGGCGGATAACGTGACCATCATCGAGCGCAGTCAACGTCATGAAACCTGCCTCGGCTCGCGCCCGCTCAGTCGCCGCAACTGCCGCCTGCCAGTCCGCCTTGGCTCGGTCATAGACCTGTCGCGCGATAATGCCTTGCTTCAGCATCCTTGCGTAACGGTCATAGTCGCGCTTGGCGAAGCCTTGCTGCGCATCCAGCTGACGCAGCGCATTCACAAGATCGGTCGATTCCAGTCGCGCGAGCACCTGCCCCTTGCGAACCACGGCGCCTTCGTCGACGTCAAGTTCCACAAGCCGCGCACCGACCCGCGGTGCAATGGGCATCATCACAGTCGGCTCAACTGTGCCGGTAGCATAAACGGCCTGAACCGCAGTCCCGAATTCGGGACGAATGACTGCGAGCGAAGGGGGCATAAGGACGAAGGCAGTCATCGCCACCGCAATTAGCGCGAGGGCTGCCAACGCGCCCCAATACCAAACTCCATGTCGATGCTGAGAATTCATCTGCGCCGCCAATCCGCAGGCAATCTGTGGTAAGCCGCCGCCTCAATCCCTGATGCAGGTCAAAAACATGCTGCTTGTTCAGGAAAAATGCATCTCTTCGATAGTTGCGATGGATCAACGACGACACGTCACGAGACAGGAACACTGCGCAGGCGGAGATTTGGACGCCAAATCTCCCTGTAGGAGATGCGGTCATGCCTTCTCAAACCTTCATTCGCTGGTTCGAAACCCTGCGATCGACGGACGTCGCGATTGTGGGTGGCAAGACGGCCTCTCTGGGGGAATTGTACTCATCACTCAGTGCCAGGGGTATCAACGTCCCGAATGGTTTTGGCATAACAGCCGAAGCCTATCGTGCAGCGCTGAGCGGAGCCGGCGCGTGGGAACAGATCGCTCCACTACTCGAGGGGATCGGCGAAGCGGATACGCAAGTTCTTGCACATCATGCCTCCGCGGCGCGGAAGATCGTTTATGACGCCACCGGCACGCCGCAACTTCGCGAACAGATTGGAGAGGCTTACCGAAAGCTTGAGGCGCAATACGGGAGAAATGTTCCGGTCGCGGTACGTAGTTCCGCCACCGCCGAGGATTTGCCCAACGCCAGCTTCGCCGGACAACATGACAGCTTCGTCAACATACGCGGAGTTGAAGCGGTATTTGAGGCCTGCCGGCATTGCTTCGCGTCGATATTCACCGATCGCGCCATCGTTTATCGCAACAACAATGGCTTCAGTCATGCCAAGGTCTCATTGTCGGTTGCGGTGATGAAGATGGTGCGTTCCGACATCAGCGTAAGCGGGGTAATATTCACTCTCGATACCGATTCCGGCTTTCGCGACGTCGTCATGGTTACTGGCATTTATGGATTGGGCGAAAACATCGTCCAGGGCCGCGCCGATCCCGACGAGTTCTACGTCCACAAGCCGACGTTCAAGAATGGGCACCGCGCGGTACTGCGTCGAACACTGGGCGAGAAGCAGGTGCGAATGTGTTACGCGCGCGGCAAGATCACCACCACAGTCAATCGCCCGGTACCGATGGCACTTCGGCAGCGATTGTGTCTGAAAGACGACGATGTGCTTGCGCTCGCAGGATACGCAATAGCGATAGAGGAGCACTATTCGGCGCTCAGCGGGCGCGCCGCCCCCATGGACATCGAATGGGCCAAGGATGGCGAGGATGGAACGCTTTATATTGTCCAGGCTCGCCCTGAAACCGTCGTTTCGCAGTGCGCGGCTGGCACACTCAAGACCTACGTTCTCAAGGGCAAACAGCCGGCAATCGTATCGGGCCGCGCCATTGGCGAGAAGATTGCATCCGGAAAGGTGCACATCGTCCGCAATGAGAGTGATCTGGTCCACTTTAAAGCTGGCGATGTTCTCGTCAGTGACACCACATCGCCAGATTGGTTGCCCGTTATGAAGAAGGCAGCCGGGATTGTGACCAACCGCGGCGGCCGTACCTGCCATGCGGCAATCGTCGCGCGTGAGCTCGGCGTTCCTGCCGTGGTCGGCACAGAGAGGGCGACGAAGACTCTCCAGAACGGTGCGAGTATCACGGTTTCATGCGCCGAGGGTGAATTGGGACACGTCTATGAGGGAAGCGTACCTTTCGACGTCATCGAGATGAAGCTCTCGGAGCTGCCGCGTCCGAAGACCCAGATCATGGTCAATATTGGTGATCCCGATCTCGCGTTCCGCACCGCAATGCTTCCCAACGACGGCGTGGGTCTCGCGCGGATGGAATTCATCATCAACGAATTCATCGGTATCCACCCGATGGCGCTCGTAACCCCCGACAAGGTCGGCAAGGCCGATCGCCGGCGCATTCAGAAGCTGACGCAGAACTATGCTCAGCCTCAGGACTTTTTTGTCGAGCGCTTGTCTGAAGGCGTGGGTACCATTGCGGCGGCATTCTATCCCAAGCCTGTGATCGTAAGGCTCTCCGACTTTAAGACCAACGAATATGCCAAGCTACTGGGAGGCGCTCCATTCGAGCCTATCGAGGCCAACCCGATGCTCGGATTTCGCGGCGCCGCACGCTATGCACATCCAGCGTACGCAGCAGGATTTGCGCTCGAATGCGCGGCGCTCGCACGCGTACGCAATGTCATGGGGCTGACCAATCTCAAGATCATGGTGCCGTTCTGTCGCCGCGAGGAGGAAGCGCGCCGCGTTCTGGACGCCATGGCGCACAACGGTCTTCGCCGCGGTGAAAACGGCCTTGAAGTCTTCGTGATGTGTGAGATTCCCAATAACGTGATCCGCATCGACGCTTTCTCGGAACTGTTCGACGGCTTCTCCATCGGCTCAAACGACCTTACCCAATTGACACTCGGCGTGGACCGCGATTCCGAAATTGTCGCCTTTGACTTCGATGAACGCGATCCAGGCATGACCGAAATGCTGCGACTGGCAGTTCACGGCGCACATCGAAACAACCGGCATGTTGGAATCTGCGGCGAAGCGCCTGCGAACTATCCCGACGTGGCTCGCAGGCTCACCGAGTGGGGGATCGACTCAATCAGCGTTAACCCCTCGAGTCTCATCAAGACTTTCCGGGTTGTCGCCAAAGCTGAAGCTGACCGGCGGCCTGAAACTCGGCCGAGCAGCGGAAAAGCGGTATCGATGTCCGCAATGTAAAAAGTACACTTCTCCATCTATGCGCAACCCGTCAGGTGTTCGTATCCATGGTATAGACGTCACTAAAGAGAATCGACCATGAAACAAACACTTTCACGCGGGGCCAAAGATTGTGCCCGGTCAAAGCACTGCGGTCTCAAATATTTCAACGTTCCAAAGGAATTTGAAAGCGTGGTCGAGTGAAGCAGCTTCTCGACATGGGCATGAAGACGGCCCGCGCAATCCTGGAACGCAATCGCGCAGTGCCTGAACGCGGTGCTCAAGAGTTGCCTGCGCATGAAACGCTTGATGCCGCAGCTTTGTGCAGGCCTGGCGCGAAATTGACTAAGGAAACGAAGACACCGCCTGCTATTGCAGGCTGAACGGATGCTCTGGAGTCAGACGCTCAGTCGAAAGCGGTGTGACGGCCAGGGTTGTTTCAAACCAGACATACGCATCGAACTGTTCGCTGAGCACGGTGCGGAAATAGTGACTCAATAGTTCTGTATCCGGACGGTAAATGACGCCGATCGCGCGTTCCAGCCGCGGTTCCGAGAGCAATTCCCGCAGCCGAGTGCGACCGGCGCTGCGCCAATCCGTCAAAGAGCGGGCATGGCCGGTCTGTCGGAACAGATGTTCGAAGCTGTCCGGGCGCGCCGGCAGCACATTCTTGACTTCCATCGGCGCACCCCAATCCGAAGCAGCCGCCACGGTCCCGGTGTCGGTGCCAAAGCCAATTGCCACCATCTCATTGCCAAATGCGGCCCGGCAAAGCTCACCGATATTGAATTCGCCTTCCCAGCCCATCGACGTCGCTGCTGCGTTGCCGATGTGGGAATTGTGCGCCCAGACGATGGCTTTCGCACCGGGACGGCGGCGCGTGAGCGTCTCCAATGTGTCGAACATGTGCCGGTCGCGCAGGTTCCAGGATTCGCGTGAGCCGTGGTACATGATGCGGTAGTATTCCTCCGCGGACCGCACCACGCGGGCGTTCTGGGCCGCGTCGAAAAACGGCTCGCCGTCGCGCTTGGCATATTCGAGACGGCGATCGAGAAGCGCCAGGAGCTGATCGCGCACTTCCTTCTCGCAGGTTGGATTGCCTATCAGCACGTGTTGACCATAACGCGCGGGATCCTCCTGCCAGGGCGTCAGACAGCCATAGCGATAGCGCGCCATGCGCGCTGCAGCCGGATCGACGCGGTCGAGATAGGCAAGAACCGTCGCAATCGATGCACGCAGGCTGTAAATGTCTAACCCACGGAATTCGACCTCTTGCGCGACTGACCGCTCATTGTGCGACCTTAGCCACTCGACGAATTCCAGGACTTCGACGTTACGCCACATCCATTCCGGGAAGCGCGAAAAGGCGGGCGTGTCACGCTCATCGCGAGCGATCTGCCTGATATAGCGGTCGATCCGCGCGGCGTCAGGCCAATCGGCTTCCACGGCAACAACATTGAACCCGTGGTATTGAATAAGGTGCCGCGATATCGCGGCACGCGCGCGATAGAATTCGCTTGTCCCATGCGTGGCTTCGCCCAGCAGCACGACACGCGCATCGCCATAACGGTCGAAGAATTCCCCGAACGCATCGGCGTGCTCCGGAGGCGGGAGATCTTCCGCCGCATTTCGAAGCGCGGAGAGCACTTCCTTATCGACATGAACCCGGTGTTCCGATCGTGCGTCCATCTTTTCCTCAGGGGACTATGGCCATGGGAACGGTCGAAAGCGTCGCAAGTTTCTGCGAAACACTACCGAGAAGGAGGCCCGAGAGCTGCCCTCGCCCCCGGCGCCCTACCACCATCAGATCTGCAGACCGGCCATATTCGAGGAGAACGGTGGCGGGATCGCCCTCTTCGGCAGTAGCCGAAACGGAGGCGGCACCCAACGCTGCGGCGCGAGCCTTGGCGACCTTGAGCACATCGGCCGTCTGGCGCTCAAGAAGCTCGCCCACAGCAACGTCCTCGATCTGGCCGAAACGGAGAAGCTCTGCATCGATGACGGGCGGTCGAATCGTGACGATTGAGAGCTCCGCCCCAAGAGAGGCAGCGAGCCCGGCCGCAAATTCCAAAGCGCGCGTAGAGTGGTCTGACCCATCGACGGCTGCAACGATTTTCATAGTGCTATCCGATCCAGTGAATGGTTGGTGTGCGACGGGCCGTGGGCGTAGGTGTCACCGCTGGCTTGCCGACGATGATGGGCGCCACGCAGCGGAGGTTTGACGACACACCAATGAGCGATGCGCCTGCGGCGGTCGAAAGAAGTCGCTGCGCAAATCCTATCCAGCAGCTTCCCAAGCCTTCGGCCGCCGCAGCCAGCATCAGATTCTCAGCTGCAAGCGCACAGTCTTCCACTGCCCAGGGCAACTCCGCGGGCGCCGAGATCACGATCAGCGCTGGTGCATTATAGAAGACGTTGAATGCCTCGCCTTCCAACATGGTCTTGGCGTGATCGGGCAAGCTGCTTTCGGTGGCCAAGAGGTGCGCTTTCGCACGATCAGAGATCGTCCGAAGCAACGCCCTGTCCTGAACGGCCGTAAAGTGCCACGGCTGCTCGTTCATCGCGCTGGGTGCCAGCGTAGCCGCTTCGATCAGCCGCTCTATTATCGACCGTTGCGGCGCGTCACGGGTGTAGTCCCGCACTGAGTGCCGGCTGCGAAGAATATCCAGGGCATTCATGATCGAACACCTCCAGCATGTTTCGGAAGATGTGTTCGGTATCGCGCCATGATCGCGATTACCTCAGAGTCGCTCACCTGATCAAAGTTCGAATAAAAATATCCAACAGCCCCAAAGGGCTCTGGTGTAGCAAGACAAACGATGTCATCCACCTCAGGACGCAACTCGGCTATCGCCGCGCGCGGCGCCACGGGCACGGCCAGAATGAGCTTCTTGGGATCGCGTTTGCGCACTGCTCTTAAAGCAGCACGGACTGTTGCCCCGGTCGCAATGCCGTCGTCGATGACGATCGCGATGTGGCCTTTAGGATCGAGTGGCTGGCTACCCTGAAGATATAACCGGCGCCGACGCTCGATCTCCTCAAGTTCGAGAGCGCAGATTTTCTTGAATTCGCTTTCGCTTACGCCGGTAGCGCGCAGAATGTCGTCGTTGCGCACGATAATCGGGGCGCCGCCGTCCACCACAGCGCCGATAGCGAATTCGGGGTGCCACGGCGCCCCAATTTTGCGCACCAGCAGGAGGTCCATTGGTGCCGCGAGTGACTGGGCCACTTCGTCCGCCACGGGCACGCCGCCGCGGGGCAATGCGAGCACCAAGCAGTCTTCCTGCCGGTAGGAAGATAGCGCGGCCGCCAGTCGCCGGCCGGCGTCCGCGCGATCGCGAAAAGGCAGCGCGAAAAAATCGCTCACAGCTGTCCCCGCTTCAGATGATGTTCGAACCAGGATGTTGCGAGTTGCGTCACGCGCTCCATCGCCCCTGGCTCCGGAAAGAGATGCGTCGCGCGCGGCACAATTTCGAGCAGCTTGGGATAAGAGAGGTGCTGATAGGCCTGTCGATTCAATTCCAGTACGTCGGTGTCATCTCCACCGACGATCAAGAGCGCGGGAGCCTTGACAAAGCGCAGCGAGGCGCCGGCCAGGTCGGGACGACCCCCGCGCGAAACTACAGCGCCTACGCGAGGCCCGAGTTCTGCGGCCGCCACAAGGGCAGCCGCCGCACCAGTGCTGGCGCCAAATAGCCCTAGAGGCAGCTCCTTCAGCTGCGGGTCGCCGTCTAGCCACGCAATGGTCTGTAGCAACCGATCTGACAGCAGGGGAATATCGAAGACCTTTGCACGATCGCGCTCTGGCTCTTCACGCGCGTGAAGGAGATCGAACAAAAGAGTCGCCATACCTGCTTGATTGAGTGCTTTGGCAACAGCAACATTTCTTGGGCTGAGGCGACTTGAGCCGCTGCCATGTACAAACACAATCAGGGCAAAGGGGTCTCGCGGAATATTTAGCGTCCCTGCCAAGCCATGAGGCGGAATGTGCACATCTCTCGAAACAATGGTCTCAGCAAGCTCTATCATCAGCTAGCACTCCTCATCCGAAGCAACGATCAGACTGCCGATCCATAAATCGTGAATCTGTTGGGGGAGACACGCGAGGACATCCTCGATTTCGCCAGTGCTGATCTTCAGAGACAGAAGTCGGAAGACATCTCCGACCGCATGAGCGGGATCGGGTAGCGGATCGGTCGTAAACGCCTCTTCGACGCACGCAACAAAGCGTCTTGCGGTCCAGCGATGCGGCTCAACGTGGCCCGGCCGCCATTGCTCGAAATACACGCCACGCAGCAGCGTCGGCATCTGCGCAGCAAGCTGAGCGCTTTCTGTTATCGGAAGACAATCCCTAAGGACGTGCAAAATCGCGCGCAAGAGGCGAAAGCTGCGGTGCCTGTCGTTCCAGCCAAGTGACCGGTCAAGTTCATCAATCCAGCAATACGTCTGCTGAACGGTTCGATCGAGCATTTCAAGCCCATGCGCGGTCACATTCTCCTCCGGTCTTTTGAGAAGGCTATCAGCAGGCCGAATTCGTGACTTTGCGCCACGTCAAAGATCGCGCATTCGATTTTCGGCAAATCTGCAACATGGATGAGGAGCCATGATGAGATTTGCTCTGCGGCACGGCACTTGGGTCGCCGTTTGCGACGGGCCGAAGGCAATCGTTTTCGAGAACGAAGGAACTCACGGGCACTCTGACCCGCGAGGCGCTTCACGATTGAGCTGCCGCTGTTAATCCTTCACCGGACATACGGTGGCAATTCTTTTGGCCAAGACTGAGATTGAAAGAGGCAAATCCGGACCATGGACTGCCAAGCGGCTTCCAGGCTTCGGTCAGCGGTTCAATCTGTAACGCTGTTTCAGATTGATGTTCCGATCAAGGCGGGTAACACATATTTCAAGTTCGGCGAGGAGATCGGCTTTGTTCAGCGGAACATTAGAACCGGCACTTCGCACTCCTTGAGAATTTCGCGCGTAACGCCGCCAAAAAGGTATTCGCGCAACCGGCTATGACCATAGGCACCCATCACGATCAGATCGCAACCCGCGTCGTAAGCGCTCTCTTTCAGCGCATCTGCTTCTCTTCCTTGGGCTTCGCGAACAATGCGAATTTCTGCTTGAATCGCGTGAGGTCGGAGCATTTTCTGCAATTCCTGAAGAGATTGAAGAATCTCTCGCTCCTCGATCACGGGCGGTGGAACTGCTGCAAGGTAGACCTTCTTGGCCCTGCACAAGATCGGCATGGCTGCAGTTAGGGCTCTCGCCGATTCCGGGCTGTTATTCCACGCCACAAGCACGTTGTCTCCGACAGCACTAACCGCCCTCGCTGAAGCAACGATCACCGGCCGTCCTGTGGCCATGACGATCTCGCCGCAAAAATCCGGAAAGTCTTTTTCCCGCGCCGCGACAACAATGTCATGCATGCGCCCGTGATAGGTATATTCGTCGGACGGATAACCAACAATCTCCTGCCACTGCGCATTGATCCCAAGCGACGCGGCTTCTGCGACCTGCGATCCGAACACGCGACTAAATTCAGCATGTGCCCTTTCCGACCGCACACCTTCCTCTCGCTCGATGTGCCAGCTGGTCTCGCGCGTGACCAATGCGAGCGCGCTGTCAACGTCCAGCCGAACATGCGCACAATTGATAGTGGCTCCGAAGGGCACGCCCAAGAGCTTGGCAGTAGTAAGAGCATGATGATCGCTTTGCGCTCCCAAGACCGGGACAAAGATTGACTTCATGGCCAATAACTCCAGCAGTGCTCAAGCGCCAAGAAGCAGAATTTAGGACCCACTTTCTCTGATCTGGATCAATTCTCGAAGAATGCTTTAGCAACTTGATAGTGATCAAATAGCATTTTCATCCAAGACCGTAGTCTGAATCTGAATTACTTATCGGATTGGACTGATGGACCCCCAGAGCCGTGTCGTGCTTATTCTAATGGCCACATTTGCTGGGGGCGTGCTGCTCTTCTTCATCGCGCCGTCAATTTCAGTCAAAGCTGAATGGCGCGTGACAATCCGGCGTCTCAGTGTGCTACTGATGATACTTTCCTTCCTGATAGCAATATTTGCATTGCACGAACTCCATCTGATCTCTCCGGAAAGATTGCCATAGATCGGCGAACAATCGTACGAGGCGAATAGAAGCGCGTGGCTGGAACATCACCATCAGGGTTGACTGCGGCCGAGGTGGAAGCACGACTGGTTCAATTCGGACGGAACGAACTTCCTACTTCGACAAAGCGCAGCCTGGCGCGGATCGCCTTTGATATAGTGCGCCAGCCCATGTTCGCGCTCCTGCTTGCCGGTGGCACGGTCTATTTGTTCATTGGCGAACCATTTGAAGCAATCGTACTCGCGGCATTCGCGACGCTCTCGGCTTCCATTGGCATTGTGCAGGAATCGCGCAGCGAGCGGGTGCTCGATTCCTTGCGAAATCTCGCGAGCCCCCGTGCACTGGTGGTTCGGGATGGTATTCAGAAGCGAATTCCAGGGTGTGAGGTCGTACCGGGTGATATCATTCTGCTTTCGGAAGGCGATCGCGTTTCCGCCGACGCCGCAATTCTGGAATGCAACGAGCTTCTCGTCGACGAATCTCTGCTTACCGGCGAATCCATAGCGGTGCGCAAGCGCGCTCTTGGAGGACAACAGGTCACAGCTTTACCCGGCGGTGACGACGTTCCGATGGTCTTTGCCGGTACGCTCATTGCTCACGGCAGCGCCGTTGCAAGTGTCACTGCGACGGGTCTCTCGTCAGAGATGGGAAAAATTGGCCGCTCGTTGAAGACAATCGATCTAGAGCAGCCACGGTTGCAGGCTCAGCTCTCATGGCTCGTGCGGGATTTTGCGTTGCTGGGGGTTGCGGTATCGGGACTCGTAGTCCTTTTGTTCGGCTTATTCCGCGGCTCTTGGCTGAACGCCGCGCTGGGCGGCATAGCCATCGGCATGTCAGTCATGCCCGAGGAGATTCCGTTGGTGCTCGCCGTATTCATGGCCATGGGAGCCTGGCGAATCTCGCGTGCCCGCGTCCTTACGCGCCGCGCGACTGCCATCGAGACGTTAGGCGCGGCCACTGTTCTATGTACCGACAAGACCGGCACCTTGACCGAAAATCACATGCGCGTCGAATTCATCGCGACGGATGGCGTGCACTGGGATCGCCGCTCGCAGCAGCCCACGCCGCGCGCACTGCAAGGTGTTGTCCTGGCTGCGCTGGGCGCCAGTGCGCCGCTAGCGACAGATCCCATGGATCGTGCGATCCACGAAGTCGCGCTTGGCTTTGAAGCGAGTGCTCCCCGACAACTCGTTCGGAGCTACGGTGTCCAACCCGATCTACCAGCAACCACGAATCTGTGGGAGGCAGGCTCGGTAATCATCGCAGACACCAAGGGCGCCCCCGAAGCTGTCGCTGAGTTATGCCGACTATCGCCCGACGCGCGCGCACATCTGCTAAGCCAAGTTGACGCTCTCGCAGCACAGGGTATGCGCATACTGGGTGTGGCTGAGGGTTCTCTTGATCGCGCCGAGTATGCGCATCTCAAATCCCGGCGCGACATTCCTTTTCGGTATGTGGGTTTGATTGGCTTCGCTGATCCACTGCGTGCTACAGCGCCTGCGGCGGTCGCTGAGTGCCATACGGCTGGTATTCGGGTAATCATGATCACGGGTGATTATCCAGTCACCGCCCGCGCCATCGCCAATGCCGCGGGAATCGACGGCCAGACCGTCGTCACCGGCACAGAATTAGATACGTTGTCAGACGACGCTCTCGCGGATGTCATCCGTCACGCGTCGGTCTTCGCGCGCATTCGCCCTGAACAGAAATTACGCATT
>Ga0105240_10007062_pt1 | contig 16373 bp, 19 predicted proteins | sample KBSC54metaG_FD_80426 | JGI IMG/M metagenome (GOLD analysis project Ga0105240, IMG submission 80426) | Corn rhizosphere microbial communities from Kellogg Biological Station, Michigan, USA - KBS C5-4 metaG | ecosystem: Host-associated > Plants > Roots > Rhizosphere > Soil | place: Michigan, USA... | reverse complement strand
TAAATTCCTTTTTCGTATCCGGGCTGTAAAGCAGGCAAAAAATAATAAATATATTCTGTTGAATGCGCCGAACGACAAGTTGAAGGAGATCATCGGGCTGCTGCCGGGTATGAAGAGCCCCACGGTGCTGCCATTGGCGCAGCCAGGCTGGAGCAGCGTTCACAGCGTGCTGAACGAAAATGACTTTTGGGACATTATCGAGCGGTTGAGAGATGCAGGCGCGCAGGGCATCCTGGTCGTGCCGATAGAAAAAATGATCATTTAATACACCGATATGCAATTGATTGACATTCGCCATTTCACATCCATCTCCCCGGCACAGCGGCGGGAGTGGTTGTCGCGGCCCGCGCTGGATACTTCGATGCTGGAGCAGAAAGTGGCTGATATCCTACTGGCTGTCAGGGATGGAGGGGACGAGGCCGTAAAGAATTTTACCTTGCAGTTTGATAAGGCGGCGCCGGAGTCATTGCAGGTCAGCGAAGAAGATCTGGCGCAGGTAGAGGTTAATGAGGCCTTGCGCTCGGCCATCCATCAGGCACATCAGAATATCGAGGCCTTCCATCGTACCCAGCATCAGGCAAGGGAAGCCGTGGAAACCATGGCCGGTGTGCGTTGCTGGAGAAAGGTCGTCCCTATCGAGAAAGTAGGATTGTATATACCCGGCGGTACGGCCCCCTTATTTTCCACTTTGCTGATGTTGGGTATACCCGCGAAGCTGGCGGGGTGTAAGGAGATCGTGCTGTGCTCACCGCCCGATGCGCAGGGCAGGCTGCATCCGGCCATCCTCTATGCGGCAAAGGTCGTAGGCGTTACGAAGATATACAAGGCAGGCGGTGTGCAGGCCATCGGCGCCATGGCGTATGGTACGGAGACTATCCCTGCCGTCTATAAGATATTCGGTCCCGGTAATCAGTATGTCACCTGCGCCAAACAGCTGATCCAGAAGGACGGGATCGCTATCGATATGCCCGCGGGGCCAAGCGAGGTTGCCGTTTATGCCGATGAAAATGCCAACCCCGAATTTGTTGCGGCTGATCTGCTTTCACAAGCTGAGCATGGACCGGATAGCCAGGTGGTGCTGGTTTGTCTGTCCCCCCGGATGGCGGAGCTGGTACAGGATGCCGTTCAACGACAATTAGCGCTGCTGCCTCGTGCCGATGTGGCTGCCCGGGCGCTGGCCTCCAGCCGCCTGTTCATAGTCCGGGATGCGGGACAGGCCATGGACCTGCTGAACGAATATGCTCCCGAGCACCTTATACTGGCCTGTGACGATGCGGTGGAGCTTGCAGGAAAAGTGGTAAACGCAGGTTCGGTCTTTATCGGACATTTCTCACCGGAGAGTGTAGGCGACTATGCCAGTGGTACCAATCACGTGCTACCCACCAATGGATATGCGAGGGCGTATAGCGGGGTTAGCCTGGACAGCTTTGTAAAAAAGATAACCTTTCAACAGCTGACGCGGGAAGGTATCCTGGGCATAGGTCCCGCTGTCGTCGAGATGGCGGAGGCCGAAGGGCTTCGGGCGCATGCCAATGCTGTTAGAGTGAGAATGTCATAGTGCGCCCTGGTGCACACAAATATTTATATGTTATGTTTCAACTGGAGAAATTACTGAGAGATAATATCCGGAAGCTGGTGCCCTATTCGTCTGCAAGAGACGAGTTCAAAGGAGAAGCGCAGGTCTTTCTCGATGCCAATGAGAACAGCCTGGGGTCGCCGCTGACCCGGTGGTACAACAGATACCCCGACCCGCTGCAATGGAAAGTCAAGGAAGCGCTTAGCCGAGTGAAGGGAATAGCTCCGCAGCATATCTTTCTTGGTAATGGCAGCGACGAATGTATCGATATATTGTATCGGGCTTTTTGCGAGCCCGGCAAGGATAATGTCATTATCAACCCGCCTACCTATGGGATGTATGAAGTCAGCGCGCATATCAACGATGTGGAAGTGCGCAGGGCAACTTTGCTGGATGACTTTCAGCTGGACCTGGTGCACCTGGAGAACCTGGTAGATGAGCACACCAAGATCATCTGGATATGCAGTCCGAACAACCCGACGGCCAATTCGATGAATCGCCAGGATGTAGAGATCGTCCTGAATAATTTCCCCGGACTGGTGGTAGTGGATGAAGCGTATATTAATTTTTCCCGTCACCGGAGCTTTATCCAGGAGCTAACGGAATATCCCAACCTGGTAGTGATGCAAACGATGAGCAAGGCATGGGGACTGGCAGGCCTTAGACTCGGTATGGCTTTTGCAAGTGAAGCCATTATCGATATTTATAATAAGGTAAAACCTCCGTACAACATTAATCAGGCTACCCAGGAACTGGCTTTGAAAGCATTGGAGGATACGGATCAGGTCAATGATATGATACGGGCGCTGGTGACTATGCGGGATCAGATGAGTGTCGGACTGGCAGCCCTTCCTGTCGTCAAAAAGATCTATCCCAGTGATGCTAATTTCCTGCTGGTGAAGGTTACCGATGCGAAAGCCGTCTATCAATATCTTTTGAACAAGGGGATCGTGGTGCGTGATCGCAGCAAGGTCGAGCTGTGCGAAGGGTGTCTGCGTATAACGGTGGGTACGGAGTCGGAGAATCTTCAATTGCTGGAGGCGCTTGGCCACTTCTAACGGACCGGAGGTTCGTTGTCCGTAACCGAGCATGCGAAGGTTACGACCGAGGAGGACCGTGACGAAGCAGGTCCGACGAAGGCCTCAGACATTAGATCTTTCCGAAAAACGGGTTACATTTTTGAGAGACCCATTTTTCGGACAATTAGAGGGAGTCTAAGGTAAAAATTAGTGATTGGCCGGTGGATGCATTCACGTAAATTACATGTTAATTATCAATAGTGTTTTTCCATGAACCAGCTAATCAACACATCAACGACAATGCCGCGCAAAGCCCTGCATCTCGCCCTGGGTTTGTGCATGACAGGACTTTTTGCCTGTAATGGCGGAGGGAATAAAGGAGAACCTTCCGCAGGTACTGATACAACAAAAACAGCACAATCTTCCGCCGTCGACTCCACTATCAAGCTACCCGCCGGATTTGCGGCTACTACCGTAGCGGAGGACCTTGGCAGGGCCCGTCATATTGTGGTAGCGCCCAATGGCGTCATCTTTGTGAAGCTCGCCCATTCAAAGAATGATAAGAAGGGTATCGTTCGCCTGCAGGACACGAATGGGGATGGAAAACCTGACCAGACTACGAGCTTTGGAGATTATGGCGGTACCGGTATCGCTATCAGGAATGGTTATCTCTATGCGTCATCCGATGAGGATGTTTACCGTTACAAGCTGGATAGCAATTTTAATGTGACGAATCCCGACAATCCCGAGAAGATCATTTCCGGGCTGCTCAATCGTCATGAACATGAATCGAAATCCATTGCGTTGGATAATGACGGCAATATATATGTCAACATAGGCGCTTATTCCAATGCCTGTCAACTGGAGGATAGGAAGAAAGGATCGCCTGCACAGAAACCCTGTAAAATATTGGATTCGGCGGGTGGTATCTGGCAGTTCAAGGCTGACAAGCCTGATCAGACCTATGGTACAGGCGTGCATTATGCTACTGGTCTGCGCAACGTAGTAGGGCTGGACTGGAATACGACCACCAACAGCCTCTTCGTCATGCAGCATGGAAGGGACCAGCTACATGATCTTTTTCCTGACATGTACGATACGAAGCAAAGCGCCGAGCTACCTGCAGAATGTATGTATGAGCTGCATAAAGGTTCCAACTGCGGCTGGCCTTATATCTATTACGACCAGATCCAGCACAAGAAGATACTGGCGCCGGAGTATGGGGGCGATGGCAAGAAGGAAGGTGGTAAGGATGCGCAGGACCCTGTGGTGGCTTTCCCTGGTCATATGGCGCCCAATGGGCTTTTATTCTATACAGGAAATCAGTTCCCTGAAAAATACAAGAATGGAGCATTTATAGCCTTCCACGGCAGCTGGAACAGAGCGCCCGAGCCTCAGAAAGGGTTCTTTGTAGCATTTGTGCCATTCAGCAATGGGAAGCCCAGCGGGGATTGGGAAGTGTTTGCGGATAATTTCTCCGGCAGTCCTGAGAATACCGCTGCCGCCAAGGCGGATCATCGTCCCTGTGGATTGGCGCAAGGACCCGATGGATCGTTGTATGTGACGGATGATGCGAAGGGATATGTCTGGAAGATAAGCTACAAAAAGTAAAGGTCGGTATGTATTTGAAAAGAATATTCTTTGGGGCCAGCGCAGTCGCGCTGGCCCTTGTTTTTATGTCACAGACCGGAAAAGGTTCCATTGCGCGGGGCAAGGATGTGTATATTCAGCAGTGTCTGGCTTGTCATCAGGCGGATGGATCGGGGGTGGAGGGTACGAACCCTTCGCTGGTGAAGATGAAATATGTGCTGGGGGATAAGGTGACGCTGGTGCGGATCATATTGAAGGGAATGCAGGGGGTGGATATAGATGATGAGCGTTATCGCAATGTGATGGCGCCACATGCGGACCTGACGGATCAGCAGATTGCGGATGTGCTGACGTATGTGCGGAATAGTTTTGGGAATAAGGCGAGTGTGGTGACGGCGGGGGAAGTGAAGGCTATCAGGGCGAAGACGAAATAGTTATTTTTTGTTGGCTTTGTTCTTATTCCATTCGAGCTGCCTTATAAGGAATTCTGCTTGTTCCTTGGTTTTGATGACTTTGGCCAAAGAGTCATTTTCCCAAGGGTCTCCGGGGAACTTAAGGTCAATTCCGTATTGTTTGGCATGTTCAATCCGTTCTTGAGCTTTTTGATGGATGCTTTGAAACTCTTCTTGTGTCATATACACGAATTTACTTGTTTTTGAAATAATTTATTGAGTAGATTTTAGACTGAAAATGAAATAATTGTATAGCTTTTCGGGATTTACTGTTTCGTTGGCTTCAATTATTTTGGATGTGGTGATTATGTCGTCAGTGTCCAGATCACAATTGCCATCTTCCGCTTGTCTAAGCATCCGGATGTAATAGTTGAAGCCTTCGATCGTAAATATCGAGTTGAGATACGAAAAGTTATTTTGGATACTTCTATAGTATAAATAGGCTCTTGCATTGTTTGAGCCATCAATACCCACGTAATTATTAGGGTGTTCCTTTAAATAAGCCATTGCTTCTAAAAGTACGGTTGAGAAAACTTTCGAATGGTCTTGATGAGATAGCCTGGCCTTGTCATCTATACTGCCGTTCATTTTGATAGGCCCGAAAACCAGATTATAAGCATTAGGTATCAATGGGTGCGGGGTATGCGCTATTTGTACACCTAGTCTAACCTTTTGTCCGGAGGTTAAGATGGTATCAAATGCGCTTGCCTGCTGCTGTTTGTCTTCCAGCGCGATGCTATAGGCATTTTTTAAATCTATCTTCACATTCAACCCCATGCTCCTTTGATTTTCGAACCCGGCGAAATTCCAACATATTTAACGTAGGTTTGCGGAGATTTTACACTTACAGAACGAACCACAGGTTCGTTGTCCGAAGGACAGACATTAGATCTTTCCGAAAAACGGGTCATATTTTCGGACACCCGTTTTTCGGACATTAAAAACAATGTTAAAAGGCCAATAAGTTCATTTTTTCATTCATGAAAAGAATCCTATTCATCGACCGCGACGGGACCCTCATCAACGAAGCTCCTCCTACCTACCAGATCGATTCTTTCGACAAGCTGGAATTTTATCCTCATATGTTCGAGTTCATGGGACGCATAGCCCGGGAGATGGACTATGAGCTGCTGATGGTGACCAACCAGGATGGTCTTGGGACAAGTGGTTTTCCTGAGGATACATTCTGGCCTGTGCAGCGGTTTATCATGAAAAGCCTGGAGAATGAAGGCATTCGTTTCGAAGAGGTATACATCGACAAAAGCTTTCCCAAAGACAATGCGCCGACCCGGAAGCCGGGCACAGGTATGCTGACCCACTATATCGACAATCCCGAATACGATCTTGCCAACTCATTTGTCATAGGGGACAGGATCACCGACGTGCAGCTGGCGAAGAACCTGGGGTGTAAAGCCATCTGGCTGAACAATGAACCGGGGCTGGGAGGCCGTGAGGTGAAGGATACGATGACAGAGCTGAATGAAATAGTAGCGCTGGAGACGGGGGAATGGAGCAAGATATACGAGTTCCTGAAGCTGGGGCTGCGTCGTGTGATCCATGAGCGCAATACCAGCGAGACGCAGATAAAGATCGAGCTGAATGTAGATGGTAGCGGCAAGGCCGCGATCTTCACGGGACTGGGCTTCTTCGATCATATGCTGGAGCAGATAGCGCGGCATGGCAAGATGGATCTCACCATCCGTACGAACGGGGATCTTCATATCGACGAGCATCATACCATCGAGGATACGGGTATAGCACTGGGAGAAGCGTTTGCAAAGGCGCTGGCTGACAAGCGGGGAATGGAGCGATATGGGTTTGCGCTGCCCATGGACGAGGCGGATGCCAAAGTGCTGATCGACTTTGGAGGGAGGAACTGGATCGTCTGGAATGCGGAGTTCAAACGGGAGCATATCGGGGAGATGCCGACAGAGATGTTCTTTCATTTCTTCAAATCCTTTTCGGACGCCGCCAGGTGCAACCTGAATATAGAGTGCAGGGGAGAGAACGAGCATCATAAGATCGAGGCTATTTTCAAGGCTTTTGCAAAAGCCATACGGATGGCTGTCAGGCGGGATCCATTGAGCAATTATCTGCCGAGCACGAAGGGGGTGCTGTAGGGGCGAGCACGAAGGGGTGCCGTAGGGGAGGCAGCGCACACAGGGGTGCCGTAGGGGCTGTTTGGGCCTGTCCAGGGTGGTGAAAAAAAATTTGGAAAAGTGATTTTTGCGGGTCATATTTGCCGTGCAATGACAAAAAAGTTCATAAATAAACTGTGGTGGTGGCATACTAACTCCAATCGGGGCAAGTAATGCTATTACTACATGTATTACCATATTGGGCCCCGGTATACCGGGGCCTTTTTCATTGTGTATGTGCCTGGGGGTCAGGCTGGACAAATAAATCAATATGACACGAGCGCCAGCGACTGCATGGCACCATTGAAAAGACATTAAATCGTCATGAAAAAAATAGAGATCAAAACGCATTGCCGGAAGCTGTTATCGGACATCTATACACCCGTGGGTATCTACCTCCGGCTGCGGGACAGATTTCGGGACACCATACTGCTGGAAAGCACGGATTATCATGTGGCCGAGAACAGTTATTCCTTTATCTGTATCAACGCCATTGCAGGCATCGAAATATCCGACACCCGGAACATCGAGTTCAAGTTGCCGGGTCTGCCCCCTGAAAAGAAGCCGTTAGGCAATCTGGCAGATACTCCCCGGCTATTGTGGGAGTTCATGCAACGGTTTGACTCGAAACCTTCTCCCGAACGGCCGGTGAGGGCCGTGCAGGGACTTTTTGGCTATACCACCTTCGATGCCGTACAATTCTTCGATACTATTAAGCTAAAATCCGGTGGGGACAGTGCGGGTATACCATTGATGCGCTACCGGCTCTATCAATATGTCATAGCCGTCAATCATTTCAAGGACGAGCTGTATATCTGCGAGAATCAGATGGCAGGGCTGGAGTCGGAGGTCGGGGTCGTGGAGTCCCTGATAAAGAGCAAGGACGTCCCTGTATATCCTTTCCGGATCAAGGGTGAGGAAACCTCCAATCTAAAAGATGAGGAATATATCGAGATCGTAAAGAAAGGCATCAAGAGCTGTCACCGCGGAGATGTTTTTCAGATCGTGCTAAGCCGTCGTTTTCAACAGGGATTTGCCGGTGACGAGTTCAATGTATACAGAGCCTTGCGCAGCATCAATCCCTCGCCTTATCTCTTCTTTTTCGACTATGGCGATTACAAGCTGATGGGGTCTTCACCCGAGAGCCAGCTGATCCTCCAGAATGGAGAGGCCATTGTACATCCTATAGCCGGTACGTTCAAACGGAGCGGCGATGATGGGATAGACAAAATGATGGCGGACAAGCTGCTCAAGGATGCAAAGGAAAATGCGGAGCACGTTATGCTGGTGGACCTGGCCCGCAACGATCTCAGTCGTAATTGCGACGAGGTGACGGTGGCGCAATACCGGCAGGTGCAGTATTATTCTCATGTCATTCACCTCGTGAGCGAGGTCAGGGGGAAGCTGCGGGATGGGTACAATCCATTCGAGCTGCTGGCCACCACTTTCCCTGCGGGTACGCTTAGCGGCGCCCCCAAGTTCAAGGCAATGGAGCTGATCGATGAATACGAGCCTACTGTCCGTAGCTATTATGGTGGTTGTATCGGGTTCATGGGCTTCGACGGCAGCTGTAATCACGCGATCATGATCCGCAGCCTGCTGAGCAGGAACAATACCCTCATCTACCAGGCAGGCGCCGGTGTAGTAGCCGCCAGCCAGCCGGAAAGCGAGCTGCAGGAAGTAAATAACAAACTGGGGGCTTTGAAGAAAGCTATTTTGTTTGCGGAGGAGATAAGTCATTAAATAACATTTAAAAATCCAAGTATAGTGGCCCGTATTCTTGTATTCGACAATTACGATTCATTTACCTATAACCTGGTGCACCTGGTTGAGAAACTGATCCGTCAAAGGGTGGAGGTGCATCGCAATGACAAGCTGCCGCTGGAAAAAGTAAAGGAGTATGACAAGATCATTCTTTCGCCGGGGCCTGGTATCCCTGAAGAGGCCGGCCTGCTGCTGCCTCTTATAAAGGAATATGCCGCGACAAAGTCTATTTTGGGAGTGTGCCTGGGACATCAGGCCATCGGGGAGGCATTTGGTGGCCGGCTGGTGAATCTCAGCACCGTATATCACGGCGTATCTACTCCCGTGAAGATCCTGCGGCCTGGCAAGGACCTGTTCGAAGGGTTGCCCGCTGAGATGGAGGTAGGACGCTACCATAGCTGGGTGGTCAGCGATGAAGGATTTCCGAAAGAACTGGATATCACGGCCCGCGACGAACACGGCTATATCATGGCCCTGCGGCACAGGACGCTGGATGTGCAGGGGGTGCAATTCCATCCCGAGAGCGTGCTGACCCCCCAGGGCGAACAAATACTAAAAAACTGGTTGAAAGCATAGTTATGAAGAAGATATTACAATACCTGTTTGAACACAAGACACTGACCAGGCAGCAGGCCCGGGAAGTGCTGACGAATATCGCCGGTGGCGCTTACAACGAAAGTGAGATCGCCGCCTTTATTACGGTGTTCCTCATGCGTAGCATCACCATCGATGAGCTGCAGGGTTTTCGTGACGCGCTCCTGGAGCTCTGTGTCCGGGTCGACCTGAACGGGCATGATGCCATCGACATCGTAGGTACGGGCGGAGATGGAAAGAACACCTTCAATATATCCACTTTGTCCTGCTTCATTGTAGCCGGCACGGGCCAGAAAGTGGCGAAGCATGGAAACTATGGCGCCAGCACCATCAGCGGGGCTTCCAATGTCATGGAGTCGCTGGGATATAAGTTCAAGAATGACGCCGGCGCCCTGAAAAAGGAGATAGAAAAGGCGGGTATCTGTTTCCTGCATGCCCCGATGTTCCATCCCGCCCTGAAGACCGTGGGACCTATACGGAAGAACCTAGGTGTGCGGACATTCTTCAATATGCTGGGGCCTATGGTAAATCCCGCCAGCCCCAAATTCCAGCTGGTCGGGGTCTATAACCTGGAAATGGCCAGGATATACAATTACCTGCTGCAGCAGACGGAAGGATACTATACTATCATCCATGGTTTGGACGGGTATGATGAGATATCCCTCACCGGTGATACGAAGGTGATCACACAAAAGGGAGAAAAGATCATGACGCCGGAAGAATTGGGCAAACGAATGGTAAATGCTTCCGATATTTACGGGGGCAATTCGGTAGAAGAGGCGGCAAAAATATTTACAAAGATATTGAAGGTAGAAGGCAGCTGGGCGCAGAATGCCGTAGTATTGGCGAATGCCGCCATGGCCCTTTATTCCACGGGTAGTTATGGAAAATACGACGATGCGTACGCTGCGGCGGTGGATAGCCTGGAGAGTGGAAGGGCTTATGCTGCATTGAATACATTGATATCTTTACAATGAACATACTAGACAAAATAATCGAACACAAAAGAGTGGAGGTTGCGCAACGAAAAGAAGCTATTCCCGTGGCGAAGCTGGAGAGCAGCCCTTTGTTCGGCCGTCGGGCGCTGTCGTTAAAGCAATTCCTGACTGACCCGTCCAGGACCGGGATTATTGCAGAGTTTAAAAGAAGAAGCCCTTCAAAGGGAGTGATCAATGACCAGGTGGATGTGGTGACTGTTACAAAGGGCTACGCGGCGGCGGGTGCGTCCTGTCTGTCTGTACTCACCGACACAGCCTTTTTTGGAGGCAGCTCAGAAGATCTGCAGCGGGCGCGTGTCAATGAGATACCAATTTTGCGAAAGGATTTTATCATCGACGAATACCAGATCATCGAAGCAAAGGCCATCGGCGCCGATGTGATCCTGCTGATAGCAGCCTGTCTGACGCCGGAGGAAGTGCAGCGACTGGCGGAGTTTGCCCGAGGGCTGGGATTGGAGGTACTGCTGGAGATACACAACGAGGAGGAACTGAAACATATCTGTGAAGCAACGGAAATTGTGGGTGTGAACAACCGGGACCTGAAGACGTTCACTGTAGATATACAACGGAGCATTGATCTCAGTAAAAAGATCCCGGAGGATAAGATCCTTGTCGCGGAGAGTGGGATCAGCAAGATAGAAACCATTCTTCACATGAAGGACGCCGGTTTTACCGGATTCCTCATTGGAGAGAATTTTATGAAAGAAAAGGACCCTGAGGCAGCTTTTGGAGCATTCGTAGCTGCGCTCAAGGCCAACGTCTAGGATTGTTTTGCCTCATTCGTTCACCAGTAAAAAAGTATGCTGTAACAGGCTGCATACACCGGGAGAAAAAGCATGAGAGTAAAAGTCTGCGGAATGACCGAGATCGATCAGGTCAAGCAACTCGATGCCATGGGAGTGGATTTTGCAGGGTTTATATTTTACCCCAAATCGCCCCGATATGTAGTTCGTCACTTAACGGGAGACCAGGTGAAGAAGGCGAAGCTGCGGCTGGGTAAGGTGGGCGTCTTTGTGAATGCCACGTATGACGATGTCATGAAGCAGGTGGACAGCTATGGACTGGATATGGTGCAGCTGCATGGGGATGAGACCCCGCGATTTTGCGAGCAGCTGTCCAACTATATTACGGTAATAAAGGTCTTCCGGCTGGGCGAAGATGATCCTATCGATTGGCTGGTCCGTCCCTACCAGGAGTCCTGTGACATGTTCCTTTTTGACACGGAAGGAGCGGGATATGGAGGGACCGGTAAAAAATTCAACTGGAATACGCTGAAGTCCGCCCATATCGATAAGCTGTTCTTTTTGAGCGGGGGTATCGAGCCGGGTGATGCAGAAAAGCTAAAAGCCTTTGCCAGGGAGCCCGTTGCAAAAAGGATGTTTTCCATCGACATCAATAGCAAGTTTGAGACCGGCGCGGGTATAAAGGACCTGAAAAAAATCAGAACGATGCTGGACAACCTTAAGAACAACGGTTGACGGCGAAGAGGAGAATAAAATAATTGTTATGAGTACCATTCACGAAAAGGCTGTTTCCTCCTATACCCCCGACAAACAGGGGTATTATGGGAAGTTCGGAGGCGCCTATATTCCGGAGATGCTTTATCCCAATGTGGAAGAGCTGCGTACCCGCTATTTGGAGATCATGCATGAAGCTGCTTTCCAGAAAGAGTATCAGGCTTTGCTGAGAGACTATGTAGGACGTCCTTCTCCCTTGTACCTGGCCAGGAGGCTGAGCAACAAGTACAATACCGAGATCTTCCTCAAGCGGGAGGACCTCAATCATACCGGGGCGCACAAGATCAATAATTCCATAGGACAGATACTTTTAGCACAGCGGTTGGGTAAGAAGAGGATCATTGCCGAGACGGGCGCAGGACAACACGGGGTAGCCACCGCTACCGTATGCGCGCTGAAGGGAATGGAGTGCATCGTTTATATGGGGTCGAAGGACATCGAGCGGCAGGCGCCCAATGTAGCCCGTATGAAGATGCTGGGCGCCAAGGTAGTGCCCGCCACCAGCGGCAGCCAGACGCTAAAGGATGCTACCAACGAAGCTATACGGGACTGGATCAACAACCCGACAGATACGCATTATATCATTGGCAGCGTGGTAGGGCCGCATCCTTATCCCGACATGGTGGCCCGTTTCCAAAGTGTGATCAGCGAGGAGATCAGGGCGCAATTAAAGGAGAAAACGGGAAGCGAGCTGCCTACGCATGTGATAGCCTGCGTGGGCGGCGGCAGCAATGCAGCCGGCGCCTTTTATCACTTCCTGGACGAGCTCAGCGTAGAGCTGATAGCCGTGGAAGCAGCGGGGCATGGGGTACATAGCGGATTTAGCGCCGCCACCACAAAGTTGGGCAAGCCGGGTGTCCTGCATGGCAGCAAGAGCCTGGTCATGCAGACGGAAGACGGACAGGTGGTAGAGCCGCACAGTATTTCCGCAGGGCTGGATTATCCTGGTATCGGTCCGTTGCATGCGCATTTATTTGACAGCGGCCGGGCTACCTTTCTTAGCGCAACGGATGAAGAGTCGTTGAAGGCGGCGTTTGAGCTCACCCGGCTGGAAGGGATCATCCCCGCGCTGGAGTCAGCGCATGCGGTGGCTGGGTTGGATCAATTGCAATTAAATGAAAAGGACACGGTAGTCCTCTGCCTTAGCGGCAGGGGTGATAAAGATATGGCAACTTATATGCGGGCTATGGAAAACGAAGAATTTTTATGAGCAGAATAACGGATCTATTCAGAAGAAAGAACAAGCGGGTATTAAATGTCTATTGTACGGCAGGGTATCCGCAGCTGAACAGCACTTTAGAGGTGATGAAGGCCTTGCAGGACAATGGCGCGGATATGATCGAGCTGGGTATGCCGTACAGCGACCCCTTAGCCGACGGGCCCGTAATACAGGCCAGCAGCATGAAGGCATTGGAAAATGGAATGACCATCGCCATTCTCTTCGAGCAGCTAAAGGACCTTCGCAAGACCATCCAGCTGCCTGTATTGTTGATGGGTTATATGAACCCTGTGCTGCAATATGGATTTGAAAGATTTTGCGCCGCCGCGTCAGCGGTAGGCGTAGACGGGCTGATCCTGCCCGACCTGCCGATATACGAGTTCGAAACGGAATATGGCCCCATCATACGAAAGTATGGGCTCGACTTTGTCTTCCTCGTCACACCCGAGACCTCGCCGGAGCGCATCGCCAAAGTGGATTCGCTGAGCTCTGGATTTTTGTATGCCGTCTCGTCTTCCTCCACTACAGGAAAGGACAAGGACATGGGAGGGCAGCAGACTTATTTCGAGAAGCTGCATGACATGCAATTGCGGAACCCGGTGCTGGTTGGCTTTGGAATAAAAGATAAGGCGACGTTCGAGACGACATGCCGCTATACCAATGGCGCTATCATCGGAACGGCCTATATAAAAGCCCTGGAGAATGCAAAAGATATCAACGCTGCAACTTCGACATTCTTAAAACCTATTCTGGGATGAATACTGTTATTGTCAAATACAATGCGGGCAATATCCAGTCTGTTCTGTACGCGCTGGAACGCATCGGGCAGCAGGCTGTCGTGACGGATGATCCCGGGCAGATACGTGGAGCGGATAAGGTGATCTTTCCCGGCGTGGGGGAGGCCAGTACCGCTATGGAATATTTAAAGGGCAGAGGGCTGGATGCGCTGTTGAGGGAATTGAAGCAGCCTGTGCTGGGCATCTGTCTGGGTATGCAGCTCATGTGCAGCTACAGCGAAGAGAATGACACGACCTGCCTGGGTATATTCGAGGAGAAGGTCAGGAAATTCCCGGGTCAGGGAGAGAATGGTGAAAAGCTGAAGGTTCCGCAAATAGGATGGAATAATATCTATGACCTGAAGACGCCATTGTTGCAAGGGTTGCCGGAAAACAGCTTTTGTTATTTCGTGCATGGGTATTATGCTGCCCTGGGCAGGCATACGATAGCCACGACCCGTTATGGTCAGCCATACAGCTCGGGTCTGCACAGGGATAATTTTTACGGCGTCCAGTTCCATCCGGAGAAATCGGCGGCGGTGGGCGAGCGGATATTAAAGAATTTTTTAGAGAACATTTAAATACTGCAATTTGGAGATCATACCTGCAATAGATATCATAGACGGTAAGTGTGTACGTCTCACCCAAGGCGACTATGAGCAGAAAAAGGTATACAACGAACATCCTTTGGAAGTGGCCCGTGCCTTTGAGGATGCGGGGCTTATCCGGCTGCACCTGGTGGATCTGGATGGAGCAAAGGCAGGTGCTGTCAGGAACTGGAAAGTATTGGAGACCCTGGCGGGCAAAACCAGCCTGGTCATCGACTTTGGAGGCGGGATAAAGAGATCGGAGGATGTGGACATCGTATTCAATTCGGGGGCGGCGCTGGCTACCATTGGTAGTCTCGCTGTCAAGGATCCGGAAACATTTACCGGCTGGCTGCAGCAATATGGCGCAGACAAATTTCTCTTGGGAGCTGATGTAAAAAATGAAAAGATAGCAGTAGGGGGATGGCTGGAGACCACGGATAAATGGATCTATGATTTTATAGAAGAGTATATAGGGCGTGGCATCCGGCAGCTGTTCTGTACAGATGTCAGCAAAGACGGGCTGTTGCAGGGGCCTTCCCTGGAATTATATAAGAACATCGTTCAGAAATTCCCGGAGCTGCATTTTATCGCCAGCGGCGGGGTGAGCGAGCTGGATGATGTATTTCGTCTGGAGGAAATAGGCTGCAAAGGGGTCATTATCGGGAAAGCCATTTATGAAGGACGTATCACATTGGCGCAATTATCAAAAATCGGACAACTATGAGCCACAGTTTTTGGGTGTTTGCCTTGGCGACATTGATACTGAATCTCACACCGGGGAATGATGTGATCTATGTAGTCAGCCGGAGCGCGGGGCAGGGGGTGCGGGCGGGGATCATATCCTCATTGGGTATCATGGCGGGATGCCTGGTGCATATCACCGCGGCCGCTGTTGGTCTTTCGGCTATCATTGCTGCTTCGGCCACGGCCTTCGATATTATCCGGTATGTTGGTGCGGCGTACCTGTTGTACCTGGGGATACGGACACTGCTTAGCAAGTCGTCCTCATTCAAGATCAGGGGCAACATGCCCAGCCTGTCCTATAAGAAGGTCTTTTGGCAGGGCGTGATCACGAATGTGCTGAATCCAAAGGTGGCTTTATTCTTTCTGGCCTTTATCCCGCAGTTCATCGATGCGGGGGCCGCGCATCCCCAGCGGCAGGTGCTTTTCCTGGGAGTATGGTTCAATGTGAGCGGTACCGTCGTAAATATATTGTATGCTGTGCTTTTTGGCAGGATAGGTCAATGGCTGAGCCGTCATCCACGCTGGATCAAGTGGCAGGAAAGGGTTACAGGAATGGTGCTGATCGTATTGGGTATCAAGGTTGCGTTAACATCAAAAAAATAAAGGATCGTGCTGACGAAAAGAATTATACCCTGTCTGGATATCAAGGATGGCCGGACTGTCAAGGGGGTGAATTTTGAAAATATCCGTGATGCGGGTGACCCCGTGGAACTGGGAGCATTGTATGCGCAGCAGGGCGCCGATGAGCTGGTGTTCCTGGATATCACCGCGACGAACGAAAAAAGAAAGACGCTCCGTGAGCTGGTCAACCGTATTGCCCATCATATCAATATACCCTTCACCGTAGGCGGCGGCATCAGCAGTGTAGAGGATGTGAGCCTGCTGCTGCAGAATGGGGCCGACAAGATATCTGTCAATACATCTGCATACCGTCGTCCGGACCTGGTGGCAGAGCTGGCGAAGGAATTCGGGAGCCAGTGTGTCGTGTTAGCTATTGATACGCGACAAGAGGAAGACGGAGAATGGTATGTGTATCTCAACGGGGGGAGAGTAAGAACGGATACGCGTTGCGCCGACTGGGCGCGTCAGGGGGTAGACCTGGGAGCAGGAGAGATATTGCTGACATCCATGAACCACGACGGCACGAAGAAAGGATTTGCCATGGATATTACCCGGCGGCTGGCGGAATCCCTGCCTGTGCCTGTCATTGCTTCGGGCGGTGGAGGCACTATGCCGCACTTTGTGGATATATTAGGAGAAGGCAAGGCTGATGCAGCGCTGGCTGCCAGCATCTTTCACTTTAAGGAAATCTCAATTCCGGAATTAAAAGGATATTTGCAGGATCAACATATTGCAGTAAGAATCTAGTTTATGAACATCGATTTTGAAAAATACG
>Ga0105240_10007059_pt1 | contig 16375 bp, 16 predicted proteins | sample KBSC54metaG_FD_80426 | JGI IMG/M metagenome (GOLD analysis project Ga0105240, IMG submission 80426) | Corn rhizosphere microbial communities from Kellogg Biological Station, Michigan, USA - KBS C5-4 metaG | ecosystem: Host-associated > Plants > Roots > Rhizosphere > Soil | place: Michigan, USA... | reverse complement strand
TGGTCCAGGGTGTAACGCAGGAATTCCGACAGCCGCGTGACCGCGTTGTTGGCAGTGCGATTCTGGTTGTCGAGGATGAGCGTCGAGATGGCGTTCAGGGTGTTGAACAGGAAGTGAGGATTGAGCTGATAGCGCAACATCTTCAGCTGCGCTTCCTGCGCCAGCGCGGCTGCCTTCAAGGCGGCCTCGCGTTGTTGCTGCAGGCTCTCGTAGTACTTGATGCCGAAGTACAGGGCGCTCCAGCACAGCAGCAGAATGGTCGAGCGGGTCGCGCCGCCGAACAGCTGGAACGGCGACTCGAACGGCTCATCGGGCTCGACGACGTAGTACGCGCTGTTGATGACAGCGCGCAGCCCCAGCGCGGTGACATACGAAGTGACGAGGATCCCGAGCGCGATGGCTTGCGGACTGCGGCCCCACAGCTTGCGGTAGGCGTAGCGCATCGGTACAGACAACACGAACCCCGCCGCGGTGGCCACCACGATGAGGGTCCCGAAACTCCCGGGGGTCTCGTACAGCATCCCACCGAAGTACTGCGTTATCGCGTAGACGCTCCAGCCGGCAGTGTGCAGCGTCCAGAAGACGACGTTCCGATTCGTCCGCAGTTGATCGGGCGTGAACATGCAGCGGAGAGCTTAGGTCATCTTCCCCTCGTATGCCGCGGCCCTTGGACGCGTGCCAATCTCGTTCCGTCGCATGAGCGCCGGCACGATAAAGGCCACGCCTTCACTAACCGTATGTTTTTCCTACAGATAGAGGACTCCAACAGCGCCGGCACAAACCTTGCGCCCACGCTCTTCCGAAAGGAGAGCGCATGAGAGCCGTCTATCGAGCACTGGGAGTCGCGGGACTGGCCCTCGCGGCACAGCTGGCGGGCGCTCAGCAGGCCAAGCCACCCCCGGCCACCCCCCCTGCGAGCCCGCCAGCGGCCGATTCAACCGCCCGGACACAGGCGGCGGTGCAGGCATTTCTGACTCGGCTGGCGAGCATCGACGTCTCGGACGAGGCGTTCCAGAAGCTCGACACCGACCATGACGGCCGCATCTCCGCACTGGAGGCCAACGCCAGTCCCAAGGTCGCCGGGCGCTTCCTGGAAGCCGACCGGAACCACGACGGCTTTCTGTCCAGGGAAGAGTTCAGGACGCTCGCGAATGGCGAAGCCATCGGCGGAAAGCGCAGCGGCGCCAATCCACCCTCCAGCAGCACGCCGCCCTAGCGAGAGCGGCGCCTTTCAGGCTTTGGCGAGCTCCGCGCTGGGGGCCAGGAGAGCCTCCAGCGGCTGCAACTGCGAGATCACAGAGCCCTGCGCGAAATCGCAGCCGATGGCGGTGAGCCACTGCAGGGAGCCCTGTGAGTCGACGCGCTTGGCAGAGCAGTGGATGCCGAGCACGCGGACCGCCTGGGCGATCGCCACCACCAGAGCCTGCGCGAGTTTGTCTTTGAGCGCGGCGCCGGTCAGCTTGGGATCGATTTTCACCAGGCGTAATGCCTTGGAGCGCAGCAGCGGCAGCACTGCGGAGTCCAACGAGAAGTCATCGATGACGATGAAGCAGCCAATCTTGTCGCACAGATTGATGAAGCGCTCCACCTGTGCGCGCCGCTGCATGCACAACGGCTCGGCGATCTCGAAACCGATGGTGTCCGGGGCGATCCCATGGCTCTTCAGCGCGGAGGCGACGTTCTGCGGGAAGCGGTCATCTTCGAGCGTCGTAATCGACAGGTTCAGCGTGAAGCTCGTGGGCTCCAGGTTCCAGGCTCCGCGATTGACGCTGAGCCAGGACAACAGTCGTTGGAGCGCATGCGCGTCGAGCGCCGCCGAGTCGCGGCTCGAATCGCGGTTGGGGGTGCGCACCTGCAGCTCGAAGCGCCTGGAGCGTCCGCCTGCACGCAATTTCGCGTACTGCTGTACCTCGAGAAGCAGCTGAGCATCGCTTGCCGACAGAACCCGCGAGGCCGTCGTCGCTCCCGTAGACGCCAGAGTCCTGGACGAACCCGTGGCGCTCGCCGCTGTCGCGGCAGCGGGTGACAGAGTGGGCACATTGATCGGCGCCGTTTCCCGCGCCGGCGCATGTGAGCCAGCCGCTTCGCGCGCGGGAGTCACAGCCTCGCGAATGGGCGTAACAGCCTCGGGTACGTGGATCGCGTCGTGCGCACCGGTCGCCGCAGCCTCACGCGCGACCAGCGCCGGAGCCTCACGCGAACCCGTCATCGATGCCTCGCGTGCTACCGGCGCATCATCGCGCACCAACGGCGTCGCCTGCTGCGCAACCGGAGCGGCGGAGACAACTGGCGGCACTGCCTGTGGGGCGAGGGCCGTCTCGCGTGCCGCCGCGGACTTGCTGATATCGGGCACGTCCGGCGTCAGCTCGAACTCGAGAATGTCGTCGACCGCTTGCGCCGTCAACACCTCTCCACTGGTCGCGCTCGGTCGCTCCGCGGGCGCCGCCGCCGCGACTCTCGCAGCGGGCGCGATAGGCACAACCGGAGCTGCCGGCCCCGTGGTGGCGAGCGGAGCAAGCGCCGGTGCTGCGCGCGCCGGCACCGGCTTTGGCGGCGTTTTGGAAGACGCTGCAGGAGCTGGGGGTGGGCTGGCAGATCGCGCGGTGTCCGGGACAAGCGCCAGAGGGCCTTCCGAGCTGACATCGAGTATCGGCACGAGGCCGGTTTCGCCCGTCTTGGCGGCCGCGCCGCGCAACAGCACGGCAACCTTCTGCATGACTGTGCGGATCTGTGGCGTGACGAGGCGCTCGACCACGCCGTCGCCGACTGACTTCATGTCCGCGAGAATCATCGCGAGGCCAACCAGATCGCCCCTGGGCGCGCGCACCGGCAGGAAGATGGCGATGCGCCCGTCCTCCATGCCGCTCTCGTGGTAAGTCCGTGTGGTATCCGCCGCGAGTGCTTCCATCGCCTCGAGGACGACCGTGTGCTCGTCGGGCCCGAGCGCGCCTTCGCTCAGCCACAGCACGTTGGCGTCTTTGTCGAAGAGGGAAGCGGAATGCAGTCGCAACGGCGGCAGGGCCGCGCGCAGCTGCCAGCCCAAGGATTCTGCGGTAACCGGCTCAGCGGCTGCAGGTGCAGCGGCGGGCCCAGTGGTTGGCGGACGCACGGCCATAGCGTTCTGTGACTGCAAGGACTTCCCCGGGCGGCGGTGAAAAGAGCTCCCCCGCGCACGGATAGGGTGGCAGTACAGAAGGGGTGGTTGCCGTGACTTCGCTCGCGTTCTTCAGCAGCGTGTTTGCAAACGCCGACAGCAAACACTCACGTTTGTCATATTCAACATGTCATATTTACCGCGGGCGCATTCTCTCGCGCTCGACAGACGACGCGGTGAGTACTGCTTGCATACTCACCGCGTTTGTGCCTTCGGAGCGGATGAGGATCGATCCCGGCAAGGCTCGGCGTGACAGCGCCGGTCAGATGGCGCCCAGGAAGTCGCGCTTGCCGATCTCGACGCCGTTGTGGCGCAGAATGTTGTAAGCAGTGGTGACGTGGAAATACACGTTGGGGATGGCCCACTTCTGCACGAACGGCAGCCCCTTGAACTCGAACGTGCGGTCCGGTCCGGCCGGCACTTTGATGTCGCGATCCTCTGACCCTTCGAATGCGCTGGCCGGGATTCCCTTGATGTAGTCGACCGTCCGCGCGACACGTGCGCGCAGCTCCTCGATCGTTTTTTCATTGTCCTCGAAACGCGGCGGCTCCAGAGCAGCGAGCCGAGCGACGGAATTCTTCGCCAGGTCGCACGCGATCTGGACCTGCTTGGACAGCGGGAACATGTCAGGTGCGATGCGAGCGTTCACCAGCACGGAGGGATCGAACTTCTTGGCCGCGGCGTGGGCGGCTCCCTTCTCGAGCAGGACGGAGAGATTGGACAACGCGGCAGCAAAGGTGTCGACGGTCACGGCGTGCACGGAGATCTTCATGGCATTCCTTCAGTGTTCTGTTCGGGGACCGGGGGGCCGGCCGCGGGAATTCTACCCGGCTCCAGCTTGGCCGGGATGCCTCTTCAGTGAAACAATAAGGGGTTCGTTCGGGAGATTGAGCCAGCATGAATGCGATCTGGGCCCCCGCGCACTTGGCCGTTCTCGCTAAAGTAGTGGATCTGAACGGCTTCTCGGCAGCGGCACGAGCGCTCGGCGTCCCGAAAGCCGCCGTGAGCCGGGCAGTGGCCGACCTCGAAAAAGCTCTCGGTGTACGCGTCCTGGAGCGAACCACCCGCCGAATTGCCCTGACGGCCGCGGGGCGCCTCGTGTACCCGCACGCGAAACGAGTCGTGGATGAGTCGGATGCCGCCCGAGCGGTGATCGCGAAGCTCCAAGGCCCGATCGAGGGGCCGCTTCGCGTGGTGGCCGATCCGATCTATGGGCGGGTGTTGCTGACGCCGCTGGTGCCGCGCTTTCTGGAGCGCTTTCCGGATGTTCCGCTCGAGGTAGCGATGGATGGCGCGGTCGCCGGTCAGGACTGGGACGTGGCCATCCGAACGCAGCTGCCCTCCGACCAGAGCCTGTCGAACCGGCTGCTCGGCGCGCCGCCAGCGCTGCTGTGCGCGACGCCTGCTTACCTGCAGCAACGCGGCGAGCCGGCACGCCCCGAGGATCTGCGGGCCCACGATCTTCTGACGCCGGAGGCGGCGGACCTCCCCGAATTTCGCTTACGGCTCGAGCGCGGCTTGCAGCGCGCGGAAATACCGCTTGCGCCGAAGCTTGCCGTCAACGATCCCACCGTCCTGCACGCGGCCATGGCGGCCGGCCTCGGAATCGCGCTCCTGCCGGAATTTCTGTGCCGGCAGGGGCTCGCTACCGGGCGCATTGCACGGGTGCTGCCGGGCTGGAGCGTGCCGCATGCGGCGGCGCTGTATGCCCTGTATCCGGTTGCCCTCGAGGGTGATCCGCGTGTGCAGCGCTTTGTCGAGTTCCTCGGCGCCAATATCGTGCCGGCGCTCACGCCACCTCAAGTTACCCGTGGGTAGGATCAATTCCCACGGGTAGGATAGTGCGGAAACCGTTACACTATCGCACCGGCACAGAACAGGTTCGCCACCCATGTACCGAGCACCGCTGAGGGAATTGCGATTCGTGCTGGAGGAGCTGCTGGGCAGCGGCACCCTGGCGGCGTGCCCTGCGTTCGCCGACTACTCCAGCGAGCTCGCAGAATCGGTGCTGGGCGAGGCGGCACGCTTTGCCGAAACGGTCCTGGAGCCTTTGAACCAACCCGGCGACCAACAGGGCGCCCGCTGGACGCCGGAGGGCGTGGTGACTCCGCCGGGCTTTCGCGAGGCGTACGCGCAGTTCGTCGCCGGCGGATGGCCGCAACTGGGCGCGAACCCCGAGTTCGGCGGACAGGCGGTTCCTCAGGTGCTGTCGACGGCGGTGCAGGAGCTGTGGGCCGCCTCCAACCTGGCGTTCAAGCTCTGCCCCATGCTGACTCACGGCGCGGTACACGCGCTCGAGCTGTGTGGCTCGCAGGAGCAGAAGCGTCGCTTCCTGCCCAGGATGGTCAGCGGCGAATGGACCGGGACCATGGTGCTGACCGAACCGCAAGCGGGCTCCGACCTCGCGCAGACGCGTACCCGCGCGGTCCCTCAGGGCGACCACTATCGTATTTTCGGGCAGAAGATTTTCATCACCTGGGGCGATCACGACTGCACATCCAACACCATCCACATGGTGCTGGCGCGGATCGAAGGCGCGCCGCCGGGCGTCAAGGGCATCTCGCTGTTCATCGTGCCGAAACGGCTCGTGAAGGAGGATGGCACGCCCGGCGAGCGCAATGAGGTGCGCTGTGTTTCCATCGAGCACAAGCTGGGCATCCACGCCAGTCCCACCTGTGTGCTCGCCTTCGGAGACCAGGACGGCGCTGTGGGATATCTGGTCGGGGAGGCGAATCGCGGGCTCGAGTACATGTTCGTGATGATGAATTCCGCGCGCCTGTCGGTGGGCCTGGAAGGTTATGCCGTGGCCGACCGGGCATTCCAGCGCGCTCTGGAGTGGGCACGAACCCGTGTTCAGGGCCGGCCCGTGGCGGTGAAGGCGGGCTCTGCGCAGAAGGCCACCATCATCGAGCATCCGGACGTGCGCCGCATGCTGCTGACCATGAAGGCCGGCACCGAGGCCGCGCGTGCCCTTGCGCTGTATGCCGCCTATCAGGTCGACCTGGGGGCGCACGCGGCGGATGCGAAGCAGAAAGCGGCGGCCCAGGCGCGCGCGGACCTTCTGATTCCCATCGTCAAGGGCTGGTGCACGGAGCTGGGCAACGAGATCGCCGCCATCGGCGTGCAGGTTCACGGAGGAATGGGGTACATCGAGGAAACCGGTGCCGCCCAGTACGTGCGCGACGTCAGGATCACGACCATCTACGAAGGCACGACCGGCATTCAATCCAACGACCTGCTGGGCCGCAAGCTGGCCCGCGATCGCGGCGCGGCCATGGCCGCCCTCATTGACGATATGGCCTCCGGGCTGCCGCAGCTCGATGCCGGCAATCCGGCGACGGACGCCACTCGCACGGCGGCGCTGGAAGCAGTCGGGTTGCTCCGGGGGGCCACGCAAGCTCTGCTCGCCCATCTTGCCTCACGCCCTGAGCTGGCGCTGGCTGTCTCAGTGCCCTACTTGAAGCTGTGTGGGTTCGTGACCGGCGGATGGCTGATGGCCCGGTCGTCGGCCATCGCGGCGTCGAAGCTGACGGGCCCCGAGGCGGAGTTCTACTCGGCGAAGGTGCGTACGGCCCTGTTCTATGCGCAGCAGATGCTTCCTAACGCGCTGGTGCTTGCACGCGTCGTTGAGCATGGCGGCGCGAGTGTGGCGGAAACGGACTCGGCGCTCATCTGAGCGCGCCTCTTACCCGTCTCCCGGAGGCGGCATGCCCTGGCCTTTGTTTTCGGGCGGGTCGAAGCGCTTCTCGACCTTGATCAGCCCTCCCAACACGATGAGCGTCAACACGAGCGCGATGAGCGCCGTGATGATGCGTCCGAGACCGGCGGCAATGCCCGTAGCGGCCGTCATCCAGATCCCCGCCGCGGTCGTCAATCCGCGGATCTCCTGCTCGGTCGTGAGCTTGAGGATCGCGCCGCCGCCGAGAAAGCCGATGCCCGTGACGATCCCTTGAATGATGCGCGACAGGTCCGCCGCGCTCATGCCCGACTGGGAGCCGGAGATCACCAGGAGCGCCGAGCCCAGCGCGACCAGAATGTGGGTACGGAAGCCCGCGGGGTGATGGGTGATCTGACGTTGTAGCCCAACGGCCGCACCGACGAACAAAGCGGTCAGCAGCCGCAGCCCGACCCCCAGCATCTCCGGGCCGTCAGGCACCGTGCCAATGACGTTTTGCCATGTCACCGCCAATGTGGTTGCCCTCTTCCCCGGCTTGGCCCGTGCGCAGCTGGAGTGCGCACAGTCTGGCCCCCTGCACAGCTATTGTAGCAGCCCGCTTGTGGAGCGCAGGCAGCGCCCGACTCTCAGCGGGCCCGCCGCATGGCTCGATAAGCATCGAGCGCCGCTTCCCGGGAAGCGCTCAAATCCACGATCGGCGAGCCAGGCGCTTCCGGCACCCACCGGCGAACGTACTCCCCGTCAGGATCGAATCGCTTCGCCTGTGTCAGCGGATTGAAGATCCGAAAGTACGGCGCCGCATCGGCTCCGCAGCCTGCCACCCACATCGTGGCGCCGATCATTTGCGCCTGGACTTTCCTCTGCGCGTGATTCCTCGTGACGGGCCGCCGCGCGGCGCCCTGGATCTCCGGCGTACGTCCGCGCGGTCCGAGGACTTGCGGCCAATCCGACGCTTGGCACCGCGCGCCGGCACCCGCAACTTCAACTGCGGCGGCTCATTCAAGTTCTGCAAAAACACGCGCCGTTGCTCCGGCTCCATGCCCGCCCAGTCGACCTTCTCGACGTGAGTCAGGCGCAACTGCGAGTCGCTGACCTGTGCCTCCGCCCTGCTCCTGCTCGCCCAGCGCGTGGGTAGCCGCCGCGTCCGGCCATTTCGTAGCAGGTCGACGACAGCGGCAGCGACGACCGGATCGCGAGTGAGATCGCTGTGCGCCGTGCGGGTGTAGTGCGTCAGCGCGCCAGGAAGCTCCGCGCTCACGGAGGGCACTGTCCCGTCGCCCCTTCGCGTGATCGTGTACTCAAACTCATCGTCGCGTCGGGCGACGGCGGTCACCGTCTCATGGCCTACGCCGACGATCGTCGCGAAGCGTGCGTCCGGCGGGGCAAGCGAATCCCTCACCGGCTTCGCCGTGACCAACAGTGCGATGTCCGGTTGCGGATCCGTTGCCGGCCACTCACGCGGGTCGAACAGATCCGGACCGCCATTGCGGTCGGCGGACGGCAGCATGTGATAGAGGCTGGGGAACGTCGTAAACACCTCCGTCGCCATTGCTTCGGCGGAGTTGTTCCGGACGAGGCGCGCGATCTTGCGAACCACCGCATACGTGCCGCGCAGGGCCTGCACAGGCGCAAAGGAGCCGAAATTCGGCGTCCCCATCAACACGACTCGCGTCACTTTCTCCATGCCCGGCAGGGCGAGGGCGGCGCGACTGACCAATCCGCCCATGCTGTGAGCTACGATCATCACCGAGCTGGCTGCGTCGGCAAGTACGCGCTCGCGCAAGGCACGGCCCAACTCATCGACACCGAGCCGCCAGTCGTAGTCGAAGAACGCCGCAGCGAATCCGGCGGCACGCAGATGCAATTTCACGCGCAGATACGAATACAACACTGCGCCGAGCGAGATGACCGGCGCCGTACCGGGAAGTCGCAACGAGGAGAGACGTCCGAGCTCGATGTCGATGGGATCGACCCATAGGACATCATTGGGAAAGGGGGCCGGACGCCTCATCCCGAGCTGCGACCCCATGATCCCCGGCACCACGAGCACACGAGTTGCGGCCCGGGCGGGGGTGCTGGCGGCCTTCTGTGCCAGGCGCGCCAAGTCCGCATGCTCGCGGGCGCCGAAATAGGCGATCAGCTCCCGCTGGTGCTCGCCGCTCGCCAGCAGACCCTCGACTTCAGTGTCGGTCCATGCAAAGCGGTCGTACGGAGTGACGTGGTCCAGCGGCACGTCCGGCCGGCCCGAGCCGCCGGCTCTCACTGGGCGTTCAACGGGCGCACGAGCGCCGCGACCTGCACGGAGGTGCCGTCAGAGAGCCGCAGAACGAGCGGCACGGAAGCGCCCGGAGCGAGCGGCTTGGTGACACCATGCAACATGATGTGCAGTCCCTCGGGCTCGAGCTTCACCGTCGCGCCCGGGGGCACGACCAGTTGCTCGTGCGGGCGCATCCGCGAGATGCCGCCTTTGACCGTGGTCTCGTGGATCATCGCCATGCTGGCGGCGGAACAGTCGACGCCGACGACGGTCACTGTCTTCTTGCCCGTGTTGCGGAGGGTAAGGTACGCCGCGGCGACGTCAGATCCCGGCGTCACTCTCACCCACGCGTCCGTCGCAAGCAGCTCGGAGTGCTGCGCCAGCACGCCCGGAGCGTAAGCAAGGGCAAAGAATACCAGCGCGAGTGTCGCAAGCAGCGAGCGGCTGTAGCTCAAACGGCGATAGTTCAAACGGCGATCCTCGGTAGCGCGCCAATTATGCCAGAGGCCGGCTCGCTCACCCGCTCAGCGCCTTTCCTCTTCACTTCGCATGTTCCGAGATGGCTTTGCACACCGCTTGGATCGCGGGAATACGAGCGCTCGACTTGCGCCAGACGGCGCCGACGTGACGCAGGGGCGACGGCCGCGTGAAGGGCCTGATCGCTACCCCGCGTGCGTGGCCATAAGCCCCGCGGGTCGCCAACTCGGGCAGAAGCGTGATGCCGGCGCCCGTGGCAACCATCTGTCGCAGCGTCTCCAGGCTGGTCGCGCGAAAGTCCTGCTTCTCGCTCGGCCCGATGCGGCTACAGACTTCCAGCGCCTGATCCCGCAGGCAATGTCCGTCTTCCAGCAACAGCAGCGTTTCTCCTTGCAGGTCATCGACGCGAATCGACTCGCGCTTCGCCAACCGATGATGCTCGGGCACCGCCACCGTGAAAGGCTCGGCGAACAGCTCCCGGGACTCAGTTCCCTCCATCTCGACCGGCAGCGCGAGAATCCCGAGATCGATCTGGCCGAGCTGCAGCTTCTCGAGCATCGGCGCCGTCTGGTACTCGTAGAGGCGCAGCTCCAGGCGTGGCAGCGCTTTGCGAATCGGCTGCGACACCCGCGGCAGCAGGTAGGGTCCGACGGTCGGCAGGAGAGCGATTCGCAGCGTCCCGGCAAGCGGGTCCCGATGGGAGCGGGCGAGCGTCACCACCTCGTCGCTGGCTTCGAGAATGCGGCGCGCCCGCGACACGATCTGCTCGCCGGCCTCGGTAAGGGAGACATGGCCCGGCTGGCGCTCGATGAGCTGCACTCCGAGATACTGCTCGAGCTTCTTCAGCTGCGCCGAGAGGGTCGGCTGGCTGACGAAGCAACGCTCCGCGGCGCGCCCGAAATGCCGGGCGTCCGCCACCGCGACCAGGTAGCGCAGATCCTTCAGCTTGATGTCCGCCAGGGGCATGTCCTTTCCGATATATGGCCTCTATCGAGATTATAAAGTCAATTGATTGGCCACTGACAGGCCCGGACCGCATCATCCTCCCCACACCACAGGGCCTGCGCGGCCCTCCCTTCACAAGGAGCATCAGCACCATGACCGGTATCGGCAAACAGTTTCCGCGGTTCGAGCTCAAAGGCACCGTCTCGAGCGATCTGAACCACGCCTTCCAGACCTTCACCAACGACAGCTTCCCCGGCAAGTGGCAGGTCGTGTTCTTCTGGCCGAAGGACTTCACCTTCGTCTGCCCGACGGAAATCGCCGCCTTCGGCAAGCTCAATCGCGAGTTCCAGGCGCGCGATGCGCAGATTCTCGGGGTGAGCATCGACAGTGAGTTCGTACACCTGGCATGGCGCCAGGCGAAGGACGAGCTGAAGAACCTGCCGTTCCCCATGCTCGCGGACATCAAGCGTGAGCTCTCCGGCAGCCTCGGCGTCCTCGACCCGGGCGAGGGAGTCGCCCAGCGAGCCACCTTCATCGTCGACCCCCAGGGCGTGATTCGTTTCGTCTACGTCACGGATCTGAACGTCGGCCGCAGCCCGGAAGAAGTGCTGCGGGTGCTCGATGCGCTGCAGACGGACGAGCTGTGCCCCTGCAACTGGAAGAAGGGCGAAGAGACCCTGAGGGCGGCCTGAGATGACCACCCTCGACACCCTGCGTGACTCCATTCCCGACTATGCACGGGATTTGAGTCTGAACCTGGGATCGGTCCTGGCGCCCACGGGGGCGCCCGGCCTCACCCAGACACAGATCTGGGCGGTCGCGCTGGCGTCCGCCATCGCCTCCCGCAACGTTGCTTTCACACGTGATATCGAGTCCCTCGCCGCACAGCAGCTGGACGCGGCGCATGTGAAAGCGGCGCGCGCTGCCGCCGCGATCATGGGGATGAACAATGTCTACTACCGCTTTCTGCATCTCGTCGGCGATGCGGAGTACGCCCGGATGCCCGCGCGGCTGCGCATGAACGTCATCGGCAACCCCGGCATCGCCAAGGCGGATTTCGAGCTGCTGTCGCTGGCGGTGTCAGCGATCAACGGCTGCGGCATGTGCATCGAGTCGCACGAGAAGCAGTTGCGGCAGCACGGCGTGGCCCGTGAGGCAGTGCAGAGCGCGGTCAGGATCGCCGCCACGGTGCATGCCGTGGCGCGCGTCCTCGAGAGCGATGTCGCCGCTCAAGCGGAGGTGAAGGCAGCCTGAGGCCCGAACACCGCCACGATGATCGCCGAGGAGATCCCGCCGAAGGCCCGAAGAAGTGTAGGATCATTTGTATATGAGTTCGTGATGCGCCGGGACGCATCCGTACACAATGCCTCCCATGATGCGCACACTCGGCCTTTTGATCCTCTTCACCTCCCTCTGGTCGGCGGCCGGCGCCGCGATCACAGTCACGGACGACACGGGCGCGCGCATCGTCCTACCCGCGCCGGCCACTCGGATCGTGAGCCTCACTCCCGGAGCAACGGAAATGCTGTTCGCGGCAGGAGCAGGCGCAAAAATCGTCGCCACCGTCGAATACTCGGACGAGCCGGCGGCGGCCAGGAGCATCGCGCGCATCGGCGACGCCACCGCCATCGACATCGAGCGGCTCATCGCTCTGCACCCGGACGTTGTCGTGATCTGGCCGGGCGGCAGCAACGCGGCGCAGATCGAAAAGGTATCGCGGCTCGGCATCCCGCTTTATCGCCAGGAAGTCGACGTGCTGGAGGATCTGCCGAAGTCCGTTCGTCGCCTGGGTGCGCTCGCCGGCACTGCGGCAATTGCGGATCGCAACGCGCAAACGCTCGAGCGGCGACTGAATAATCTCGAGCGCGAGTATGCCGGCAGTCGGCATCTCACCGTATTGATACAAGCATGGAACCGGCCAATCTACACCGTGGGTGGGACGCAGCTCATGAGCGACGCGTTGCGCATCTGCGGAGCGCGGAACGTGTTTGGCGACCTCGAGACCCCCGGCCCGGCTGTCGATGTGGAAGCGGTGATCGCCCGCAATCCCGATGTCATCCTGGCCGCTGCGCCCGCCGGCGAGGCCAAAGCCTGGCTCGCCGACTGGCGGCGCTTTCCGGATCTCAAGGCCGTGAAGTCCGGGCGGTTGATTCCGTTCGAGGTCAACAGCTTCAGCCGGCTGGGGCCGAGCGTGCTGGATGCGACCGAGCAGCTTTGTCGGGTGTTGGCGAAGGCGCGGTAAGCCGCTGAGCGGAGTGATGGGTCGCGCGCGGGCGCCCGCCATGTGCCGCCGATCGACACCTGACGGAACCACGGCCACCCTGGACCGTTCTTCGGCGCGGACGCTCCTGGCATCGCGCGAGGGGCCAATCACATTGAGCAGGCTAGCGATGTACGCTGTCGTCCGAGAGACAACCTATGCCCCAGACCGAGCGCTGCAGGACACGCCCGCGTTCAAGGAATTTCAGGCTGCGCATGCGTCGCGGTCGGGTTATCGAGGAACGATTGTTACCCACCTCGGCGCCGGGCGGTACGTTACCGTGACGTTGTGGGCCACGGCTGGCGATATGGTTGCTGCGCGGGATGCGCTCGGACCTGTCGTGCAAGAGACTCTCGATCCGTTGATGACAGAGCCGTCCAAGCTCTACGGAACCGGTGAAGTCGTCTTTGCGGACGTTCGTTCGTGAGTGCCGGCCAGACGGACGCCGCACGCGCTCAGCTTCATTGAAGTCTCCCGAAGTGGAGATTGCATTAGCGCACTGCCCGCGCAAGATAACGGCCGGCATGAGGAGGCTCGCATGAATCACCGCAAGCTGGGACGTCACGGACCCGATGTGTTTCCTGTTGGCCTCGGCTGCATGACCATAGGCATTGCCGGCACCTACACGAGCAGCGTGCGCAACGATGACGAGGCGGTTGCGCTGATCCACCGCGCGCTCGACCTTGGCGTCACATTGCTTGATACGGCCGATATCTATGGCGACTCGGAGCTTCAGGTCGGGAAGGCGATCAAGGGGCGACGCGAGAGCGTTACGCTCGCGACGAAATTCGGCTTCCTCACGGCCGTCAGTCCGAATGAACGGCGCGAGGCGCCCGACCGCATGATCAATGGGCGGGCGCAGTACGTAAAGGAGGCGTGCGCAGCCTCCCTGCGACGGCTCGGAGTCGATCACATCGATCTCTACTACCTGCACCGCGTGGATCCCAACACGCCGATCGAGGAGACCGTCGGCGCCATGGCGGATCTGGTGAAACAGGGCAAGGTACGCCACATTGGTCTCTCAGAGCCTTCGGCAGCGACGGTTCGCCGGGCGCACAAGGTTCATCCGCTCGCCGCGGTTCAGAGCGAATACTCGCTGTTCACCCGCGATCCTGAGGATGAGTTGCTACCGGTGCTGCAGGAGCTGGGCATCGCACTGGTCGCCTACAGTCCCCTGGGTCGCGGGTTTCTCGCGGGCCGTTTCCGCACGCCCGACGATCTGGCCGCGGATGACTGGAGGCGGGGAAATCCTCGTTTTCAGGGTGAGAATTTCGCAAGGAATTTGCAGCTGGCCGATCTGCTCCGCGACCTTGCCGCGAACAAGGGCTGCTCCGCGGCGCAGCTGGCGTTGGCATGGCTCCTGGCCAGTCACGACAATGTCATTCCGATTCCGGGCACCAGCAGCGTGCGGCGTCTCGAAGAGAACGTCGCGTCCGTCGACGTGTCACTCAGCCCGAAAGAGCTGGAGCAGATCGACCAGATCGCTCCGCAGGGAGTGGCGGCGGGCGAGCGCTACAACCGAGCCATGATCGGGCTGCTGAACGGCTGACGCGTCCAGCCTTTCATTGTGCGGCTAGCGCCGGGTTGCGCACGATGCGCGTGGGCGCGGGCGTGCGGATCAGGAAAAAGACGAGCAGGCTCACAGCTCCGATCGCGCCAACCACGGCTTCCGCGCCGGCAACACCCGCTCCGCCCCAGTGGTCCCCGCCCCAGCCATCGACCTGCAGCATGTAGAGCACGGGGATGTTTCCGAGAGAGTTGATGATGCTGTACCGAGCGCAGCCGCTCTTGCCCGAATCACCGAGAAACTCGAGCACGACAGCCGTGAACATCGCGTAGCAGCAGCCCACCGTAAAAAGATAGAGAAGCACGCCGGCATAGTACGTGGCCGGTCGCATGGGCCCGAGCCATAAGAGACCGAGGCAGGCGCAATTCACCAGTGTCACGACCATGTAGAGCACCGGCTGCTTCATAGGGGTACGGATGAGAGACACCGTGACTGAGCCTGCGGCCAACAGACCGCCACCCAGGAGACCATTGATCCACGCGACGTGATCTCCGTCCACTCCGTACTGGCGGGCCACACCGGGAAGCAGAGCCACCGCTGAGCCGCTGCCCATCGGAAAGATCATGCAGGCGATGTAGGGCAGGGCGTCCCAGCGAAAGAATGTCGCCCTGAAGTCGCTCCACACTTCCCGCATCGTCTCCGAGAAAGCCGCGCCGCGCACCTCATCCTGCCGAGGCGCGGTAAACGCGGCGAGCGCCGGAGCGCCGATCAGGGTGGCGGCAATCAAGCCGAGCGTGTCGCGGCTCACGCGCGAGCTGAAATAGACGAGTACCCATGCTGACAGCGCTCCCAGACCCATGGAACCGGCCTGGTAAAAGGCCGCCGCCCTGCGGCGCGTCCGTTCATCGTGCAGCGCTCCCATGATGCCGCCGCAGCTGGATACGACGAGCTGGCTGCAGCAGGCGCTCGCGAGCATCAGGGCGACAGCGATGCTCGAGGACAGCTCCGGTTGCCTGAAACCGAGCAGCATGAGCACCGCCGCCAGCAAGCCGCCGCCGATGAGCCACGTGCGCCGGCGGACGAAGAAGTCGGTGATCGGGCTCCACAAAAAATACAGGCTCGTGGGTAGCGAGAGCAGGCCGATCAAATGCGATTGCGTCCCGCTGCCGACGCCCTGGACGCTCAGAAGGTAGCCGACGACACCGCCCTGGATGACGCCATTTGCCACCACAGCGGAGGGTCCGATGAGCAAGCCGAAGAGCCACGCGCGTTCACGTGCGAATATTGGATGGCGGCGCCGCTGCCCCGCATGCGTGCGGAGCGCCTCCCCGTCCGGAGAATCCTCCGGCAGGGAAGAAGGTTCTTGTTGTTCTGTAGCCATTGGCTGGCGCGCTCAAAACCCCCGGGCGCAAGGATGCATGGCGCTGCGGGAAAGCGCAAATGCAACGCGTGGCGCGCCGACTCTGTGTTAAGTTGGCCTATGAATCAAACAACCGCCGACCTTCGGGATTTCATCGACGGGCGGCCTCTTGGCCGATTTCAGCTTCTCGTTGCCTTCATGTGTACCGCCCTGATCTTCGTGGACGGGTTCGACGCGCAGGTCATGGGTTTCGTCGCACCCGCGCTCATTGCGCACATGCACATCACTCGCGCCGTGTTCGGACCGGTCGTCTCGATCGGGCTGGTCGGCATGATGATTGGCGGCCTGGTCGGCGGTCCGCTGGCGGATCGGTTCGGGCGCAAACCGGTATTGGTCGGCTGCTGCTTTGCCTTCGGCTCATTTTCCCTGCTGACCGCGACGGCTCATTCGGTGGAGTCGCTGGCTCTGTTTCGTCTGCTCACAGGCCTCGGACTCGGCGGCGCGATGCCCAACAGCATTGCCATCACTTCCGAGTACATGCCGAAGAGGTTGCGGGCGACCGCGATCACGACGATGTTCATAGGTATGCCCCTCGGCGCCGCCGTCAGCGGTTTCGCCGCCGCCGCACTCGTCCCGCAGTTCGGCTGGCAAGCGGTTTTCGTCGTAGGAGGGGTCATTCCCCTGTTGATCGGGGCGTGGGTGTTCGCTGCTCTGCCGGAGTCGATTCGCTTTCTGATTC
>Ga0105240_10007057_pt1 | contig 16382 bp, 20 predicted proteins | sample KBSC54metaG_FD_80426 | JGI IMG/M metagenome (GOLD analysis project Ga0105240, IMG submission 80426) | Corn rhizosphere microbial communities from Kellogg Biological Station, Michigan, USA - KBS C5-4 metaG | ecosystem: Host-associated > Plants > Roots > Rhizosphere > Soil | place: Michigan, USA... | reverse complement strand
TGGCAAACCAGCTCTTTTTGATCTGGATGTCTACAAAGCTTCTCAGCCCCGCCCCCTGACTGCTGACAATAAGGTGATGAATATCCCCGGCCCAGCCTATCTTATAGCTGGCGCCAATACCCACCCGGTTGTTCCCATTCAACTTATAACCCAACGAGATACCGATATCCGTAGTCGCGGGAAAAAAATTGGTGCGTGAAGTGGTCTGCAAATTGGTCCCCAATTCCAGCCGGCGCAAAAAGGAATGTGTCCTCTCCGGATTGTTCTTTAGATCAGGCATGTTGAGATCGCCCCCTCCATTCAACTTGCTCTTAAGCTGATCCACCTGACCCATAGCCGACCCCGTTCGATCCTGTGCCAGAGAAGTTGCGCTGGGTCCGCCGGTTCCCATCTGCCCCTGTATACCAGCCAGCACCTGGTCCCTGCCTGGCAGCCCTTGTCCCGGCTGTGTGGGATCAGCCATGGGCACACCGGAAGGCAACATTCCGGATAGAAATGAATTTCTCTTCATAAAGCTGGAAAAAGCAGGTAGCTTATTCAGGACACCCAACGCAGTCTTGAACAGTTTATCCGGATCATTTAGCATTTCCCTGTATCCATCGACCTGCTGCCCGTAATATTGAGCAGACGCTTTATAGTTCTGAAATGTATTGGTGATCCCGGACGGCAAATGGGTATACCTGCTGAGATATTGTTGGATCTGTTCCCTCCGCTGCTGCATATATTGCTGTATCTCACTGGCATCCTGCATCTTCGCCTGTAGCGCCTGCAACTGGCTAACAGCTTTTTGCAGCTCCGCCTGTCCCTGCAAAGATGACTTTCCGACGCCCTCCAGCAAATGAGGGTTCTGTTGAAGAAAGGAGAGCGCCCCATGTAAAGAATCCGTATACGCTTCGTATGGCCCGCTGATCCTCATAGACTTCCAGCCCGTATCCTGTTGCAATCGCTGCGACAGGGCGGCGTATCGCTGTCCGGACTGGGCAAACAGGTCGTTGGCAGCGTTTGAATCCACCACATAGAGTTGCTTTTTAAGCTGGCCTTCCTGCCGGATCATTTGCCGCAGGTATTTTTGTGTCTGACGGGTTAATTGTTGATCAAGCCTGGCCGTTCTGCCCTCGATCCTGCTAAACAATCGTATAGGAAAGCCTGAAAGCTTTGTAGCTAGCGAATCCACTGTTTGAGCATGTAAGGACAAGGACATACCTATCCCAATAAGAATCACTGGTATTCTTTTTCGCATCTGACTGAAATTTTAAGAGACGAGTTTTGGAAAAAGGCCGGACAATTACGGATGGGTGATCAAAAATGTAAAAATAATTTGATACGTGCAACACGCCGTTGCCACATGCGTAGACTGCCTGATGTGGAATTCCACATCGACTAAGTATAAAGGTTCGCCACAAAAAATAATGACCGTGTAGAGATTAGTTATAACCGTGTAGGAATTGACCATAACCGTGCAAGGGGAAAAAATATCGACGTCTATATTTCCTGAGGGGAAATAAATAAAATCGAGTAAAAATACTTGCCCGGCTTCCGGCCTGATTACAGCACCCGCCGAAATACCCAACCCCATAATTTCCCCCGGATTTCCTATCTTCATCTCCGTATTGCCATGAATTCAAGGTCCCTTTTCCACCACGCAGCTTGTTCATCCCTAATCCTGCTTTTGTTGTGCCTACGGGTCCGGGCCCAGAACCTCGTGCCCAATCCCTCCTTCGAAGATATCAATACCTGCGCTGAATTCGCCCAGCCCTGCAGCCCATCGGCCTGGTTCTACCTCAGCCGGAAGTTCACTACAGGCTATTACCCCCGATTCCCTTCCGCAACAGGCAGCCGGCATCTGCAGATCGTCGCCGTCAGCCGGGAGACCCCCAACCGCCAATATTGGGAAACCATGCTCCTGTGTCCGCTACAGGCCGGTGAACGATACATCGTCAGCCTGAAGATCGCCGGTCCCGCAGGCATCAATCCGACAGGTAAAGGCCAGCTTAGCAAGACATGCCCCAACCTCCGCGATATAGGACTGTGGTTTACAAGTCGCTTTGTATTTGTACAGGGCGATTCGATCTTACAACCCAGAAGCTACCTCTCTTTCACAGGAGTAGCGCCAAAGGACCTGAAGAACGGCTGGTTCGAGATCAAAAAAGAATTCATTCCCACCACCAATTCCACCATTCTCATCGTCGGCAATTTTGCCCGGGGCGCCAATACAGACATCATGGACCAACGGAACCCTACCAGCCCAACCATCGATGTCCTGGTAGATGATATAGCAGTAACGAGCACGAAGGGAACCACCTGCCCGGGCTATCAGAAAATAAAAGACTCGTTGTATTCGATCCTAAGACGGCACTCGGATGTAGATCCAGAGCATCCGGATATCATCGACACCCTGACGGAAGATCAAACCACCGCGCGTTCAACGGATACCTCACAGCACCCGCCAATTCTCGTCGACACGCCAAAGTTATCTCACACCCCGGCGGCCGCAGACACCATCATCATCCACAACATACAGTTTGATTTCGACAAATACCTCGTCCAAAACCCGGACACCCTCCAACGATACAGACGCCTGCTGACCAGACCAGGCATAAAAAAGATCCAGGTAGTGGGATTTACCGATGATGCCGGCTCGGATGCATACAACCTCGACCTCTCCCAAAAAAGAGCCAACGAGGTCGCCCGTCTGCTGTCGTCAAAATTCGACATTCCACCCGCTGTCATACAGACCGAAGGCAGAGGTATATCCAGGAAATATCCCACCAAATACCTGAACAGAAGAGTTGAGATCTATATCTTCCACGAATGACAGACTTTGTTCCATTAATTAATTGCCCTGAACCCGCACAATTGAGAAAGCACTGCGGCAATTCTGCACCCAAAAAAAGCCCCGGGATCACCGGGGCTTCTGATTCAATTTGGACAAATATTAATATCTATTTTTATTATAGCTATTAGGGTTGTTGAAATTGCGACCACCATCGGTGCGAGCTGGTCTTTCCTCTTTAGGCCTTGCTTCATTCACCTTAATGGTCCTGTTCTCGACAGTTGCACCGTCGAGCTCAGCAATCGCCTTCTTTGAAGCAGCTTCATCAGGCATTTCAATGAAACCAAATCCCCTGGATTGGTTCGTTATTTTATCCATAATGATTTTCGCTGACGTTACTTCACCATAAGGAGCAAAAAAATCTCTTAAGTCTTCATCCTTTACGTTGAAGCTCAAATTAGAAACATAAATGTTCATACTAAATAATTAAAAAAAATAAAAAGATATGAGAGAAGCAAGCGGTGTAAGAAAAAATCCTGATTGTGAGGCGGGATAAATTGACAAATACAGATGCAAAACTCAAATTACCTCGTGAAGATACAGTTATTCCGGGTAGTAACCAAATAAACTATCCCGTTATATTGAACGGGATAGCTCAAAACAAACAAAATCTAAACTCAGTTCAAAAGATTATCAAGCTCGATGTCTTCCAAATAAGGCTCCAAAACATCGACGTTATCAAACATCCTGTATTCTTCGATCGCCTTATTCGTGGGATTGCAATACGCCTCTACATAATAATTATCTACCTGGAACAGAAACACCATGCAGGCAGGATCACTTCTCTTGGCGATCAGCACCATTTCATGAAGAACAGCCGATTTTTTCTCATCCTCATTCAATAAGATAAATTCAGTAAGTCTCATAGTTAAAATTTTAAACTGTTACCGTTTTAAATTATTCACTAAAAACCTTACACTGACAAGATAACCTTTGATGATACTGGCAAGATGCCATCCGATAAATAAACTGTGCTGACAACAAGTGCAACGGCTAAAAAAGCGAAGAAAGAAAAAAGGCCATTGCAATTTCTATGCAATATGAAGGTAGCAATAAAGATTGGAACTAGAATCACCCTATTCGTAGTAATCGGCAATATAGTTACCAATGGCCTGGACCAGGCCTGCAGGATGCCCATCCTTGCCCCGCTCCTTCCAACCGTTGTCACCGCAGCAGAGATAGGCATAAAAGGTATCGCCCAGCATGACACGGAAGTAGATGGGCAAATTGTTCTCTCCCCTTTCATCGGAAGGGGTAATACTGCCGGTGAAATGCTGGCCTTCAAAGTCCAGGGACAGCGGAATTGATTTTTTTGTATCCATAGATGTTGTATAGACCGGGTACTTAAAACTTTATGCCAGGTGGATGCCTCCGGATTCATCTTCCTTCCCTGCCGGAACGTGCAGGTAATGTTTGAATCCGATATCAAATGGCAAAACAATTGCTTTAACCACGATGGCGGCCATTCCGACCGCCATATAAAACGTTTGTTATGCAAGACACAAATCAACAAAATCAGAACAGCGGCCAGACGGGAACTGAAAAAAAGGGCGAGCAGCAGAATGACAGGATGAAAGATCAGCAACTCCAGGGCAAACGAAATGAAAGCCGGGAAGGCGGTGAATTTGAGGAGAATGACCAAAAGACAGATCAGGGCCAGGAAGCCAAAAATGCCAATCCACAAGGCGGCACCAACCAGGGAAATATGACCAACAGGCAGGGCGGCGACAGCCAAAGTGGAAATAAACCGATGGGCCGCGGAGGGGATCGGGATCAACAGAATCAGGGACAGGACGCACAACGTCAGCAAAACCAGGACCCGAAAAGAGAGGCTGATCACAACAAAGACAACGACCGCGACAGAAGGTAGACCGCGACAGAAGGTAAATCAGCCGAACGGGGGCAGCCAATAAGATTGGCTGCCCTTTTTTTGCCAAATTGCGACAAACGAGGGGATTTTACTTCTCATTTCCAGACGGCCCACACGAATGATCTGTCACTCTACTACAAAATTTACGGATTTGGATTCGCAGCGGGGTATTCTATCCACAATTGATCACCTCATATTAAGCGCGATACCCAGTTTTGAATTGAGAAGGCGTCCGCGCCTTGGCCTTCTGGGGCGTGACAATTGCAGGTATACAAAAAAAGAAAATTATGGAAAATGTATTCTCGAAAAATCTGCAAGGAAGCCAATTTATTGAGTCGGGAGAAGAAGGTCCCGTGACCAAAGGTATCGAAAAACAAACTGCAAAAATTCCGTCCGATGTATTTTTATGGGCCGCGTTAGGCTCTATGGCAACGTCGCTGACGTTAAAGATCGCGGGCCGGAAGCATGATGCCCTTTTTGTGGGTCAATGGGCCGCGCCTTTTCTGCTTCTGGGTTTATATAACAAGTTAGTAAAGGTCGCCGGACACGATCGAAAGCATCCGCACGTCGGTCAGGAAGAAGGCCAGGAGAATGAGGAGAATGAATCTGCCATGGGCTGATCCATTTGGGCGATTATGTTAAGCTACTTTCACACTTTAAACGATCCCATATGTTCTATCACGTAAAAGACCTGCAATTTAATGCCCGGGTGTCCCGGCCAGATCCTGCATTTGCCACATTATTGCTCGAGCAATTCGGAGGGGCCAATGGCGAATTGGCGGCCGCGCTACGTTATTTTGGACAAGCCTTTGGCGCCAAAAATCCCTACCCGGATAAGTATGATCTTCTTATGGACATTGCCACCGAGGAATTCAGCCACCTCGAAATAGTCGGAGCTACCATTCAAATGTTGCTGACCGGCGTCAATGGGGATCTGAAGAACGCCGCAGAAGAATCCGAGATCATGAAGCTCCTGAATGGCAAGGCAGCTAAGGAAGAAGTCATTCATCAGGGCATGACGGCTCCGCAGTTCTTTGTGGGTAGCGCAGGCACTCCCGCTTACACGAATAGCCAGGGCGTTCCCTGGACAGCGGCCTATATAAATGGGGATTGCCAGGGTGATCTCTCAGCCGATCTTCGTTCTAATATTGCGGCCGAGACCAGAGCAAAAATGGTATATGAATATCTGATGCAGTTTACTACAGACCCATACATAAAGGAAACACTTATGTTCTTAATGACCCGGGAAGTGGCGCACTACCAGATGTTCGAAGCAGCCTTATCGACTATCCAACCCAATTTCCCTCCGGGAGTGTTGCAAAGCGATCCCAAGTTCAGCAATGTCTATTTCAATATGTCTAGTGGGAATGATTTTACCGGCCCGTGGAACGATGGTCAAACCACACAGCTCGGCGAAACGATCCAGTTCATCGAAGACCCTATCAATTATGTACTTCAAACGAACGGTTTGTTGGCACATGAGGCAGCAGGTACAGACCGGACCGAAGAAGCTGTGCAGAAGGTGGATCAACAATTGAGCGGGATCAAAAGCGCTGAAGTTACTGCCGCAACGCCTCCGGGTGTTCAGCAATGGAACAAGCCCTTGCCGGAAGGAGATGCTGATCAACCTGAAAAACGTACCAATGGAGCAAAAAGACGGAAAAAGTCTCCAAGCAAATAATATTGGAAAGGCCGGCAATGCGATCGGTATAGCAATCACCGTCTATACCGATCCTCTTTGTTGTTGGACATGGGCCATGCAGCCACAATGGAAGAAGCTGCTAGCCGACCTTGAAGGTCGTATGCCGGTGGCATTGAAATATAAAATGGGGGGTCTACTCCCTTCCTGGCAACATTTTAATGATAGTGTCAACTCCATCCGCAAACCCGTGCAGATGGGTCCGGAATGGATGCATGCCCGGGCTCTGTCCGGCGTGCCGATCAACGACCGGATATGGATCACTGATCCTCCGACCTCGTCCTACCCTGCCTGTATAGCAGTAAAATGTGTCGAGCTACTGACTCCCCAATTAGTGTCTGAATTTTTTCAAGTGCTTCAGGAAGCCGTAATGGCAAAAAATCTCAATATTGCCAAAATGGACGTTTTGTTGGAATGCGCATCTGCTCTACAGATGCAATATCCCGCATTTGACCCGGAGAAATTTAAAGAAACCCTATTTGGTGAGGAAGGAAAAGAAGCGTTCCGGAAAGACCTCCAAGAATGCAAATACTTAAATATAACGCGAATGCCGACAATTGTGTTCAGGTTGACAAATCGCCGGCCCATCTTGTTGCACGGGTATCAAACCCATGAGTCCCTAAAGGATACCTGTTCCAACCTGGGGGTGTGAGTTTCACCGCGAAGACTATGACGGCGAAACATCAGAGGGTGGCACGACAATTTAAGTGGTCAGATTGGACATTCAATTATTTCACCCTTAATTTACCACTATGTATATAGGTATTGGAACAGTTGTGCTCATTGTTATCCTTATTCTTATCTTCAGGAGGAGATCCGTATAATGAAATGGTTAGGTGGGCGCGAAAGCACTAATGTAGACGATCAGAGGGGTATATCCGGCGGGCATGTGGCGGCTGGCGGAGGGATTGTGGGCCTTATCATTTATCTCATTTATTCCTTTATGGGGGGCACGGGTACTCCATCACAAATTCCCCAACAATCACCTCAGGTTACGCAATCTACACCCCAGCAGAAAGCCATGGAAGATGAGCAAGCCAAACTGGCGAAAGTCGTACTTGCAGAAACTGAAGATGTATGGACTAAAGTGTTCGCCGACCAGGGCAAGACCTATGAGGATCCAGTCCTGGTCTTATTTAGCGAACAGGTGGCGTCAGCCTGTGGTATGGCTAATTCGGCCTCAGGGCCATTTTACTGTCCGGGTGATAGAAAGTTGTATCTGGATCTGTCTTTTTGCCAGGAATTACGGGACCGGTTTCATGCGCCCGGGGATTTTCCCATAGCGTATGTTATTGCTCATGAAGTAGGCCATCACATTCAAAATTTAAATGGAATATCCGCAAAAATGGATCGTTTGCGATCGCAGTTGGATAAGGTTAGTTTTAACCGCTATTCGGTAAAGTTAGAACTGCAGGCAGACTTTTATGCGGGAGTATGGGCATATTATGCCAATAAAATGAAGAGAATATTGGAACCCGGAGATATCGAAGGAGCCTTAAAGGCTGCCAGCGCCATTGGCGATGACAGATTGCAGAAGGAGACTACAGGAACGGTGGTCCCGGACGCCTTCACGCATGGGACTTCGGCACAAAGAGTATACTGGTTCAAAAAAGGGTTCGAAACAGGAGATATGACGCAGGGCGATACATTTAACGATCCTTCGCTTAATTAACTCGCTATCGCATAGATCACAATCCCCAACAGGATAAACCACCCTATAACTTTTAAAACGCCCCCAACAGAAATGGCGGTATCATCACCGGCCCTTTCCTCAGGCCTTTGCCACCGGGCATCACCCACCCCAACCGTTTCGGGTCGCCCCCCTCTGTCAAACACCGCATCAAGGGTAGTCCACATATGATTAACATGTGTTTTAAAGCATTGTATCAGCATCCCGAAAACAGTTCAGCGACCTTGGTTCCAAAATATTCCGCTTCTGGCCCTTTGACCTGCCCCGTTGCTACAGCAACATATTTTTTTAGCGTGTCGACTTCATTGTCTACGATGGAATTGACCAAAAGATAAAACCAGGCATGTACAAGGTTGAACAAATAGAGCTCTCCTGGTCGAGGTATTCGGGGAAATCCCATTCCAGCTTATGATCACCAAATATGGGGCTGAGCATTTTCCATTGAACGGTAATGTTGCCAAATGTTTGAGTAAGGAAAAATGCAGTGGCGCCTCCGGCCGTAGAGAGGCAGAAATTGACCGAAGTAGATGTTTGTCTGGTTATTCTTACCCGTGGATCACCATGGAGGATATAGGATGCGAGTAGGGAATATTTATGGATCATTCCTCTCTCTTTGGTAACTTTTGTGCTTGCTGGTTACTGTCGTAGGCAAATTTGCCAAAGACCACGCCGATCACAATGATGATAAAGATCCACATAGGGGTTTCAGGATTTAGGGTTACGACCTCTCATCGCTCAAAATACGGTTTTTCATCACCCCCCTCCCCTTCCCGCTGCTGCCAATACGCCAATGTCACCACATGCCCCTCCGGCGTCCGCAACAACCTCCCGAAAATCGCATTCACCGGGTTGAACATCACATCCGTTACCCCCACCGTAAATGTCTCAGGCGCCGGAGCAGGCGCAGCCTCGGCCCCCGCCACCCCCTTTGGGGGAGGGCTCGCCACCACTACCACCGTATACCCATTGTACTCCAGCAAACCACGCAGGAAATCCACCCGCCCGCCAGCAACATTCTTCTCCACAATGGCGCACTTCACCCCATTCAGCTCCTCGAATAAATGATTTTGATTAATAGCCATAAGCTAAAGTTTGTCCTTCGGACAAGACGCTTCCAGCGTCTTTTGTTAAAACCCTATGCTCAATGAATAAATATAGTCGTATATGCCCCCCACCAGCCCCGTCATAACAATACCCGCCACACAAACCAAAAAGGCGATCTTAGGCAGCAGCGGTATTTTCAGCCTCCCCATCGGCTCCGGCTGACTATCCATAAATATAGCTTTTATCACCCGCAGATAATAATACAACGAGACCACCATGTTCAACGCAGCAATACCGATAAATACAAAGTTACCCTTCCCCGCACCCGCCATCAGTAAGAAGAACTTACCAAAGAACCCCGCCGTAGGCGGAATACCCGCCAGCGAGAACAAAGAGATCGCCATCACCCAGGACAGCAAAGGGTTCGTAGCGTATAGCCCCTTGTAGTCATTGATGCTCTCCCTCCCTGTCTGCGCGCTGATAAAAGATACGACCCCGAACGCACCCAGGTTGGAAAAGATATAGACGAGGATAAAATAGATCACCGATGCCTCACCCCCCCGCGAGCTCCCAGTTATACCCGCCAGGATAAATCCCGACTGCGCGATAGACGAAAAAGCAAGCAGTCGTTTAAGGCCGTCCTGACGGAGGGCGAACAGATTACCCGTCACCATCGTCAACACCGACAAAAGGACAATGATCTTATACCAGCTGCCCGCCAGTGGCTTAAAGACAGTATACAGCGCCAGTATGAAAATAAAGAACACCGCCCCCTTCGAAACCACCGACAAATAAGCCGTCACCGACACCGGGCTGCCCTCATAAACATCCGCCGTCCATAAATGAAAGGGGACAGCAGATATCTTGAACGCAAATCCGGATAAGATAAAAATAAAGGCAAAAAACTGGAACGCGCTGCCATCCAGCCGACCGGCGATAGTAGCAAAATCAAGGGTCCCCGTAGCCCCATAGAGCAAAGAGATCCCAAATAAAAGGAGGGCGGAAGAAAATGCGGACGACAAAATAAATTTCATGGCCGCCTCCGAAGACCGCCTTTTCTCCAGGTCAAAGGAAGAAAGAGCAGTCAGCGGAATAGTAGACAGCTCGAGACCAAGATAGAACATCAGCAGATTGCCCGCCGATATCATAAAGAAAAAGCCCAGCAAGGTCGCCAATAACAACATATAGAACTCCAACACCTGCCGGTGGTCCTTCAACCAGCTATATGCCTGCAACGAGACGATCAGCGTCGCCAGATTGAGCATGTTCTTCTCCAGGACGATCAGCCTGCTCGTATGGAACATACCGCTGAACAACGTGGCATCTCCGCTGGCAAACAGGCCCAGAACAAGATTCACCAGCAACAATAAATTTATAAAATGCAACACCCCCTCCGTCCCGTACACCGCAGACCTTATCTTCATAAACAACAGAAGGAAGATGATAGCTGCTACTATCAATTCCTGCCGAAGAGAAAAAATTATGTCCACCCCCATAAATTAAATTTCATTTAGTTGATGTCGCAGGACGCATCTTAAAGTGCCTTCCCGGTATGATCCATGATCGCGCTGACACCCGGCCCAAGCAGCTCGCTTAGCCAAAAAGGCGCAACACCTATCGCAATAATGCCGATGCCCAATAATATACCTGCCAGTTTCTCATTCCACGTAGCATCCGCAAGCCCGTTAAAAGAAGTGTCCTTCACCGGACCCATGATCGCCTGCCCCGTCGCCCGAAGGATATACACCGCCGTGATCACTATCGAAGCGCAGGCCAGTATCGTCGCCAGCCTGTACATCTCCCCGGCACGCTCCCAGGACCCCATAAAAACCGTGATCTCCGCCACAAAGCCACTGAGCCCCGGCAGCCCCAGCGAGCACAAACCCGCGACCACAAATACAGTAGAGATAAAAGGCATTATTTTCAACAGACCACCCAGCTGTTGCACCAGCCTCGTATGCGTCCGGTCGTATATCATCCCGATGGCAGCAAAGAACAGGGCCGTCATCAACCCGTGAGAGATCATTTGCATGACCGCACCAGCGATGGCCGTACGGGTCAGCATCCCAATACCCAGCAGGATGAAGCCGCAGTGACTCACCGACGAATACGCGTTGATGTATTTCAGGTCTTTCTGCATCATGGTGGCAAAGGCCCCATACACGATAGCGATCGTCGCCAGCAGGATGATGATAGGTGAATATTCCCGCGCCCCTTCAGGCATCAGGAATACCGCCACCCGCAGACAACCATAGCCACCCAGCTTCATGGAGATACCCGCAAGGAACATCGACGCCGCCGTCGGCGCGGAGGAGTGACCATCCGGTACCCAGGTATGAAAAGGGAACAGCGCCGTAAAAATGCCAAACCCCACAAATAAAAAAGGAAAAAATTGTCGTTGCACTTCCACCGGGATATGCATTTGCGCGATACTCATCAGATCAAAACTATGCGTCCCCCCAGCCCCGCCAGTATTATAATACAATCCTAAAAGCCCCACAAACACCAAAGCCGACCCACCCATCAGCATCAGCGCCAGTTTCATCGCACTGTATTCCTTCCGGCCGCTCCCCCACACACCGATCAGTAGGAATTTTGGTACGACCGATACTTCCAGAAAAAAGAACAGCGTAAAAAGGTCCAGCGAAAGAAAAAACCCATAGGCGCCCGCGCTAAGGAAGTGCAAAAGAATAAAGAACTCCTTGCTCATCGGTTTAATGGCCCAGGACACCAGGATGGCAGCCTCCATGACAAAGGCCGTCAGCAGGATCATGGCAATAGAGATCCCGTCCACACCGACATGATACCAGATATTCCACGACGGGAACCAGGCATGCCGGTATTCAAAAAGAAAAGCCGCACCATTCCCCGCTGCACGTTCCTTCCAGTACAATGCCAGCAATCCGAAAGACAGCAGCAATTGCACCGTAGCGCCCACTAAGGACACCCAGCGTATCCCGTTAAGACCCTTGCAGAAAACTACGGCGACAGCCGTGATCAATGGCACTAAGACCAGCAATGACAGGTTCATGTGTATAGATAAATAAATAAGACCGTTAATCCCGCAATCCCGGCAAAAAAGTAGAGGGCATAGTCCTGCACCCTCCCCGATTGGAGCCCCTTGATCCCCGCAGAGATCCTCGCCGTCACCGCTGCCAGAAGATTCATCCCCCCATCAATAATGTGCCTGTCTATCCACGCCGCCGGCCTACCGATGAGATTGAAAATGATTTTCTTCGTTACAAAGGAATATATCTCGTCAATATAAAACTTATGATAGGCCGCTTTGTAAAGTCCTCCAAGCGCAGCCGCCGTCTTTTCAGACCGGCCGCTCTCCTTAAAGTATAAATACCTGGCAACAAGTATCCCCACGAGCGCCATCGCCACAGGCGCTATCGCAAAAACACCCACCCCATGGGACTCCTGCGGCATACCATCATAAGTGACCAGTCGGGAAAAAGGTACGAACCCCGCAAAAACAGCCCCCACCGCCAGTATCACCAGTGGGATCTTCATGGCAGCAGGCGCCTCCCCGTGATGACCATCACGGCCTCCCACCGGATGGGCCCCATGCCCTCCTCCCCACACCTCCCTCCTCCAAAACACAGAAAAATAAAGTCTGAACATATAGAAAGCCGTCAGCCCCGAAGTAAACAACGCGATACCATACACGAACTTGTTGGCATGCCAGGCCGACAGCAAAATATCCTCCTTGCTAAAGAATCCGGAAAAAGGAGGAATACCCGCAATGGCCAGACAGGCGATCAAAAAACATCCGTGTGTCAAAGGCAAAAATTTTCTCAATCCCCCCATATCCTTCATTTCATTACTATGCACCCGGTGGATGATCACACCCGCGGAGAGAAATAGCAACGCTTTAAAGAACGCATGGGTGAAGAGATGGAACATGGATGCCGTATATCCCAGCGTAGCCGCCTCCCCCACAGGATGCGCAGTCCCCAGCGCCAGCATCATATACCCGATCTGCGACATCGTCGAATAAGCCAGCACCCGCTTGATATCCGTCTGCGTACAGGCGATGACCGCCGCCAAAAGGGCCGAGAGCGCGCCGGCATAAAGGACTACCTGTAACACCGCCGTATCCGAATAGATATACACCGGGTACAATCGCGCTACCAGGTACACCCCGGCCACCACCATCGTCGCAGCATGGATCAGCGCGGACACAGGCGTAGGCCCCTCCATAGCATCCGGTAGCCAGATATGTAGCGGGAACAGGGCCGATTTCCCCGCACCGCCGACAAATACAAGGAACAACCCCCACGACAGAAGAGATATTCCCAAAAAAGACGCCGAAGTGATACCAGCCAGTTGAGACCCAGGGTCGATCAGTCGTTGGATCAACGTGCGAAAATCCAGCGACTCCGCATGGAAAGAAAGGATCAATATCCCGATAAGGAACCCAAGATCCGCCAGACGTGTAACGATAAATGCCTTCTTGGCCGCGGCCACCGCCGTAGGCCTGTCGAAATAATATCCGATCAGCAGGAACGACGAACAGCCAACCAGCTCCCAGAAAATATAGATCTCGAAGATATTCCCCGACAACACCAGCCCCAGCATGGAAAAAGTAAAAAGCCCGAGAAAGGCGAAATAAGTGCCATAGCGTTCCTCTCCTTTCATATACCCCAGGCTAAAAATATGTACCATCAGGGAAATAAAACTGACCACAACGATCATCATCACCGATATAGGGTCCAGGATAACATTCATATCGATGGACAGCCCCGGAGAAAAGGACAGCCAGACAAATTTCAGGGCGGTCACGGGATGGTAGCCGCCACCCACCTTCCCCTCTGCAAAAAAGTACCGGTAGGCCGTCCAAAGCGACAGCCCCGTAGAGAGCAGGACAGCAAAGGTTCCACCCCCCCCCGACCAGCCCCGGAAATACTTCCTGCCGAACAGCCCCAGCACGACAAAGGCCGCCAGCGGCAGTAAAGGGATCAAGGCTATATAAGCATAGTTGGACATATGCACAGTATTCAGAATTTCATTTCACCCGCATCCTCCACATCGATGGAATGAAAATTCCTGTATAGATTGATAATGATCGCAATGGCCACCGCCGCCTCCGCAGCCGCAATGGCGATAATGAACAAGGTAAAGAACACCCCCTCCAGCTTGTCCGGATACAGGTATTTATTAAAGGCGACAAAGTTGATATTCACGCTGTTCAGGATCAGCTCCACCGACATCAGCATCGTGATCATATTCCGCCTTGTGAACAGGCCATACATGCCGATAAAGAACAGCGCAGTGCTTACAACCAAAATATGGTTCAATGGTACCTGGCTCATTTTTCGTCCGGTTTTATTTTCATCGCAATGACAATACAGCCGATCATGGCCGCCAGCAACAGAATGCTGATCACCTCGAAAGGCAATACATAACCATGCTCCGAAGTGCTGAGCATCTGCGCCCCGATAGTACCCACGCTGGCATCGACAGCCGGCACCCCGCTGGCAACAGGTCCCGCGAAAGTCTGCCCCCCGTCCGTCCGCCCAGTCCGCCCAAAAGCATACCCCCGCAACAGCACGCAAGTCAGCACAAACCCCGTGCAAACAGCCAGCACGGAAAATATAGCCCTGCTGCGCACCGGCGCCGGCAGATCCCTGCCCGATTGCTGGGTTAAAAAAATAGAAAAGATGATCAGCACCACGATCCCGCCCACATAGACCACGACCTGCACCGCTGCAATAAATTCCATCTGCAGCCAGAAATACAACCCCGCAATGCCCGTGAGAGAGAACAGGAGCCAGATGGCCGAACGGAATATTTTTCGTGAGGTCACCGCCAAAAGGCCGGTAGCCAGGATAAAAAAGGAAAGTATATAAAAAATGACGGCAGACGCGCTCATTATTCAACGCCCTCTCTGATTTTAGAACCCGGTTTATTTAATTTTTTTGTCAGCTGGCTGCGGTCATACACACTGTGCTCAAAATTCTGCGCCATCTTGATGGCATCCGTAGGACAGGCTTCGATGCACAGATTACACATCGTGCAAAGTTCCAGATGGTAAGTAAAGGTATCCAGCGCCTTTTTCTTCTTGCCCTCCGGTGTGACATCGAACTTGGTAATGATCTTGATGGTCCCGTTGGGGCAAGCCAGCTCACAGGCGGTACAGCCCGTGCAGGCATGTTCATTCTTCTCATCATGCAGCATGACCACCTCTCCCCGAAATCGTTCCGGCAATTTCATCTCCTCTTTATTATCCGGGTACTGCTGGGTGATGATCTCCTTATGATGAGTGAAATAATAGCCCGTCAGGCGCATTCCCTTTAACAGAGATCGCACCGCGCCAAACACATCCGATATATATTTCCTCAAAAATGCCATCCTTCTATTGCGATAAGTGTCATTAATAATAAATTCACCATGCTCAGCGGCAATAAATACTTCCACTCCAGGTTCAGCAGCTGGTCGATACGTAGTCGTGGGAAGGTCCAGCGGAACCACATGATCACGAATATCAAAAAGAAAGTCTTCCCCATGAACCACAGCGAGGACGGGATATAATCCATCGCCCGGTTGAACCCCGTCCAGTGGCCGATATGCAGCGGCATCCAGCCTCCCAGGAACAACGTGGCAGCTATCGCACACACGATAAAGATGTTCACATACTCGGCCAGAAAGAAAAGCGCAAACTTCATTCCCGAATACTCCGTATGGAATCCTGCCGTGAGCTCTGACTCCGCCTCCGCCAGGTCGAAAGGCGCCCGGTTGGTCTCCGCCGTAACAGCAATGATAAAAATGATAAAGGCTATCACAGCCGGGATATGCCCCTTGAAGAGCCACCAGCCATCACGCTGGGAGGCAATGATATCCGATATGCGCAGACTGCCCGTGAGCACTACAATGGAAATGACGGACATCCCCGCGGACAACTCGTAGCTGACGATCTGCGCACCGCTGCGCATTGCGCCCAGCAAAGAGTACTTATTATTGCTGGCCCAGCCCGACATCAGAATGCCGATCACGGAAAGAGAAGATACAGATGTTATATATAATACCCCGATATTGATGTCCCAGATCTGGGTTCCCCTGGCAAAGGCCACGGGCGCAAGGATCATCATGGCGACAACGATCACCATAAAAGGCGCCAGATTGAACAGGAACTTGTCCGCCCCATCGGGTGTCAGCCCCTCCTTCATCGCCAGCTTCAGGGTATCCGCCACTGTTTGTAAGGTTCCGCCAGGTCCCACGCGGTTGGGTCCCAGCCGTATCT
>Ga0105240_10007053_pt1 | contig 16383 bp, 19 predicted proteins | sample KBSC54metaG_FD_80426 | JGI IMG/M metagenome (GOLD analysis project Ga0105240, IMG submission 80426) | Corn rhizosphere microbial communities from Kellogg Biological Station, Michigan, USA - KBS C5-4 metaG | ecosystem: Host-associated > Plants > Roots > Rhizosphere > Soil | place: Michigan, USA... | reverse complement strand
GTCGGCGCGCATCATCACTGGGCCCTGGCCGGCTATTACGCGCGTGTCCGGGGTTGCCACTTTTAGGAGCGTTTCCAGGCCGCTGACGATTCCATTGATCCAACCGCCAGTCCACCAATCCACGAAAGGCCAACCGTTTCCGGAAATTACATCGCCTATGCAAACAACATTTGCTTCGGGAAACAACACGTAGAGATCGCCGTCGGTATGGGCCTGCAATAGGTAGCCGTATTCGATGCGCTCGCCGTCGACCGTGAGCGCGTCTTTGTCATAGAACGTTTTGGTCGGTAAGGCTTCCGTGGGCGCTGGAGGAAACGTGCGATTTTCCCAGGGACGCGTAATGTCCGTGGTCATCCACATGCGGGTATTTTCGTGCGCAATGATGGTGGCTCCGGAGCGCCCGAGAGAGAGGTTGGAGCCAGTCTGCTCCGGATGCCAATGAGTATTGAACAGGGTGCGCACGGGCCGACTGCTGTGGCGAGGCTTGCGGCGCGCTCGGCTAGTCCGCCATCTACCAGCAGCACGCACTCGGTCCCGGTTCTAACCACTACATTCGCGCCGGCGCCGGCAGAAGAAAGAGATTATCAGCCAGCGGCGTAGATGTTATCGCGCCGGGGCGAGCTTGCGCGTTCGCGCGCTGGCCAGTGAGCAACGCGCCGCCCAACGTACCCTTCAGGAATTCACGGCGATTTTGAAACGATATCATTGCTGCGTCATTGCTGCGTCATTGCTGCGGGAGATCCCCGGCGCCATCCAATACGAAGGTTAGCAATTTCGGCTGGGCTGGAGGCGGTGCATCCGCGGGCGGTGGAGGTGCGTCCGCGCGTCGGGTCACGCGACCGGTACCGCCCATGAGTGAGACGTACTGTTTGCCGTCGATCTGGTAGGTAATCGGCGGTCCCATCCCGCCGCGGAGCCCGGTCTTGATGTCCAGGAGCTTTTCGCCGGTGTCCGCACGATACGCGACTAGCCGCCCGTCGGGAATGACCTGAAATACGAGGTTCCCGGCGGTTGTCACCGTCCCGCCGCCGATTCCCCCGCCACCCGGTGCGCGCCAGCGCTCCTTTTGAGTCGCGGGATCCCAGGCCATCAAGACGCCCCGCTGGCCCGGCGGCGGAGGCTCTGGTCCAATCGACGGCGGAGAAGGAAGTTTGGTGGAATTCTTAGCGACCGCCGAGCCGGCTGTGTCTGGAGTCGGCGCCTGCGTGCCGGGACGGATCACGCCAAGATTGTTTTGTCCCGGCTTATAGACGAAGTTCTCGTCCAGCGTGTAATCGTAGGCGCTGGCCGCGGAAGTGGGAATGTAGACTAGGCCCGTCGCGGGATTGAAGGACATGGGCGCCCAATTATGCGCGCCACCAGGGCCGGGCGAAAGAGAGATGGTCTGGGCGCCATAATGCGCTGCTTCATTCACGATGGGGCGGCCGGTTTCCTCGTTGAGGCCGCGGGCCCAGTTCACTTGAGCAAAGGGCTGACCTGAAATAAACTGGCCCGTCACCCGGTCGAGCACATAATAGAAGCCGTTCTTGTTGGCCTGCATGATCACTTTGCGCGGACGCCCTTTGACGGTGATGTCGGCCAGCAGCAGCTGCTGCACGCTGTCGTAATCCCAGGAATCGCCGGGAACCATCTGGAAATACCACTTCAGCTCGCCGGTGTCGGGCCGTACCGCCAGCACCGAACAGGCGTATAAATTGTCTTTGCCTTTCGAGTGGCGGAGTTCTTCAGGCCAGGGCCCCGCGTTGCCGGTACCGACATAAATGAGATCCGCTTCAGGATCGTAAGCCAAACCGTCCCATACGGTTCCACCGCCGCCGAGTTTCCACGCGCTCGCGTCCCAGGTGGCCGACGCGGTCTTCATCGCGGCATTTTCGAAGGGCTTCGAAGGATCGCCGGGAACGGTATAGAATTTCCACGCAAAGTGGCCGGTCAGCGCATCGAAGGCGGCAAAAAAACCGCGCACCGGGAACTCTGAGCCGCTTACTCCTACAATCACTTTTCCCTTGGCGATGCGCGGCGCCATGGTAACGGTGTAATTGTCCTGGGGGTAGGCGACGCGCGCCTCCCACACCACTTTACCGGTATCCGCGTCGAGGGCCTGCAGCCTGCCGTCAATGATGGGAGCGATGATCAGGTTTTGGTAGATCGCCAGGCCGCGATGCACCACGCCGCAGCAAATCTTCGGGAACACCGCGGTCCGGTTTACTTCCGGGTCCCAGCGCCAGCGTTCCTTCCCGGTCCGCGCGTCCACGGCGAATACCACGCTCCAGTTGGTGATGCCGTAGAGAATGCCGTTTTTAACTAACGGAGTTGCCTCCTGATTACCGCCACCCGCCCCCAACTCGTAAGACCACGTCAGACCCAGCCGGTTCACATTGCTGGGGTTGATTTGCTTGAGCGGGCTATAGCGCGTCTCTCCGGGATCGCGGCCGTAGGTTAGCCATTCTTGTCCGGAATTGCTTTGTCCCAGCGCCGCCCCGAGCAGGAAAGTAATTCCGATTGGCAGGGCTACTATGCGCAAAAGCATCATTGGACACCTCGTGGAGGGAAGTGTATCAAATAGACGCAGGCGCTCGCAGATAAACGCCGACGGACGTTGGCAAAATGCGTATTACGCGACGGCCTGCAGTCCGTTGTATTCCAACCTAAACCTGGCGATGAATTCTCCGGGTGACGGAATTTTGAGCGCATCCAGCAGTTCAGTGGTCTGATCTTGGTCTTCGACAGTATCGAGTGTGGAAACGCCGTTCGCATCCGCCAGCAAGCTGGCCGACTTCACGACGGCACCTAGTTTTAGCGGATGCTCAGGGGACAATTCCGCGCTTTCACAAAACCAAACAGCTTCCTGCACCACCGACGGGCAGTTCCAGCGAGCCAGTAATTCTGCCCCCAGATCAAAGTGAGTGAAGCCGAGCAACTCCCGCTCTCGCTCGACGATTTCCAAATCGCTATGAGCGTGCGTCGTAATGACGCGAAACTCCTCGGGCAATCCCGCCGCAATGAGCGGGAGACCTATGTCGTGCAGCAACCCTGCCATGAACGCCCACTCCGGGTCGCCGGATGGCACGCTCTGGACGATGAGGTCGCCTAAAGTGGCAACCGCGAGTGAATGTTCGTTGAAGCGGGTCAAGGACCAGGTACCAAGAATCGGCACGGAATTGAAACATTTACTGACCGTCAACCCTAGCAGCACATTTCGGGTCTTACGCACTCCCAGCCGGGCAATGGCGCGGCGCACCGATGCCACGCTGCTGTTCCTTGCGTAAATCGCCGAGTTGGCAATCGACAGAACACTGCCGGTGATGACGGCATCTTCTTCAATGACGGCGCCCAAGTCGCTGATTGAAACATCATCTCCCTGCGACAACAAACGAATCGCACGGTGGAGTACGGAGGATAACAGAGGCAGGCGATCCGCAGACCGGATCGCCGTTGCCCGGAAAGGATTATGAGTGCGAGCTGGCATTTCCAGCTAGCATCGTCAAAAAAAGCAGGATGCTTTAGCTTCGGCGATGCCCGCCCTCAAAGTCACCCCAGCTCGTGAGCGGGAACATCATAATAGGCTGTATTCACCATTCCCTTGCGCTGGAACTGCACCCAAACCCGGTAGTTTCGAGGCCGCGGGAAATATAGGTTGAATTGCATATTCGGTCCGCCGTCAGCGATGAAAGGATGAGTGTGAATCAAGTCGATCAAATCATCGCTTGCCGCCAGCATATGTCCCCAGGCGCCCAAGTATTTCTCCAGCCCGTCCGCAGGATTGAGCTTGAAAAACATCATGGTCTTGATGCCGGCTATGGGATCAGGCGGATCGGTTTCGAGCGATACTTGCATGTTTCCGGCATCCCTGGTGGAGTAATCGCGATGCAGCAGAGGTGTCGATTGCGGAGCGCCACCGGGCACAAGAATGGTCTTGGCGATTAATTGGGGCGTGGCTCCATCAGGATAAAAATCGCCTAATATGCGATACATCCCCGGTTTAGGGAAGGTGATTTCATAGCGAAACTTCCCGTCCGCGCCGAAAACCGGGTGATCGTGCAGGAAGAACTGCAGGTCCTGGCTGACCACGAACATGTGGAACAATTTTTCGTGAACGATCTGGAAGTGTTGGATCAGCTTGCTGTTCTCCGGATCCAAGACGCTGAACTCCAGCTGAATCTTCTCGCCGACCTTCACCGCTGCTGGATTGAGCTTCAAGTCCATCGGGAATTCGACCGGCTCGGGAATACCGGACCTGAGCTTCATGCCACAGCGCGGGCAGATTCCTTCGACGTTCGATCTGACGTCAGGATCCATGGGACATTGATAAACCAGATCCTGGCCCAGTAGGCGGCTCCCGACCCACGCCCCAGCCGCGGCGCTCAAGAAACTACGGCGATCGGAATTCATGAAAACCCTCCTGCGTCTTGCTACTTCAACTGGATTGCGGTTATCTGCGGCAGCGGCACGGCTTGACGTTTGGGCGGCGGGGGCACGTCGGCGGCCGGAATCAGACCCATCCTTGCATCCTGGGGAACGCCACGCACCCAGGTGCCAGCCGGAAGCCGCAGTGGCGTCCTCAAGATGAATGGGTGATTGAATTTCATTTTGTAGCCACTCAGCCAAATGAGCGGGTAAACGCTGCCGTCCGGCAGTTCCGCCGACACCTGAAAAGAAGCGCCATCGGGGACCTTCTGGGGCCACAGAGCGCCGAGCGCTAGTGTGCGGGTAAGTTTCTTATCGCCGCTGATCGCCAGCTCATCCGCTGGCCGGCTCATCTGCATTTGTTGGGATATTTCATTCGCTTGGGGGATGTCTTTGGGCTCTCCTTCGGGCGCGCCGCCCTCTTCCCAATCAACGATCAGCTCGAGTTGTTCGGGAGTCATCCCCTGGTCATTGCGGAAATCGCCAAACCCTTTTACAGCACCCCAAGGCGGCATGCGCCTGCGAAGCACTTCTTCGCCGATCGCTTTCGCCCAAGGCCGCGCTTCCTGATAGGTAGCAAGCGAGAAAGCCTGGCCGCCGGTTCGATGGCAAGCGATGCAATGCGTGTTGAAGAGCCGCACGATTTCGCGGTCAAAGGTGACTTTGGTGGTAATGATATCGTGACCAAACGCGGTGAACGCAACCAGCGTCAAAAGGAGGCTTCGTTTCATCATTACTTTGCTTTATGGTCGACGAATCAAGTTACACCCTCTAGTTGAACACCTGGCGATGAGGGGGGCAATCCCCCAGAAGCAGTAGTGGGCAATTTTGCCGGCCGCGACGGCTTCGGGTTGATTATGCGCGAGTTGCAACCCGTTTGCCTGCAAGCACAGTGGCACTCGGGAAGAGCCTTTGGCGGCTGGCCCGTTTATTCTCAAAATTATCCACGAATTCGAAGGATCCTTCCCTTAGTTCGAGCACCGCAATATCAGCTGGTGCGCCCGGTTTCAGCGTGCCGCGGTTGCGGAAGACCGGAAATAAGCGGGAGGCATTAATGGTGGCGCGCGCGATCACTTGATCGAGCGGCATGCCCAGCATCAGGAACTTCGACATCACGTTTGGAAAGTTGATTACCTGGGCGGCGCGGCCTTCCGGCGTCCAATCCGTCGAGAAAGTGTCCGGCAGGAAGCCCGCCTGCAGCACGCGTTCCGCAACGTCCCACCGCAAATGGCCGGCGCGTCCGTTGCCGAGGTCAAACCAGACGCCACGCCGGCGCGCGTCCATCACCTCCGGCAGAATGCGCCCGGCGTCATCTATGATGCTGTTCGGCGGCGGCGCAAACATATGAGTGACGATGTCGCCCGATTTCAGAAGCGCGAGAAGCTTGGGCAGAGGCGAAACGGTCTGTCCCATGTGGATCATCACGGGCAGATTGAACGACGAGGCCACTTCTTGGGCCCGCCTGAGCACCTCGAAATCATTTGCGCCGGCGACTTCCCGTGACAGGCGCGCCTTAACGCCGGCGATCATGTCACGGTTGCGTTCGATGGCTTCGCGCGCGGCGGCGACATCGGCGCGGGTGATGTCCATGGTGTCGCCTTCGGGCAGAATACCGGCGCGGCCGATATTGATCAGAACGCGGCACTGTTGCGGCGCCGCCTTGGCAATTGCGATCGCTTCGCCAATACGCTCCGCGCCTTGCGAACCTGCATCTATGAAGCCGGTCACGCCGTCGGCAAGGCAAAGAGCCGGCCCATCATTGACGCGCGCCGCGTGGGTGTGGATATCGATCAATCCGGGCACTACTAACTTGCCGCGCGCATCAATGGTTTCGGAGGCCTCGGCCCGGATGCCGGCTCGAATCTCCACAATACGGCCATCGGCGATCGCCACGTCACGGATCGCGTCGAGCTTGCGCGAAGGATCGATGACACGTCCGCCCTTGACGCTTAGATCGTATTTCGCCGCGGTTGCCGCGAGCATGTCCTGAGTGCGGACAAGTGTCGCGGCGCTTGTGGCTGTGCAAATGAATTCGCGTCGGTTCATCACGTTTCCTTTCCTCCAGAGCTTCTCTGAGTCGGCCGATTATTCCTGGGCCGCTGTAATGGGATGCGCCGCATCTCCTAGTTTTGCGGCAGACACCGATGGTTTGGTTTCAATCCACTTAGGCGCCACGTCGCGCTCTTCCTCCGGACGATTCATGGTGAATGCGGCCACAATGCGCTGTTGCCGCAGCCACCACACGCTGAAGCTGTTGCTCGAAAGATCGCCGCGGTGAACGACTTGTTCCGCGCCCGCTGTATCACCCCAGTATTCGTAGGAGAGATCGAAGACATCGGAAAAGAAATACGGGACGTGCTTGAACGGAGCCCGCTCGCCCATCAATGCCCGCGCACAGTACTGGCCCTGCGATACGGCATTATCCCAGTGCTCGACGCGGCGGCGCTTTCCGAAGAGCACATCCTGATAATTTGCAACGTCACCCGCGGCATAGATATCGGGCTGGCTAGTTTCGAGGTACTCATTGACATTCACGCCATCCCCTACGTCGATCCCACTGTTGCTGAGCACGTCGGTTACGGGCTGTACTCCGATGCCCGCAACCACCATGTCACAGGCTATCGCGCGGCCGTCACTGAGCACCGCCGCGCTCACGGCCCCATCGCCACGCAATTCGGTTATCGTCGCGGCCTTAATGAACCGCACGCCGCGCGCCGCGTAATAGGCTTCGAAAAAACCGGACATTTGGGGCGAAAAGAATCGCTTCCAGATCCTGTCGTCACTCAGAACCATCGTGACCTCGAGATTCTTCTGCGCCAGCACGGACGCGACTTCCATTCCGATGAATCCGCCGCCGATAACCACCGCACGCTTCGCGGTTTCCACTGAATGCCGAATCGCTTTCGAATCATCCAGGGAACGCAGATAGTGCAGGTTGTGAAGTTGCGCACCTGCAACACCCAGCGTTCGCGGGCGGGCGCCGGTTGCCACAATCAACTTGCTGAATCCGACCTCGCCACCTGACTTCAAGGTGAGCCGCTTGCGCTTGGGATCCACCGCCGAAATCTCGCAACCGAGCTTCAATTCAATTCCGTGCTGGCGATAAAAATCCTGGGGATTGATCCGGATGGCGTCTTCGGTCTCCTTGCCCGAAAGAAAACCCTTGGAGAGCGGAGGCCGTTCGTAAGGGACCGAAGTATCGGCCGACAAAATTGCCAACTCGCCCGGCTTCAAGCCCGATTCGACCAATTGTTTGGCTGCGTATCCCGCAACCATGCCTCCGCCAAGAATCACGAACCTATATTCGTCCATACGCCCTTCGTCCGGTGCTTCGCCGGTTGCGAACTTCACCGGCGACCGTGGTGTGAGTCTGCCAATGTCATGATATCGGACATCCGGGTAGAGAGGTAAATTGGAATTTGCGAAACAGGAGCGCGTCAAACCAAGCAGCGGAGCAGACAAACGGATATGAACGCAAACGAAGATTCAACAATGCCACAAAAGTCCAGGCGCAAGCACAGCGTCAGGATCAAACGCGTCTACGATGAACCGGACGATCAAGACGGAAGGCGCATTCTGGTCGATAGGCTGTGGCCTAGAGGTTTGACCAAGGCCAAAGCTCAAGTCGACCTTTGGCTGAAAAATATCGCTCCCTCCACGGAGCTTCGAAAGTGGTTCGGGCACGACGCGGCGAAATGGTCCGAGTTCCGCAGGCGGTACCTCGACGAGCTCAAGAAGAACTCCGCAGAGTTATCCACTCTAAAGAAGGAAGCCGCAAAGAGCGCAATTACGCTGCTCTACAGTGCCAAGGACGTAGAACATAACGAGGCTATCGTTCTCCAGGCTGCGCTTCACTCGAAATAAGGGGCGGCACCGTTACGCCGTGAATCGTCATTATTGATGTCCGAAAACCGCTAGTTGAATTTCGCCGGATGGGCCATACTCAGGACATGGACGCGGCCATTTGCTATCGGGCGGTGAAAGCACGCGATGCCCGGTTCGACGGGTTATTTTTCACCGCCGTGCGAACCACCGGAATTTTTTGCCGGCCGGTTTGCCCGGCGCGCACGCCGCTGCTGCGCAACGTCGAGTTTTTCCCTAACGCTGCCACCGCTCAAGCGGCAGGATATCGGCCGTGTCTGCGCTGCCGCCCGGAAGTTTCGCCCGATTTGCCGGTATCGGCCGGCACCTCGGCCACGGTAAATAGAGCTCTACGCCTGATCAATGAAGGCGCGCTCGACCACGGCTCCGCCGCGCAACTGGCTGAGCGTCTGGGGCTGACGGACCGCCACTTGCGGCGTCTTTTCCTGGAGCACGTCGGTGTTCCCCCCGTGGTTGTTGCCGAAACCCGACGCCTCCTTTTCGCAAAGAAATTGATCACCGAGACGCACCTGGCGTTTTCCGAGATCGCGTTTTCATCCGGTTATCAGAGTCTCCGCCGTTTTAACGAGGCCATTCGCGATACGTACCAGCGGAATCCGATGGAATTGCGGCGCTTCAAGCCGCCGGGCGGTAACACACAGCCCGCCATCGAGCTGAAGCTGAACTACCGGCCTCCGTACGATTGGAGCGCGTTCCTCCGTTTCGTCGGCCGCCGTGCGATCGCGGGTCTGGAAGTGGTGGAGGACGATTGCTATCGCCGCAATGGAATTTCCGTTCGCCAGAACTTGCGCGAGAATTGTCTAGTCGCAAGAATCGAGTCGGAGAATATGAGCCGCCTGCGCCCGGCGGTGGAGCAAATCCGTTTTTTCTTCGACCTCGGTGCGAATTCGAGCGAAATTGCGGCTCACTTGAGGAAATCGCCGGCGCTCAGAAGCTGTATCGTCCGGTCCGGCGGGATGCGGCTGCCGGGCTGTTGGGACCCGTTCGAATTGGCGGTGCGCGCGGTTCTCGGACAACAAGTGACGGTACGAGGCGCGAGCACTTTAGCCGCACGTCTCGTAGAGCAGTTCGGACCGCCGAGCGCGGCCAAGCTCGCGGATGCCGACCTGGCTCGTATCGGCCTGCCGAAAGCTCGTGCCGAAACACTTCGCGGCTTGGCGCGCGCCGTTTGCGGCGGGAGCCTGCGTTTAGATGGCTCGGCGGCGGCTTCCGAGGTGATTGAAAAGCTCTGCGCGCTGCCTGGCATCGGAGCCTGGACAGCGAATTACATCGCGATGCGAGGGCTCGGCCATCCGGATGTCTTTCCGTCTTCCGACCTGGGTCTCTTGAAGGCAGCAGGGGCGTCCTCGCCGCGCCGCCTCGAAGCGCTGGCGGAGGCATGGCGGCCTTGGCGTTCTTACGCGGCGTTATACCTTTGGGAATCTTTACAACAGAAGGATAGGTTATGTTACTGAATTACGACGAATTTAATTCTCCGATCGGGCGCATCCTGTTCGCGGCGGATGGCGAAGCGGTCTGTGCGCTCGATTTTTCGGGATACCAATCGCGTATGAAGAAGCTGCTGACTCGCCGTTACCAGACTGTGGAATTTCGGCGCACTTCCGATCCATTAGGCGTGAAGCGCCTTTTCGAAAATTACTTTGCGGGCGATCTTCACGCTTTCGATGCGATTCCTGTCCATACCGGCGGAAGCTCGTTTCAGGAGTCGGTGTGGACCGCGCTGCGAACCATACCGGCTGGCGAAACCCGGAGTTATGGAGACCTCGCGACTGGGCTCGGCCGCCCCAAGGCGGCTCGTGCCGTTGGTCACGCCAATTCACTGAATCCCGTTGCGATCATCGTGCCGTGTCACCGGGTCATCGGGGCTTCGTCCGCACTCACAGGATATGCAGGCGGTCTTGAACGGAAGCAGTGGCTGCTGAGTCACGAAGGAGCGTTGTCCGCGCCATGTGACCGGATGGCCTACTTCAACTCCATGCAAGTCAGCAGGGCCTTCGCCTGCGCAACCGCGTCATTCGGGAAATAAAGCTTAGCTTCGTCCTGGCAAGCCTTGGTCTTCGCCTGTGGATCCCGGTTAGCCTGCCGCTGAGCCTCTCGAGGGTTCGGAGCAGCCATCGCCGCCTTCGGATGCATGATCGCATCGATCCGGATCTCAGACGCGCCCGCCTCCTCAAGCCGCGGGTGATCCGCGTCCGTCAGGTCATACTCCTTGCCGTCCGCCTGCACCACTAATCAGCGCCTCCGGTCTCCTGGCTTTCAAATGGATGTTGGAGCGGGAGACGGGGTTCGAACCCGCGACGTCCAGCTTGGGAAGCTGGCATTCTACCACTGAATTACTCCCGCTTGCCTTCAAATCAGCTATTTAGCTGATTCCCAATCACTTACACGAGACGGTCGAAGTCTCTAAAATCTCTGAAATCCACCAAATCTACCCCGTTTGGTCGAAAAATGGACACCAAAACGGACACCAAGCACAGCCTGAGAATCTGCCTTGCAAACTTTGCGTTTGGGGTCCATCTTGGTGTCCATCTTTCCCTGAAAACAGGTTCAGCCACACTATATCATAGGGCGCGGTCAGCGGGGCTTTGGAAGGAGCAAATGTTCGGCACCGCTCGGTCCAGCTGCGTTGGGAAGTCTTACGGCCTACTTACATCTGAGGATGATGTTCACCGGGCCGTAGCCGTGGTTTCCTGGGGTTGGAGCAATGGAATTCGAGCTTTGCTCTCTCCGCGTGTCCCGAACAATTTCATCGTTGACCAGGTGCCCCACCAACTGCGTGTTGCCAAGCATGTCGCAGAACCTCCTGATACGCAGATGGAAGGTCCTGCTCAACAAGGTAGTCGGGCAAGAGAACGACGTTCGAACCGGTGCCGGCGACAAAATGCCGATTCTTAGCTGCCTCTTTCTCCAGGAGCGCCGGATACGTCCCGATGGCAACACCCGCGGCGCCATCTCTGGGGATGGCGAGAAGTGGCACCTTGTTTTCTTTCAGGCTCCAACCCTCGAGTTCCAGAAAGCGCGCCAAGGGAGCAAGCGTTTATCTTTGTTCTTCAAGAGAGGCAATCCCTGGCATACAGCGTATCGTCGAGAATGCCCTCCTTCTGAATCTTCGAAAGCTCAGCCAGCGCCGCCATCAGCGCTTCGCGAAGGGAATCGCGCTCAACTTCTCGCGGGAGATCCCTTGCTAGCCGAGCTGCTTTCTGGCGCCCGTCACTAAAGAGCAGCGCCTTCCGGCCTTCATTGGGGTGACGTTCATCCAAGGGCTTCGTTGCAACCTGATTCACAAACTGCTCCCGAATCAGGTTTGCAAAAGGTTGCTCGCCCTTCGTGGCCAAGTCCATAATCTTAAGCGTGCTTCCCGTCTTCGTTCGACGAGTGCAGACCGGGCATACGCCAAACGTTGACAAAGTGTCATTCTCGTCACCAATTGACCGGTAGACGCGCCTAAACCACAGGTCGACCTGAATGCTGGCGAAGCCACTCCGCCACTTCGCGGGCTCGAAAGCGCACGTTCGACTCGATTTTGAAGTATGGAATCATTCCACGGGTCACGTAGTTGTACCAAGTCTTGGGACTGATGGCCAGAATGTCCGCCAGCTCCTTAGCGGTCAGAAGGCGATCGCATCGGGCTGGGCGCTCGAATACATCGTCGGCTGGGCCGACAGCGGATATTGGATGAACGGGGGAGGCTGACATACATCTCATTTCCGGAGTTCAATCAACTTCATGGGTACGTTGTAAGGCAGACCGCGTTGTCGTGTCAAAAGTATGCCTCGCACAGATCGTAATATGGCCCGAATTCCAAGGAAGCGACCATGACGATCCAAGAGCATCGAGTGCTGGAGACGGCCATAACGACCCTGCATCAAACCACGGGGCTCGGTGCGCGTGTGCTTCCAGAGATCGCTGGGCAAAATGGCGTCGGGGACGCGACCATTGAGGTGCAGACCGACCGCCGCAAATACCGCTTCGCCGCAGAAGTGAAGAACGTCGATCGCTTCGAGACGCCCGCGATGGTGAACGCCCGTTTGAAGGATTTGCGTACGCGTCCTTTGCTGGTCGCGCCATATATTACACGGGAAATTGCCGAGCGCTGCCGCGATCTCCATTTGCCATTTATCGACACGGCAGGGAATGCGTATCTGGAAGGTCCAGGCCTTCTGATCTTCGTGGTCGGTCAACCGCGACCGGCGGAATTGAGGCAAGACCGCTTTCGTGCGCTCAACCCTGCCGGACTACACATTACGTTTGCCTTGCTCTGCCGTCCGGAACTGATTCGAGCCAACTACCGGGAAATCGCGGCGGCAGCAAGAGTGGCGCTCGGAACAGTCGGCCCGGTCATGAAAGACCTCGATGCGCGCGGATTCCTACGCCTTAAAACTGCGACAGAACGAGATCTTCTCGATCCGGAACGCATGCTCCAGGAATGGGTGGCACACTATCCGACCACGCTGCGACCGAAACTCAATCCGCGGAGATTCCAAGCGGACCCGGAGCAGATCCACCAGACCAAGATCAAACAACACAATGCATACTGGGGAGGTGAGGTCGCCGCCGAAAAGCTGACGCACTTCTTGAAGCCAGCACACTTCACGATTTATGCACGCGAACCCGTTGCCGAGTTGGTCGCGACGAACTGGATGCCGGCCGATCGTACCGGGAATGTTGAGATCCTCGATGCTTCTGGGACTTCGACGCCGGCCCCGATGAGGCCGGCACGGCCCCTCCGGTGCTCGTGTATGCTGATCTTCTCGCGACCAACGATGGCCGGAACGCCGAGGCCGCGAGATTGATCTATGAGCAACGGATCGAACCCACATTCCATCACGCCAAGTAAACCGGTCGATCCATCTACCATCCGTGTCCTTCGCGCCGTTGAACATGTCGCATCTGCTCTCACCTGTCCTATTCTTTTTAGCGGGCGCAACAGCACGCGATTTGATGTTGGTCAACGTCTACGGTCTCCGGCCCGGGCGCGCCACCCGCGATATCGACTTCGGAATCGCCATTGAGAGCTGGGATGAATTCCAAGGATGGAATGAGATCGACTGAAATCGAGAATCCGTCGGCTCGATCGGTATTCCGTTCCGGGGCGTTGCCTCTGCCGACAAGATGATTGCCTGGCCTCCGGGTCGAGACGTGGTCCTCAACGTCGCCGGATTCGAGGAAGCGTGGGCATCATCGGTTCCGGTAGAAGTTGAGGATGGCTTCACCGAGCGCGTCGGAGCGGGCCGCCGTTTCTTCGGGGAGCGCTTGTTGGCCATCGTCAGCGGAGCGCCGAGACGCAATGTTCTTTGCAGCCTCCTTCTTCGTTCGTCGCCAAACGGGGATCCGGCGACACAAGAGAAACCGCGGTGTAAGAGCCGGTGCACTTGCCATGCTTATACGTGCGCTAAGTTGCATTTCGAGACTTCAGTCCGCTCTGAAAGCGGCGTCATCCCTTGGGCACACGCAGGTGAAAGACAGAGCCTTGTCCCGGTGCACTTTCAACGCTGATCGATCCCCGATGCGCTTCCGCGACGCACTTCGCAATGGATAGTCCTAACCCAGCGCCACCTTGTTCGCGCGAACGCGCCTTATCTGCCCGCCAGAACCTGTCGAAGACATGAGCGATGTCTTCCTTCGCTATTCCGATTCCGGTATCCGCGACCGAGACGACCGCAAAGCCGCGCTCTTCCGCGAGATCAACCTTCACGACTCCGCCATGAGGGGTATACTTCACGGCGTTGTCGATCAGTATCAGCACTACTCTGCGCAACGCATCGCTATCTGCTTGAATTGAAATCGAGCTGGATGGAACGCTTGCCTTGAGTTCAATGTTCTGGCTGCGTGCGAGCTTTTCGCCTTGCTCAATCGCTCCCCTTACGACAGCACAAACATCCGTCTGCACACACTCCAGTATTTCCTTTCCGGAATCAGCTCGCGCGAGCAGCATCAGGCTGTCCACGACCTGCGATGTCCTCTCGGATTCTTCGAGGATTTCCATCAACGCTGCGCGATATTCCGGGGCAGCCCGATCTCGTTGTATTGTAACCTCGGCTGTGGTCCGGATCAGGGAAATAGGGGCGCGCAACTCATGGGAAGCGTCCGCTGTGAATTGCTTCATTCGCAAAACCGAAGCCTCCAGTCGCGCGAATGTCTCATTGAGCGTTTCCGAAAGCCGTTGAAGCTGGTCACCGGTATGCGGGACTTTCAATCGATCCGCAAGGTTCTCGATACTGATCCGTTGCGCTGCTCGCGAGATTTCATCAACAGGGGCCAGGGCACGCGTGCTGAGCCAATATCCACCAGCGCTCGCGGCGATGAGTAGGAGGGGCGCAGCAATTAGGAGCATCAGCTTGAATCGTTCCAGCGCTTCCAACCCCTCATTCATCAGTGAAGCTACCTGAACGCTATAGGGTTGGCCGTCGACGACGATTCGCTGGGAGTAGAACCGGAGCAGATGTTGTTGAAGCTGCTTGTTCTCGAATCGAGACTGCATCAGTCTATCCGGCAATTCGATTGGAACATTCTCGTTTTCGAGCGGTACCGACCGATAGAGCCACTGACCTTGGCTATCGCAGACCTGGAACAGATCTCCACCTGGGCCGAGGACGGAATGTTCCCGGAATTCATCGCGGATCTCAGGAACGGAGAGCGCCGCAATCTGCTGATCCATGAATGAGGTTACGCCGCGAACGCGATCGCGTAGCTCGTCGTCAATCGCGTCGTAGAGGCTGGCACGCATCGCGAACCAGGCGCCTACGCTGAAAGCTCCCAGCCCACATGCAAAAACCAGAAAATACCAGGCCGCCAGGCGGAATCCGATTGAATGGTCCTTCACGCGGGCTCCTCCTCACGCATCACATAGCCGATTCCGCGAACCGTATGAATTAATTTTCGACTAACCGCCGGTTCAACTTTGGAACGAATCATTTTGATATAGACGTCAACGGTATTATTTCCAACCTCCCGCTCAAGTCCCCAAACCGATTCGATCAGGCGCGAGCGCGTCATGACGCGGCCTGCATTTCGCATCAGGACTTCCAGCAACAGGAATTCCGTCCGAGTGACCGGGATGAGAGAGCCCGCGCGCTTTACCTCATAGGTGAGCGGATCGAGCACAAGATCGGCGACCTCCAGCTGGGTTGTCGGTTGCACTGTTTTCCGTCTTGCCAAGGCGCGCAGTCGGGCCAATAGAATCTTGAATGAGAATGGCTTGGTCAGATAATCGTCGGCGCCTGCATCAAGCCCCTCGATCACATCTTCTGCGGCGTCTTTGGCCGTTAGGAGCAAGATCGGAGTACTGACCTTAAGACCACGTAGTTTCCGGACGATCGAGAAGCCGTCGATGCCAGGAAGCATAACGTCGAGAACCAAGACATCGAATCCGCCCTGTTGTGCCGCTTCCAGCCCCTCCCTACCGTCGAGGGCCAAACTGGCGGAATGACTGTGTTCGTCCAGACCTTTCTTGAGTTGGCGCGCAAGTCGTTTATCATCTTCGACAATGAGGATTCTCATCTGCGCCCTGATAGTATCATCCGGCTTTCTGAAGGACTCCTGAGTTGAGCCGACCTGTTCGCCGACTCAGCAGATTTTCAGATTACAGTTTCACAATGCTAACCGGAATGCGCCTTCTCCTGGTCAGCGTGGCCGTGATATCGCTTGCTGCCGTCGGTGCTGCCCAGATGGTTAATTTTGACAACTGCGTGCCGGGCACTCTCCCGCCGGGCTGGACAACCGCAATGACCCACAAGGGAAGTCCCCCGAAATGGGAGGTAGTGCGCGACGAATCAGCTCCTAGCCCGCCATATGCTTTGGCGCAAGTGTCCAAGGATGGGACGGCTGGCAGATTTCCGCTAGCGATTTGGGACGGAACCAGCCTCCAAGATGGAGAGGTCAGCGTTGCGTTCAAACCGGTGTCGGGGGGCGTGGATCAGGCCGCCGGAATAGTCTGGCGATATCAGGACCCTGGCAACTACTACATCGTCCGTGCGAATGCACTGGAGAACAATGTCGTCTTGTACAGAGTCGTGAGTGGTGTCCGCGAGTCGATCGCACCGAAGGGACTGCCCTCCAAAGCATATGGGGTCAAGCACTCAATCCCTAGGGGTGTCT
>Ga0105240_10007049_pt1 | contig 16391 bp, 20 predicted proteins | sample KBSC54metaG_FD_80426 | JGI IMG/M metagenome (GOLD analysis project Ga0105240, IMG submission 80426) | Corn rhizosphere microbial communities from Kellogg Biological Station, Michigan, USA - KBS C5-4 metaG | ecosystem: Host-associated > Plants > Roots > Rhizosphere > Soil | place: Michigan, USA... | reverse complement strand
GCCCGGCAAGATCATCCAGTCGATGAAGAAGGCCAAGACCGCCAATCCGCTGTTCCTGCTCGACGAGATCGACAAGCTGGGCGCGGACTATCGCGGCGATCCGTCTTCGGCGCTGCTGGAAGTGCTCGACCCGGAACAGAACGCGTCGTTCAACGACCATTATCTGGAAGTCGATTTCGACCTTTCGGACGTGATGTTCGTCACCACGGCCAACAGTCTGCGCATGCCGCAGCCGCTGATGGACCGCATGGAGATCATCCGCATCCCCGGCTACACCGAGGATGAGAAGGTCGAGATCGCCAAACGCCATCTGATCCCCAAGGAGATGGAGGCCCACGGCCTGAAGGACGATGAGTGGAAGATCACGGATGCGGGTCTGCGCGACCTGATCCGCTATCACAGCCGCGAGGCGGGTGTGCGCAATCTCGAGCGCGAGATCGCCAACCTGTCCCGCAAGGCGGTGAAGGAAATCATGTCGTCCAAGGCCAAGTCGGTCGAAGTGACGCCGGAAAATCTGGAAAGCTATGCCGGTGTGCGCAAATACCGCTATGGCGAGATGGAAGGCGAAGATCAGGTCGGTGTCGTCACCGGTCTGGCCTGGACCGAGGTGGGCGGCGAGACGCTGACCATCGAAGCCGTGATGCTGCCCGGCAAGGGCCGCTTCCAGGCCACTGGCAAGCTTGGCGAAGTGATGAAGGAATCCATCGACGCGGCGCGCTCTTATGTCCGCTCCAAGGCGACCACCTTCGGCATCAAGCCGCCGACCTTCGACAAGGTGGACATCCATGTCCATGTGCCCGAAGGCGCGACACCCAAGGACGGTCCGTCCGCGGGGCTGGCGATGGCGACGTCCATCGTCTCGGTGCTGACCGGCATTCCGATCCGCCGCGATGTGGCGATGACGGGCGAGGTCACCTTGCGCGGCCGCGCCCTTCCCATCGGCGGGCTGAAGGAAAAGTTGCTGGCGGCTCTCCGTGCGGGGATCACCACCGTGATCATCCCGAAGGAGAATGAGAAAGACCTGGCCGAGGTGCCTGACAATGTGAAGACGGGTCTGAAGATCATTCCCGTGTCCAATGTTGGCGAAGTCCTCAAGGTCGCGCTGGTGCGCGAGCCGGAAGCCATCGACTGGAGCGAGCCGGAAGCACCCGTGGTGCCCCGGGTGGCCCTGGACGAGGGCGATCCCGATCCGCTGATCACCCATTAACCGATGACGATAAGGGCCCGGAGGGAACTCCGGGCCCTTATTTCTTGGCGGAATTGGGGCAAAAACCCCCGGATTCCGCGAGTTTTCGCCTTGGCAAGGCGCCAGCCTCACCCCTAGAGTCGGGCCTACGGCACGAATCGCACGAAAAGGAGCAACTCGTGAACAAGAACGATCTCATCCAGAAGCTGGCTGATCATACCGGCCTGCCGAAGAATGACGCCGCCAAGGCGGTGGATGGCGTGTTCGATCTGATCGCGGCCTCGCTCAAAGAGGGCGAAGAGGTCCGGCTCACCGGCTTCGGCGTGTTCGTGGTGGCGACGCGGGCGGGCGGCAAGGGCCGCAATCCGCAGACCGGCGAAGAGATCACCATCAAGCCTTCGCGCCAACCGCGCTTCCGCGCCGGCAAGCAGCTCAAGGATTCTCTCAACTAGTTTAGCGGCCCCGCCAAGGGGCATGCACCATATGGGCGGGCGTGGCGGTGGCGCTGACGCGCCGGCTCGTTATGAAACTGCGTTTGCGCAGATGGCGTAGCGCCGCCTGCACGGAAGATTTGGACAGACCGGTTTCCGTCGCCAGGGTGGAAAGACTTGCCTGCACGCCGCGTCCCGGTCCGCCTGCCATGTGCCAGAGCTTGAGATAGATCAGGAAGGCCGATGGCGCGCGATCATGTCCCACAAGATCGGGCAGAAGCGTTTCGACTAGATAATCGTCGGGCGGCGCTTTGCGAACCATCACTATAGTAAGCATTGGGACGCTTGCCCGCGCAAGCTCGGCTTTGCACTCTGGCTCCAGACCGGGAGGGCCAAATGATCACACATCTCAAATTCATGAGCATTCCTGTTGCCGACCAGGATCGGGCCTTGAAGTTCTATACCGAGAAGCTGGGCTTCAAGGTTGCAACTGACCAGGAAATGGGACCGGGGCGCCGCTGGATCGAACTGCGCTTGGGCAAAGCGGAAACAAGGCTGGTGCTGTTCACCATGGAGGGCGAGGAAGGCCGGGTCGGCACGCGGATGAATTGCTCGCTCGCCTGTGACGATGTCGAGGCCACCTTCCGGCAATATTCCGAGCGGGGCGTGGAATTCGTTTCGCCGCCCGCCAAACAGCCCTGGGGCACCTTTGCCATTATGAAGGATAGCGAGGGAAACCAGTTCGTCCTGAGTTCACAGTAGGGGCGCTTGCCTTTTGGGTCGTGAGTTCGTCGCGCGTCCTCACGTGCTTTCGCACGCTCCGGGCGACGCTCCTGCTCACGCCCTCAAAATGCCGCGCGCTGTGGGATCAGTACGGGTTGGGTGGCGGAGGCCAATATGTTATGCCGTGCGTCCCGGGCGGTTAGCTCAGTTGGTAGAGCATATCGTTTACACCGATAGGGTCGGCGGTTCGAGCCCGTCACCGCCCACCAAGTTTCTTTTTTACCCCCTCTGTCCGCCACGCGGGCAAGCCCGCTAGCGGACATCTTCCCCCGCTAATGGCTTTGCCATGCGGGGGACGAAATTCCGTGGCTGGGTCACGGGATCATTGCTTCAACATCGGGCGGCCTTCATGGGCCACCAGAAGGTCATGCATGTCGTTGGCGTGCTCTTCTTCCGTCACCAGTATGCCTTCCAGCATGATGCGGGTGCCGGGGTCCTTGTCGCCGAAATAGCGGATCAATTCGCGGTAGTGATCGACCGCGATGCGTTCGGCGATCAGATTTTCCCGGATCATCTCCACCAGATTGACGCCTTCGACATATTGCGAGGCTGAACGGGTGAGGAGCCCTTCCGGATTGAAATCCGGCTTGCCGCCCAGCTGATTGATCCGCTCCGCCACCGCCATCATATGCTCCTGCTCTTCCTTGGCATGCTGCGCGAACTCGTCCTTGACGCCTTCGCTGGAAATGCCGGTGGCGGCAACCGCATGCATGGTGTAGCGCAGCACGCAGACGATCTCGGTGGCCAGCACGCTCTGCAGCAAGTCGATCGTCTTCCTGACATCGCCCTTATAGGTGTCGGTCACGGCGCCCCGGTCGAGATGCTGGCGCGCGCGTTTACGCAAGGTTTTTACGTCGGTCAGGAAAGGGGTCTTGGCCATTGGCGATCTCCATGCTGGGAGCGCCAGTCTCCGACTTGGTCGCGCCGTCGGCAATCCCGAAAGGCGGAGCCGACCGCCAAAAATGAAACCGCCAGACCCTCCGCGAATGGAAGGATCTGGCGGTTCCGATGACGGAAAAATTTAGACGCGGATTATTCGGCGACCATTTCGCCGGAACCGCCGAACTCGGCCGGGAAGTCTTTGAGCTTGGGGAGACCATCCTTTATGCGCAGAACCGTCTCGCCGTAATTGACGTGCACGCCGGGCGCGAATGTCAGCGACGGAATCGTGGCCGCGAAGACATCCACCAGCCCCAGCGGCGGATGATTGGCCACCAGATGGCCGCCGCATTTGGCGCAATATTTGCGCTCACTCATCGGCGTCTTGGCGTAGGTCGCCACATGCTCGGCGCCTTTGGTCACCTTCACGGCTTCGGGCTTCCAAAGGCTGAAGGCATTGACCGGGCCGCCGGACCAGGACCGGCAGGACCGGCAATGGCAATAACCCATGGCTTCCGGATTGCCGCTGACTTCGATCTCAACGGCGCCGCAAAAACATGTTCCTGTGTGTGTCAAATTTTTTCTCCTTGTTTTTGTTTTGACGGCGCGCTTGCGCCCTTTTGACAAGGCACGCTTTAGCACAATCGCGTGACCGTGGCGCTACTGGCGCGAGAAAACGCGCTTGCGTGGGACACAAGGCTTATGGGGGGCTGCCTTCAATAACCATTGGACGGGCTATGTGGATTATAGCCGTGCCACGGATCGAGCCGGTCGCGCTCGCTTTGATCGGGGCGATAAGCGGGCGGCGGCGCGGCGCGATTTTCGCCGTAAGTCATGGGCGGCGCCGGGTGGCCAGGCGCCATTGGACGCTCGGGCGCACCGTAATAATAGCGTCCGAAATCGCGATACCAGGCAGCATAGCGGTTGAGCCAGTCGCGATATTGGCAGGCCTCATCGCAGCCATAGGCCGGGGCCGGCGAAGACGGAACGCCGGCCGGCGTGTCGTATACCAGTCCGCTATGAGGGCGCGCTTCGGGAATGCGATATCCGAAATTGCGGCGCACCATCGGGCGGCGCGGTGCCTGGGCCAGCATATGGCGCGGCGCCGGCCTGGCTAATCTGGGGGGCGTCGATTTCGGTTTAACCCCGACTTGCGGGTGCGAAGGGACGGCCGGTTTGGCGGCGATCCGTGGTGGCGCCGGTCTGGCTTTTGGCCGGACGGTCTGCTCTGCGGTTAGCGGCTTTGTCTTGGCCTTGGCCGCAGCCTGCGGCCGCGCCTGGGCTGGCTTTGCGCTGGATCTGGCGGCGGCCGGGCGGCGAGGTTTCGCCGGCACGGCGTGCGGGAGCGGTGGCAGCGGGGCCTGGTCCACGGCATGGGGTTCTTGCAACGGGGTGGGTGCCGCTGTCGCCACCGGGGTCGGCGCCATGGGTTGGTCTTCGGTCACGGCGGCACCCGCAGGCAGGGCTGCTGCCCCGGACAGGAAAAAACCAGTCAGGAGAAAACCGGCTGTCAGAAGGCTCGATCGCGCCACACGCTTCCCCGCTCATGGCTGGCGGCCAGGGCCGCCAATCCATCCTGCGCTCTAAACCCAGGAAGCGAAACTGGGCAGCGTTTGTTGCGGGTTTGGTAAATACGGAGGCGCGTTCAGATCTTGCGCAAATCGTCCCGGTTCGCCAACGCTACGACGTCGTCGTGGCCCAGCTTCATGCGCCCACCAAATTCCTTGGCAAGCTTGATGTAGGCGGAGTTCTGATCGATTTCCGGCAACCGCTGCCATTTGCGGATACATTGCGCCAGACTGCCTGCACAAAAAACACGGCCCGGCGCGCGCAACGAGGCTTCGGCATACCAGGGTATGTCATCCATCTCGTTTCGCCCCCCAACGACAACTCGACGGCACGATCTAAGCACATTTCGGAGGTTTAAGGGTGCGACAAATCGGTAACGGTTATGTTGATCTGAAGACGCGCTATCGTCCTGCAACAAGGAGTTCCCATTTGTTTTTCCAGCGTTTGTCCGCGCTATGCTTGGCAGGGCTGCTTGCCGCTTGCGGTTCTTCCGAGCCTTCGGTCCCGCGCTGGAGCCCTTATCCTGTCGTGCCGCCGCGTGACGAAAATTTTCATGGCGGTCCCGCGGTGCTCCTGAAGTACGACGCCAATCACGACGGCACGCTCACCAAAGACGAACTGATCGCGGGATTGCGCGCGGAATTCGACGCACTCGATACCAAACACAGTGGCTGCCTCACACCCGATCAGGTGGACATTATCAATCAGCAACGCATCGCCGCCGATCAATCCGCCGCCACGCCGTTGCAGGATTGGAACCAGGATGGCTGCGTCGATTTCCGGGAATATGCTGCAGCGGTCTTTTCTCTGTTCGACCAGATCGACAAGAACGGTGACGGTAAAATCACGCCGCAAGAATTCAACCCTCGCGCCGTCCGACCTGGGACACAGAATGGCGGGGCGCCGGCGAGCAGTGCGCCGGGCGGCAGGCGAGGGCGCCGGGATGGCGGACCGCCGTCCGACAACGGGGCGCCGCCGCCGGATAACTCGGCTCCGCTCCCGCCCTGAACACAATCGCCGGATCTTGCTTAGGCTTGGCTTGAACTTGGCTTGACTTGGGGGGGCACGCCGCCCTACATCGGCCCCCTTCGCGCGCTTCGAACTTGAAGGCGATGCGGGGGCGTAGCTCAGTTGGTTAGAGTGTCGGCCTGTCACGCCGAAGGTCGCGGGTTCGAGCCCCGTCGCTCCCGCCATTTCCCACCCGGGGATCTGGCTTTCTAAGAATGGTTCGCAACTGTGACGGTGTTACCGTCATCAATTTCATGCTCCGACGCGATGGTTTGATGCGGCTTTTCGCGCGTGTCCATGGCGACGAAAATTCCTGTTCTTTCGCCCCGAATCTTCCGCTAAACCCGCGTTGCGCGGGATCGGTGTCTGCCTATACTGCGCCCGCGAAATAACAAGGTCCGGCATGATGTGGCGCGTGGGCGCGCCGGCCGATCCTGTGCGAAAGGCGTTTGGGGACGGCATGGAAAAGCTGCTTCTGGAATATCTACCGATCCTGGTCTTTTTGGGGATCGCGATCGTCCTGAGCGCCGCCTTGATCCTGCTGCCGCTGGTGATTGCCCCTTCCAAGCCTGATCCCGAAAAGCTCTCCGCTTATGAGTGCGGCTTTCCCGCCTTTGGCGATGCCCGCATGAAGTTCGATGTCCGCTTCTATCTGGTGGCGATCCTGTTCATCATTTTCGACTTGGAAGTGGCGTTCCTTTTTCCCTGGGCCATCACCTTGGGCGCGACGGGGGTTTTCGCCTTCTGGTCGATGATGGCCTTTCTGGGGGTCCTCACGGTGGGGTTCATCTATGTGTGGAAGAAGGGAGCCCTGGAATGGGAGTGATTACCCCTTCAAAGACCGTCCCGTCGGGAACCGCCGGCCGGGCCAGGGTCGAGGGCGGCGCGCCCCAGATCTCGGACAATGATCCTTATTTCAAGGCGCTGCAGCAGGAGATGGCCGACAAAGGCTTCCTGGTCACCAGCGCCGAAAGCCTGATCACCTGGGCCCGCACCGGCTCGCTGATGTGGATGACGTTCGGGCTGGCCTGCTGCGCCGTCGAGATGATGCAGGCCTCGATGCCGCGTTACGATCTGGAGCGCTTCGGCTTCGCGCCCCGCGCCTCACCGCGCCAGTCGGACGTGATGATCGTGGCCGGAACTTTGACCAACAAGATGGCGCCCGCGCTGCGCAAGGTCTACGACCAGATGCCGGAGCCGCGCTATGTGATCTCCATGGGCTCCTGCGCCAATGGCGGCGGCTATTATCATTATTCCTATGCCGTGGTGCGGGGATGTGACCGCATCGTGCCGGTGGACATCTATGTGCCGGGCTGTCCGCCCACCGCCGAGGCCCTGGTTTACGGCGTGCTGCTGTTGCAGCGGAAAATCCGCCGCACCGGAACGATCGAGCGCTGAATGTCGGATCTGGATCAATTCGCGGAAAAGCTGGCGAGCGCGCTCGGGTCCGCGCTCACCGAGCGCAAACTGATGGTGGGCGAACTCACCATCACGGTCGCGCCGGGACGCATTTTGGATGTGCTGGGGCATTTGCGCGACGACCCGGAATGCGAGTTCAAGATTCTGGTCGATATCTGCGGCAATGACTGGCCGAACCGCGAGAAGCGGTTCGATGTGGTTTATCACCTGTTGTCGCTGACCCGGAACCGGCGCATCCGCGTCAAGGTCATGCTGGGCGAGGGGGAGGCAATCCCATCCTGCGTTTCGATCTATCCCGCCGCCGGCTGGTTCGAGCGCGAAGCTTTCGACATGTATGGCATCGCCTTCGAGGGTCACCCAGATCTGCGCCGCATTCTCACCGATTATGGCTTTTCCGGTTATCCGTTGCGCAAGGACTTTCCGCTCACCGGCTTTGTCGAGCTTCGCTATGACGAAGAGTTGAAGCGCGTGGTCTATCAGCCGGTGCAGCTGGTGCAGGAATTCCGCGATTTCGATTTCATGTCGCCGTGGGAAGGTGCGCCGCACATCTTGCCGGGTGATGAAAAGGCCGCGATGGCGCCGAACGCCGCTTCCGGCGACACGGGGAAGAAGCCGTGACCCCCACTTCAACAATGAATCAAGTAACGCTTGAAACTATCCCGAACGAAGCTGCGCCGACCGAGGACGCCAAGCTCACCTTGAATTTCGGGCCGCAGCATCCTGCCGCCCATGGCGTGCTGCGCCTGGTGCTGGATCTGGACGGCGAGATCGTCACCCGCGTCGATCCTCATATCGGCCTGCTGCACCGGGGCACCGAGAAGCTGATCGAGCACAAGACCTATCTGCAGGCGATCCCGTATTTCGACCGGCTCGATTATGTCGCGCCGATGAACCAGGAACATGCGTTCTGCCTGGCGATCGAAAAGCTCCTGGGCCTGGAAGTGCCCAAGCGCGGCCAGTACATCCGCGTGCTCTATTCCGAAATCGGCCGTCTGCTGAACCATCTTCTCAACGTCACCACCCAGGCGCTCGACGTAGGTGCGCTCACCCCGCCGCTCTGGGGCTTCGAAGAGCGCGAGAAGCTGATGGTGTTCTATGAGCGCATCTCCGGCTCGCGCATGCATGCCGCCTATTTCCGCGCTGGCGGTGTCCACCAAGACATGCCGCCGGGCCTGGCTTCCGACATCTATAAATTCTGCGAGCACTTTCCCAAGGTGCTGGACGATATCGAAAATCTCCTGACGGAAAATCGTATCTTCAAGCAGCGCAATGTCGATATCGGGGTGGTCAACCGCGCCGAAGCCGAGATGTGGGGCATGTCGGGCGTGATGCTGCGTTCCACCGGCGTGCATTGGGACCTGCGCCGCAACCAGCCCTACGAGTGCTACAACGAACTCGATTTCAAGATTCCGATCGGCAAGAACGGCGACAATTACGACCGTTACATCATGCGCATGGAAGAGATGCGCGAAGCCACCAAGATCATGAAACAATGCCTCGACAAGATGACGCCGGGGCCGGTGATGTCGCTGGATCACAAGGTCGCCCCGCCGCGCCGCGCCGAGATGAAGACTTCGATGGAAGCCTTGATCCATCACTTCAAGCTCTACACGGAAGGCTTTCATGTTCCGGCCGGTGAGTCTTATGCCGCGGTAGAAGCGCCGAAGGGCGAGTTCGGCGTCTATCTGGTGGCTGACGGCTCCAACAAGCCGCATCGCTGCAAGATCCGCGCCCCCAGCTTCGTGCATCTGCAGATGATGGATTACATGTGCAAGGGCCATATGCTGGCGGACGTCTCCGCCATTCTCGGCTCACTCGACATCGTGTTCGGAGAGGTGGACCGGTGACGGCACTCTCCAATCCCAATATCGACATCGCCCAGAAGCAGCTCGATGCCTATAATGCGCAGGATCTCGACACCTATGTGTCCTTCTTCGCGGAAGACTGCATCGTATCGGGCCTGAACGGCCAACCCACCGAGACCCGCCGCGACGCCATCCGTGCCCGCTATGCCAAGGCCTTCGCGCAGTTTCCTCAGAACAAGGCCGTCCTCAAGAACCGTATTGCCGTGGGCAATACGGTGGTGGATCACGAGAAGGTGGTGCGCGCGCCCGGCGGTGAGGAATTCGAGATCATCGCCATCTACTCTTTCCGCGACGGGCTGATCGCCCGCGTCGATTTCGCGAAATAGGCCGCCCATGCTTCGCCGTCTCGCCCCGCCCGAAATGCAACCCGCCAGCTTCGCCTTCAATGCGGAGAATGGGGAATGGGCGCAAAAGGAAATCGCCAAATACCCGCCTGGCCGTCAGGCCTCGGCCGTGATCGCGCTTTTGTGGCGCGGCCAGGAACAGGAAGGCTGGGTCACGCACCCCATGATCGAAAGCATCGCTTCCATGCTGTCGATGCCGTTCATCCGGGTGCTGGAGGTGGCGACCTTCTACACCATGTTCAATCTGGAACCGGTGGGCACCTATTTGGTTCAGGTTTGCACCACCTCGCCCTGCTGGCTGGCGGGTTCGGACGCGGTGGTGGATGCCTGCAAGAAACACATCCATCCATCGCAGCACACGGTTTCCGCAGACGGCAAATTCTCCTGGATGGAAGTGGAATGTCTTGGCGCCTGCGTGAACGCGCCCATGCTGCAGATCGGCAAGGATTTCTACGAAGATCTTGACGGCTCCAAGACCGAGAAGCTGCTGGAAGATTTCCGCGCCGGACGTGCCGTGAAGCCCGGACCGCAGAATGACCGGCGCAGTTCTGAGCCCTTGGGCGGCGCCACCACCCTCACCGATCCAGCGCTGTTCGACGGCTCGATGATCGGAAAACAGGCGCGTCCCCCGACTGAGGCCGACAAGCCCGCCCAACCGAAACCGCCGGGAGCAGCCAACTGATGCTTGCCGATCGCGATCGCATTTTCACCAATCTCTATGGCCTGCAGGATCCGGGCCTGGAAGCCGCCAAGAAGCGCGGCGCCTGGGATGGCACCAACGCCATCTTGGAGCGTGGGCCCGAAGCCATCGTCGATGAGATGAAAAAGTCCGGCCTGCGTGGCCGCGGCGGCGCCGGTTTTCCGACCGGTTTGAAATGGTCCTTCATGCCCAAGGAAGTGAAGGAGCGGCCGCATTATCTGGTGGTCAACGCCGATGAAAGCGAGCCTGGCACCTGCAAGGATCGCGACATCATGCGGCACGATCCCCACACTTTGGTGGAAGGCTGTCTGATCGCCAGCTTCGCCATGCGGGCGCATGCTTGCTACATTTATGTCCGCGGCGAATTCATCCGCGAACGCGAGGCGCTGCAGCGCGCGGTCGACGAAGCCTATGCCGCCCGCCTGATCGGCAAGAACAACATCCATGGCTGGGATTTCGATCTCTATGTCCATCACGGCGCCGGCGCCTATATCTGCGGCGAGGAAACCGCGCTGTTGGAGTCGCTGGAAGGCAAGAAGGGCCAGCCGCGCCTGAAACCGCCATTCCCCGCCAATGTCGGCCTCTATGGCTGCCCCACCACCGTCAACAATGTCGAAAGCATCGCGGTGGCGCCAACCATCCTGCGCCGTGGCGCGGGCTGGTTTGCCGGCATCGGACGCCCCAACAACACCGGCACCAAAGTCTTCTGCATCTCGGGCCATGTGAACAAGCCGTGCAATGTGGAAGAGGAAATGGGCATTCCGCTGCGCGAGCTGATCGAGCGTCATGCCGGCGGCGTGCGCGGCGGCTGGGACAATCTCTTGGCGGTGATCCCGGGCGGTGCCTCCGTGCCCCTGATCCCCAAATCCATCTGTGACGACGTCCTGATGGATTTCGACAGCCTCAAGGCGCAGCAAACCGGCCTCGGTACCGCTGCCGTGATCGTGATGGACAAGTCCACCGACGTGATCAAGGCAATCCAGCGTCTAGCGTATTTCTACAAGCATGAAAGCTGCGGCCAATGCACGCCTTGCCGCGAGGGCACCGGCTGGATGTGGCGGGTGATGACCCGCATGGTGCGCGGCGATGCAAAAGTGAATGAGATCGATCTGCTGCAGGAAGTCTCAAAGGAGATCGAAGGGCACACCATCTGCGCCCTGGGCGATGCCGCGGCCTGGCCGATCCAGGGCCTGATCCGGCATTTCCGGCCTGAGATCGAGCGCCGCATCGCTGAGCGCACTAGCGTACGGGAGGCTGCGGAATGAGCCGGCATCTGGCGCAACTCAATATCGGCAAGCTTCGCGGGGCCAGCAGCGATCCGGCCATGGCCGGCTTTTTCGACAATCTGGACCGTGTCAACGCTGCGGCCGAACGCATGCCGGGCTTCGTCTGGCGGCTGAAGGACGACAGCGGCAACGCCACCAACATCCCCTGGGTGGGCGATGCCAGCATGGCGGTGAATCTCAGCGTGTGGGAAAGCGTCGAAGCGCTGGAGAAATTCGTTTGGCAGACCGTCCACACCAAGATCTATGCCCGCAAGGGCGAGTTCTTCGAAAAGATGCAGACGCCGCATTTCGTGATGTGGTGGATCGAGGCAGGCCACATCCCGACCTTGGAAGAGGCCAAAGAGCGGCTGGATCATCTGACCGCCAACGGCCCCAGCGAATTCGCCTTCGGCTGGGAGACCGCGCCAGCGGCCCGCCTCTGGCAAGACAAAAGGTGCGCGTAATGGCGACACGCAAGCTCATCATCGACGGCAAGGAAGTCGAGGCGGAAGAGACCATCACCTTGCTGCAGGCCTGCGAACAGGCCGGCGCGGAGATTCCCCGCTTCTGCTATCACGAGCGCCTGTCGGTGGCCGGTAATTGCCGCATGTGCCTGGTGGAATGGGTGGGTGCGCCCAAGCCGCAAGCGAGTTGCGCCCTGCAGGTGAAGGATATTTTCCCCAACAAGGACGGCACGCCTGCCAAGATCAACACCACCTCGCCTTATGCCCGCAAGGCGCGCGAGGGCGTGATGGAATTCCTGCTGATCAACCATCCGCTGGATTGCCCGATCTGCGATCAGGGCGGTGAGTGCGATCTGCAGGACCAGGCGATGGGCTATGGCCGCGCTGCGTTCCACCGCTTCAACGAGAACAAGCGCGCGGTCGAAGACAAATATATGGGGCCGCTGGTTGCGACCATCATGACCCGCTGCATCCAGTGCACCCGCTGCGTCCGCTTCGCCACCGAGGTGGCGGGCGTGCCCGATCTGGGCGCTACCGGCCGCGGCGAGGACATGGAGATCACCACTTATCTGGAAAAAGCCTTCGCCAGCGAGCTTTCCGGCAATGTGGTGGACCTCTGCCCCGTGGGCGCGCTGACATCCAAGCCCTATGCCTTCAACGCCCGGCCCTGGGAATTGCGCAAGACCGAATCCATCGACGTGATGGATGCGCAAGGCTGCAACATCCGCGTCGATGCTCGCGGCCCGCAAGTGATGCGGGTGCTGCCGCGCCTCAATGAAGAGGTGAATGAAGAGTGGATCTCCGATAAGGCACGTCACGCCTGTGACGGGCTTGTCCGTCAGCGTCTCGACCGCCCTTACGTGCGGGTCAATGGCAAGTTGAAGCCGGCCAGCTGGGCGGAAGCCTTCGCTGCCATCGCCGCACGGGTGCGCGAAACTTCTCCGGCAAAGATGGCCGCCGTGGTGGGCGATCTCGCCGCCGCCGAAGAGATCAAGGCGCTGAAGGATCTGATGACGGCCCTGGGCGTGACCAACCTCGATTGTCGCCAGGATGGCGCGAAGATAAATGCCGGCCCGCGCCAGACGTATCTGTTCAACAGCACCATCGCCGGCGTCGAAGCCGCCGACGCCATTCTCCTGGTGGGCGCCAATCCCCGCTGGGATGCACCCGTGCTGAACGCCCGCATCCGCAAGGCCTGGCTGGCCGGTCCGCTGAAAGTCGCCAATATCGGCCCCACCGTCGATCTCACTTATCCGGTAGAGCAGTTGGGGATGGATATCTCCGTGCTCGCCGCCATCGCTAATGGCAGCCATGGCTTCGCCAAAGTGCTGAAGGACGCCAAACGGCCCATGATCATTCTGGGCTCCGGCATTCTCACCCGCCGCGACGGCGCCGCGGCGCTGAGCCTGGCGGCTCGCATTGCCGGCGATACCGGTATGATCGGCCCGGCGGGCACCACGGCCGAAGGTGGCTGGAACGGTTTCAATATCCTTCACACCGCCGCATCGCGTGTCGCGGCACTGGATCTCGGTTTCGTACCGGGGCAGGGCGGCCGTGACGTTGCCGGCATCGTGGACGGGGCACAGAAGGGCGAGATCGACTTTATATACTTACTCGGCGCCGACGAATTCGACGTCGCGCATCTGGGCCGCGCCTTCGTGGTCTATCAAGGCAGCCATGGCGATGCCGGCGCGCATCACGCCGATGTGATCCTGCCTGGCGCCGCCTATACCGAGAAAGAAGGCCTCTACGTCAATTTCGAAGGCCGGGTGCAGCGGGCTGAACGCGCGGTCTTCCCGCCGGGCGAGGCCAAAGAAGATTGGGCCATCCTGCGCGCCTTGTCCGACCATCTGGGGGCCAAGCTTCCCTATGACGACCGCGCTCAGCTTCGCGCCGCCATCATCAAGCAGGCTCCCCATTTTGCCGATTGGGGCCAGGCGCCAGTTCATAGCGACACCGCGCCGTCGACCTGGAACGCCATCGGCACACAAGGACCGCTGGACGCATCCGTTCCGGTGAACCACGGCATCACCGATTACTATCTCACCAATGCGATCGCGCGGGCGAGCGAGACCATGGCCAAATGCAGCCAGGAATTCGTGAGCGGCGCGGCCAAGATGGCGGCGGAATAAGATGGCGCTGATCCATTTCTGGACCTGGGTTTTCGAACAGTTGGGCGTGGCGTTGCCTTACGGCTGGGCGTGGTTTCTGAGCCAGGCAGTATTCATCGTGGTGCTTTGCCTGGTCCTCATGCTGTCGGTCGCCGTGGTGATCCTGGCCGACCGCAAGATCTGGGCGGCGGTGCAGATGCGGCGCGGCCCCAATGTGGTGGGACCTTTCGGCCTGCTGCAGACCATCGCGGATGCGCTCAAATTCTTCTTCAAGGAAGTGGTCATTCCCTCGGGCTCCAACAAGGTTCTGTTTCTGCTGGCGCCCGTCGTCAGCGTAGTGCTGGCCTTCATCGCTTGGGCGGTGATCCCGTTCGATGCGGGCTGGGTGCTGTCCGACATCAATGTCGGTATTCTTTATCTCTTCGCGGTGTCGTCGCTCAGCGTCTATGGCGTGATCATGGCGGGTTGGGCTTCCAACTCCAAATACGCCTTCCTGTCGGCGCTGCGCGGCGCCGCCCAGATGGTGTCCTACGAAGTCTCGATCGGCTTTGTGATGATCACCGTGTTGTTGTTCGCGGGCTCGCTCAATCTGACCCGCATCGTGGAGGCGCAGGCGACCACCGGGATCCTGGCGTTCGCGCATTGGAATTTCTTCTCCATCCTGTTCCCGATGCTGATCATATTTTTCGTTTCCTCCCTGGCGGAGACGCAGCGGCCGCCCTTCGATCTTCTGGAAGCGGAATCGGAACTGGTGGCGGGGTTTTTCGTGGAATATTCCTCGGCGCCGTTCCTGCTCTTCTTCCTGGGCGAATATATGAACGTCATCATGCTGTGCGGCCTGATGAGCGTGCTGTTCCTGGGTGGCTGGCTGCCGCCGCTCAACATCGTGCCTTTCACCTTCGTGCCGGGCATCATCTGGTTTCTGCTCAAGCTAGGGTTCCTGTTCTTCATGATGGCGATGGTGAAGGCCATCGTGCCGCGCTATCGCTATGACCAGCTGATGCGGTTGGGCTGGAAAGTGTTTCTTCCGACATCACTTTTGTGGGTGGTCCTGACCGCGGCTTGGGTCATGGTCTTCCACCATCACGCGTAAGAGGTTCCGCCATGGCGAGTTTCGACCGCACCGCGCGCCAGATCTTCTTCTGGGAATTCATCCAGAGTCTGATGCTGGCGATGAAGTATTTCTTCGCCCCCAAGGCGACCTTGAACTATCCCTTCGAAAAGGGGCCGCTGTCGCCCCGGTTTAGGGGCGAACATGCGCTGCGCCGTTATCCCAATGGCGAGGAACGCTGCATCGCCTGCAAGCTGTGCGAAGCCATCTGCCCTGCCCAGGCCATCACCATCGAAGCGGAGCCGCGCGAAGACGGCTCGCGCCGCACCACCCGCTATGACATCGATATGGTGAAATGCATCTATTGCGGGTTGTGCCAGGAAGCCTGCCCGGTGGACGCCATCGTCGAAGGCCCGAATTTCGAATTTTCGACTGAGACGCGCGAGGAACTTTACTACAGCAAGGAACGGCTTCTGGCGAACGGCGACCGCTGGGAGCGGGAGATCGCCCGCAATTTGGAGCTGGACGCGCCTTATCGGTAAAGATGGGTCGCTAAAGGCCAATAGGAAACGCATGCTGCAAGCACTGGCATTCTACTTGTTCTCGGCGGTCCTGATTGCATCCGCGGTCATGGTGATCGGCGCGCGCAATCCCGTGCACTCCGTGCTGTTCCTGATCCTGTCCTTCTTCAACGCCGCCGGCCTGTTCGTGCTCCTGGGCGCCGAGTTCTTGGGCATGATCCTGGTGGTGGTCTATGTCGGCGCCGTCGCCGTGCTCTTCCTGTTCGTGGTGATGATGCTGGATGTCGATTTCGCCGAACTGAAGCGGGGCGCGCTGCAATATCTGCCCTTTGGCGCCTTGATCGGATTGGTGCTGGTGGTGGAGCTGATCATGGCCGGCAGCGTGTGGGTCTTGAAGCCCGCCGCGCTGGCCGCCAAAGCCCACGCCATGCCGGTAGGCATGACCAACACCGAAGCTTTGGGCCGCATCCTCTACACCGACTATGTCTATTACTTCCAGGTCGCGGGTCTGGTGCTGCTGGTGGCAATGATCGGCGCCATTGTGCTGACCTTACGCTCGCGACCAGGCGTGCGCCGCCAGAATATATCCGTCCAGAATGCGCGCACCGCCGCCATGGCCGTGGATATGGTCGATATCCAGCCGGGCCAAGGCGCGCAGCAGGAGCGGGTGTAAATGGAAATCGGGCTTTCCAGCTATCTCACGGTCGCCGCCATCCTCTTCACCATCGGCGTGGTGGGCATTTTCCTCAACCGCAAGAATATCATCATCATCCTGATGTCGATCGAGCTGATCCT